>SCPN01000583.1_pt1 | contig 114062 bp, 90 predicted proteins | sample 6106831 | NCBI WGS metagenome assembly SCPN01 (sample SAMN10720447, study PRJNA508395) | human gut metagenome | isolation source: Participant 1, 0 month | reverse complement strand
AACGCCGTGCCTGCCTCGGTCGATTCGATTCCAAGCTCCGCCATGCAGGAAGATCACGTGTCGATGGGTTGGGCCGCCGCCCGCAAGCTGCGCCGGTCGATTCCGGCCTTTGCGCGCGTGCTGGCCGTGGAACTGCTGTGCTCCTGCCGCTCCTTCGACTTCCGCAAGCCGTACCGTCCGGGTGCGGCGGGCGCCGCCGTATACCGCGTGGTGCGCCAGTACGCCAACGAAATCGGCCCCGACGTACGCGATACCTGGACCACCCCGCAGATTGAGGGCGTGGCCGAGGCGATTCTCTCCGGCGAAGTCCTCGCCGCCGCCGAATCCGCCGTCGGCGCACTGAAGTAGCGGCTGCCCAAGCTTCCTCATCAGAGGGGGCTACTAGTCACCCTCCCCACCAAAATCCAAAACTTGAGTCATATGCACTCAAGTTTTGGGAATAGAATGGGTTCCAGGTCGGTTGACCATATCAGACAACGACAAGCTGCGGTCTGCGGTGGCGCTTGCGGGGCTTTCGAAGCCCGCGAGCCGCTCCGCGCGGGCCGCATGATATGGAGGAATACGATATGGAACAGAAGTTCACCACTATGGCCCAAGAAGCCGTCGGCGACGCGATTCAGAGTGCGTCCGCCGCAGGAAACGCGCAGGTCGAGACCCTGCACGTCATGGATGCGCTGCTGCGCCAGGAAAACGGCGTGGCGCGCTCTCTGATCGAGGCCGCGGGCGGGGACCCGCAGGCCATCGGCGCGGCGGTGCGCAACGCTTTGGTCGCGCTGCCGAGCGCATCCGGATCCAGCACCTCGCAGCCACAGGCCAGCCGCCAGCTGACCGCCGCCATCGCCCAGGCTGAGAAGGAAATGCAGCAGATGGGCGACGAATACGTCTCCACCGAACATCTGCTTATCGGCATCGCGGCCAGCAAGCCGAACCAGTCGGCCGAAATCTTGGAGAAGAACGGCGTCACCGCAGCCTCCCTGCGCAAGGCCGTACCCGGCGTGCGTGGTGGCGCGAAGGTCACCAGCCCGGACGCGGAAGGCTCGTACAAGGCCCTAGAGAAGTACTCCACCGACCTGACGGCCGCCGCCAAGGAAGGCAAGCTGGACCCGGTCATCGGACGTGACCAGGAAATCCGCCGCGTGATTCAGATCCTCTCCCGTCGTACCAAGAACAACCCGGTGCTGATCGGCGAGCCCGGCGTCGGCAAGACCGCCGTCGTGGAAGGCCTGGCCCAGCGTATCGTGGCGGGCGACGTGCCCACCACCCTGCAAGGCAAGAAGCTCATCTCCCTTGACCTAGGCTCCATGGTGGCCGGTTCGAAGTACCGTGGCGAGTTCGAGGAGCGCCTGAAGAGCGTCCTGAACGAAATCAAGAATGCGGATGGTCAGATCATCACCTTCATCGACGAGATCCACACCATCGTCGGCGCGGGTGCGGCCGAAGGCTCGATGGACGCCGGCAATATGTTGAAGCCCATGCTGGCCCGTGGCGAGCTGCGCCTGATCGGCGCGACCACGCTGGACGAGTACCGCGAGAACATCGAAAAGGATCCGGCATTGGAACGCCGTTTCCAACAGGTGTTCGTGGGCGAGCCGAGCGTGGAAGACACCATCGCCATCCTGCGTGGCCTGAAGCAGCGTTACGAGGCGCACCATAAGGTAACGATCGGCGACGACGCGCTGGTCGCCGCCGCGACCCTCTCGAACCGGTACATCTCAGGCCGTCAGCTGCCGGACAAGGCCATCGACCTGGTCGATGAGGCGGCCGCTCACCTGCGTATGGAGCTCGACTCCTCGCCTGAGGAGATCGATGAACTGCAGCGCAAGGTGACCCGTCTTGAAATGGAGGAAATGCAGCTCAAGAAGGCCGAGGATCCTGCATCCAAGGAGCGTCTGGGCAAGCTGCAAGCCGAACTCGCGGACACCCGTGAGAAGCTCAGCGGCCTCAAGGCGCGTTGGGATGCGGAACAGGCCGGCCACAACAAGGTCGGCGACCTGCGTGCCAAGCTCGATGACCTGCGCGTGCAGGCGGATAAGTATACCCGTGAAGGCAACTTGGCGGAGGCCTCGAAGATTCTGTACGGAGAGATTCCGTCCATTCAGAAGGAACTCGCCGCCGCGGAAAGCGCGGATGCCGAATCTGCCGATGCCGGCGCGGCCAACCCGGCCGATGAGCCGATGGTCCCGGACCGTGTGGACGCCGACTCGGTGGCCGAGATCGTCTCCGACTGGACCGGCATTCCCGTCGGCCGCCTGATGCAGGGCGAAAACGAGAAGCTGCTGCACATGGAGGACTACCTCGGCAAGCGTGTGATCGGCCAGAAGGAAGCCATCGCCGCCGTGTCCGACGCGGTGCGCCGTTCGCGTGCCGGCATCTCCGACCCGAACCGTCCGACCGGATCGTTCCTGTTCCTCGGCCCCACCGGTGTGGGCAAGACCGAACTGGCCAAGGCGCTCGCCGACTTCCTGTTCGACGACGAGAAGGCCATGGTCCGCATCGACATGTCCGAATACATGGAGAAGGCTTCGGTCTCGCGCCTGATTGGCGCGGCGCCGGGCTACGTGGGCTACGAGCAGGGCGGCCAGCTGACCGAGGCCGTGCGCCGTCGCCCGTATTCCGTGGTGCTGTTCGACGAGGTCGAGAAGGCCAACCCGGAGATCTTCGACGTGCTGCTGCAGGTACTTGACGATGGTCGCCTGACCGATGGCCAGGGAAGGACCGTGGACTTCAAGAACACGATCCTGATTATGACCTCTAACCTCGGCTCGCAGTTCCTCGTGAACGAGGACATGGACGCCGACGCCAAGAAAAAGGCCGTGATGGACGCTGTCCACATGAACTTCAAGCCGGAGTTCCTGAACCGTCTGGACGACATCGTCATGTTCCACCCGCTTACGCGCGAGGAGCTTGGCGGCATCGTGGATATCCAGGTGGCTGGCGTGTCCCAGCGTCTGACCGATCGCCGCATCACGCTGGACGTCACCGACTCGGCTCGCGAATGGCTGGCCAACACCGGTTACGACCCGGCTTATGGCGCTCGTCCGCTGCGCCGCCTGGTACAGACCGAAGTGGGCGACCAGCTGGCCCGTATGCTGCTGGCCGGCAAGGTCCACGACGGTGACACCGTGCTCGTCGACCAGACCGGCGGCGAACATCTGGAGCTCTCCGCTTGGGCGAGCGACCAGATTGTCTCCGACAATCCGGACGTGAGCGTGGACAACGTCACCGAAGACAAGTGACAATCACTGGCTCCCCTCTCTGAGCAAAGCTGTCAGCGAAGCTGACTGAGGGGAGTTCGGGCTGGCGAGCTTCACTATATTGGCTCTCCTCTGAGGAGGAGAGCCTTTTCGCTACCATGGTGCTGAACTTCATACGAGGAGGGCCAGTGACTGGACGATTCGCGCCGACGCCGTCGGGGCGCATGCATATCGGCAACGTGTACGCCATGTTGGGTGCATGGCTTTCGGCCCGCTCGCGTGGCGACCGCATGCTGATGCGTATCGAGGACGTGGACAAGCCGCGTGTGGTCGCCGGTGCGGACCAGCTCATGATGGATGACCTGCATTGGCTCGGCCTCGACTGGGATGGCGAACCGATGTTCCAATCCCAGCGCACTGAACGATACGAATACGCTCTCGAATGCCTGCGCTCGCAAGGTGTGCTGTACCCCTGTTTCTGCTCGCGTGCCGACATTCGCGCTGCCTCGGCCCCCAACGAGGGCGACGGCTTCATGGTGTACCCCGGCACGTGCCGCCGCCTGCTGCACGACCATCCCGACGAGGTCCGTGCCCGTTTGGTTCGCGGCGACCAGCATTCCATCCGTATCGCCATGCCGGAATCGGCAGCGGGAGAAAAGCAACGTACAGTGCCTGACGATTCCGCTGCGCTGTCGGGAGCCGTGCCGCCGGAACAGCAGGGCGATGCCGGAATCGTTGATGGTGTCGCATGCTTTAACGACCGTGTCTATAGTCCACAGCACTACGATTTGGCCCGCGAGGTAGGCGATTCCGTGATTCGCCGAGCCGATGGACTGTTCGGCTATCAACTGGTCGTGGTCGTGGATGACCTCGATATGGGTGTTGATGATATCGTGCGCGGCCGTGATCTGCTGCGCTCCACCGCGCTGCAAATGTGGATTCGCCAGTGTCTGTTGGCTGGCGGCTTTGAGCCGGAATGCGGCAACACGGAAAAGCCTCTCGCCGAGCACCCCGAGTATGCGCACCTGCCGCTTATCGACAATGCGGCCGGCCGGCGTTTAGCCAAGCGCGAACGTTCGCTGGATATGGGAGCCTTGCGCGCCCGCAACGTAACCCCCGAGCAAATCATCGGATACTGCGCCTGGCTGCTGCGTCTGCAACCCACTCCAATTCCTTGCAAACCCGCCGATCTGCTGGCAGATTTCAGCTGGGAGCCACTGCGCGCCAACCACCTGGACCGCGCGCTGAAACCGGATGATCCAACCACTCCACAATGGCTGGCAGAAGCGTTAGGCTAGAGGCAGCCCAACAGGAAGGATTCCAATGTCGTCGAAGCTCTGGAGAAACGTGGCGCTGGCAGGCGTGGCCGCCGCCGGTGCTGCCGTGTGGGCCGTGGCCCCGCGCACGTTCAATGACAAGCGTCGTAATTTCGTGCCCTCCATTCCGGAGGTATGGTATGCCCATCGTGGCTTGCATGATGCGGGTTCTGGTTTGGTCGGCTATACCGATATCGCTGATTATGGTGGGGATAATCCGGTTAGCGCCCAAGCCGATACCACTGAGCGATCCATCGCCGAAAACGATGATTATGTGTCGCTTGCCCGTCGCATGGCTGTCAAGGCCGGCTACGGCAGTGCGGATATGACCGGTCCGATTGCTCCCGAAAACTCGCTGGCCGCGTTCGCCGCCGCCTGCGAGGCTGGCTATGGCATCGAACTCGACGTGCAGCTTACGCTCGACGGCCAAGTGGTCGTGGTCCATGACGCCGATTTGTTGCGCGTGGCCGGCGATCCGCGCCGCATCGAAGACCTGACTTACGACGAACTCGCCCGTATTCCGCTCTTCCCGAACGGCGAGTCAGGCGATTTGAAGGCCGAACCGTTGCCGGGTGCCGACGCGAACCCGCCGCTGGTGGTCACGCCGTCCGCCGCGCCGAAGGGGTACTACCAGCATGTGCCGCTGTTCTCCGATGTGCTGGACGTGGTGGCCGGCCGGGCTCCGCTGATTGTGGAATACAAGTTCAGCAACAACAGGGCTTGGGATGAGCGTAGCGAAGAGCTCATGGAAAAGGGCCACGCCTTGCTTGAGGCGTATGACGGCCCGTACGTGATCGAATCCTTCCACCCGGGCGCGGTGAATTGGTACAAGGAGCATCACCCTGAGGTGTGCCGCGGTCAGCTGAGCTGGCCGGCGAAGCTGAGCAAGAATGGTGCGGCTGAATGGGCCGCCGGCTTACTGGCGTTCGACTGGCTGTCTCGTCCTGATTTCGTGGCTTATGACTGGACCGGTGGCGCTTCGCCGCAAGTCAAGCTCGCTCGTTCGATGGGTGCGATGCCGGTTTCATGGACCGTGCGCAGCAGCGATGAACTCGCCCAGTGCGCCCCCTACTTCGACCGCCACATCTTCGAAGCGTTCGTCCCCGACGCAGTGTGAGGTTGAGGGCGTTATTGATGCGCCCATGGGGTGGTTACAGGCTCATCGGGCGGTAACTTGCCCATGGGGCGGTTTGAAGAATATGTGAAACCGCGGAATTAAGCCATTTTGGCATACCGCCCCATGAGGATTTTGCCGCCTCATGGGGCAATTACCGCCCCATGGGGGATTTCCCGCCCCATGAGGTATGGCGTTTTACTTGTGATACGGCTCGCCAGCGTTGATTTTATAAGCGCGATAGATCTGCTCCAGCAGAATCACGCGCATAAGCTGATGCGGGAACGTCATCTTCGAGAAACTCAGCAGAAAATCAGCACGACGCAGAATCGCGTCGTCAAGGCCGATTGAACCGCCGATGACCAGCTGAATATGGCTGGTGCCACGCAATCCAAGGTCGTTGATTTTGGCGGCCAATTCTTCACTGGACAGCTGCTTGCCATTGATGGCAAGGGCAATAACAAACGCGCCGTCCTTCAGATGCTTGGCGATGCGTTCGCCTTCTCTGGCCTTGATCTGTCGGTCAACGCCTTCGGAGGCATGGTCAGGCGTTTTCTCATCTGCCACTTCAATGATGTTGAGCTTGCAGTAGCGCGAAAGTCGCTTGGAATACTCGTCAATGGCGTCGCGAAGGTAACGCTCCTTCACGCGCCCCGGCGCAATAATGTCGATTTGCATAGATGTTCCGTTATGTTGGCTCCCCTCGGGGAGGGGAGCCAGGGAAATCAGTCAATTACGCCATAGAGACGGTCACCGGCGTCGCCGAGTCCCGGCACGATGTAGCACTTGTCGTTAAGACGTTCGTCGACCGCGCACACCACGACCTTGAAGTCGATGGACGGGTCGATGTGCTCCTCGACGTACTTGATGCCTTCGGGGGCCGCGATGATGTTGATCGCGGTCACGTCCTTGGCGCCGCGCTCGGCCAGGTAGTGCGTGGCGGCGACCAGCGTTCCGCCGGTGGCGAGCATCGGGTCGATGAGGAAGCACTGGCGGCCGGACAGGTCCTCGGGCAGACGGTTCGCGTACGTCACCTGCTGGGTGGGGTGCTCCTCGTCGCGCTTCATGCCCAGGAAGCCGACTTCAGCAGTCGGAATCAGGCGGGTCATGCCGTCGAGCATGCCCAAGCCAGCGCGCAGCACCGGCACGATGATCGGGCGCGGGGAGGCGAGCTTCTTGCCGGTCATCGGGGCGACCGGCGTCTCGATCGGCGCGGCCACCACGGACAGGTTGCGGGTGGCCTCGTAGGCCTCAAGCATCACGAGTTCGGAGACGAGCTCGCGGAAGGTGGAGGAGGGGGTGTTCTTGTCGCGCAGCACGGTGAGCTTGTGCTCGACCAGCGGATGATTCAAAACATGGAGTTCCATGATTCCCAGCCTAGTCCAAGTTTGCCGACCTGCCGAATTGGTAATGGCGCGGCTTGCTTATCGGATTGGATTTGTGGGTGATTCGACTTTTTGCTGCGATAGGCCAGTTGCAGCAGGACAATGCCCTGTCCGTGCCGAGATCTGCCTCTGATACCTCTGAGAGGGTAAAGCGTAAAAAACAACACGGTGTAAAACAGGGAATGAAACTGGTGTAAAACCGGGAATGAGATAGGTGTAAAATCGGGAATGAAACTGGTGTAAAATCTATATTGTTAGAACGATAGAACTGGGAAAGGCTGCAATATGAACGATTTGAGTGGTCGCGATGGTACCTTGACCAGGCCTGATTATCGTTCACGCGTGGTAGATAGCAGATTAAGTAAACTGCTCAAGGCGTTCGGTGCAGTGGAAATCGTTGGGCCGAAATGGTGCGGCAAGACATGGACCGCGCTCTCCCGGTCTCGAAGCGTTGATCGTCTGGATGATGTGGCAGTTTTCGCGGCCGCCCAAACCGATCCTGCATTGGTGCTGATGGGGGAGGAGCCCCATCTGGTGGACGAATGGCAAGATGTACCGCAAATTTGGGATGCCGCTCGTCGCCATATAGATGACAATGCGAACCGCAAGGGGCAGCTGATTCTTACAGGTTCGGCTATTCCAAAGGATCGTGACGCCATTCATCACAGCGGCACTGGTCGCATTGCTCGTCTGCGCATGTGGCCCATGAGCTTGGCTGAATCCGGAGAATCCACGGGCGCGGTCAGCCTATCCGATTTGTTCGAGGGGAAATTCGAGCCTGCCGAATGCAATACGAGTATCGAAGACATCGCCAGATGGTGTTGCCGTGGCGGATGGCCCGCGAATCTTGAGCTAGACGATGAATTCGCCTTGGAAATCCCGGGCGAATATATCGCAAGTGTGCTGGATATCAGCGTGCCGAAGATGAAGAAGAATCCTGAAACTGCACGAGCTTTGATGCGAGCTCTTGCCGTGAACATCTCGCAGGCACCAAAATATGCGACGCTGGCTGCGGATATGGCATATGGCGATGAGCGGCGTGAGCCGGATACGCAGACGGTGAAGAGCTATTTGGAAATGTTCAAGGACTTGTACCTTCTGACGGATTTGGAGGGTTGGGAACCGCCACTCCGCGCAAAGAGTCGTGTGCGAACCAAGCCCAAGCGATATTTCGTGGATCCTTCGTTGCCTGCTGCGGTTTTAGGTGCCGCGCCGAATACTCTGATGCGCGATACACAGACGCTCGGCGATCTGTTTGAAACGCTGTGCATTCGTGATTTGAATGTATATCTGTCGGCTATGCCGGGTGCCGGGAATCGCATTGCGTATTACCGCGATGACAAGGGGCTTGAAGTTGATGTCATTATCGAGTTGTCTGACGGCAGGTGGGGTGCCATCGAAATAAAACTCAGTGACCTTAAGGTGAACGATGACAATGCGGATAAGCTCAAATCCTTCCGCAACAAAATCTGCGGCAATCCCATGGCTCAGGTCCGAGACCCCGAATTCATGATGTTCCTTACCGGCCGAGGTGGGAAGGCCTATCGCCGCAATGACGGCATACTGGTCGTGCCCATCGCAACGCTCGGGGCGTGAATCTGGTAAAAGAAAAGAAGCGCCGAACCGCGAAAGCGCCTGTCGGCGCAAGGGCCGCTCGCGGCGGCAAAAAATGGAGCCCGGGGCTTAAGCACGGTCCGACGCGGATACTTAGTATAGCTTGCGATGGGTCTCGCCGCGCCGGGGAAGGGGTGGCGTTGGCCGGTAGCTGATTGTTGGGGTGCGGTCGGTGGGTTTCTCCCTCAGTCATGGGCATCGCCCGTGACAGCTCCCTCATCAGAGGGAGCTGTCACGGGGTTACTCCAACCGTCCGCGACGCCAGAGGTTGGCACCGTGCTGGAAATCCTTGGCGGTGGCCATGAGGCTGCCGGCGGTGTGCATAAGGCGGGCGGCTTTGGTGCGCACGGCCTTCTCATCGGCATCCGAGGAGAAGGCGCCGTTGGCCTCGGCCCGGGTCACCATGCGCCGCGCCTCCACGCGCAAGCCCAACGCCACCACATCGGTAAACGCCGCCGCGCGCTCAAGCGCCACGGCAAAATCGCCCACAAAAGCACCGGAGAGAATCGAATCGGCCAATCGCACGATGTCATCTTCACTGGGAGCCTGATCCACGCCGGCGATGGCGGAGGCGGTAGTGGCCACCGGCTCACCCAAGCGCCACAGATGCGCGATCGAGTCGCGATTCGATCGCATCCACGTACGCAACATATACAGTCGCCACAGCACACCAGGCAGCGAATCCGGCTCGGCATCGCTCCATAGTTCGGCGATTTCATCCACGCCGACCGTCTCCACCAACGTGAGCACCCGCTCAACAACCGCCGGGTCTTCGCTATGGCGCACACGATCCAGCAATGCGGCAGCAGACAGATGACTCATCTCGCTCAACGCCTGCGGGTCCATGCCACCGGCCAATCCATCGGCCACAGCCGGGTCGAGCTGAGCCGGGCGCGAGGGGCGTGAAGAACCCATGCGAGCAGGTCCGAATGCCGCTCCGGCCGCACGCAACGAGCCGAAGCCCGGGCCCAGACTGCCGGCGGCACCATTGTGCGCGGCATGAGCTGCAGCGGCAGCGGCCGAGGAGTTGGATGAATCAGGAAATGCGGGTCTAGTAGACAAGCGGTTGAACCTTCTGAATATCGATGATTTTGGGACCATGAGGCGTCGGAGTGACGAACAGCGCCGCCGCAGTGCCGGTCGGCATGAACGGTGTCTTGGCGATTAGGCGTTTGCTCAGAGACGGCGCAACGCACATGCTGCGCAGGTGTTCGAACATACCACCAATCACCGGCCGGTGCATGCATATCGCTATGGGCTGACGGCGCTCAAGTGCGAACTCGATTTCGCTGAGTAGACATTCCCATGCGGTGTCCGGCGCAGCGGCGTATGCATCTTCGGTGAGCGGATCGAGATGAACCATGTCTCGTCCGGTCTGCCACGCGAACATCTCCAACGTCTCCTGGCAGCGCACCCAAGGCGACGTGGCCAGTCGGTTCGGATTGAAACACGCCAGCTCACGGTTCAGCGCGTATGCCGCAGCCGCGCCGCGCGGCGTGATCGGACGGTTCTCGTCCGAGCCCTTCCACAGTTTGCGCGCTTCTGCCTTGCTGTGGCGCACGATAATCACTGGCACGGCGTCAAGCGCGCCCTCCTGCACCCGGTCAACGAATAGCGCAAGGATGTCCTTATCGGTGGAATGGCTGAGTTTCTTGCGGGCCTCAGCCGGCGTCAACCACAGGACTTCGTCGATTTCGCCGATGTCCGCCCGATGCACCGGGCCGAACGCATGGGTGCGCCGCAGATTGTCGATGGCGCTGATTGGCGTGGCCATCCAGAACTGGATGTGCTTGGTGTCCGCCGACCGATCCTTGGTATGGCGCTGTTTGCGGCCCTCTTCGGACAGCGGGTACTCGATGTCGCCCAGATAGGGGCCGAGCTCCACGGGCAGGCCCGATTCCTCGCCGATCTCGCGCACGGCGGCATGCCGGTGTGATTCGTTTGGGTCGACCTTGCCTTTCGGCCAGCTCCAGTCGTCGTATTTCGGGCGATGCACGATGCACAGTTCGATGCGGTTGAGTACGTTGTCCGCCGTGGCTGGGCTGTCGGCCTGCGCCGGGTCCGGGGTGGAAGCCGCGTCCGATGCGCCGGGTGCTGCCGTGGTCTCGCCGTCAGAATCCGTGGTGTTCGCGATGATGGTGCCATCGGTGGCAATATTGGATTTCGTTGATGGAGATGATGCCTGCGTCGGCTCGGCATCATCCTTCCACCGGTACAGAATACCGCCGGCGGCTTCCACGATTCGTCTCATACTGTTCGTACCCATCTCTTGTATTGTAGGTCACGTTGGACCGCTGCTACGTAGTTTTTGCGCGCTGAACAACGATGCCCGGCATCCTCTCGAAAGAGGAGCCGGGCATCGTAACCACCCCAGTCAGCTTGCGCTGACAGGGAGCATCGAATGAAATCAGTTGTGCGAATTGGGGCGGCGCTGGTGCTTGCGAATCAGATATTCCTGACTGTCGACCAGCGGGCGGCCCTCGTCGTCCTTGGTGTGCAGCACATACGTGCCGTCGGGCTGCATGTGCCAGCTCATGGTGGAGTCGGCCATCTGCAGGTCCACGTACTTGATGAGCCCGTCGACCTGCTCCGGGGCGGTGACACGCACCAGAGCCTCCACACGGCGGTCAAGGTTACGGTGCATGAGGTCAGCCGAACCGATGTAGACCTCCGGGCCGGAAGCCGGACCCTCGCCGATCTGCGGGCCGTCCGCGTTGCAGAAGGCGTAGATGCGGGAGTGCTCCAGGAAGCGGCCGAGAATCGAACGCACGCGGATGTTCTCGGACAGGCCGGGAACGCCGGGCTTCAGAGCGCAGATGCCGCGTTCGACGATGTCGATCTTCACGCCGGCCTGAGAGGCACGGTACAAGGCGTCGATGGTCTTCTCGTCCACGATGGAGTTGACCTTGATCTTGATCCAGGCCTCCTTGCCGGCGCGGGCGGCGTCCTCCTCGCGGCGGATGCGCTGAATCAGGCCGGTGCGCACGGTACGCGGGGCCACCAGCAGACGGTGGAAGCTGGACTTCGGCGCGTAACCAGAGAGCTGGTTGAACAGACGAGTCAGATCCTGGCCGACCACCGGGTCGCAGGTCAGCAGACCCAGATCGGTGTACAGTCGCGCGGTCTTCGGGTTGTAGTTGCCGGTGCCTACGTGGCAGTAGCGGCGCAGACCGTCCGCTTCCTGACGCACGACCTCGATGAGCTTGCAGTGGGTCTTCAAGCCCACGATGCCGTACACCACGTGCACGCCGGCGCGTTCGAGCTTGCGGGCCCACGCGATGTTGGCGTCCTCGTCGAAACGAGCCTTGATTTCCACCAAAGCCAGCACCTGCTTGCCGGCATGAGCGGCGTCGATCAGGGCGTCGATGATCGGCGAGTTGGAGCTGGTGCGGTACAGGGTCTGCTTGATGGCCAGCACCTTCGGGTCCGCGGCGGCCTGCGCAAGGAAGGCCTGCACGGAAGTGGAGAAGGAGTCATAGGGGTGATGCAGCAGGATGTCGCGCTCGCGGATGGCAGCGAAAATATCCTGTGCGCGGGAGGACTCGACCTCGGCGATCTGACGGTTCGTGGTCGGCACGAACGGACGGTTCTTCAGGTCCGGGCGGTCCACGCTGCCGAGCTCAAAGAGCACGGTCAGGTCCAGCGGGCTGGGCAGACGGTATACCTCGTCCTGGCTCACGCCGAGCTGGTCGGCGAGCAGCTGGGAGAGGAAGGGGCTCGTGGTGTCCGTGATCTCCAGGCGGATCGGCGGTCCGAAGCGGCGGCGCAGCAGCTCCTTCTCCATGGCGTTGAGCAGGTTCTCGGCGTCATCCTCTTCCACGTCGATGTCCTCGTTACGAGTCACGCGGAAGGAGCGGGCCTCCTTGATGATCATGCCCGGGAACAGGGATTCCAGATGCGCGGCGATGAGCTTTTCCATGGCGATGAAGCCGTAACGCTCGTCCTTGGACTCCTCATCGGTCATGTCGTCCACCGGCACCAGGCGCGGCAGGTTGCCCGGGATCTTGACGCGGGCGAAGTGCGACTTGCCGGAGGCCGGGTTCTCCACAATCACGGCCAGGTTGATGGAACCGCCGGAAATGTAGGGGAACGGGTGGGCCGGATCCACGGCGAGCGGCGTCAGGACCGGGAACACCTGCTGGCGGTAGTAGCGCGAGAGGCGCTCCTGCTCGGAGGATGTGAGCTTGTCCCACGTCAGCAGGACGATGCGCTCCTTCTCCAATTCCGGCAGAATGGTGTCGATCGTGTAATGTGCGTGCTCGTCTTGCAGACGGTGTGCGGTCTCGCTGATCGCGCGCAGCTGCTGACGCGGGCTCAGGCCGGCGGCAGACGGCACGGCGATGCCCGAGTCGATACGGCGCTTCAGGCCGGCGACGCGGACCATGAAGAACTCGTCAAGGTTCGAGGCGAAGATCGCGGCGAAGTTGGCGCGCTCGAGCAGGGGCATGTCTTCGTTCTCCGCACATTCGAGCACGCGCTGGTTGAACTTGAGCCAGCTGAGCTCGCGGTCGAAGAAACGGTCCTTGGGCAGCGGTGCCTCGCCTTCCTGATCGACGCGGCGGTCGTTGTTGTCGTTTTCGGCAATATGCTCTGCGATTTGGCTGCGCAGAATTGCCTTCGAGGGTGCGTCAAATATCTGTGCCATAGCTTATATCGTAAGCTTTGGCGTGGCCGGAAAACGACTGAACGCGCCAGAATTCAACGGGTGTTCATGTTAGTTCGGTGTTGGTTGGTTTTGAGTGTGCTAGCGTCGCTTGCGACACGCCGTGAGCGGCGGTGAAACGAACGAAATCGAACATCGGACGGGTTCGATGTGAACGGTTCAGCTCGTTTTCCGATAGCCAGAAAGTGCGATTGAACAGTTGTGATAAAAAACGCACAACGACTCTCTGCAGGTTGCGAGAAACGGGAGTGATGAATAGATTATGAGGTACAAGAACAACTGAACAGAGCAGAGCCCACAAATAGTGTATGGTCACGAGGACTGTTACGTTGGACGGGCATTGGAAAGACTTACCGTTACAACGATGATGTTGTGCAGAGATTCTGCTCCAGTAGTTGAACTTGTAGAAAAGGCCCGCTCCGGCGGGCCTTTTCGTTTGTGTGTACAGTGGAGGGCATGACGGAAACACAGCGTACGCCAGAGGGGATGTCGTCGAAACCTCGTATCAAGCCGGCCGATGCCGAAGACGGCCGTCCGGTCTCTATCTCTGCGCGTCTCGGACGACTGCAATTCCACTATTCCGGCAAGTTCCGCGTGCTGCAGATTGCCGACATTCAGGATGGGCCGAAAGTCTCCAAAGACACCATCACCCTGATTGAGGCCAGCCTTGATGCCACACGGCCTGATCTGGTGATTTTCTCCGGCAACCAGATCGCCGGCTACGATCCGGCGTTCGCCGATTCATTCCGTAAACGTCGCTGGTGTGACGAACCTATTGCCGAATCCGCGCTGAACCATACCCGAGCGCTGGTGCGCAAGGCCATTGGCCAGTTCACTGAGCCGTTGGCGGCGCGCGGCATTCCGTGGGCTGTGACGTATGGCAACCATGATTTCCAATGCGGGCTAAGCAATGCGGAACTGGACGGTATCTATCGTGAGTTCCCCGGTTGTGTCAATCCGCCGAGTGAGACCTTGCCGAACCAGATTGCATATACCTGTGGAGCGGGTGGCGCTGTGCAGACGCTGTCTGGTGCCACTGGTTCCGGTGAACCAGGCACCTTCGCGCTGCCGGTTATGGACGTTGACCATACGCGCAATGTGCTGGGTCTGGTCATTCTTGACTCCGGCGATTACGTGCATGGCGGCGGCTTCGGCGCACCATCGCCCGCAGCGCTCGCCTTCCTGAACGCCGTGCCCGACCGTATCGGTGCGAAATCAATGGTGTTCCAGCACATGCCGATGCCCGAGTATTACAACGTGCTGAAGCCGGTGGCGGCCAACGCGGCGTTTGCCATGCAGGGCTATCGTTCGCACGCCGATACCTACTACGTGCTGGACGAATTGCAAAACCCAGCCCGGCGGATATTGGAGAAGGCATATCCTGCCCTGATACGTCATGGCGAATTGAATTGCTGCGCGAGGGTATTTGGCGTCGTAGCTTCATGATCATCGCAACGGTTTCGTCGGCGAACATGAGGGTCTGTTGCTTATCGCTACGCCAACCCGGATTCAATACGTACTGGACCGGCTCCGGCCAAACGTGCCACGCGATTGATCGAATTTGATATCCGTCACCCTTACGAGCCGCGTACGCAATTGCTGGAGTTTGGCGAACTGGTGGGCAAGCCCAGTTCCAAACGCGCCTACACCTATGCGGTGAACCAGACCACGCCTGGCGAGGGTGAGGGCGATGATTTGCTGCGCAAGCCGTCGCTATGGAGTCAACTGTCCGGTTTATTCAGGTAACTGTTCCTGATAGAGGCGGAAAGCGGCGCGAAGTATTCGAGGTTTCGGTGGCCTTCCGCTGTGTATTAGTGGCAGAAATCCCGCGTCTCGACGGATACCTCGCGGGATTTCTGCCGGTTGGGCTATCGGTTGGATTGACTGGTATGTTTCAGCGAACGGCTTTGACCAGTGCCTCGGTGAGGTACTTGCCGGCGGCCATCACCAGCGGCGCATAGCGGCGTCCGGGGGCGGCACCCATGCGGCCGGTCGGGCCGGAAATCGAGATGGCGGCGATGACCTGGCCGGAGGCGTTGCGGATCGGGGCGGAAATCGAGCACACGCCCTCTTCGCGTTCGTTCACGGACTCGGACCAGCCGCGCTTGCGTACGGCGGCCAGCTTGGTGGCGGTGAACTTGGCGTGGCGCAATCCCTGGTGCAGACGGTCGGAATCCTCCCAAGCCAGAAGAATCTGGGCGGCGGAACCGGCTTCCATCGACAGCATGGCACCCACCGGAATGGAATCACGTAGGCCGGAGGTGCGTTCCACAGCGGCGATGCACACGCGCTGATCGCCTTGGCGGCGGTAAATCTGCGCAGACTCGCCAGTGCGATCGAGCAGGGTCTGCAGGATCGGGCCGGCGGCGGTCAGCAGACGATCCTCGCCTGCTGCGGCGGCAAGTTCGGCGAAACGGGAGCCGAGTACGAATCGGCCATGCTGGTCGCGCAGTACGAAACGGTGGCGTTCCAGTGCAATAGCCAAACGATGTGCGGTCGGTCGAGCGAGACCGGTGGCGGCCACAAGCTGGCCCAGCGTAGACGGGCCGGATTCCAGTGCGTCAAGAATCTTTACAGTTTTATCAAGGACGCCAACGCCGGAATGGATTTCCCCATCGTCCTTGGCGGTGGTGTCTTCAACCGGCTCGGACTTGGTCAAGCTGTTGTTCAATGGTTCTTCCCGGGAATCAGTCATAATAAGGGCGATTATGCCATCTCACATAGTGAAATGGCAAATCGGGAAGTGTTCCTCCAGGGTGGCCATGAAGTTGAAAGGGCGTTCGTGGATGCCGAAGAGACATGTCTGGAGCGGAACCGAGTCATGACTAGGTCATGTTCGAGTCGGGTCCGAGTCATATTGAGGCCATCATTTGACCGTATCTCAATATCCGGCATGCTCATGGCCGGGCCCATCGCAAGCACATAGGCTAATACCACGAACAAGGCGCGAACACAATACCTCGCGCGGAATTTTTTGGAGGAATCACTATGGGAACGACACTGGCCGAGAAGGTCTGGGCCGATCATCTGGTGCGCAAGGGCAGCGACGGAGCCCCTGATTTGCTGTACATCGATCTGATGCTCATGCATGAGGTCACCAGCCCGCAGGCGTTTGAGGGCCTGCGCTTGGCCGGCCGCAAGCCGCGTCACGTGGATCAGCTCATTGCCACCGAGGATCACAACACGCCGACCGTTGATATCGATCGCCCGAACCCGGATGAGACGAGCGCGTTGCAGTTGACGACTTTGGAGAAGAACTGCAAGGAGTTCGGCGTGCGCCTGCACCCGCTGGGCGACGCCGATCAGGGCATCGTCCACGCGTTCGCCCCGATTCTGGGCCTGACCCAGCCGGGCATGACCATCGTGTGCGGTGATTCGCATACGTCGACGCACGGCGCGTTCGGCGCGCTGGCGTTCGGCATCGGCACTTCCGAAGTCGAACACGTGATGGCCACACAGACGCTGTCTCTGAAGCCGTTCAAGACCATGGCCGTCAACGTCAACGGCAAGCTGCCCGCGGACGCGACGGCCAAGGACATCATTCTGGCGATCATCGCCAAGATCGGCACCGGCGGCGGCCAGGGTTACGTGATCGAATACCGTGGTGAGGCGATTCCGCAACCTCACCATGGACGAGCGCATGACCGTGTGCAACATGTCCATCGAGGCCGGTGCGCGTGCTCGGCATGATCGCGCCGGACGAGACCACGTTCGAGTACCTGAAGGCCGTCCGCACGCGCCGGAAGGCGAGCTTCGTGGATCAGGCCGTGGCGTACTGGAAGACGCTGAAGACCGATGACGATGCCGTATTCGACAAGGTTGGTGGATATTGACGCCACCAAGGGTCCATATGTGACGTGGGGCACCAACCCCGGCCAAGGTCTGCCGATCACCGCCTCCGTGCCGGAGCCGGACAAGATCGCCGACGCCACAGCGCCGCCGCCGAACGCGATTACATACATGGGTTTAGCCAGGCATGCCGATCAGGACATCGCCGTGGACACCGTGTTCATTGGTTCGGCACCAACGGTCGTATCGACGATTTGCGCCAGGCCGCCGCGATCATGAAGGGTCACCACAAGGCCGAGAACATTCACCGCGTGCTCGTGGTGCCGGCCTCCTCCCGCGTGCGTCTGCAGGCGGAGAAGGAAGGCCTCGATAAGGTGTTCAAGGACTTTGGTGCCGAATGGCGTAACGCCGGCTGCTCGATGTGCCTGGGCATGAACCCCGACAAGCTGGTACCGAACGAGCGCTCGATTTCCACTTCGAACCGTAACTTCGAGGGCCGCCAGGGCAAGGGCTCGCGCACGCATTTGGCGTCGCCGGCCGTAGCCGCCGCCACCGCCATCCGCGGCACAATCTCGTCTCCCGCCGATCTCTGAGTCAATACACGTGAGCCCCCTCTGACGAGGGGCTGTCAGTCGAAGACTGACTGGGGGAGAGATCCCCGAAAGGAAAATTGTTATGGAAAAACTCACCACACTGACCGGCGTGGGCGTGCCGCTGCGCCGCTCCAACGTCGATACCGACCAAATCATTCCCGCTGTGTTCTTGAAGCGCGTGACCAAGTCCGGCTTCGATGACGCCCTGTTCTACGCATGGCGCCGAGACCCGAACTTCGTGCTCAACAAGCCGGAATACGCCGGTAAGGGCCAGATTCTGGTCGCCGGCCCCGAATTCGGCATCGGCTCCTCCCGCGAGCACGCCGTGTGGGCGCTGCACGATTACGGTTTCCGCGTGGTCATCGCGCCGAGCTTCGCCGACATCTTCTACGGCAACACCGCCAAGAACGGCGTGCTGGCCGCGATTATGCCGCAGGAGTCCGTCGAACTCCTGTGGAAGCTACTGGAGGAAGAGCCTGGTCGTGAGATGACTGTCTCGCTGGAGACCCGCACTGTCACTTGCGGCGACGTGACCCTGCCGTTCGGGGTCAACGATTACGTGCGTTGGCGTCTGATGAACGGCTACGACGATATCGATCTGACGCTGCAGCACGAGGACGACATCGCCGCCTACGAAAAGATGCGCGCCGAAAAGTTCCCCTTCAAGCCCAAGACCATCCCCGCCAAACACTGGGCCGAAGAAAGAATCGAGTCCGCCCGCGAGCCTGAGGATGCAGACTGGACAGGGCCGTTGGCCGATCGCGGCATTATTTAGCCGCGATCGGCCTGCTGAGCTGCGACAGCAGCGAGGCCAGCATTGAGCCTCGCCGAAAGGCGAGTCCATAATTGCAGGCCCAGGGCCGTTGGCTCTGTGTCTGATTGAGATTATTGGGTCGCTCGCATCGCATCAGACAAAGGTCTCACTGGCTCTCGCCAGTGAGACCTTTTACGTATAGGGTCACTTCACGCAATCGTCTGGTTCCAATGCGGCAACTCGCTTAGCATCCCAAATACTTCCACCAACAACGCGAGAAAGTGCCATTCCCTCCTATCTCTTCTAGGGTGTGTTTGCACTATTTAAGTTTGCGCCAATATCACCGTACGAATCGTAGTATTCCAGACACGTACTTTGGCTGGGCAGCCCGACGTTCATCATCTTTGTAGCCAATGCCGCTTTCGCCATTATTTCGTTTGTCGGCGCGATGATGGGTTGAGTGTGCGTGTGCGCATGCAGGTTGGCTTATCGTTGAAGCATGAGTGATTTTGAGCCGTTTTACGATGTCAGCCGCAGTTACGAAGACAACTATGAGCAAGGCCGTTCGGCGCGTCGCCGAGGCGCGCTGAAGGATGGCAACGGTGCCGATGCCGCCGGAACCACCAGCGAGGGTGCCTCGGCCTCCTTCCTGGGCCAGCCGGTCAATCTGCCTTTCGGCATTCCCGCAGGCCCGCTGCTCAACAGCCGTTTCACCACGGCCGCTTTCCACATGGGTTTCGATCTGGCGACCTACAAAACCGTGCGTTCGCGCGCCTGGGGCTGCAACCCGTTCCCGAACGTGCTCGCCGTACACCCCAAGTCGGCGGACGGTTCACTGACGCCGGGCAGCGCCGAACTGGACGAAGGCGTGCTGGCCGACACCAACTATGAACAGCCGATTTCCATCTCCAACAGCTTCGGTGTGCCCTCGCAGAGCCCTGACGTCTGGCAGCCGGACATGCGCGCCGCCATCGAGGCCGCCGGTCCCGGTCAAGTGCTGGTCCCGAGCTTCCAAGGCTCGCGTGTGGAGGGCATGAGCGAGGAGGAATACATCGCCGACCATGCCACCACCGCCCGCCTGGTCAAAGAAACCGGTGCCAAGCTCATGGTGATGAACACCAGCTGCCCCAACGAGGGCCACAACCGCCTGCTATGCCACAATCCGCTGCTCGTGGGCCGCATCACCGAGGCCGTGAAGCAGGAGATCGGCGACATCCCGCTGATGGTCAAGCTCGCCTACATCCCCAGCGACGGCGACCTTGAACTCATGGTGCGTTCCACCGTGGGCCACGGCACTGTGCAGGGATTCAGCACCATCAATACGATTTCCGCCAAACTGGTCGATGCCAATGGCAATCAGGCCCTGCCCGGTGCAGGCCGTGATCGCTCCGGCGTGTGTGGCAATGCGATTCGTGGTGCCGGCCTCGACATGGTCGCCCGTCTGGCCGCGATCCGCGAGAAGCTCGGTCTTGATTTCAAGATCAATGGCGTGGGCGGCGTGGTTTCGCCGGCCGACTATCAGGGCATACAGAAACGCCGGCGCGGATTCGGTGATGTCCGCAACCGGCGCGATGTGGGACGCCGGCCCACCAAGATCAAGGCGAGCCGGTAAATCGGCTCCAACAAGAAACAGCCTGTACGGGCCGTGATTCCCAGACAATTCCCAGCCAGTGCCCACGTTGCATTGAAACTGGTGTTGTTATATGTAATCACGGCCGAACAAGCTGATAACTTAACCTTCTTCTCTCTTTCTCTCCCCGGCGCCCATCACGCCGGGGTTTCTTTTTGCGGTGGGTACAGCCGTCTTACTCGGCCGCCGCCTTCATGGCCACGGCGCCGACGTAGTAGACCGGCTTGTCGAAGTTCGGCTGGAACAGGAAGTCCACGTTGGCGAGCTGGTCGATGGTGAAGCCGGCCTGAATCGCCATGGAAATCACGTTTGCCGCGCCGGAGATATCGGCCTTGGAACAGAACTGGCCGCCCTTGACCTTGCGGGTTTCCGGGTCCCAGGTCAGAATCGACGTGACTGGGGTGGTGGTGAGCATGAAGTCCGGGCGATAATCCTCGGTGAGCGAGGTCTCGCGGACCGTGAGCCCGCGGCGTTCGGCACCGGCGCGGGTCAGGCCGGAGGCGGCGAGCGAGAGATCGTACAGCTGTACGGCGGACGTGGCCTGCGTGCCCATGTACTTCACGGTCGGCGTCTCGATGTTGCGGCCCACCAGCAGGCCCTGGCGCACCGCGTTGGTGGCCAGCGGAATGTAATCGTGCTGGCCGGTGGGGTTGTAGAACACGGTGGCGGAGTCGCCGGCGGCGTACACGCCCGGCGCGGACGCCTGCATGTAGTCGTCGACCACGATCGCGCCGTTCGGCAGCATGTCCACCTTGCCCTTGAGCAGGTCGGTGTTCGGCAGGAAGCCGACGGCCAGAATCGCCATTTCGGCCGTGTACTCGCCCTTTTCGGTGACCACAGTGACGGTGTCGTCGTCATTGTCGCGGAACTCGACCACCTTCTGGCCGAGCGCGAGCGTGACGCCGTGCTCCTCGAACGCGGCCGCCACCTGATCGGTGATGGTCTTATCGAAATTATTGGCCAGCGGGCGATCAAGGCCGTCGACCAGCGTGGTCTTGACGCCGGTGACGCTGAACTGCTCGGCGATTTCCGCGCCGATATAGCCCGACCCGATCACCACTGCCGACTTGGCGGTTTTCGCCTTTTCCTTGATGGCGATGGCGTGATCCCAGTTCTTGCACAGCAGCACATGCGGGCTGTCGATGCCGGGGATCGGCGGGATGACCGGGCGCGAGCCGGTGGTCACGACCAGTTTGTCGAAAGCGAGGGTCTGTTCGGCGGGGTCTCCGGCCTCGTCCAGCGCGCGGTAGGTGAGGGTTCTGGCGTCGAGGTCCACGGACGTCACGTCGGTGCGCATATGCATGGTCGCGCCGGCTTCGGCCAGAGCGGCAGGGGAGGAGTAGAACATTTTCTTCGGGTCGGATACGTGGTCGCCCACCCACAGGGCGATGCCGCAGGAGAGGAAGGACAGCGTACCGTTGCGCTCGAAAACATGGACGGTCCAATCGGGGTGCTCGGCGAGAATCGAGGTGGTGGCGAACGTGCCGGCGTGCGTGCAGCCGATGACGGCGACTGTGGTCATGAATGCTCCTTTGCTTGTGGACATGGCGTCTGATGCCATTGCCCTGAATCGTAGCGTAGAAGTATGGAGAACGCCGTGGCGGCAAATGTGAGGAAGATCACGTTATCGGTTTGATTCGACGGGGGGTATGGGATCCGTTGTGCACGGTGATCAAAGTTCGGCTGGGGTGCATTTCACGGAGTCGGCACATGGCTTATGGCAAACTGGACGGTAGCATTTTTTGAATCTTGATTGATTGAGGAGAGTGGCGTGGCTGAGAATCCGGATGACGTGTTGCATGTCGAGGGCGGCAAGCCTTTGAATGGCACGATCAAGGTGCGTGGCGCGAAGAACTTCGTGAGCAAGGCGATGGTCGCCGCGTTGCTGGCACCGGGCAAGTCGGTGCTGAAGAACGTGCCGGAGATTCGTGACGTGCATGTGGTGTCCGATTTGCTACGTCTGCACGGCGTGGACGTGGATGTGGACGGTGCGAACGGCATTGTGACCATCGACGCCTCGCGTGTGCAGCTGGCCGATGTGGCCGACGTGGATACACTGTCCGGTTCGTCGCGCATCCCGATCCTGTTTTCCGGCCCGCTCGTGCACCGTTTGGGTGAAGCGTTCATTCCCGCGTTGGGCGGCTGCGCGATTGGCGGACGTCCGATTGACTTCCATCTGGAGACGCTGCGCAAGCTGGGCGCCACGGTGGACAAGGAACACAAGGACGGCATCCACATCACCGCGCCCAACGGCCTGCACGGCGCGAAGATCCACCTGCCCTACCCGTCGGTGGGCGCCACCGAGCAGACTTTACTGGCGGCCGTGCTGGCCGAGGGCAAGACCGAACTGTCGGGCGCGGCCACTGAGCCGGAGATCATGGATCTGGTGTGCGTGCTGCAGAAGATGGGTGCAATCATTTCTGTGGACGTTGATCGCACCTTCCGCATCGAGGGTGTCAAGGAACTGCAGGGGTACACGCACACGTCGCTGACGGATCGCATCGAGGCGGCGTCCTGGGCGTCCGCCGCGCTCGCCACGCACGGTGACATTTTCGTCAAGGGTGCCACCCAGCCGGAGATGATCACGTTCCTCAACGTGTTCCGCAAGGTGGGCGGCAAATTCGAGGTGACGGACAAGGGCATTCGTTTCTGGCATCCGGGCGGGGACTTGAAGCCCGTGGCGATCGAGACGGACGTGCATCCCGGGTTCATGACCGACTGGCAGCAGCCGCTCGTGGTGGCCCTGACCCAGGCCAACGGCCTGTCGATCGTGCACGAGACCGTGTACGAGAACCGTTTCGGCTTCACCAAGCCGCTGGTCGAGATGGGTGCCACCATCCAGTTGTACCGCGAGTGCCTGGGCTCGCTGCCGTGCCGTTTCCGGCAGCGCAACTACAAGCATTCCGCCGTGATCTTCGGACCGACCCCGCTGACCGGACGCGACATCGACGTGCCGGACCTGCGTGGTGGGTTCAGCCATCTGATCGCGGCCTTGGCCGCGTCCGGCCCCTCGGACGTGCACGGCATCAGCCTGATCGACCGAGGCTACGCCGACTTCCGCGGCAAACTCGAAGCCCTCGGCGCCGACTTCGACTAATTCGGCCGTTCCGCGGCTCCCCTCTTTGAGGGGAGCCGCGATTTTGTTCTACAACAGCCCGTCCGCCTCGAGCGCGACGGCCATGCGGTCGAAGCATTCCTCCAGTAGCGGGTAGGGCATGGCGAAGTTCATACGCACGCAACCGCGCCCGACCTCGCCGCATTCACGGCCGTCCGTCAACGCCACGTTGGCCTTCTTAAAGAAATAGTTGGCCGGGTCGCCGATGCCCAGTGGCGAGAAATCCAGCCACGCGATATACGTGCCCTGCGGCTCCACATAGCGCACCTTGGCGAATCTCGTGCGCATCTGCTCGTTGACCAGCGCGATATTGCGCTCGATATATGCCATCACGCCCTCGAACCATGCCGCGCCGCCGTCATAGGCCGCAGTGGTGGCTATGGCACCGATGGTGGCCGTCTGGTGCTCGGACCATTCCGCGTTCCTCATCCATAGTTCCAGATCGTCCGGATTGGTGAGAATCACCTGCGCGCACTTGGTGCCGGGAATGTTGAACGACTTCGAGGCTGAAGTGGAGGTGAAAGCCTGCATGGCCGTCTGCCGGTTGATTGAGGCGAATGGCACATGCGTGTGGCCTTGGTAGACGAACGGCGCGTGAATCTCATCGGAGAATATACGCACGTCGTACTTGGCGGCCAGGTCGGACAATCGCAGCATTTCTTCGCGCGTCAATACCTTGCCGATCGGGTTGTGCGGGTTGCACAGCACGAAGGCATGGCAGCCGTTCGCGAACGCCTGCTCAATGGCGTCGAAATCGAACAGCCATTCATCATTGCGCCCGCTGCTCTCGCCGGCGCCCTCACACAGCATCGGAATCTCAAGGACCTCCACGCCATACAGGCGCGGCACACTTAGGAACGGCATATAGGCCGGAGTCGGCACCACGATGGAGTTGCCGGCGCGCACGATCTCGCGCAGGAACACTTCGAACGCCTCCAGCACGTCCGGCACCGGGCGGATGCACGTCGGATCCACATCCCAGCCGTATCGACGCTGCCATGCGGCGCACGAGCGGGCGACCTCCTTCTTCCACGGGTCGGGAATGTAGCCGAGCGCGCCACGTTCGGTGGCCTCTTCGATGGCTTCGGCCACGCACGGCGCCAGACCGTAATCCATCTCGGCGATGAATGCGCCGATGCAGCCGGGGTAGCGGGTCCATTTGTCCGAACCGACCTGCTTCAGATCCTCGATGGTCGTCACGTCGATGTGATTGGCATCAAAGCAAGAGGCACCGGCGGTTGCGCTGCTCACAGTCGTTGACTGGGAAACGTTGTTCATGCTCATAACATGTCATTGTTCCTGGTACAGAAGGGCTGCTCAACGGTCTGGCTCCCCGAAATCGTGATGGCGTTCGCAAGCTTGCTTATCGCTGTCCGACTACTTGGCACTCAAATATTTGAGTGACGTGCGCTCGAGCTCTTCGAGCAATGAACCGAGCGCGGGACGATGGTCGCCGGCACGAGTCACGATGCCGACCTCGCGCGCCGCAAAATCGTCGGCGATGGGACAGGCCACCAGATCGCCTTGCAGATTGATATGTGTATCGAGCGCCGGCACCAGCGAGACGCCCATGCCAACCTCGACCAGGTTCTGCGTGGCCCAGTAATCATCCGTGCAGTGGCGGATATCCGGCTTGAATCCGGCACGGGTGGCCAGTTTCACCAAATTTGCGCGGCAGGTGGGGCAGCCGGCGATCCAATGCTCGTCTTTGGCGGCGGACAGCGACACAGGTTCGCCGGTCTCCTCGAATCGTTTGGCGATGTCGCTGGAGCGGCGGACCAACAATCGCATCGGATCGTAACCCAGCGACTGGAAGGTCAGGTCGTCGCCGATGTGCAGGAAGTTCGGGATGCTGCTGTAGCGGAACACGGCGGCGGCATCGGCCTTGCCTTGGGAAATCAGGCCGATCGCCTCCGGCGGCTCCATCTGAATCAGGCTCAGCTCGATGTCCGTGAACATACTGAGCTTGACCACGGTACGGGCCGCGATAGTAGAGCAGATTGACGGTGGGGCCACCAAATGCAGGTGAGCAAACCGATGATGCCGATAATCCTCGACTTCACGGGCCGCCCGCTCCAGCCGATCGGCGATGGCCTCGCCGTGGCGGGAGAGCATCGAACCGGTGGCGGTGAGTTCCACACCATGCGAGGTGCGTTGCACCAGAGTCGAACCGCACTGTGCCTCCAGCTTTTTGATCTGCTGGCTGATGGCCGGCTGCGACCAACCCGTGGCCTTGGCCGTGGCGGAGAACGAACCATACTGTTCGATTTGCCACAACGTGACCAATGATTGGGGGTTGAGCGTGGCCATAGGTACCTCTTTCGTGCCTTTTCGTGCGGTGATTCAATTATGGCCGGGCGGCAGGATGTGGCGTGCGCGCCGATCGTCAGTCCTCGAACTGCTTGGCGAGCGGAACCATCAGCACGGTGAGCACGGCGAACAGGGCGGTGGTGATGAACAGCACGATGGCGACCGGCATTTGGTCGTAGGCCCAGCCGTACACCATCTGGCCGAGCGGCTGGGCACACATGCTCACGGCCGCGGCCATGGACATCACTTTGCCGGCCATTGCCTCGGGCGTACTGAGCTGGATGGCGGGCACGGCGATGAGATTCGTGAAGCAACTGGCGACCATCGTGCCGCAGGTGAATACGATCAGCACCACGAGTTTGGTCCATGCGTCGACCGGCAGCAGGAACACAATACCCTGTGGGACCATGGCCAGCGTAAGCGTCGCCATCAGCCCCGGCAGCCAGCGCATCGTGAGCTTGGCGGCGAACAGGCCGGCGATGAATGCGCCCGCCACGCCGGAAACACCGATCAGGCCGTCGGCGATGCCGTAGACAGTGGCGTCGAAGCCGAGCACTGTACGAATCGTGTACGGGAAGCCGACGCCGGAATAGCCGATAAGCACAAAGTTGAGCGCCGCCGCGAACAACAGCAGTCTGAACACGTTCGGCCGGTCCTTGATGAGGAATCGCACGCCTGCCTTGAGGTCTTCAAGTGGGGTGGGCAGCTCCTCGTCGCCGCGATCCGGGGCACTGAGGCGGATGAAGCATTCGAGCGCGGCTGCGCCGGCGAAGCTTGCGATGGCGATGATCATCATGAGACGGATGCCGAACATCGCATACAGCACGCCGCCGAGGAAGCTCGGCAGCAGACTGCTTAGTTGTTGGACCTGATTGATCACGGCCATGCCTTGGCGCATGGTGGCCGGGCCGTACTGCCGGAACATCTGGGGGAGTGCGGCCTGCACGGTCGGGGTTTCGAAGGCGCCGAGCACGGCGAGCAGCACCTGCATGGTGGCGATGGCTACGATATGGAAGCCCGTGGTGGCGAAGACGATGGCGCTCGCCAGCACGAGCACGGCGGAGATGGCGTCGAGCGCCACCATGATGGTGCGGCGGTTGACGCGATCGGCCAGCACGCCTCCGAACGGGGAGAGCAGGATGGTCGGCACGATGGAGATGGCCAGCACCGAGGCGAAGATGGTGGCTGAGCCGGTTTCGTCCAGCACCCACATCGACATCGCGAATCGCAGCATCACATTGCCGAACAGCGAGATGCCTTGTCCGGCGACCAGCAGCACGAAGTCGCGGGACAGCAGCGGGCGTTGGGTGGCGGTGCCGGCGATGTCATTCTCGGGTTTCACTGTGCTATTCATTCTGAGCCTTTCTCCGGCTCCCCTGCGAACGTCATCATGCCCTTCGCGGCGACCGTGATGAGCTCGTCATCGAAAATCGGCACGCCGATCGCGTCGAGCATGGTGGCCAAGCAGCGGATGCGATGCTCCATTTCGGGCAGGGTCACCGGGTAGAAATACGGCATCAGCCAATAATTCGGCAGCAACGAAAGCAGCTCTGCGGCCTCGCGCGGATACTCGGTGGGGATGGAGCCATCCTTGACGCCCGCCTCGATCAGCGGCAGGAAGCGTTCGGGCAGATGCTTGCTCCATACCTGCATATTCGCGGCGAACGAAACCGGATCGCTCAGCATCGGCATGGCGGCTCGCATGATCTGCACGTGGTCTTGCTTGGTCATCGAATGCCGCCATAGCACGCGGAACTTTTCGAGGGCGGTAAGGTCAGTGCGATTCATGACGGATTCGTTGAAGTCGTCCTGCATATTGTTGTCTCGGTTGGTGAGCTCTTCGAGGATGGCTTCCTTGGATTTGAAGTGATGGTAGATCGCGCCTTTGGAGAGGTCGCCGAGCTCGTCCACGATGTTCTGGATGGAGGTGTGCTCATAGCCCTGGGCCATGAACAGCCGTTGTGCGGCGTCGAGGATGCGGGTGCGCGTCACCTCGGGGTGAGCGTTACGTGCCATGGTGGCCTCCCTACTGTGCTTGATGTTGCAGATCACTATAGATACCGACCGACGGTATGTATAGCGGTTTCGGCGAGCCTCCAACGATTCCGGCGATTGTCGCCTACCCTTTTTCGCTTGGTATCTTTCGGCTGTGTGCTTGCCCCCGCCAGCAGGGGCAGCATATAGGCATACCAGGGCGCAAGTGTCGCCGTTCTCAGTATCCTTAGAAGAATGAGTCCTGAAGCCTTAAGTGAACTGATTTCCAGCATTGCCCACAACCTCGTCGCCGCCGGCCAGGCCGGCGCGTTGACCGACGAGCTGATTCCGCCCGTCGACAAGCTCGCCGTGATGCGCCCGAAGGACCGCGCGCATGGCGACTGGGCCTCCAACATCGCCATGCAGCTGGCCAAGAAGGCCGGCATGAAGCCGCGCGATCTGGCCGAGCCGTTCGCCGCCGCGCTCGCCGAAGCCGACGGCATCGCCAAGGTCGAGGTGGCAGGCCCCGGCTTCATCAACATCACGCTCGACTCCGCCTCGGCCGCCGCCGTGGTGGACACCGTACTCGCCGCCGGTGCCATGACCGACACCGACAAGCATCTCAACAAGGTCAACGAATACGGCCGCAACGCCCATCTGGGCGGCCAGACCCTGAATCTCGAGTTCGTCTCCGCCAACCCCACCGGTCCGATTCACATCGGCGGCACTCGTTGGGCTGCCGTCGGCGACGCCATGGCCCGCGTGCTCGAGGCCAACGGTGCCAAGGTGGTGCGCGAATATTATTTCAACGACCACGGCGAGCAGATCAACCGCTTCGCCAAGTCGCTGGTCGCCGCTTGGGCTGAGGCCAACAACCTCGGCGAGGCCGGTTACCAGACCGAAACCCCGTGCGACGGCTACAAGGGTGCCTACATCAACGAGATCGCCGCCCGTGTTCAGGCCGAAGCCGAGTCCGACGGCGTGGACCTGACCGCACTGGCCCACCAAGATCAAGGCCTCAACGACGACGGTGAACCGCTCGGCGAGGCCGACACCGAAGTGCGCGAGGAATTCCGCAAGCGCGCCGTACCGATGATGTTCGATGAGATTCAGAAGTCCATGAAGGACTTCCGCGTGAACTTCGACGTCTGGTTCCATGAGAACAGCCTGTACGCCGACGGCAAGGTCGACGCCGCCATCGAAGAGCTCAAGTCCCGCGGCGACATCTTCGACAAGGACGGCGCCACTTGGTTTGAATCCACCAAGCACGGCGACGACAAGGACCGTGTGATCATCAAGTCCAATGGTGAGTTCGCCTACTTCGCCGCCGACATCGCCTACTACTGGGACAAGCGCCATCGCGCCGAAAACCCGGCTGACGTGGCCATCTACATGCTGGCGCCGACCACCACGGCTACATCGGCCGCATGATGGCATGTGCGGCCTTCGGCGACGAGCCCGGCAAGAACATGCAGATTCTCATCGGCCAGCTGGTCAACGTGATGAAGGACGGCAAGCCCGTGCGCATGTCCAAGCGCCGGCAACGTCGTGACCATCGACGACCTGGTCTCCGTGGTCGGCGTGGACGCCGCCCGCTACTCGCTGGCCCGCTCCGACTACAACCAGAACTTCGACATCGACCTGGCCCTGCTCGCCTCGCACACCAACGACAACCCGGTGTACTACGTGCAGTACGCGCACGCCCGCTCCAAGAACGTGGACCGCAACGCAGCCGTTGCCGGCATCAGCTACGAGGGTGCCGACCTGGCCCTGCTCGACACCGAGGCCGACGGCGAAGTGCTCGCCGCCCTCGCCCAGTTCCCGAGCGTGCTCGCCACTGCGGCCGACGACCGCCAGCCGCACAAGGTGGCCCGTTACCTCGAAGAACTGGCCGCCACCTATCACAAGTGGTACAACGTAGAGCGCGTGGTGCCGATGGCCCTGACCGATCCGGAAACCCGTGGCGACGACGAGGCTCGCAAGGCCTTGGAGATTGCCAAGAACCCGGAGCCGGCCCGTGCCGCCGCCCGCCTGAAGCTCAATGACGCCGTCCAGCAGGTCATCGCCAACGGCCTCGACCTCCTCGGCGTCACCGCCCCCGAAAAGATGTGATTATGCCTATTTCTCCAATTTGGCCGGCCGCTACGGCTGTGAATGCCGAAGGCTCCATCGAATTTCATGGTCGTACCGCCGAATCGCTGCTTGACGAGTTCGGCTCGCCGCTCTATCTCATCGACACTGATGAAGTAGTCGCACGTGCTAGGCACTTCGTGCGCGCTGCCGCCGAAGCATTCAACACCTCCACTACGCACGTGAGCTTTGCCGGCAAGGCGTTCTTGTCCAAAGAAGTCGTGCGATTGGTCACCGAGGCCGGCATGTTTGTGGACACTTGCACGATGGGCGAGATGAAAATCGCCCTCGCCGCTGGCGTTCCCGGACGTCGTCTGGTGCTGCACGGCAACAACAAGTCCGATGAGGAAATCGCGCTGGCCATCGAACAGGGCTTCGCCAAAATCGTGATCGACGAGCCCGACGAGCCGGAGCGCGTTGCTGCCATCGCCCGCAAGCTCGGCAAACGCGCCCGTGTGATGCTGCGCGTCACCGTCGGTGTCCACGCCGGCGGCCACGAGTACATCTCCACTGCTCACGAGGACCAGAAGTTCGGCGTGCCGCTGCTGGCCGCCGGGGCCGACGCCGCCGTGCTCGACGTGCTGAACGACCTCAAAGACGTGACGCCTGCCGCTACCAACGCGCGTATCTCTGCGACGCATTCCCCGGAAAATGGCGCGGAAAAGACCGAGAAATCAGAGCGCGAGCTGCACTACGACGTCAAGTACCCGTACGACCTGAGCCACGAGGAAGTCTCCGACACAGACAAGGCGCTGGCCGCCGCGATGGAAGCCATTGCGGACGGTCCGTCCATCGCCGTGCTCAAGACCATCCTCGCCAACCAGGACGTACTCGAACTGGTCGGAGCCCACTCGCACATCGGCTCCAACATCCACGATGCGGACGCCTTCATTCACGCGGCCAAGCGCATGATGCTGCTGCGCAAGACCCTGTGGGCCACCGACGCCTACATCCTGCCCGAAATCGACCTCGGCGGCGGCTACTCCGTGGCCTACACCGATGGCGAAGATTCAATGGACATTGACGTGGAACTCACTCGCTTGGCGGATGCGGTCAACAGCACCAACCGTGCGCTCGGCATGCCCGCGCCAGCCATCAGCTTCGAGCCGGGCCGTTACATCGTGGCACCCGCCGGCGTAACCCTGTACCGCGTGGGCACCATCAAGCACGTGCACTTGTCCGATGCCAAAGACAGTGCCGGCAACCCGATTGCCGAGCGCGTGTATGTGTCTGTGGATGGCGGCATGTCCGACAACATTCGCCCGGCACTCTACGGTGCCGACTACACCGCGCGTCTGGCGAATCGCACCGGTTCCGCTGAAACGATGCTTGCCCGTGTGTGTGGCATGCACTGCGAATCCGGCGACATTGTGGTTCACGAGGTGCAGTTGCCCGCCGATTTGAAGCGCGGTGACATTCTCGCCGTGCCGGTTACCGGCGCATACGGCCGCACCATGGCCAGCAACTACAACCAGGCGCTGATTCCGGCGGTGGTTGCTGTCAGCGAGTCCGGCGCGCACGTCATGCTCCGCCGCCAGACCGTAGACGACCTACTCAACCTCGACGTCAGCGAGTAATCAGCGTGCAGAGGTGAGCGCCTGACAGTCTGTAATGTGCGGCCAAAACCGTCATAATACGAAAAGGGCCGTCAGCTTGATGAGTACTTTCGGTCTGCTGTCGGAAATAATCCGTAAAATAGGCGTGGGATATAGAAAACTTTTTGGAAGGACCCTGAATTGGCTCACAACGGCGAAACCCCGATTCGCGTAGGCCTGCTTGGTGCCGGCACCGTCGGCTCCCAGACCGCCCGCCTGATTGTCGAGCAGAAGGACGAACTGTCCGCTCGTATCGGCCGCCCGATCGAACTGACCGGCGTCGCCTGCCTCGACCCGAAGGAAACCGAGAAGTTCCCGTGGATCGACCAGTCCATCGTCACCACCGATACTTTGAGCGTGGCCACCAACTCGGACATCGTCATCGAGCTCATCGGCGGCACCACCGTGGCCCGCAAGTTCGTGCTTGCCGCCATCGAATCCGGTGCTTCCGTGGTCACCGCCAACAAGGCGCTGCTGGCCAAGTACGGCCCGGAGATCTACTCCGCCGCCGAGGCCAAGGGCGTCGACATCTACTTCGAGGCCGCTGTAGGTGGCGCGATTCCGTTCCTGCGCCCGCTGCGCGAGTCCCTGGTCGGCGACAAGGTGACCAGCATGCTCGGCATCGTCAACGGCACCACCAACTACATCCTCGACGAGATGACCACCAAGGGTCTCCAGTTTGACGACGTGCTCAAGGACGCCCAGGCCAAGGGCTACGCCGAAGCCGACCCGACCGGCGACATCGAAGGCTACGATGCTGCCAACAAGGCCGCCATCATGGCCACCCTCGGCTTCCACACCTCCGTGACCATCGACGATGTGTCCGTTGAGGGCATCACCAAGATCACCGCCGACGACATCGCCGCAGCCACCGCCGAACACAAGGTCATCAAGCTGCTCGCCGTGGTCGAGAACGGCGAGGCCGGCGTCTCCGCCCGCGTCTACCCGGCCCTGATCGACGAGAACCACCCGCTGGCCTCCGTGCACGGCTCCTTCAACGCCGTGTTCGTCAAGGCCGAGGCCGCCGACGACCTCATGTTCTACGGCCGTGGCGCCGGCGGCGCTCCGACCGCCTCCGCCGTCGTGGGCGACGTGGTGACCGAAGCCCGCCACATTGCTGCTGGCTGCACCGGCCCGTCCATCCCGCTGTACAAGAATCTGCCGAAGGCTCCGATTACCGCCTCCAAGGCTGCATTCGCCGTGCGCTTCCTGATTCACGACAAGCCGGGCGTGCTGGCCGCCATCGCCGCCGAGTTCGCCAAGAACGGTGTCTCCATCAACGGTGTGAACCAGGATCTGAAGCCCACCATGACCGACCCCGGCTACGACGGCGAGATTCAGCAGTTGCGCATCGTGACCCACCTGACCGACGAGGAAACTCTGCGCAACACCGTCAAGGCCGTGCAGGCGCTCGACTTCGTCACCGGTGACCCGTCCATCCTGCGCGTGCTGGACTGACAAGACCTAAGCTCCCTCTGATGAGGCGGTCGAACGGTGAAAGCTGAATACCCAAGCTCCCTCTGATGAGGGAGCTCCTTTTTAAGGAACAACCATGAATCCAATCTGCAATAGCGTTCACGTGCGCGTGCCCGCCACGTCCGCCAACCTCGGCTCCGGCTTCGATACCGTGGGTCTGGCGCTCGACTACCATGACGAGCTCACTTTCACGCTCAACGACGACCCGAACGACGGCATTGCCCACGTGATCATCCACGGCGAGGGTGCCGACGCCCTCCCATGCGACGAAACCCACCTCGTGGTCTCCACCTTCCGCCGTGCCTGTGCCACGTTCGGCCTCGGCCGACTCGGCTTCACGCTGGAAGCGACCAACAACATCCCTCAGGCTCGTGGCATGGGCTCTTCCGCCGAGGCCATTGTGGCCGGCATCGCCGCCGCCGCGGCCTTCGCCCAGACCGGTGACCTCAACCGTCCGGCCGTCTTCGATATGGCCGCCCAGATTGAAGGACACCCGGACAATGTGGCCCCGGCTGTGTTCGGTGGCCTGACCGTCTCTTGGGACTTCGAAACCGCAGAAGGCGTCGGCTCGGTCGCCGTTCCTGGTGGTGAACCGCTGCACGGCGGATTCCACGCCGTCAACTACCCGGTGGACCCGTCCATCACCGCCGCCGTGTTCGTGCCCGACTATGAGCTGTCCACTGAGAAGGCCCGTCAGGCGCTGCCTAGGGAACTGCCATACAAGGACGCCGTCTACAACGTGTCTCGCGTGGGTCTGCTGCCCGCTGCGATGAATCCCGTGGTGCTGGCTCAGGCCGCCCAGCAGGGCAAGTCCGGCGTCGCCGCTGCCCCGGCTCAGGATGCCGATACGTGCGCTTGCTCTGGCGGAACCCGTGAATCGGCGTTCGCCGACGAGCTTGCGGCCGCTCAGGCCCAGTCCAACGCGCTGCTGTTCACCGCCACGCAGGACAAACTGCACCAGCCGTATCGCGGTGCCCTGATGCCGCCGTCCACCGAGCTCATTGCGCTCTTCCGCTCCAAGGGCTATGCCGCCGCAGTCTCCGGTGCCGGCCCCTGCGTGCTCGTGCTGCATTACGGCAACGCCCGCGAAGCCATCGACCAGATCGCATCGGAGCAGCTTGCTTCCGGCCATTGGCGTGTGCTTCACCTGCCCATCAACACCGCCGGCGTCGAAATCGAGCGTCGCTAAGTCGAGGAGAAGGCTCCCGCTGGCGGGAGCTGGCCGCCGCAGGCGGTCTGAGGGTGGTCCGCCATACCGGCAGAGACCACCCTCAGTCTCACTTCGTTCGACAGCTCCCGCCAGCGGGAGCATAAGGACTTAAGTCATGCCCATTCCACTAATTCTTGCTTCCAAGTCCAAGCCTCGCCGTGACGTGCTGTATTCGGCGGGTATCTGCCCCACAATTCGCGTCTCGCATGTGGATGAGCCTGCTGCGCTGGAAGCGGCCGCCCGTGAAGAAGGCGTCACCGTCGACGATTTGAGCATCAAGCAGCGCGTGATGATTCTGGCCGCGGCCAAGGCCGAGGCCGTTCATCGTGCGTATCGTGATGTGGCCGATACTGCCGCCGCTGCGACCGGTGACCGCGTGATCGCCTACCCGCTCAAGGCCAAGGAAATCAAGGATTCGGAACGCGAAGCTGCCGTCGAAGACTTGCGTGAAGCCGCCGCTGGCAAGCCCATTGACTATTCCAAGGCGGAAATCGCCACCACGCGCGACTTCTCCGGCATCGATATGCCGACCGTCACCGAACCCATCGCCACCGCTATTGCCGGACAGCCGGGACTGACCGAGGCGACAGTCGGCCCGCTGATTCTCGGCTGTGATTCGATGTTCCTCTTGGGCGGCGAATGCTACGGCAAGCCGCACAGCGAAGCCGTGGCCCGCGAACGACTGAAGCGCATGAGCGGCGCGACCGGCGAACTGTGGACCGGCCACTGCCTGATCGATTTCGCGACCGGGCGTACCGTGCGCGGCGCAAGCCACGCCAAAGTCCATTTCGGCGAATTCACCGATGCCGACGTCGAACGGTACATTGCCACTGGCGAGCCGCTGGAAGTCGCCGGATCGTTCACGCTGGAAGGCTTCGGTGGTGCGTTCATCGACAGTATTGAGGGCGATCCGCACGGCATCATCGGCCTCAGCTTGCCGCTGGCCCGGCATCTGGCCGGCGAACTGGGCATCACGTGGACTGACCTGTGGAATGTCGGCCGTGGTGAACTGGAACCGGAAAGCAAGGCATCGGGCAACCAGCACGCTGGCATTCTGCCGCCGGTCGAAAACGTACACCAGCCCGGCGATGGCTGGGTGGACTGCCCATTACAAGCGTGGGGCACCAACGGTGCTTCCGGTATTCTGCTGGCTCGTCGCGACCCGGTGAGTGGCAAGGTGACCCACGTGGTCATGCAACATCGCGCCGCGTGGAGCGCCGAAGGCGGCACGTGGGGTATTCCCGGCGGTGCCACCGCGGACGGCGAATCGCCCATCGAGGGCGCGCTGCGCGAAAGCTATGAGGAAGCCAACATCACTCCCGAAGACATCGAGGTAGTCGGCTCCTACCGCGAGGACCACGGCCCGTGGGCCTACACCACCGTGTTTGCCTTCGAAAAGCCCGGCCACACCGTCGAGCCCAAGGACAAAGCGACGACCGTTGGAAATCTGCTGGGTCCCGATTGACGACGTGCCCAACCGCAAGCTCCTCACCGCTATGAAGACCGACTGGCCCCGCTTCGCCGCCCGCCTGGACGAGCTGGCCTGTGCTGGACATCGGTAGTGGTGTTGGCTGGGCCAATGTTTTGCCGATGAGTTTACTTGGGTAATGCCGTGTGAACCGCGTGTGGACCGGGACGGATTCTGCTGTCCCGGTTCGTCATTTCGTCTCTTTTGGGACAACCGGGACAGATTTCGCTGTCCCGGTTCGTCATTTTGCCTCTTTTTGGGCAACCGGGACAGAATCTCATTCACCTGACGCCCTATCGTGCGATGGTCGCCGTCGGGGAATGGCGGAATTCCGGGGTTTTGGATTTGCATATATCGGGTGTTCATGGAAGGGCCTGTCCCGGTTCGCCAAAGAGCCGAAATGAACCGGGACAGGAATCTGTTTCGTAGTCGATCGATTGACCCCGCCACCGGGACATCAACCGCGCATAGACAGGACGCTTCAATGCCTGGCGGGCATGACCATATCGGATGACACACGTTTCCTCGTGCGTTTCGCCACGACCTCCGCCCCAAGTCAGTGCGAAAATGGCATTTTTAGCGGTGTGGTCAGCTGTCGCATGCGGAAAATCCTAAATCAACCGCCGAAGAGACACATCGCCGACTCGGCGGAACTCGCTGGTCTGCGCGCAATGAGGAGTGTTGTGTCTGAATGCGATTCAGACAATGGTCGGCGTCAAATAGCGGTCTCCAGCCATTAATCATTGGTGATTGTGGACATTGAGCGGAGTAAACATTCTAGATGATTCAGGGATATGCCGAAAATCATATCGTTCAGAGAATGAAGTACCGCATCTCGGAGTAACTGACTGTCGACGTGCATGGTTTGAAATCTGATATCCACGCCCATCATGCCTAGCAAAATTACGGGAATGGGGTTCGGACTATTTCGCCTCAGCCAACCGGGAGCTTCCGAATGCTCAATGCTGTATGCACTTAGTGTGTGGAAACCAGCCAATCATTGACCAATGGCAGGCCGCAGTCGAAACCAGAAATATCCTCGCTCGCAGTCAGGTGCCGAGGCTCAGTGAAGTTGGTCACGTCCATATGGGATCACGCTCCAACAATTCATTCAGACGTAGGCCCATAGGTTCGTTTAATGCTGCGGTGAAATCATTCCACGCTTTACTGTTGAGCCGAATGATATGAGCTTCATGGATGTCCCGATCTGCGGCGGCGAGCAGATTCGATAATGCCCATTGCAACGAAGTCATGCCTTTGGACTCGGCCGCTTGGTCGATTCTGGAACGTTGCTCTTAGGTGAGTCTCATTTCAAAACGACTGTTCTTGTTATTCTCTGTAGTCATACTCCTGTTGTACGACTTTTGTACGGACACGATTGGTGTGTGCGGGATGTCGATTGCGATGGCCATGTGGGCTCCTTTGCTTGGTCTGTTCGATGTACAGGCGCGCAGCGCGCTGGTTCCCTGAACATACCGTGCGTGCGATTCGCATATCCAGCCGAACCGGCCTATGTGGTTCCAGCTCCCGAACCGGTCTTCCACTGTTCCTCGTCTTCTCGAGCAATGAACATCTGATATATGGATTGTCGCGTCGACTGCGTATCTCTAATCCTTGCGGATGAGGAGCGGGCCGGTGATCCAGAAAGGTTCATACCGCAGCCCGATGGTCGGCTGGGCGTTCGCTCCGTACGCTCGGGAGTATGAACACAGCAGCATCGCAATTGCAGCAGCCTCAGCCGGCGTCGGGACCGGCGGCTCAGCCTCAGCAGTCTCAGCAACCCCAACAGTTCCAGCAGCCGGCATCGCACACCCAGCAGTGGGCCCCGGTCATCGAGGCGCACGACCTGGTCATGGACTACACCGCCAGCATGGCCCGCGCACAGGCAGGGCACGGCGTCACCGGCGTGATGCCAGCCGGCACGGGAGCCGGTTATGCGTCGGCGAATCCCGCTGCGGCCGGACCGGGTGCCATTCAGGCCGGCCAGCCATCCCAGCCAGCCCAGCCCGGCTTCGCCATGCCGACCATGCACACGCTCGCCCTGAACCACGTGAACTTCACGCTCCGGGAGGGCGAGACGGTAGCCGTGATGGGCCCGTCCGGCTCCGGCAAATCCACTTTGCTGCACGCGCTCGCCGGCATCATTAAGCCGACCGCCGGCACCGTCATCTTCCGTGGTGCCGACCTGAGCCGCATGAGCGACGCCGAGCGCACCAAACTGCGCCGCAACGACTTCGGCTTCGTCTTCCAGTCCGGCCAGCTGCTGCCCGAACTGCCGGCGGTCGAAAACATCGCCCTGCCGATGATGCTTGACGGCATGCCCTACCGCACCGCCACCGACACGGCGATCCTGTGGCTGGAACGCATGGGATTGCGCGCGCTCGCCACGCACCGGCCGGGGGAGATGAGCGGCGGACAGATGCAGCGCATCGCCATCGCCCGTGCACTCGCCGTCAAACCTGCCGTGGTCTTCGCCGACGAGCCGACCGGCGCGCTCGACCAAGCCACCGGCCGCGAGGTCATGGGCATTCTCATGGCCGCCGCGCGGGACAACGGTTCCGCCGTGGTCGTCGTCACCCACGACCCCAACGTCGCTTCGTTCTGCGGCCGTACCGTAATGATGCAGGACGGCCGTCTGCACCAGACAGACGCCAACGGCCAACTCCGCTTTCCGCCGAGCTGACTGGGGATGGAATCGAACCGCCCTCAACCTCCTTTACGCTCGGCAGCTCCAGCCGGCGGGAGCGAAACCACCGCAGGAGGCGCGCGATGAGCACGTTCGCCCTCTGGCGGCTGTTTCACCGCCCCGGCTTGCGCGGCAGCGCCGGCCACACCTCGATGCTGGCAATCATCGCCTTCACCGCAGCCACCACCATCTTCCTCACCGTGCTCGGCGGCGTACACGGTTTCATCTGGCGGGCTTCGGCCGATCATACCGTCGCCTGCGCGTTCGACTTCGGTGCCTGCCGGCCCGATACGGTGGCCGCGTGGAAACGGCAGATCAGCGACCCGACGAGCCTGGCCCAATTCTCCACCGCCTATGTGGCGTTGGCGGTATTCGCCTGCATGCTGCTCGTCGTGCCGTTCGTGGCGCTCGCCGGTTCCGCCGCACGACTGGCCGCATCCCGCCGCGACGCCCGTCTCGCCGCCCTGCGTCTGGCCGGCGCGACCACCGGTCAGGTGGTGCGTCTCACCGCGCTTGACGCCGCCGGACAGGCGCTGATCGGCGCGCTTATCGGCATTGCCGGCTATTGCGCCCTGATGCCGGCAGTCATGCTGATTCCCTTCCAGGAGCAGCGGTTCACCTTCGAACAGCTATGGGTCGGCCCGCTGGCGCTGGTAATCACCTTGGCGGGCGTGGCCATCTTGGCGCTGATATCGTCGCTGGTCACCTTGCGCCGCGTGGCAATCACCCCATTGGGCGTCACCTCGCGCACCGCCACCGCATTGCCCTCAGGCACCCGTATGGTGCTGTTCGTGGTAGTCGTGGTGGTGGCCATGATCGTCTTCAAGAACCCGGCCATGCTGGCTCAGGCCGGCCAGGCGGTGATGTACGGCGTGATCATCGGTTTCATGCTGCTGTGCTTCGCGCTGGTGAATCTTATCGGCACGTGGGTGATCACCGCTCGCGCCAAGGCCAAGGCCAAGCGCCCCAAGGATGCGGCCACGATGATTGCCATGCGCCGTATTCTCGACAACCCTAAGCGCGCCTGGCGCAATGTGTCCGGCATTGCGTTGGCCGTGTTTATCGCCGGCATCACGTCGATCTGCGGATTCTTCGGATCGGCCGCCGTGGTCGATGACGCCAACGACCCGTTCACCGTGTTCATTCGCGACATCGGCACCGGCGGCATTCTGACGCTCGTGTTCGCCGCTGTGCTTGCCGCGGTCAGCTCCGGTGTGATGCAGGCCGGCAGCGTGTACGATCAGGCCGGCGAATATCGCATGCTGGTGTTGGAGGGCACTGATGTCAAGACCTTGAACCGTGCGCGATTCATCGAGGTACTCACCCCGCTCAACATCGTGGTGATCGTGGCCGGCGGCTGTTCCATGCTGCTTATGGCCCCTCTGTTCGCTGCTTCGATGACCGAACCGGCCACGCTGGCCAGCTTCTTCGGCGGGCTTGTGCTGTGCTATGCGCTGGTTTCCATCGGCGCGTTCGCGTCCAATCATGTGGCGGCCAGCTTGAATCTGGCCGATTATCGGGCTGATGACTGAGCCGAGCTGCGCAGCGAATCGTTCTCAATAACAACTGTGCGTACTTTCGTATACGCAAATCGAACGTAGAAACGCTGAAATCACCGCAAATATGCGGATGAGCAAATGTTCGTTTGTGCGATATCTGTGCATTTGCGCGCACGGATACTATTGAGAACGCTTCTCTGCGCACCCATCACGACAGCAGCGCCGCGATGATCGCGATAAACACCGGGCTGGTCATGGTGCTCATCAGAATGCCGTCGCGCGCGAAGGTGAGACCCACGTTGTAGCGGGCCGCGTAGTTGTATACGTTCTGGCCGGTGGGCAGAGCGGCGAGTACCACGCAGGCGTACAGCTCGGAGCCGCGGAAGCCCATCACGAAGTAGGCGAGCAGGAACGCGATAATTGGCATGATGATGTTCTTGAGGACCGCGACCGTGAAGATGGCCGGGCGATCGCCCTTCTGCTGTAGCGGCTTGGTGCCGTGCAGGGACATGCCGAACGCCATCAGGATCATTGGCACAGCCGAATCGCCGATCATGTCGATCGGGTCGAAAATGAATTTCGGCACTGGGAACCAGCCGCTTTTAGCGGAAATCGCAGAGACCACAATGCCCAGCAGCGAGCCGATAAGCAGCGGCTGATGCAGTGGCTGCTTGGCGATTTCCTTGATGGAGACCTTGCCCTTGGTGGTCACGTCCAGCACTGTCAGGCCCACCGGTGTGAAGATGGCCTGCTGCATGACCAGAATCGGTGCCACAAGAGCCGGATTGCCCAGAATGTAGGTGGCGATTGGCAGGCCGATGTTATTGGAATTGAGGTACAGCGAATTCAGGGCACCGATGGTGGCGTCCGGGGCATTCAGGTGGAAGAACATGCGGTTGAGCACCAGGAACACCACGCCTACCAGCACGGCGGAGAAGAACGCCACGATAATCGAGGGGTGGAAGATGTCGAAAATCGGCTCCTTGGAGAGAATCGCGAACATCAGGCACGGGCTCGATACGAAGAAGGAGAACCGGTTGAGCACCATCTGAGCGGACGGCCCGCCGATTCGCATTCGTGCGGCAACATATCCCACCGCGATTACGATGCCGATAACGCAGAAGCCTTGCATGGCGCTGATTAGACCTGGCATAATCCTCCCTTTCGCCACCCCAGTGTGGCACATAAAAATGTATTCGGCCGCAAAATCTCATGTAGTGAGTGTGCTGGGCCCGCCGCCCACGCGGTACGCTGTTCACATGACGCTTGAATTGAACCGCACCGCATCCACTGCCGAGCAGCTGAACAGCCTGCTCACCCAGATCATGGAGAACTTCTCCGTGTCCGACCACGAGGGCCCCCTCACCGACGAGGTCGAGGCCTTCCTTAACGAGCAAGAGCACCTGACCGTCCGCCGTCACGGCGACACAGTGGTGGCCAGCACCGACTTCGGCAAGCCGAGCCGTGTGATCTTGGCCGGGCACCTCGATACTGTGCCGGTCATCGACAATTTCCCACCAAAGTGGCTGAGCCCGGCGATTCGCTGATTCGCGAAGAAATCGCCCACGCTCATGAAGACCGCGTGCTGGCCGCGGTGCCACCGATATGAAGGCCTCCGACGCGGTGATGCTCTACCTCGCCGCCACGCTCGACGGCCGCACGCCGGAAACCACCCCGAAAGTCGACCTCACCTACGTCTTCTACGACCATGAGGAAGTCGTCGCCGAAAAGAATGGCCTACGCAAAGTCGTCGAGGCCCATCCCGATTGGATCACCGGCGATTTCGCCATCATCGGCGAGCCCACCAACAGCGGCATCGAGGGCGGTTGCAACGGTACGATTCGCTTCGACGTCGTAACCCACGGCGTGGCCGCGCACTCCGCCCGTGCATGGATGGGGGAGAACGCCATCCACAAGGCGGCCGACATTCTGAACCGACTCAACGCCTACGAGCCGGCCACCGTGAACGTGGACGGGCTCGATTATCGCGAGGGCCTCAACGCCACGCTGATCTCCGGCGGCAAAGGCACGAACGTCATTCCGGATGAATGCCGCGTACACGTCAACTACCGCTTCGCCCCGGACAAGTCGTTGGCCGAGGCCAAGGCTCTGATGATGGGCGCGGACGCCGGTGCCGAACTCGGCAATGGCGAGCATGTGGCTACCGGCGGCGTGTTCGAGGGCTACGGCATCGAAATGAAGGACGAAAGCCCCTCCGCGCGCCCGGGCCTGAACGCCCCGCTCGCCCAGGATCTGGTCCGACTGGTTAAGGAGCGCACTGGCCGCGACCCGCTGGCCAAGCTCGGCTGGACCGACGTGGCACGCTTCTCTCAGCTCGGTATCCCGGCCGTCAACCTCGGTGCCGGCGATCCGCTGCTGGCTCACAAGCACGACGAGCAGGTGCCTGAATCCGACCTGACCGCCATGGCCGCAATCCTTACCGACTGGCTGGTCTGACACCTCTCTAGCTCCCCTCCCTGAGGGGAGCTGTCACCGCGGGGGAGGGGAGCCGAGAGAACGTCAGCCTCGCCGGGCCACGCCCGCACAAAATATGTGGCATACTAAAGGATGGTGGTTCTGCATAACCATCAGCGTGCGAGATGGCGTCGATCCCCTTGCGGCTCTTGAGAATGAGACAACGCAAGCGCCGGTGTCCGCCACCCGCAGGACAGACTTGAGACGAAGTTGCCTTTACGCGGCGCGTTTTCGTGCGGCCACGGTGAGAGCGTGGTGTGAGACAAGCGTATAGGCCTGGAAATAGGCGTCGTGATGCAGCGCGCCGCGAGGAGCATTGTGCCCACTGACAACCGTGAAGGTTTCGTCAACGACGGAACCGATAATTCAACCGTATCCAATGCCGATTCGGCTGCAGCCGTGAACGCTGCGCCTGCCGCCGCCTCCCAGCCCGCCGAACCTGTTCGCCGTCGTCGTGGCGGCCGCCGCGTGGTCCGCGGCACCGGTGCTGCCGGCGCTTCTCTGGAACTGCAAGTGCAGGAACGCGCCCCGCTGTTCGAAGCCCCCGCGCTTCCCGGATGCCGGCTGCGGCCGATTCCAAGTCCGATTCCAGCGATTCCGATGAATCCAGCGATTCCCAGGATTCCGCCGAACGTCCAACCCGCCGCCGTACGCGCGGCAGTTTCACGGACGATGCGCGAAACGCCGCGTCGCACCCTGTCGTACGTCCGCCGCATCTTCCAGCGATACCGATGATGACGACGAGACTCCGCGCCGTCCGCGCCGCGCCGCTTCCGCAGTGGCCGACTTGGATAGCGAGGATGATCGTCCGCGCCGTTCGCGCCGCACGGTCAGTGCCGATGATTTCGATGACGATGACGCCCCGCGTTCCCGCCGCCGTTCAGTCGTGGACGATGACGATTACGACGAGGACCGTTCGGTTCGCCGCCGCTCTCGCTCCCGCCAGTCCGACGATGATGACTACGAGGATCGCCCGGTTCGCTCCCGCCTCCGCCGTGCGCCCATGGATATGGATGATGATGACGAAGACCGTACGGTTCGCCGTCGTTCTCGCCGTGCAGTTGCGGATACGCACGAGGACACCCCGGATGAGCGCCTGTTCGACGCGGTCGAATCCCTGCCCTCTGGCCACGAGACCGTGCGCCGTGGCAAGCCGATGACGTCCCTGCTGTTCCAGGAACCGGTGCTGCCCGCCGCCGTGGATGCGCACGATACCGCTGACACTCGTGATGACGATGTTGACGCCGACGAACGCCCGTCTCGTCGCTCCCGCCGCTCGCGCAGCCACGACGATGACGATGCCCAGCCGCGCAGCCGTCGCCGCGACGATCGCGGCCGCGCCTCCGCCGACCGTGACGCTTCCCGTGACGCCGCGTCCGGCGATACCAACGCCGATCACGACGATTTCGACGCCGACGACACCTCCGACTCGCCGTTCCCGTCGCTCCGCCGCCTGAACGCCCAGGGAGCGCCGTCGCAGCCGCCGAAGTCGAGCAGATTGAAGACCTCGAGCTGGACGATATCGCCTACTCGCCGATTGCCGAAGAGGAGGGCGACGAGAATCCGACGCCAGCGCCGTCGCCGCCGTCGCGGCTCACGCGGCGAAACCGGTGCCAACGGCGAGCACGATACCGCCGAGAACGATGCCGAAGATACGCGTTCCCGCCGTCGTGACGATCGCGATGATCATGACCGTGATCGCGATGAGGACGATGAGGAGCAGACCGTTACTCGCCGTCGCCGTCGCCGTCGTGGCGGCAAGAACGGCGAGGGCACCGACGACCAGAGTCAGAACAGCGAACAGCCGCTGGTCCGACGCTCCCGCAAGCAGCAGTACATCGACGAGATCACTGATGTGGAGGGCTCCACTCGTCTCGAGGCCAAGAAGCAGCGCCGCCGTGACAACCGCCGTGAGCGCAGCCGCCAGAGCCAGCTCATGGAACAGGACTTCCTCGCACGCCGCGAGAACGTGGACCGCCTGATGGTGGTGCGTGAGAAGGAACATCACACCCAGATTTCCGTGGTGGAAGACAATGTTCTGGTCGAGCATTACGTCTCCGACATTCAGGAAGTACAGACCGTCGGCAACATCTACCTTGGCCGCGTGCAGAACGTGCTGCCCAGCATGGAGGCCGCATTTGTGGACATCGGCCAGGCCCGCAACGGCGTGCTCTACGCCGGCGAGGTCAACTGGGATGCCGCTCGTCTCGAAGGCCAGCCGCGCCGCATCGAGCTGGCGTTCAAGTCCGGCGACCCGGTGCTCGTGCAGGTCACTAAGGACCCGATCGGCCACAAGGGTGCCCGCCTGACCTCTCAGGTCACGCTCGCCGGCCGCTTCCTGGTGCTCGTGCCATCCGGCGGCATGACCGGCGTGAGCCGCAAGCTTTCGGAGCGCGAACGCAGCCGTCTGAAGAACATCGTCTCCAAGATCGCCCCGAAAGACATGGGCGTGATCATCCGTACCGCAGCCGAGGGCGCATCCGAAGACGCCATCGTCAAGGATCTCGAATCACTGGTCCGCCAGTGGGAGCGCATCAACGCCAAGCGCGAGGAATTCTGGCACGGCAAGCGCCCGAAGCTCCTGCAGGGCGAGCCCGACGTGGCCATCCGCGTGGTGCGCGACATCTTCAACGACGACTTCAGCAAGCTCATCGTGGAAGGTGACAAGGTCTACGACCGTATCGAGGAATACCTTGACACCATGGCCCCCGACTTGAAGGACAAGCTGGAGAAGTGGGACCCGGCCGAGCATGAAGGCAAGGACGTGTTCGACAAGTGGTCCATCGACTCCCAGCTGCGTAAGGGCATGGAGCGTCAGGTCTACCTGCCGTCCGGCGGCTCGATTGTCATCGATCGCACCGAAGCCATGACCACCATTGACGTGAACACCGGCCGCTTTATCGGCAAGGGCAAGTCCTTGGAAGAAACGGTGACGCGTTGCAACCTGGAGGCGTCTGAAGAGATCGCCCGCCAGCTGCGCCTGCGCGATATCGGTGGCATGGTGATGATCGACTATGTGGATATGGTCATGCCCGCCAACCGCGATCTGGTGCTGCGCCAGCGGTCGAATATGCGGCGCACGACCATAAACATCAGGTGGCCAAGGATCACCTCGCTCGGTTTGGTGCAGATGACCCGCAAGCGCATCGGCCAGGGTCTGGTCGAGGCGTTCTCCGAGGAATGCCCGACCTGCAAGGGCCGTGGTTTCATCCTGCATGATCAGCCGACCGTTTCGGCCGACTACGACGATCCCTACGCGCTTCGCGGTGGCGACCCGTTCGTCAAAACCAACAAGCACGGTCGCGGCACCGCTCCCGCTCCCGAACCGGCTGGTTCCAGCGCCGACGTCAAAGCCAAACTGGCTCAGATTGCCGCCGCTGCCGTCGCTGCCAACAACACGGCGGAAGAGTGAGCGGAAGAGTAACAGGTGTGTCGTGCTTGACACGCGGGCAAAAATCATTTGATTTAGTCCGCATGGTGGTGTAGATTCGAAACTCGGTGTCTGACCGCAAGCTCGGTGCGTGTTAGGCAAGGTAGCTTTCCAAAACATAAAAGGAACGATAATGTACGCGATTGTGAAGGCCGGTGGCCATCAGGAAAAGGTCGAGGTTGGCGACGTCATCCTCGTGAACCGTCTCGACGCTAAGAAGGGCGATACCGTGGAATTCCCGGTCTCCCTCGTTGTCGATGGTGACAAGGTCACCCTTGCCGCCGCCGATCTGGCCAAGGTGTCCGTCAAGGCTGAGGTTGTGAACGACGAAGCCAAGGGCCCGAAGATTAGCATCCAGAAGTACAAGAACAAGACTGGTGTTGCTCGCCGTAAGGGTCATCGCCAGAAGCTGACTATCGTCAAGATCACGGCGATTGCCTGAGTTATAGAAAGGACCATGAATCATGGCACATAAGAAGGGTGCGTCCAGCTCTCGCAACGGTCGCGATTCTAACCCGCAATACCTCGGCGTGAAGAAGTTCGGCGGCGAAGCCGTCGTGGCCGGCAACATCATCGTTCGCCAGCGTGGCACCAACTTCCACCCGGGCCACAACGTCGGCATGGGCAAGGATCACACGCTGTTCGCCCTCACCGATGGCTCCGTGAAGTTCGGTGTGCGTCGCGACCGCAAGGTTGTCGACGTCATCGCCTGAAGCGATATAGTTTTTCGCCGCGCCCGTAAGGACGCGGCTTTTTTAGGTAATCAATATGAGTGATTTTGTGGATCGAGTAACCGTCCATGTCAAGGGCGGCGATGGGGGCAACGGTTCGGCCGGCATCCGTCGTGAGAAATACAAGCCGTTGGCCGGCCCGAACGGTGGCAATGGCGGCGACGGTGGTTCCGTGGTGTTCGTGGCCGACCGTAACGCCACCAGCCTGCTCGACTATCGTTTCATGCCGCATCGTGTCGCCGGCAGCGGCACCATGGGTTTGGGCGACAATAAGGACGGCTCCAAGGGCGAGGACCTGATTCTGCCCGTGCCCTGCGGCACCGTCGTCTTTGAGGCGCGCGGCGAACAGGGCAAAGCCAAGCATCCCGGCGCGCAGCTCGCCGACCTGCGCCACGAGGGCGACCGCTGCGTCGTCGCCCAAGGCGGTGCCGGCGGCCTCGGCAACATCGCCCTGGCTAACAAGACCCGCCGCGCCCCCGGCTTCGCCCTGCTCGGCGAACTCGGTGAAGAGCGCGACGTGATTTTGGAATTGAAGTCCATCGCCGACGTGGCGTTGGTCGGTTTCCCCTCGGCCGGAAAGTCGTCCCTGATTGCGGCGATGAGTTCCGCCAAGCCGAAGATCGCCGACTACCCGTTCACCACGCTGGTGCCGAATCTCGGCGTCGTTATCGCCGGCGACTCTCGATACACCATCGCCGACGTGCCGGGCCTGATTCCGGGCGCCTCCGAAGGCAAGGGCCTGGGACTGGAGTTCCTGCGCCACATCGAACGTACCGAAATCATCGCCCATGTGATCGATTGCGCCACGCTTGAACCGGACCGCGACCCGATGTCCGACTACCACGCGCTGGAAAACGAGTTGGCGCTCTACGCCGACAAGCTCGAGCTGCCGTTGGGTGCCATCCCGATTCCCGAACGCCCGCGCATCGTGATTCTGAACAAGATCGATGTGCCCGAGGCCAAGGAATTGGCTGAGTTCGTGCGTCCGGAGTTCGAGAAACTCGGGCTGAAGGTCTTTGAGATCTCCACTGCCTCGCACGAGGGTCTAAAGGAGCTCAACTTCGCGTTGTCTGCGCTGGTGCACGAGATGCGTGAGGAAGTGGCCAACCGCGAGCAGGCCGAAGAGGAGGCTCGCGTGGTCATCAAGCCATTGGAGACCAAGGGCCGCCGTCCGCGTCGTGCTGACGAGGGCGGCAGTGCGCTTGAGTTCACGGTCGAGCGCCGCGAACTCGGCAATGGCGAAGTGTTCTTCGAGGTGCGTGGCGTCAAGCCGGAGCGCTGGGTCATGCAGACCAACTTCGACAACGACGAGGCCGTGGGCTACCTGGCTGACCGCTTGGCCAAGCTGGGCGTGGAGGACGAGCTGCGCCGCAAGGGTGCTCACCCCGGCGACGAAGTGCGCATCGGTCGTGGTGCCCGTATGGTCGAATTCGATTGGGATCCGACCATCTCCGCTGGTGCCGAAATGCTCGACGGCTCCAACCTCGGTGCCCGAGGCAAGGATCTGCGTCTCGAAGAGCTGGACCAGCGCACGCACCGCCGCTCCAACGCCGAACGTCGTGCCCAATACCACGAGATGATGGACGCCCGTGCCGCCGTGCGCGACGCGATGATGGCCGAACGCAAGGCCGGCCACTGGGCCGACCCGACCGTTGACGACGATCGCCATGACGAAACCAGCCTGTTCGGCCACGGTGAGTCCAGCGAAGATGGTGAAACCGAGGAATAAATGAGCACTCCGAGTCAGGCCGAGGTGCGGCGCATGATCGCCGCAGCCGGAACCATTGTCGTGAAAGTCGGCTCCAGCTCGCTGACCCAGCCGAGCGGTCACCTCGACCCGGACAAGCTCGACGCGTTGGCCGCGGCCTTGGCTCAGGTCCGATTGATGGGCGGACGTGTGGTGCTGGTCTCGTCCGGTGCTATCGCCGCCGGTTTCGGGCCTCTGGGCTTTGACTCGCGGCCGGTGGACGTGGCCACTCAGCAGGCCACCGCAGCCGTCGGCCAAGGGCTACTGATGGCCCGCTACGAGACTGCGTTCGGTCGATTCGGTATTCGCGTCGGCCAGATTCTGATCACTGCCGAAGATACGATTCGTGCCACCCAGTACCGCAATGTGGAACGCACGCTGGACCGTCTGCTTGACCTCGGCGTGGTGCCGATCATCAACGAAAACGATTCGTTGGCCTCGAACGAGATTCGCTTCGGCGACAACGATCGACTCTCCGCGTTGGTGGCCAACCTGGTGCGGGCCGAAGCCTTGGTGCTACTGACCGACGTGGACGCGCTGTACACTGCGCCGCCCTCGCAGCCCGGCTCCCGCCGTGTGGAATATGTGCCCAACGTGATTGATGCGCTGGGCGACATCCAAGTCTCCGGCTCCGGCTCCAAGGTCGGCACCGGCGGCATGGTCACCAAACTCGAGGCCGCGCGCGTGGCGGCCGTCTCGGGCATCCCCACGGTACTCACCTGCGCCTCGAACGCGGGCCCTGCGATGATGGGCGATCCGGTGGGCACCGTGTTCGCACCGGTTAAGGCCCGCGGCTCCTCACGCCGTCTGTGGATCGGCTTCGCCGCCGACCCGCGCGGCACGATTGTGGTCGATGCGGGTGCCGGCCAGGCGATTCGCGGCGGGCGTGCCTCGCTGCTGGCGGCCGGCGCGCTCGAAGTACATGGCGATTTTTCCGCCGGCGATCCGGTCTGGATCGATGCCGAAAGCGGTGAACACCTGGCCCGAGGCCTCGCCGGCTTCGATTCCGAAGAAATTCCGCAGATGCTCGGGCGTAACACCGCCCAACTCAAGCGTTTCCTCGGCCCCCAGTACGCCCACCCACTGGTTCATCGCGACAATCTCGTGCTCCAGGTGGACTGATGGAATCTGTCACACGACAGATTCCATCACCATAGTGCGGCTCTGGCGATTTTTCGTGCTGTAGGTTTAGCATGGGAGCCATGACTATGGCGCAATGGCAGACTCTTTCCGACCGTATCAACACTGTGGCACCGAGCGCTACGCTCGCCGTCGATTCCAAGGCCAAGGCCATGAAGGCCGCCGGACTTGACGTTGTCGGCTTCGGCGCAGGTGAACCGAATTTCCCGACCCCCGCAAACGTGGTCAAGGCTGCGGCAGATGCCTGCCTTGACCCGAAGAATTACAAGTACACGCCTACGCCGGGCCTGCCCGAGCTGCGCGAAGCGATTGCGGCTAAGATGCTGCGCGATTCCGGCTATGAGGTCAATGCCGATCAGGTCGTGGTGACCAACGGCGGCAAGCAGGCCGTGTATGAATCCTTCCAGATCTTGCTCAACGATGGCGATGAGGTCATCATTCCCGCTCCGTACTGGACCAGCTACCCCGAGGCTGTGAAGCTTGCCGGTGGTGTGCCGGTCGAAGTATTCGCCGGTGCCGACGTGAACTTCGAGCCCTCGCTTGAGGCGCTGGAAGCGGCCCGTACCGAGCATACGAAGGCAATCATCGTCAACTCCCCGAACAACCCGACCGGAGCCGTCTGGAAGCCGGAAACCGTGGAAGCGATCGGTCGTTGGGCCGTCGAGCACCACATTTGGGTTATCTCCGACGAGATCTACGAGCACCTGAACTATGACGATGCGCACACCACCTACATCGGTGCCGCCGTGCCGGAATGCCGCGGGCAGTTGCTGGTGCTGAACGGCGTGGCCAAGACCTATGCGATGCCGGGCTGGCGTGTCGGCTGGATGGTCGCTCCGCTTGAGGTGGCCAAGGCCGCCGCCAAGCTGCAGGGTCATATGACCTCCAATGTGGCCAACATCTCCCAGCGTGCTGCTTTGGCTGCTGTGGCCGGCCCGCTGGATGAGGTGCACGAGATGCGTAAGGCCTTCGACGCGCGCCGCCGTGCGATTGTGACCGCCTTGAACGATATCGAGGGCGTCAACTGCCCGACTCCGACCGGCGCGTTCTACGCTTTTGCGGACATCACCGCTTTGCTTGGCAAGCCGCTGGGTCCCAAGGGCACAGTGTCCGATACGTCCGCTGACTTTGCCGCCGCACTGTTGGATGAGGCCCACGTGGCCGCCGTCCCCGGCGAGGCCTTTGGTGCTCCCGGTTACCTGCGTTTCTCCTACGCACTGGCTGACGAAGACCTAGCCGAAGGCATGCGTCGATTCAAGGAATGGGCTAACTGAGAAGAGTCGCGTGCCACGCGCGCGACACGCGATTTGCGATAATCCACCGGAGCCGTTACTATAACGACTTGGCGGTTTCGCCGTGGCGAAGCGTTCTCTACGGAACGCATGCCGAGGTGGATTTTCACCTAGGGAAGTGGCGCAATTGGTAGCGCAACGGTCTCCAAAACCGTAGGTTGTGGGTTCGAGTCCCGCCTTCCCTGCCAAGTTTCCTAATAATCAAGCAGCTGACGCGAGGTACGGAATGGCTAAGACGAGCAAGAGTGAAAGGCAGTCAGCCGAATGTCTTCATGCGTATCGGTCTGTTCATCAAGCAGATCATCGACGAGCTTCGCAAGGTCGTGACCCCTACCGCCAAGGAACTGTTCTTCTGGTCTCTGGCCGTATTCATCTTCGTGCTGCTGCTGATGGCCCTCGTGACTGGCATGGACTTCGGTCTAGGCAAGGCCACGCTGTGGGTGTTCGGCTGATCCGCACAACCTAAGGTGAATAACAACGCATGAGTGATGAACTGAATCTCGAGAACCTCGACGCCGTCCCGGCTGAGGAGCCTGTTGTCGAGGCTTCCGAAGCTGCTGCCGATGAGGCAGCTGCCCCGGTCGAACCGGTCGCTGACCTTTCCGCAGAATCTGACGCATCCGTCGACAATGCAGATGTTGAGTCCGACGCTCCGGCGGCGACTGAATCCGCTCCCGTTGCTTCCACTCAGACCGAGACCGTTTCTCTGGATGAGGACGAGGAAGAAGTCAACGAATCCGAGCAGGCCGAGGAGACCGATGCCGGTCAGCAGGCCGTTGACGAATTCTCCAAGTCCCTGCGTTCCCTTGATGGCAAGTGGTACGTGCTGCACACCTACTCCGGCTACGAGAAGCGCGTGAAGACCAACATCGAGTCCCGCGTCGCCTCCTTCGGCATGGAAGACCAGATCTTCCAGGTCGAGGTGCCGATGGAAGAAGTCGAGAAGCACACCGAGAAGGGCAAGAAGGTCATCACCCGCGTGCGTGTTCCTGGCTACGTGCTGATTCGTATGTGGCCGGATGAGAACGCCCGCCGTATCGTTCGTGAGACCGAAGGCGTGACCGGCTTCGTTGGCCCGACCAAGGATCCGGCGCCGCTCTCCCGCAAGGAAGTCGTGGCGATGATGGCTCCGATGATTGCTTCCGAGGCACTCAAGGCCGCCGGCGACAAGCCCGCCGCCGCCAAGAAGCGCAGGGTCGAGGTCTCCTACGCCGTTGGCGATCAGGTCACCGTCACCGATGGGCCTTTCGCCACCATGGCCGCCGTTGTTTCCGACGTGGAGCCCACCACTCAGAAGCTCACCGTGCTCGTGTCCATCTTCGGCCGTGATACGCCGGTGGAGCTTGGCTTCCACCAGGTTCAGAAGCTAGATTAACTCCCAAACTTTGCAGAGCCCGACCATCGTGGTCGGGCTTTTTGTGTTGTCCGGGTGGATTTGCATAATAGGAAAGCTTGTGTCTGGAGAGGAGACTCGCTAGCACAGCACAGCAATATAAGTTGCGGGAGGAGACCGACCACAGGCCGATTGCCTACAGCATGCACGGATAAATAATGAGTCAAGACCGAGCATGATGGCAGACAGCCGAACCTGAGGACGGCGACCATTCGAACCGCGTTATAGAAAGAAGAACCATAATATGGCTCCCAAGAAGAAAGTCTCGGCGCTGATTAAGCTCCAGATCCAGGCTGGCAAGGCCAACCCGGCCCCGCCGCTGGGCCCGGCTCTGGGTTCGCATGGCGTGAACATCATGGACTTCTGCAAGGCATACAATGCCCAGACGCAGGACAAGATGGGTCAGGTCATCCCTGTCGAGATCACCGTTTACGAAGATCGTTCCTTCACCTTCGTGCTCAAGACCCCGCCGGCTGCAGCTCTGCTGAAGAAGGCCGCTGGCGTTGAGAAGGGCACCGAGAACCCGCTGACCCACAAGGTCGGCTCTGTCACCAAGGCGCAGGTTCGCGAAATCGCCGAGATCAAGATGGAAGATCTGTCTGCTCGCGATATCGAGGCCGGCATGAAGATCATCGAGGGCACCGCTCGCTCGATGGGCATCACGGTTACGGACTGATAAGGAGAAGGACAGATGGTAAAGCGTTCCAAGAAGTACCGCGAAGCCGCTGAGCGCGTCGATCGCAACAACCTCTACACCGCCAACGAGGCCATCGCTCTGCTCAAGAGCATGCCCTCCTACAACTTCGACCAGACCGTCGAGGCTGTGTTCCGTCTGAGCGTTGACCCGCGTAAGGCCGACCAGCTCGTGCGTGGTACCGTCAACCTGCCTCACGGCACTGGTAAGACCGCCAAGGTCCTCGTGTTCGCCCGTGGCCCGAAGGCTACCGAGGCTACCGAGGCTGGCGCCGACATCGTCGGTGATGACGACCTGATTGCAAAGGTTCAGGGCGGCTTCCTCGACTTCGACGCCGTGGTTGCTACTCCGGACATGATGGGCAAGGTCGGCCGTCTGGGCCGTGTGCTCGGTCCGCGTGGCCTGATGCCGAACCCCAAGACCGGCACCGTGACCATGGATGTCACCAAGGCTGTCAAGGACATCAAGGGCGGCAAGATCGAGTTCCGTGTCGACAAGAACGGCAACCTGAGCTTCCTCATCGGCAAGATGAGCTTCGATGAGTCCGCTCTGGACGAGAACTTCAAGGCTGTGGCCGACGAAGTCAAGCGTCTGAAGCCGTCCACCGTGAAGGGCCGTTACCTGACCAAGGCAACCATCACCTCCACGATGAACCCGGGCGTTCCGGTTGACCCGAACACCCTGGCCTGAAGCTAGCGAGCTTCAATAGCTACTGAAAGGGACTTCCCGTAAAGGGAAGTCCCTTTTTGCATATGCGATGACCGGTTGCGAGAAGGTGAACCTGGATGGTCACGCAATCGAATTCTTGCGACACGCCGTTGAACACATGAATTTGTTACGCATCGGCAATGCAAAACGGATTATTCTGATATCAGAACAGCGCAAATAGGCTGTTTGCGACACGCCGAGGGAACCGTGTGATTGCAACGATTCCTTGGGTTTTTGTGCGCCTTGATTTGCGTGAATCCGGACATGCGTGTAAGTTATTCACCTGTTGCCGCTCAGCGCGGCGGGTTCCTTCCTCTGGTTGGTTTCCCGTCTGGCTGGTGTGGTGGTGGTTTGAGAACTCAAGAGCGTGTTTGTACTACTTCTTTATAGTCAATGATTGCCAGTTCATTCCTCGCCTGATTGCCTGTCGTGGTGGTTGGGTACCCGGGAGGGTTTGATGAGGGGTGAGGTTTTTTGAGGGCGTCCTTCCTTAAGGACGTGCTCGTCAATTTTTGTTTTGAGAGTCATCTATTCGGATGCTTTTCATGAAGTTTTTTTGTGGAGGGTTCGATTCTGGCTCAGGATGAACGCTGGCGGCGTGCTTAACACATGCAAGTCGAACGGGATCCATCAGGCTTTGCTTGGTGGTGAGAGTGGCGAACGGGTGAGTAATGCGTGACCGACCTGCCCCATACACCGGAATAGCTCCTGGAAACGGGTGGTAATGCCGGATGCTCCAGTTGATCGCATGGTCTTCTGGGAAAGCTTTCGCGGTATGGGATGGGGTCGCGTCCTATCAGCTTGACGGCGGGTAACGGCCCACCGTGGCTTCGACGGGTAGCCGGCCTGAGAGGGCGACCGGCCACATTGGGACTGAGATACGGCCCAGACTCCTACGGGAGCAGTGGGGAATATTGCACAATGGGCGCAAGCCTGATGCAGCGACGCCGCGTGAGGGATGGAGGCCTCGGGTTGTAAACCTTTTATCGGGGAGCAAGCGAGAGTGAGTTTACCCGTTGAATAAGCACCGGCTAACTACGTGCCAGCAGCCGCGGTAATACGTAGGGTGCAAGCGTTATCCGGAATTATTGGGCGTAAAGGCTCGTAGGCGGTTCGTCGCGTCCGTGAAAGTCCATCGCTTAACGGTGGATCCGCGCCGGGTACGGGCGGGCTTGAAGTGCGGTAGGGGAGACTGGAATTCCCGGTGTAACGGTGGAATGTGTAGATATCGGGAAGAACACCAATGGCGAAGGCAGGTCTCTGGGCCGTTACTGACGCTGAGGAGCGAAAGCGTGGGGAGCGAACAGGATTAGATACCCTGGTAGTCCACGCCGTAAACGGTGGATGCTGGATGTGGGGCCCGTTCCACGGGTTCCGTGTCGGAGCTAACGCGTTAAGCATCCCGCCTGGGGAGTACGGCCGCAAGGCTAAAACTCAAAGAAATTGACGGGGGCCCGCACAAGCGGCGGAGCATGCGGATTAATTCGATGCAACGCGAAGAACCTTACCTGGGCTTGACATGTTCCCGACGGTCGTAGAGATACGGCTTCCCTTCGGGGCGGGTTCACAGGTGGTGCATGGTCGTCGTCAGCTCGTGTCGTGAGATGTTGGGTTAAGTCCCGCAACGAGCGCAACCCTCGCCCCGTGTTGCCAGCGGATTATGCCGGGAACTCACGGGGGACCGCCGGGGTTAACTCGGAGGAAGGTGGGGATGACGTCAGATCATCATGCCCCTTACGTCCAGGGCTTCACGCATGCTACAATGGCCGGTACAACGGGATGCGACGCGGCGACGCGGAGCGGATCCCTGAAAACCGGTCTCAGTTCGGATCGCAGTCTGCAACTCGACTGCGTGAAGGCGGAGTCGCTAGTAATCGCGAATCAGCAACGTCGCGGTGAATGCGTTCCCGGGCCTTGTACACACCGCCCGTCAAGTCATGAAAGTGGGCAGCACCCGAAGCCGGTGGCCTAACCCCTTGTGGGATGGAGCCGTCTAAGGTGAGGCTCGTGATTGGGACTAAGTCGTAACAAGGTAGCCGTACCGGAAGGTGCGGCTGGATCACCTCCTTTCTACGGAGAATTCAGTCGGATGTTCGTCCGACGGTGTGCGCCCCGCGCGTCGCATGGTGCGATGGCGGCGGGGTTGCTGGTGTGGAAGACGTCGTTGGCTTTGCCCTGCCGGTCGTGCGGTGGGTGCCGGGGTGGTATGGATGCGCTTTTGGGCTCCCGGATCGCCACCCCAGGCTTTTTGCCTGGCGCGATTCGATGCCCGTCGTGCCTGGGGGCCGGCCGTGTGCCGGCGCGATGGCGTGGCGGTGCGTGGTGGCTTGAGAACTGGATAGTGGACGCGAGCAAAACAAGAGTTTTTGAATCTTTGTTTTGCTGTTGATTTCGAATCGAACTCTATTGTTCGTTTCGATCGTTTTGTGATCATTTTTAGTGTGATGATTTGTCGTCTGGGAATTTGCTAGAGGAATCTTGCGGCCATGCACTTTCGTGGTGTGTGTTGCTTGCAAGGGCGTATGGTGGATGCCTTGGCAGACAGGACCGATGAAGGACGTTTGAGGCTGCGATATGCCTCGGGGAGCCGCCAACAGGGCTTTGATCCGAGGATTTCCGAATGGGGAACCCACCGACCGTCATGGGTCGGTACCGGCTTCGGCCGGGGGTACCAGGGAAGTGAAACATCTCAGTACCTGCAGGAAAGGATATTCCGTGAGTAGTGGCGAGCGAAAGCGGATGATGGCCAAACCTTGCGCGTGTGATACCCGTCGGGGGTTGCGCGCGGGGTGTTGCGGGATCGCGTGCGCCGGCTCCGACGGGCCGGCCGGCAGTTGCAGAAAACCATGTGTCAGGGGAACCGGGTTGAATACCGGGCCGCAGAGGGTGAGGGCCCCGTACCTGAACGCGCATGGTCTGCCGATCGCGTCTCCCAAGTAGCACGGGTCCCGTGGAACCCCGTGCGAATCCGCCCAGACCGTTGGGTAAGCCTGAATATTCCTGTCTGACCGATAGCGAACGAGTACCGTGAGGGAAAGGTGAAAAGTACCCCGGGAGGGGAGTGAAACAGTCTCTGAAACCGTGCGCCTACAATCCGTCGGAGCCCTTTTGTGGGGTGACGGCGTGCCTATCGAAAAATGAGTCTGCGAGTCAGTGGCATGTGGCGAGCATAACCCGTGTGGGGTATGCGTAGCGAAGGCGAGTCTTAAAAGGCGTTTGAGTCGCGTGTCCTGGACCCGAAGCGGGATGATCTAGCCCTGAGCAGGTTGAAGCGCGGGTAAGACCGCGTGGAGGACCGAACCCACCTGGGTTGAAAACCGGGGGGATGACTTGGGGCTAGGGGTGAAAGGCCAATCAAATTCCGTGATAGCTGGTTCTCTCCGAAATGCATTTGGGTGCAGCGTCGGGTCATTACGTCCCGGGGGTAGAGCTACTGGATGCTTGCGGGCCCGTATCGGGTACCAACAGCAACCAAACTCCGAATACCGGTGACGCGTATCCCGGCAGTGAGTCGGCGGGGGATAAGCTTCGTCGTCGAAAGGGAAACAGCCCAGACCGTCGTCTAAGGTCCCGAAGCGTGTGCTAAGTGGGAAAGGATGTGGAGTCGCATAGACAGCCAGGAGGTTGGCTCAGAAGCAGCCACCCTTGAAAGAGTGCGTAACAGCTCACTGGTCTAGTGGTTCCGCGCCGACAATGTAGCGGGGCTCAAGCACACCACCGAAGACGCGGCAGTATTTTGTACTGGGTAGGAGAGCGTCCCATGAGGGGCGAAGCGGCCGTGTGAACGCGCCGTGGACTTCATGGGAGTGAGAATGCAGACATGAGTAGCGAGAGACGGGTGAAGATCCCGTCCGCTGGATGACCAAGGGTTCCAGGGCCACGTTCATCGTCCCTGGGTGAGTCGGGTCCTAAGGCGAGGCCGACAGGCGTAGTCGAATGGATGAACGGGTCGATATTCCCGTACCGGCTTTCAGCCGCCAAAACCGAGGCTTGGAGTACTAACCTCCGGGTCCGGGCTTACTGCTCCTTCGGGGGCGGGATGCCCTGGCCTGTTGGGACCGATCCTTGTAGTAGGTCAGCGCAGGAGTGACGCAGAAGGGTAGCCGGCCGCGGAGGTGGTCTTCCGTGGTCAAGCACGCAGGGCGTGGGACAGGCAAATCCGTCCCGCATGGGTCCGAGGTGCGATGATGGGGGCCTTATGGCCCGATATCCGGTGATCCCGGCTGCCGAGAAAAGCTTCGGCGTCAGGCTCGAAGCCGCCCGTACCCCAAACCGACACTGGTGGTCAGGTAGAGAATACCAAAGCGATCGAGCGAATCCTGGTCAAGGAACTCGGCAAATCACTCCCGTTCCTTCGGTTTAAGGGAGACCCCCGATGGTGAACCGCCTCGCGCGGGGAGCTTTTGGGGGTGGCACAGACCAGGGGGTAGCGACTGTTTACCAAAAACACAGGTGCATGCGAAGGCGCAAGCCGCTGTATATGCACTGACGCCTGCCCGGTGCCGGAAGGTTAAGAGGATCCGTCAGGCTTCGGCCGAAGCGGTGAATTCAAGCCCCGGTAAACGGCGGTGGTAACTATAACCATCCTAAGGTAGCGAAATTCCTTGTCGGGTAAGTTCCGACCTGCACGAATGGCGTAACGACTTCCCCACTGTCTCGACCAGGAGCTCGGCGAAATTGCAGTACGAGTAAAGATGCTCGTTAAGCGCAGAAGGACGAAAAGACCCCGGGACCTTTACTATACCTTGGTATTGGCATTCGGTGTGGATTGTGTAGCATAGGCGGGAGGCCGAGAGGCGCGGTCGCCAGATCGCGCGGAGCCGTAAGGTGAAATACCGCTCTGTTCGCATTGGATGTCTAACCTCGAACAGTCATCCTGTTCAGGGACAGTGCCTGGCGGGTAGTTTAACTGGGGCGGTTGCCTCCCAAAGAGTAACGGAGGCGCCCAAAGGTCCGCTCAGCCCGGTTGGCAATCGGGTGGCGAGTGCAAGTGCACAAGCGGGCTTGACTGCGAGGACGACGGTCCGAGCAGGGACGAAAGTCGGGACTAGTGATCCGGTGCCGGTGTACGGACGCGGCATCGCTCAACGGATAAAAGGTACCCCGGGGATAACAGGCTGATCATTCCCAAGAGTCCATATCGACGGGATGGTTTGGCACCTCGATGTCGGCTCGTCGCATCCTGGGGCTGGAGCAGGTCCCAAGGGTTCGGCTGTTCGCCGATTAAAGCGGCACGCGAGCTGGGTTCAGAACGTCGTGAGACAGTTTGGTCTCTATCCTCTGCGCTCGTTGGAATGCTGAGGAGGCCTGCCCATAGTACGAGAGGACCTGGGTGGACGAACCTCTGGTATGCCGGTTGTCACGCCAGTGGCACGGCCGGTTGGCTACGTTCGGAAGGGATAACCGCTGAAAGCATCTAAGCGGGAAGCCTGCTCCAAGATAAGCATTCCGTGGAACCTTCGAGTTCCTGTAGTCCCCATGCAGAACACGTGGTCGATAGGCCGGACGTGGAAGCCCCGCGAGGGGTGGAGCCGACCGGTACTAACGGACGAAAGGCAACACCAACATTCCAACCCCTGGCGGTTGGACCGCATCTTCCTCCTGCAAACGACACCAGACGGCAATGAGCATTGTCTGGCCACAAGACGAAACATCGACATATCCGCGTCCGCTGTCCGGTTCCCAGGCCGCCACAGGCCGGCAGACCCCAGCGTCTGACCGTATAAGAGAAGATTTGCGGCGGCCATGGCCCAGGTGAGACGCCCGGTCCCATTCCGAACCCGGAAGCTAAGGCCTGGCACGGCGATGGTACTGCACCCGACAGGGTGTGGGAGAGTAGCACGCCGCCGCACCACACGTACAGGAAGCCCCTCGGAGCACACGCCCCAAGGGGCTTTCCCCATATCAGGACACCCGCGCGTCGGGGTGTTTCTCGCGTCCTTGGGCCTTAGCGTCTCGGATCTCCCCCGGTCCGCCGGCGGACGCCCCTCAAAGAGGGGAGCCAGAAACCTCTTGGGCCCCGACGGGATACTCCTGCCGGGGCCCAGTGCGTTTTGGGCGGCAACCCGCTGAATACCCGGTAAGATGGCTGAGGTATCAACATACAGGCCAGGAGGTGACGCGCATGGTGGCGCCAAGCCGTGATGACCGTAGCGTAGATGCATTGGTGAAATCCAAGGCAGTACTTGATGTATTGGCGGAACTGGGACCAAGCACTGCAAAAACCATAAGCGAACGTACTGGTGAACCCGTAAGCTCAACGTATCGTTTGCTGGATAATCTCGCCGCAGTCGGTTGGGTGGAACGCGGCATCAATCGTGGCGAGTATCGGCTTGGCATCGATTGCGTACGTATCGGCGGCCAAATCGAAAGCAGACTGGACATTCAGCAGATCGCTCGCCGTACCTTCCGCGCCCATCGCGGCCAGTTCGGCATCTGGGGTCTGTTCGTTCGGAGGCGATTGCGCACGGTGTGCATCGAGACACGCACCCGTGAGGCATTGCAAAGCTATGCACAGCTGGTGGGCAATAGCTTGCCTCTGAGCATGAGCGCTCCCTCTCATGTACTGACGGCCTGGCTTCCCCCGGCTCGCTACGAGCAGCTGTTGGAACACTATGCCTATAACAACGAGCTCGGCGGCACATTCTCCACGATGCGTGCCACAGCAATGGGACAGGCTCGTCATATACGCGAATGCGGCTTCACCTATGACGTCGGCCAGACCATGGCCGGCTCCGTGACTATCAGCGTACCGGTATTCAATCACGCCGGAGAGATTCAAGCGGCAATCGCCCTGAGTAGCCTTTCCCGCTCCTTGGAACCTGAGCTGGCCTGTCTGGTAGATGGGAAACCGGCAACGGCATCGGCTCAAGACATGGTGCAATTGGTGCAGACTGCCGGCCGCGAGGTGTCGCGAGGCCTTGGATACAGTGGTGATTATCTTGGCCTGAACAGTTGAATACGATGAGTCAGGGATAAGTCAGGGGGGGAAGGAACGTCGGCGATGGCGGAAGACAAACGTGAACCGACCCGCGCTTTAGACAAGGCGAGTCGTGTGATGGACGCATTGGCGGCGGAGAATGGCCTGTCTCCGGCAGATATCGCCGACGCCTGTGATATCCCGCGATCCTCCGTATACCGCGTGCTGGATGGACTGGTCGATGTGGGGTGGGCCGTAACGGATACGGATGGCAACTACTCATTATCACTGGACTGGCTGCATTGCATTGGTGCCGCTCGCGAAAATTGAAATGGCAGCCTGCGATTGCGGTCATGCATGCCATCACCGCGCAAACCGGCATGACCTCATTCCTCAGTGTGGTCTCCGGCACTGAATTGGTATGCGTGGAATGCGCGCAAGGTCATGCCATCGATTCGCTGATCCTGCGCCCGGGCCGCGTGCTGCCTCTGCATGCTGGCGCGGCCGGCCGCGTGGCTCCGGCAATTTCGAGGATGCAAAGCCGATGCCGAACGCTATCTTGCAGGAGCGCCGTTCCCGGCATATAACGAGAACACGCTGGTCAGTGTGGAACAGTTGCGCGAGGATATTCGCTTGACTCGCGAACGTGGATATGCACTGTCGGATGAGGATGTGACGTTGGGTGTCGGTGCCGTTGGTGTACCGATTGTGGACAACGAGTCCGGTCGCGTGATCGCCAGCCTGTCCGCCGGTGGATTCGTGGACGAAGTGTTAGCCACTCAAGAATCCTTGGCCGCGTTACTGCACGATGGCGTACACGAGATTCAGGCAGCCTGATTCGGCCCGCTAGGCTGTCGGGCTGGACGGTTATGCCCGGTCAGCTATGGCCTTTGCCGGCTACGGTTCTGCTGGTTATGCTTCTGCCCGACTACGCTGCGGTCCGCTGCGCTTCGGCCACACGACCCAGCGCGATGGCGGTGATCAGCACGTACGCCTCGCGCGGGTCGGTGGCATCCCAGCCGGTGGATTCGGCGGCGCGCTTCAAACGGTAGCGGATCGTATTGGGATGTACGTTGAGCTCCTTGGCCGTGGTCTCGAGCGAACCGCCGAACTTCAGGAATGTGGAGACGGTGAGCAGCGTCGGATCATCCGGGCCTGCTGCTGCCAGGCTTCCGTAGACCACGCGGACCAGTTCGTCACGGGCGTCCGCGTCGCCGATCAACGCACGTTCGGGCAGGGCGTCGTCGGTGCGTAACGGGCGCGGCGATGGCTGCACGGTGGCGGCCAGAGCCGGCGCGGCCTGAAGACAGTAAAGCGTGGCCTGAATCGAACGCATCGCGCCATCGGCACCGGTACGCTGCGGACCCAAGGCGATTGGCCGATCGGCGGCGAACGACGGGTCGATGGTATTGCAGATGATTTCCGGCGTGGCCGCACCGACCGGACGAATCAACGCCACTACGGCGGTGCTGTTGCCGATCGGGCGCTTGGCGGTCAGACACACACCGCCGAAATCGGCTACGATTTTCTCGATTTCCTTGGCCGTACGTGCGGCGGACCGGGCAGGGTATCCGGCGATGGCGTAACAATCGAAGTCATGCTCGAAGCCGAGGATGGTGAACAGGGACTCCACTCGTTCGTCGGCCAGATGATTGAACAGGCACTCGAACAGCACGGTGCGTACGCGGTTGGTCGCGGCGATGCCGGGTGCGGACGAATCGGCAACGTCGGCAGCAAGAAGTTCGAGAAAATCTGACATAGTCACTAGTGTAGCGTCGCTGATTGGCGTTGCCTTTCAGCCAAAGACTCTCGCCAATACGTCAGCACCACGAATCCGAATACAAACGCAACCGGCAACATGTGCCGCTCGAAATTATTGGCCGGCGCGGTGATCATCACGCCCATCAGCAGTAGCAGCGGAATATGGGTCATGAGGGTGAGCCAACGTCGGCGAATCACCTCGGCCGCGCCGATCAGCAATGTCATCACCACGTAGAAATTGCCGTGCGCAGGCCAGCCGAGTACGGGAATACCGCCCCATACGCGAGTGAAGCCGGCGATGTGCTCACGCCAGTCATGGTTGTAATCCTTGATCCATGTGGAGTTTTTCTGCACGTAATCGCTGGTCACGTAATAATCCATCGATACGTACGGCTGATCGTTCACATTGAAGTATCCGAAGCATTTGGCCAGCAACGCATCCAGCGCGATGATTGGATTGTCCTTGACGATTTCGAACCATGCCTTGTTGAAATTGGTCATATCCTCGGGCGTCACCGTGCGCCACTTGTAGCTGACCTTCTTGGCCTGAATGCCGGAGGATTTCACCGGGTCGGCGTCCTGCTGGGAGTAAGCGTCGGCCATCTGATCGAGATTGAAGACGGGCGCGAGGTTCTTTTTGGCTTCGTCTGAAATGCCGTCCGGATTGCGCTGGGCCACGCGGGCGATCATTTGCAGCTGTACGCCGCGGCTTTCGATTGGGTCGCCGCCGATGATCGCGCCAGAGGAGATGGCGAAGGAGATGCCGCCGTGAATCAGTACGGTGGGGATGAGCAGCGCCACGACGTAAGTCGCCCAGCGCTTGCGGTCGGCGATCAGAGCCAGCACGATTTGTAGGGCGATGATGTACCACGCATATTTCGCGGAAATCAGCATCACCGACGTGGCCAGGATGAAGGCGATGAAGCTGTGGCACGGCAAGTGGACGGGCGTGGCGATGGCAGGGGTCTGAGGATGTTTGCGGGTGCCGGCGGGGTGCCAGGTCTGGACGAGTTCATACCAGACGCTGAACCACCAGACGAACGAGAACGCGAACAGCGGCGATTTGGTGATGGAGATAGTGGAAAACACGGCCAGCGGGCAGACCATGAAGAACAGCAGAATCAGGAATCTGGCCAATCCTCCGGCCTGTGGGGGAACGGCGGAATCCGTTGCCGTTTTTCCTATCCAAGGCCGGTTCAGGAATCGATTGGCGGCGGCAGCGCAGCAGAACACGGCGAACAGCGTCTGCAGGGCAGCCAACGTCACGATACCGGCATCGTTTGAGCCGGTCAGATGCCTCGCAAACGTGACCATCGCGCCATAGAACACAGTGAGTACCACATTGTGCTGGTCGGTCAGATACGTGGGATCGGACGGCCACATGTAGTGCGCAGTGGGGTAGATGTCCATCGGCACGAAGGAGAAGAAGCCGATATAGGGCTGTTTCAGGCCGGTCCACTGGTTCCAGGCCCAGCTGAATTCACGGATCTGTGAGCGGAGGTCCGCACCGAATGCGGCCAGCAGAGTGGTCGGCACCCAGAGCCAGCCGACAAAAAACACCAGCATAAGCTTCCAGAACCGGTTCGTGCCGCGTGTGATCCAGCGGTCCAGAACAGTGACGGTGGACGTGACGATAGCGCGAACGGTACGACGGGTCTTGGCTGGTTGGCTGGCCTGCTGATCGGCGGCGGGCCGTGATGTTTCGCTATTCCGCTGATGTTGACGTAGTCGCTCGCCGATAGCCCTCGGCAGTATGCGCTGGCCTGCTGCGAATCGCACCATCAGCGTGATGATTCCGAGATATATCAGGAATGACACGACGAATATTGCGGTATTGGCCCAGTTCCAATGGGCGAGGGTGCCGTTCTCCTCGTCCCAGTACAGCGGGCCGACCGCCGTGCACAGTGCAAGCCACAGGCCGGCCAGCACGGCCAGTGTCCAGCGCGCGGCAGCGCCCGCGCGCGCAAGATGCGGGTGGGACTGGCGGCTGGATACGGCGGCAAGCTTCGCGGTGGCTGGTGACGTCATGACAATATATGGTAGCCGCACAGGTCAACGGTTGATATTCGATGTCTGCCGGGCATCGCCGTTGTTCGCAAGCCAATATGACGGCCGGGTGCATGCGTGGGGTCGGCGAATGCGGAATTTCCGAAGTTGTGAACGTTAACATGGGCTATGTGGGTGAAAATAGTTGATTTTGCGCGCTTTTCCATGGAATAACGCGGGCATATCGCGCCAAAATCGAGGTAACGTAGTGCCCATGATGATTGCGTTGAAAGCTGCAACGCCGCAGCTACCCAGAACTACAGCCGTCGCAGATCATGTGGTCGCCGTGGACGAAACCGATTCGACCAACGCGCTGGCCGTACAGATGATTGGCGACGGGTCGTTGACGTTGCCCGACCACCAGGATGGCGAACTGGCGGTGGCCGTGGTGGCCGCCGACCGGCAGACCGCCGGCCGTGGGCGCAATGGTCACAAGTGGGTCAGTCAGCCCGGCCGTTGCTCGACGATGTCCTATGCCGTGCGCATTCCGCGCGCGATCGCCACCGACGAATCCGTCAATGGCTGGCTGCAGATGATCGCCGGACTGGTCACGCTGGACGCCCTGAACGGCATGATCGAGGAATACGGTGCCGCGCCGAACCAGCCGGACTGCTCGCTGGAACTCAAATGGCCGAACGACGTGTTCTGCCACGGGCTCAAGCTGGGCGGGCTGCTCTCGGAACTGGTGATTCCGCCGTCGTCCGGTACCGGTACTGATGCTGATGCCGATGACGACGTCGTCATCGTGTTCGGCGTCGGCCTGAACCTGGCCTTGGGCGCCTGTCGGCTGCCCACGCCGCAATCGACCTCGCTGCAGCTGCATGTCTCCGGGCTGCCGTCGTTCGGCGAGATGCGCGATGCGGTGGCCGAACGTCAGGTCGAGGGCTTCCGCGAGCGGTTGGTGAAGTTCATCGCCGACCCGAAGGGCCAGGCCGAGTCGTTGCGCGAGGAGGTGAAGGCGGTGTGCTGGGCGCGCGGCCGTCAGGTCGAGGCGCACTTCACGGACGGCACCACGCTGACCGGCGAAGCCATCGGCCTCAACGAAGACGCCTCACTGATCCTGAGAACACAAGACGGCACGGACCATACGGTCCGCACCGCCGATGTGGGAGTGCTGTAATAGCCGGCCAGTAGCTAGCTAGTAGCTCAGGTCAGCGACCGAGCTTGGACAGGCCGGCGGCGGCCAGAGAGGCCACCACGGCCTTGATGGCGTCGCCAACCACGAAGCCCATGGAGGCCAGGGCCACGGCGGCGAGCGGCGCACCGGTCAGCGCGGACTGGATGACGAAGCCGAAGGCGTACACCACCACGACGCCGCCGACCAGCGCGGCCAGCAGGTAGCGGCCCGCGGTGCGCGCGGCGGCCGCGAAGGACGAAGTGTCGGACTTGCCGCGCAGCAGGGCGATGGCCACCACACCCGGCAGGAAGCCGAAGAGGAAGCCGGCGCTCGGGCCGACCAGGGCCAGCGTGGAGGTGCCGCCGGCGAACACCGGCAGGCCGACCGCACCGGCCGCCAGATAGGTGGCGACGGCGGCGCCGGCCTGACGCCACGGCAGCATAAGACCGGCGAGCATCACCACGAACGTCTGCAGCGTGATCGGCACCGGCGTGCCCGGAATCGGAATCTCGCCGGCGGCCGCGGACAGCCACATCAGCACGGCGAACAGCACCGGCTTCCAGGATGCGGCGACGATACGACGGGCGAGCGATGTGGTGGCCGCAGCGGATGCGGTGGTGTGTGAAGTCTGCATATCAATGACCCCTATGTTGCGTGATATCGCCGTGAACGGCGGGCGGTATGCGATGGATGAGGGGAGGTTCCGGCGGGTCGTGCGGTATCCCCGACAGTCCGAACCGTCCATATGGTGGACGGTCCCAAATGAATCCGACCCTGTGCGGGCGAATCGTGCGGCGATGGACCGATGCCGGTCCGGTCACCTTCCGTTCGCCCGCAGATGAGCCTTCCCCCGAACTTACGGTTGCCATCGTAGAGGTGTTCGATTTCGTGCGGTTTCGTACCAATTTACAAAATTGTCGATTTCGATTTGTCATAAGTTGACGAACACAACCGTAACGTCAACTTCTTGAGCCGGCGCGCAAGGATGTGCAATCGGCGGATTTGCAACGTTTTTGATAGCAGGCGCCAACGGTTACGTTGCCGGAACCTACGCGCGCGTTTGTTCGTAGCCTACAAAAGGGCGTGAAAGCTTTTGTGTGAACGCAGCTTGCCCTCTCCTCTATATAGAGAGCACAATTTGACACTATGGCTTCTATCGTCAAAAAACTGCTGATTGCGAACCGAGGCGAGATTGCGCTTCGCGTGGTGCGCACGGCCAAGGAGATGGGTATCTCCACCGTGGCCGTCTACTCCGAACAGGACCGCAATAGCCGCTATGTGGACATGGCCGACGAGGCATACCTGCTCTCCGGCGACACCTACAAGGACACGTACCTCAACGAGGATCTGCTGATTGACATCCTGCACAAGACCGGTGCGAATGCCGTGCACCCCGGCTACGGATTCCTTTCCGAAGTGCCGAGCTTCGCGCAGAAGGTCGAGGATGCCGGTGCCATCTGGGTGGGCCCGCACCACACCGCGCTGGTGGATTTGGGCGACAAGATTACCGCCCGCCGCGTGGCCCTACGCGCCAAAGTGCCGCCAGTGCCCGGCCTGTCCGAACCGGTGACCGACGTGCGCACGCTGCTCGACTTCGCACACACCCACGGCTACCCGATCATGATGAAGCGCACTGATGGCGGTGGCGGCCACGGCATCACCGTGGTGCATGACGACGAGGAGCTGCGCCGCTTCTACATGAACCACGACGCGCTGCAAGGCGGCGATCTGAAGGAATACTTCATCGAGAAGTTCGTGGACAAGGCACGCCACGTCGAGACCCAGTCCGGGCGCGACTCGCACGGCAACTTCACCGTGTACTCCACCCGTGACTGCTCGCTGCAGCGCCGCAACCAGAAACTCGTGGAAGAGGCACCCGCGCCCTTCCTGTCCGAGGAAATCATCAGCACGCTCGAGGAATACTCCCGCCGCCTGTTCACCACGGTCGGCTACGTGGGCCTGGGCACCTGCGAATTCATGGTGACCCCGAACGGCAAGGTGTACTTCCTGGAAGTCAACCCGCGCTTGCAGGTGGAGCACACCGTCTCCGAAGAGGTCAGCGGCCTCGACCTGGTGCGCGAACAGCTCAATATCGCCGCTGCGGTGGCGCCGCGCCCCCGAACTGCGCGGCCACAGCTTCGAACTGCGCATCACCAGCGAAGACCCGGCCACCAACCTGACCCCCGGCTCCGGCACCTTGGAGAAGATCCAGTGGCCGGCCGGCCCCGGCGTGCGCATCGATACCGGTGTGGAACAGGGCGACACCATCTCCCCGAAGTTCGATTCGATGATGGGCAAGGTCATCGTCACCGCCCAGAACCGTCTCGACGCCGTGGCCCGTGTGCGCCGCGTGCTCGATGAGCTTGTGATCGAAGGCGTGCCCACGCCGATTCCGCTGTTCAAGGAAATCTTCCGCAACGACGACTTCACCGCCGAGCATGGCCACCCGTTCGCTGTGTCCACCAAGTGGCTGGAGCGCACGTACCTGAACCGCACACCGGCTTCCGCCGCCTCCGGCCAGCCGGCCTCCTTGGCCGCCGCCCCGGGTGCCGCTGCCCCGGCCGCGCCCGACAAGTCCAAGTCGGAGACGTTCGTCATCGAGATGAACAACCGCCGCGTCAAGCTCACCGTGCCACTCGACATCGTGGAGAACATCACCGGCTCGGCCCGCGCCCGCGGTGCCAAGCGACCCACCCAGCCGTTGCGCGGTGCGGGACTGCACAACGTGGCCTCCAGTGCCGCTGCGGCCAACGACGGCGCCAAATCCGGCGTCATCGCCTCCCCGATGCAGGCCGTGGTCACGCGCATCAACGTGTCCGAAGGCCAGCAAGTGGCCAAGGGCGACCTTCTGGTGGTGCTCGAATCCATGAAGATGGAGAACTACGTGTACGCGCCGGCCGCCGGCGAAGTGAAGAAGATTTTCGTTGGCCCGGCCGACGGCGTGGAGGCCGGCGACACGCTGGTCACGCTGGACGTGAACGCCGGCAAGGCCAAGGCTGCTGCGGCTGCGCCGGGATCTCTCCCTCAGGCGGCTGCGTCGACAGCTCCCTCGTCAGAAGGAGCCGATAAGGCCACCGACGCCAAGAAGGAGGGTGGCAATGACTGACATCATGGATTCGCAGGCCGTGAAGGCCGCGGCTGCGGCCTCGGCCGCCAACGCCGCACAGCCTTCGGCCCACCAGCCGCTGCGCACCGCTGTGGTCAAGGCCGCCGAACTGGCCCGCGCCGCCGAAGAGCGCGCCCGCGACAAGCAGCACGCCAAAGGCAAGAAAACCGCGCGCGAACGCCTCGACCTGCTCTTCGACACCGGCACGTTCGAGGAGATCGGCCGCTTCCAGGGCGGCAATATCGCCGGCGGCAACGCCGGTGCGGCCGTCATCACCGGCTTCGGCCAGGTCTACGGCCGCAAAGTGGCCGTCTACGCCCAGGACTTCTCCGTCAAGGGCGGCACCCTCGGCACCGCCGAAGGCGAGAAGATCTGCCGACTGATGGACATGGCCATCGACCTCAAAGTGCCGATCGTGGCCATCGGACCTGGCGCGCTGTGATCCAGGAGGGCGTGGCCGCCCTGACCCAGTACGGTCGCATCTTCCGCAAGACTTGCGAGGCCAGCGGCTTCGTGCCCCAACTGAGCCTGATTCTCGGCCCCTGCGCCGGCGGTGCCGTCTACTGCCCGGCCCTGACGGACCTCATCATCATGACCCGTGAGAACTCGAACATGTTCGTCACCGGACCGGACGTGGTCAAGGCCTCGACCGGCGAGACCATCTCCATGGCCGACCTCGGCGGCGGCGAAGTGCACAACCGGGTGTCCGGCGTGGCCCACTACCTCGGCGAGGACGAATCCGACGCCATCGACTATGCGCGCACCGTGCTCGCCTACCTGCCGTCCAACAGCGAAAGCAAGCCGCCGGTCTACGCCTACGCCGTCACCCGCGCCGAACGCGAGACCGCCAAGCGACTTGCCACCATCGTGCCCACCAACGAACGTCAGCCCTACGACATGCTCGAAGTGATTCGTTGCATCGTCGATTACGGCGAATTCGTGCAGGTGCAGGAACTGTTCGGCGCCTCCGCGCTCGTCGGCTTCGCCTGCATCGACGGCAAGCCGGTTGGCATCGTGGCGAACCAGCCGAACGTGCTCGCCGGCATCCTGGACGTCGACTCGTCCGAGAAAGTCGCCCGATTCGTACGCCTGTGCGACGCGTTCAACCTGCCCGTGGTCACCCTCGTGGATGTGCCCGGCTACAAGCCCGGCTCCGACCAGGAACACGCCGGCATCATCCGCCGCGGCGCCAAGGTGATCTACGCCTACGCCAACGCACAGGTACCGATGGTGACCGTGGTGTTGCGCAAGGCGTTCGGCGGCGCGTACATCGTGATGGGATCCAAGGCCATCGGCGCGGACCTGAACTTCGCGTGGCCCTCCTCCCAGATCGCGGTGCTCGGCGCGGCCGGCGCGGTGAACATCATCCACCGCCACGACCTGGCCAAGGCCAAGGCCTCCGGACAGGACGTCGATGCGCTGCGGGCCAAGTACATCAAGGAGTACGAGACCAGCACCGTCAACGCGAACCTGTCACTGGAAATCGGGCAGATCGACGGCATGATCGACCCCGAACAGACCCGTGAGGTGATTGTCGAATCGCTGGCCACACTCGCCACCAAGCGGCGCGTCAAGCGCACCACCAAACACCACGGCAACCAGCCCTGATTTTGAAGACGTCAACCAAACACAAGTAAGGAAAGCAATGACCACCTTCTTCCCTCAATCGCCTAGCCACCGAGCCCCATGCGCTCGCCGGCCAGTCCACCCCTGTGGCCGGTAGCCCTGGCAGACCAGACCACCGATCCCAGCCTTGACGAGGCCTGCGCGGACCACGTCGCCGCAGCCGGCCGACTGCTCACCCCGGTCGCGCGCCGACCTGCTGCCACCACCGGCCGTCCGGTCGACCTGTTCGGCTTCGCCCCGAACCCGGCACGCCCGGCGCCGCAGCCGACGTGCCACCGCGTCCGTGGAAGGCGTGGCGGCTGACCCAGCCTCGGCGCCCTGCTCGACTCGAACACCTTCGGCTACAGCAGTGGCTCCAGGCCAAGCCTGCTCGCCGTGCCTCGGCCACTCCCAGGCGTGCTCGCCGTGCACATGCTGACCCGCGCCATCGAGGCCGCCGGCTCCATCGAGGCCGCCGGCACCACGCTTGACGAGATTCTGGCGTGCCGCCTGATCGGCGCCGCCGGAACCGCCGCGTGCGCGAACTGGGCCTGAACCCCAAGTACGTGGGCGAAGCCAGCCCGATGCTCCGTCATAGCGCCACCCGCGCCCAGGTCGAGGCGTGGTGGCTCCGCGTCAACGCCTCGCGGCCCGATCTCCATCGCCGTCACCAACCCGACAACCACCACGGCTGCTGTCCGGCTACCCGGAAGACCTGGCCGCTTTCGCCCTCGAAGCCGAGCGCGAACACCAGCATCAGGCCAAGCTGCGCGAGCAGAAGCTCCACGGCGGCACCGTGTTCAACCCGACCCTCGAATACCTTGAGGTCACCCTGCCCTTCCACTCGCCGCTCATGGCCGAAGCTGTTGAGCAGACCGTGTCTTGGGCTGGCGCCTGCGGCTTTGACCAGGATCGCACCCGCGCACTCGCTGCGGAAGTGCTGCTCAACCATGTGGACTGGAATGCCCGCGTCAAGGCGCTGTTCAACGCCGCCGACCCGGCCAAGCTGTGGATTGTGGACCTCGGCCCCGGCAACACGCTCGGCAAGCTGATCGGCAACGTGGTGCAGGGCACCGGCATCGGCGTGGTCGAAGCCACCACGCTGTCCGAACGCTCCACGCTCTCCACGCTGGAAAGCGAGCCTGAGCGCACCCAGAACTGGAAGGCATTCGCCCCGCGCGTCATCAACACCCCGGCCGGCGCCAAGCTGGTCACCAAGTTCTCCAAGCTCACCGGCAAGCCGCCGGTACTGCTGCCCGGCATGACCCCCACCACCGTGGAACCGGAAATCGTGGCCGCCGCGGCCAACGCCGGTTACTGGGCCGAGCTCGCCGGCGGCGGCCAGGTGACCGCCGAAGTGTTCGACCGCCACATCGCCGCCCTCGAAGACGAGCTGGAGGAAGGCCGCACGGTCGAATTCAACGCGATGTTCATGGACCGTTACCTGTGGAACCTGCAGTTCGGCTCCTCCCGCATCGTGCCCAAGAAGCGTGCTTCCGGCGCGCCGATCGACGGCGTGGTCGTCTCCGCCGGCATCCCCGAGCTGGACGAAGCCGTGGCCCTGATCGAGTCGCTGCAGGCGGACGGTCTGCCGTACGTGAGTTTCAAGCCCGGCACCGTGGACCAGATTCGCCAGGTCGTGCGCATCGCCAAGGCCGTGTCCCCCACCACCATCATGGTTCAGGTCGAGGGCGGTGAAGCCGGCGGCCACCACAGCTGGGAAGCGCTGGACGACCTGCTTGCCGCCACCTACGCCGAAGTGCGCGCCTGCGACAACCTCGTGCTGGTCGCCGGCGGCGGCATCGGCACCCCCGAACGCGCGGCCGACTACATTTCCGGCCAGTGGGCCCACGCCTACGGCCTGCCCGACATGCCGGTCGACGGCGTGCTTATCGGTACCGCCGCGATGACCGCCAAGGAGGCTCACACCAGCCCCGAAGTCAAGCAGCTGCTTCGTCAAGACGCCCGGTATTCCGGCCGACGCCAGTCCGACGACGTGTTCGCCCCGCAGGCCGCCCACTGGGTGCCGTCCGGCAAGTCCGCCGTCGGTGGCATTGTCCTCCGGCCTGGCCGCACACCTGCACGCCGACATTTACGAGCTCGAGAACGACCTCCGCCGAATGCGGCCGTCTGCTCGTGTGCGCGTCATGAAGCACCCCGAAGAGCTCGACTCCGCCGCAACGGAAATCATCGAAGCCCTGAACAAGACCGCCAAGCCTTACTTCGGCGACCCATTCCATGACCTACCTTGAGTGGCGCGGGCTTCGCCGGAACTCTGCCTTCCCGGTCGACCCGACTTACGCCGACCGCTTCCAGCACCTGCTGCAGCGCATCGAAGCCCGTGTGAACGACACGGACTCCGGCGAATTCACCTCAAGTTGTTCGCCGCTGATGGCGTTCTGCTGAAAGAGGCAGCTGCCGCTGACCTGGCTGACCCACGACGACATTCCGCCGATCCGGCCCCGCATCCTCGAAAGCTCGCTGGCTGCCTACCCGCAGACCGCCGAACTCTAAGGTGGTTCCGGCCGACGTGGCTTGGTTCCCGGTGCTCGTGCGCGAATACCCCAAGCCCGCCGTTCGTGCCCGTCTATCGACAACGACCTGCTGCGTTGGTGGGTCAGGGACCAGCTCTGCAGTCCGAAGACCAGCGCTACTCCGCCGATTCCGTGCGTGCCATCCCCGGCCCGATCTCCGTGGCCGGCATCACCATCGACGAGCCGATCGCCGACATCCTCGGCCGCTTCGAAACCGCCGCCATCAAGCGCGTGCAGGACGAACAGCAGGCCGCCGATGCCGCTGGAGAACGACGATTCGCCGCACTCGGCGAGGCCACTTCCAGCGCCGAGGACTTCATCCGCAAGTCCCCGAACATCCCTGGTCGGCCACATCACCGACAACCCCGCCTACGGCACCGCCCTGGCGACCAGTACTTACGAGATCCGCGTTTGACGCCGCGGCCGGCGCAAGTACGATCTGGACATCCACCTCGACACCTGCTGGGGACAACGACCCGGACGGCGGCACCTAAGCACGCCGTGCGCGATATCGTCATCCCGCTCACCGTGGAAGGTGGCACCCGAGCCCGGCCGTGTGCCGGTCGTGGACCGCGAACGCCTGATTCCGGACGTCTACGCGATGCTCGCCGCCACCGCAGGCATCGGCAACACCGCCATCACCGGCGACAAGCTCACCGAGATGCCGCAGCTTGACGGCAAGACCTTCCATTGAAACGTTTGCTACCGCCACCGCCGCCTACACCCTCCGCCAACCCTCGGCTTCGACCACGAAGCGGCCACCGGGCCGCTCTGCCGACGACCTCTGCAGCCCAGCCGCATCGCCCCGATGCGCTGGTCGGCCCGGCCTGCGGCGATTTACACGGCGCGCTCTCGGTCTGTACGCTGGCATACCCGGTGATTGAAGGCCTGCTTCAACGCCGTCCACCTCGACCACCCTATCATGAACTTGAGGTGAACGAGGAGGACCTGCTTAACACACCGGTGAAACCATCACCCTGAAGTCTTGGGCTGAGGATTACTTTCGAGTCCGCCTCCGGCCGCGTGGTCACCATCCACGTGACCCCACCGCTGCCGACGGGCTCGCTTGCCCGCGAAACCGAGCGTTTCGCGATCCGCGGCCGCGTCTACCCGATGCTTTGCCGGCAGACGCCCCGAGTTCGGCGACGCCGAGCACGAGGAGATCGCGCCCACGCCGCGCCGTCTGCTGCGCCGCGTGAAGGTCGTCGCCCCACACGACATGACCGCCTTCGCCCGCACTTCCGGCGACTTCAACCCGATCCACACCTCCACTCGTGGCGCTCGCATCTCCGGTTTGGCCGCTCCGCTTGTGCACGGCATGTGGCTGTCCGCCACCGCCCAGCACGCCGTGCAGGCGCTGGACGAGAAGGATGCCCACTACGAGATTGCCGGCTGGACCTACAACATGTACGGCATGGTTCAGCTTGACGACACCGTCGAAATCTCCGTCGAGCGCGTCGGCAAGGTGCGCCACGGCGGCATGACCCTCGAAGTCACCTGCCGTATCGACGGCCAGCTCGTCTCCCGCGGCACCGCACTGGTCCGCGCGCCGCGCGCCGCCTTCGTCTACCCCGGCCAGGGCATCCAGAAGCAGGGCATGGTTCTGGACGAGCGTGCCAAGTCCGCCGCCGCCCGCGACGTGTGGGAGCGCGCCGACAAGCTCACCCGCTCCAAGCTCGGCTTCTCGATCCTGGGCCTCGTGCGCGATAACCCGAAGGAGCTCACCGCCAACGGCGTGACCTACCGTCACCCCGAAGGCCTGCTCAACCTGACGCAGTTCACGCAGGTGGCGCTCGCGACGGTTGCTTTTGCCCAGACCGCCCGTCTGCGCGAAGCCGGCGCCGATATCTGGCCTGCATACTTCGCTGGCCACTCGCTCGGCGAATACAACGCGTTGTCCGCGTTCGCCGACGTGATTCCGCTGGAAACCGTGCTGGAGCTCGTGTTCCACCGTGGTTCCACCATGCACCACCTCATCGAGCGTGACGCACAGGGTCGCTCCAACTACCGCATGGGTGCCCTGCGCCCGAACCAGTTCGGTGTGGACGACGCGCACGTCAAGGAATACGTGGAATCCGTGGCCAAGGCGTCCGGCGAATTCCTGGAGATCGTGAACTACAACCTCGCCGGCCAGCAGTACGCCATCGCCGGTACGATCGCCGGACTCAAGGCCCTGAAGGCCGATTCCGCCCGCCGCGTGGCCGCATTCGGTGGCAAGCCCGCGTTCATGCTGGTGCCCGGCATCGATGTGCCGTTCCACTCCACACTGCTGCGCAAGGGCGTGCCGGAATTCCGCGACAAGCTCGACGCGCTGCTTCCCGCTTACATCGACTACCGTGGCCGTCTGGTGGACCGCTACATCCCGAACCTGGTGGCCACCCCGTTCGAGATGACCAAGGAATTCGCCGCCAAGATCCTCGAAGTCGTGCCGTCCGAGCGTATCAAGGCCGCGCTCGACGACCCGGCCGTGTGGGATTCCTACGCCGATGACGACCAGAAGCTCGGCCGTCTGCTCTTGACCGAACTGCTCTCCTGGCAGTTCGCCTCCCCGGTGCGTTGGATTGAAACCCAGGCGCTGCTCTTCGGTCAGCGCGAACAGGGCGGCCTCGGCGTGGAAGAATACGTCGAAGTCGGCCTCGGCAACGCCCCGACCCTGGCCAACCTCGGTGCCAAGACCCTGCATCTGCCCGAGTTCGCCGGCAACGATACGGTCGTCTACAACGTCGGCCGCGATGAAGGCCGCGTCTACATGACCGACACCGATTCGCTGGTTCCCGACGATGAGCCGGAAGAGGCTGCGGCCTCGGCCCCGGTCGAAACCGCTCCTGCCGGTGGTTCCGCCGTTGCCAAGCTCGGTTCCGGTGCCGCTCCGGCAAATGCCGTGACTGAGGCTGCTCAGACAACGGATGGCTCCGTCGCCGGACAGTCCACTGGACTGTCCGACTCCTCGCGCGGCCTGCAATCAGGGCAGGCCGCGGCTGGCGCACCGTCCGGTGCCGCCGTCGCCGACCTGCCCTTCAAGGCTTCCGATGCCATCGGCGTGCTCATGGCCTACTCCGCCAAGGTGCGTCTCGACCAGATCGGCAGCAACGACACCACCGACACCCTGACCAACGGTGTCTCTTCTCGCCGCAACCAGCTGCTCATGGACATCAGCTCCGAGCTGGGAGTCGCCAGCGTGGACGGTGCTGCTGAAGCGACGCTCGACAAGCTCGCCCAAATCGTCAACAAGGCCGCCCCGAACTACAAGCCGTTCGGTGCCGTGCTCTCCGAGGCGCTGCGCGACCGCCTGCGCTCGCTGTTCGGTGCCGCCGGCGTCAAGCAGCAGTACATCCGCGACCGCGTGACCAACGTATGGCAGCTCGGTGAAGGTTGGGTGGCCAGCGTGCTCGCCACACTGCTGCTCGACACTCGCGAGGGTGCCAGCTCCCGTGGCGGCGACCTGGCTAAGCTGCCCACCGCCGCCGTGCAGAACAAGCCGGAAGCCGACAAGCTGATTGATGCGGCCGTTGAGGTCGTCGCCCAGCTCAAGGGTGTTGCCGTGGCCCTGCCGTCCGCCGGTGGTGCCGCTGGTGGCGCTGTGGTCGATTCCGCTGCGCTCGACGCCTTCGCCGAGAAGGTCACCGGTTCCAACGGCGTGCTCGCCGCCACCGCCCGCTTCGTGCTGAACGAGCTCGGCGTGGCCGCTCCGGCTCCGGAAGAATCCGAGGACGAGAACGCCGCCGTCGTGGCCGCGGTTGAAGCCGAACTTGGCTCCGACTGGCCTAAGCAGGTCGCTCCGCGCTTCGACGCCAACAAGGCCATCCTCTTCGATGATCGGTGGGCTTCCGCCCGCGAAGACCTCGCCCGCGCCTACTACGACAACGATCCCGCCGCCCTGAACGGCAGCTTCATCGGCCTTGGCAAGACCATCGCCGCCGAAGCCCAGTGGTTCGCCAACGAGTCGGAGAGCGAAGAACTCAAGGCCGTCTTCCAGAAGGCCGGCTCCGAGGCCCTCGAACAGGTTGCGTCCAACAAGAACGCCTCCCGTTACGCGAATGATATCGCCATCGTCACCGGCGTGAGCCCGAACTCGATTGCCGCTCAGGTGGTCGAAGGCCTGCTCGCAGGCGGTGCCACTGTGGTGGCCACCTCGCACAGCTTCAAGCCGTCCATTAAGGCTTGGGCTAAGCAGGCCTACCGCGAGCACGCTACCGGCAACGCCAAGCTGTGGCTGGTTCCGGCCAACCTCTCCAGCTACCGCGACGTCGACGCACTGGTCGACTGGGTGGGCCACGAGCAGAAGAAGACCTCCGGTGCTACCACCACGATTCTGAAGCCCGCGTGGGAGCCGACCCTGTTCTTCCCGTTCGCCGCTCCGCCGGTCCATGGCACGCTCGCCGACTCCGGCGACCTGTTCGAATCGCAGGCCCGACTGATGCTGTGGGGCGTGGAACGCGCCATCGCCGGCTTCAGCCACATCGGTGCCGACACCAACGTGCAGCACAAGCTCCACGTGGTGCTGCCCGGTTCCCCGAACCGCGGCGTATTCGGCGGCGACGGTGCCTACGGCGAAGTCAAGAGCGCCTTTGACGCCATCGTCAACCGTGCCCGCGCTGAAAAGGTGTGGTCGAGCCGCGTCACCTTCGCTCACCCGAAGATCGGCTGGGTGCGTGGCACCGGCCTGATGGGCGGTAACGACCCGCTGGTCGCCGTCGTTGAACGTCACGGCATCCGCACCTACTCCACCGCACAGATTGCGGCCAAGCTGCTCGACCTGTGCACTGCCGAATCGCGCGAGCAGGCCCTCAAGGCCCCGCTCGATGTGGACCTGACCGGTGGCCTCGGCTCCGAGCCCATCGACATCAAGGCCCTGCGTGCGGAGGCCATGGCCGACGCCGAGAAGGAAGCTGCTGCGGCCTCGTCTCAGGAAACGGATGGCTCCGTCGCCGGACGGTCCACTGGACTGTCCGACTCCTCGCGTGGGCAGCAAATCAAGGCGCTGCCCACACCGATCGTCACCAAGCAGGCTTCGGTCGACCTCAACGACTGGACCAACGTCACCGCCAAGCCGGAAGACGAAATCGTCATCGTTTCCGTCGGTGAGCTGGGCCCGTGGGGCTCCGGTCGTACGCGCGCCCAGGCCGAACTCGGCATCCACTCGGACGGCACCGTCGACCTGAGCGCCGGCGCAGTGCTCGAACTTGCGTGGAACATGGGCCTGCTGACTTGGGCCGACAGCCCGAAGCCCGGCTGGTACGACACCGACGGCAACCTCGTGCCCGAAGAGGACATCGCCGAGCGCTACCACGACGAGGTCGTGGCCCGCTCCGGCATCCGCCCGTTCGAGGAAGGCATGGGCAACGACTACAAGGACGGTGCTGACGAAGAAGAAGCCGAGGTCTTCCTCGACCACGACGTCACCTTCTCTGTGCCCACCCGCGAAGTCGCCGCCGAATACGTCAAGTTGGACGAGGCTCACACCACCATCGCCCCGGATGAGGAATCCGGCGAATGGAACGTGACCCGCCACGCCGGCTCGATGATCCGCGTGCCGCGCCGCGCCACCATGACCCGCACAGTCGGCGGCCAGTTCCCGAAGGGCTTCGACCCGACCCGATGGGGCATTCCCGCCTCGATGGTCGGCGACGTCGACAAGATCGCCCTGTGGAACATCGTCACCACTGTGGACGCCTATCTGGGCGCCGGCTTCACCCCGGCCGAAATCCTCGAGTCCATCCACCCCTCGCTGGTGGCTTCGACCCAGGGCACCGGTTTTGGCGGCATGATGTCGATGCGCAAGCTGTACCTCGACCGCTTCCTCAACCACGAGATCCCGACCGACATCCTGCAGGAAGCCCTGCCGAACGTGGTCGCGGCTCACGTGATGCAGTCCTACATCGGCGGTTACGGCAACATGATCCAGCCCGTCTCCGCCTGCGCCACCGCGGCCGTCTCCCTTGAAGAGGGCGTCGACAAGATCGCCCTCGGCAAGGCCGACTTCGTGGTCACCGGCGCGATCGACGACATCGGCGTGGAATCCGTGATCGGCTTCGGCAACATGAACGCCACCGCCAATTCGGAGGAAATGTACGGCAAGGGCATCGACGCGCGCTTCTTCAGCCGCGCGAACGATCGTCGCCGTGGCGGCTTCCTGGAATCCCAGGGCGGCGGCACGATCCTCGTGACCCGCGGTGACATCGCCGAAAAGCTCGGCCTGCCGGTCGCGGCCGTGGTCGGCTTCATCCACTCCTACGCGGATGGTGCCCACACCTCGATCCCGGCTCCGGGCCTCGGTGCCCTGGCTGCCGGCCTCGGTGGCAAGGACTCCAAGCTCGTGCACGACCTGGCTAAGCTCGGCGTCTCAGCCGACGACATCGCCGTGGTCTCCAAGCACGACACGTCCACCAACGCCAACGACCCGAACGAATCCGAGCTGCACAACACGCTGGCCCACGCCATCGGCCGCACCGACGGCAACCCGCTGTTCGTGATCTCGCAGAAGACGCTTACCGGCCATGCCAAGGGTGGTGCCTGCATCTTCCAGGTCAACGGTCTGACGCAGCTGTTCAAGTCCGGCGTGATTCCGGCGAACGCGGCGCTCGACTGCGTGGATCCGAAGCTCCAGCGCGACGACCACATGGTTTAGGAAGCCCCTGCGCATCGGCGGTGGCGAGGACGAGTTCGGTCGCGAGACCGCTGGTCGCCCGGTCAAGGCCGGTCCACCGCCTCGCTCGGCTTCGACATGTTTCCGGCTTCGTGGCTCTGGTCCATCCGGTGCCTTCGAGGCGGCCGTGGCCAAGGCCGATGGTGAGGCCGCACTGGAAGCTTGGTGAGCGTGCCAACGCCCGCCTGGCCGCCGGCCAGCGTCACCTTGAGGAAGGCATGATGGGTCGCGCCGCGCTCTACGAGCCGATCGACAACCGTCGCTTCCGCGAGGATCACCGTGGCTACGACCACCACGAGGTCGAAAAGGCTATGCTCCTCAACCCGGACGCCCGCCTCGGTGCCGACGGCTACTACGAGGCCTGATATTCTCTGGCTCCCCTCGGTTGATGGTTTCGCAGCGCACTGGATCCGGCCCCTTGAGGGGAGCTCCCGCGAAGCGGGTGAGGGGAGTTTCCCCTGGATCTTTCTCGCTGGCACAAACTCAGTGAGAGAAATATGCAGAACATACGAAAGCCCCTCCCCGGAGGGCTTCTGCGTTCAAGGGGCTGATTTGGCATTCGCCGGAGGTCTACTTCCGTTTCAAGGGGCTGTTACCCAAGTAGACAAGGCGTAAAAACGGCGGAATGGCGTTGGCGTTATGCTGCGGATACTCGTGGTATGGAGGATGACCAGCCCCTTGAAACGGAAGTAGACCTCCGGAACGGTCAAAATCCGCCCCTCGAAACGGAGATAGACCTTCGGGGCGGGGCGCGGATGTTTTTTTGGACGGCTAGGCAGCCAGCCCAAGATGTTTGCGGTATTGCGCGAGGTCATCCAGCATAGTGAATCTTTTCCCCCTGAAATGGAAATCAGGCCCCAATTCTGATGAGGTGTAGAGATTACGCGCGAAGCGGTACACAATAGGAAGCATGAATACTTGTGGTTTGGGGCATGACGTGGTGGATGTGGCCGCATTCGCCGAACAGTTGGCGGAGCCGGGGTCTCGCATGCGTGCGCTGTTCTCCGTGCGTGAGGTGCGGCAGGCATCCGACCGCGCGCGCCAGAAGAATGACGGGGAGGCCGTCCATCTGGCCGCCAAATGGGCGGGCAAGGAGGCGTTCCTCAAAGCCTGGTGCGATTATCTTGGCGATGCCCCCTATCCGTTCACGCTTGATAATTTCCCGTGGCCTGAAATCGAGATCTTGGACGATTCCCGTGGTGTGCCGCATGTGTCTCTGGGTAAGGGGGCGGCGTCAGTCTTCCAAACTGATTACGCGAATTCGGCTGCAGGCGCTCGCTATTCCTCTGCTTATTCCCCTGCTTCCGATAACGGGCCTTATGCAGTGATGCAGGAGCGGCGGAATGCGCGTTCGGCGCAGCGCTCGGCTTTCGGTGCGGGGTCGATGCCGCATATCCATATTTCCCTGAGCCACGATGGTCCGATTGCCTCCGCGGTGGTGACGATTTCTGTGGAATAGCGCCGGTGGCTCGGCGAGTCTTGGGTTGCGATTGTCGAACCGGTTTGATCTTTTGTAATACAAAGCGTCAAACGATTGACGCGGGCAACGGATAGAGACAAAGGAGTTTCCGGTGGCTCAAAGCAACCAGTCGGCACAGGCAGTGGAATCGGTCGAGAAGACCGAGGTGGCGAAGAAGGCTGCCAAGGCAGCATCAACCCGAGCGGCCAAAACCGCTACGACTTCCACGGCAACCAAGACAACCGCAACCAAGCGCACGACGTCTCGTACGGCCAGAACCACAGCGACTAAGGCGACGACTGCCGTCCGTTCGGCCCGTACCTCCAAGGCAGCGGCGACCAAGTCCGCAACCGCCAAGCGTCCCGCTTCTGAGCGTGGTTCGAACGATCAACATATATCGACCACGCACTCTCGTTCACGAGCTGACCGTCCCGCCGATTTGAAGCGTCTCGACAAAACCCGCGAGCAGGACCCGGGCTGGTACAAGCGCGGCGATATGTTCGGCATGACCATGTACACCGACCTGTTCGCCGGCGACCTCAAGAAACTTGCCGACAAGATTCCGTACTTGAAGGAGCAGAAGCTCACCTACCTGCACTTGATGCCGCTGCTTGACATGCCGCACCCGAACAACGACGGTGGCTATGCGGTCCAGGACTTCGACACCGTGGACCCGAAGCTCGGCACCAACGAAGACCTCGCCGCGCTGGCCAAGAAGCTGCGCCGCGCCGGCATCAGTCTGTGCATCGACTTCGTGATGAACCACACCGCCTCCACCCACCGCTGGGCCAAGGCAGCCGAAGCCGGCGATCCCGAGTATCAGGACTATTACTTCTGCTACCCGGACCGCACCATCCCCGACCGCTACGACCGGGATGTGCCGCAGGTCTTCCCGAACACCGCGCCCGGCAACTTCACTTGGAATGAGAAGATGAACAAGTGGGTGATGACCCAGTTCTACCCGTTCCAGTGGGACCTCAACTACCGCAACCCGAAGGTGCTCGTAGCCATGATGGGCAGCGTGATGCGCCTGGCCAACCTCGGTGTCGAGGTATTCCGCATCGACGCCGTGCCGTACATCTGGAAGCAGCTTGGCACCAATTGCCGCAACCTGCCGCAGGTCCACACCATCGTGCGCATGCTGCGCATCATTTTGGAATGCGTCTGCCCGGCCGTGGTGCTTAAGGGCGAGGTGGTCATGGCCCCCAAGGAGCTCGCCGCCTACTTCGGTACGCCCGAGGCCCCCGAGTGCCACATGCTGTACAACGTCTCCATCATGGTCAACCTGTGGAGCGCGCTCGCCAGCCGCGACGTGCGTCTGCTCAAGAACCAGATCGACAAGCTCAACTCGCTGCCCGAAAACTGCTGGTTCGTGAATTATTTGCGCTGCCATGACGACATCGGCTGGGGCTTGGACGAAGACGTGGAGCGTTACCTCGACATCGACCCGCTCAAGCACAAGGAATTCCTGTACCACTTCTACGAGGGCGCAACCCCCGGCAGCTGGTCGATGGGCGAACTCTACAACTACGACGAAGCCACGCGCGACGCCCGCAGTTGCGGCACCACCGCCAGCCTGTGCGGCATCGAAAAGGCCATCATCACGCACGACAAGCCACTGCTAGAGACCTCGGTGGATCGCGACCTCATGATGCACCACGCCATGAGCTTCCTGCGCGGTTTCCCGATGCTCAACTGCGGCGACGAAATCGCCCAGCTCAACGGCTGGGATTACAAGGAAGACCCGGATCGCGTGGAAGACAGCCGCAATCTGCACCGTAGTAAGTTCGACTGGACCAAGGCCGCTCTGCGCAAGAAGTCCGGTACGTTGCAGAACCAGCTGTGGAAGGGCATGGAGGATTTGCGCGCGATGCGCAACGATCCCTGCTTCGCGCCTGACGCTTGGGTGTCCACGTGGGATACGTTCAATGATTCGGTGCTCGCTGTGATTCGTCAGCACGAAGGCAAGACGCTGGTCGGCCTGTTCAACTTCTCGCCCGACCCGCAGCACGCCCACCTCAACGCCTGCAACGGCATTCTGAACGCGATGGACGTCGACCTCCAACCATACGAGTCCCAGCTCATCCATTTGTGATTTCGACGTGTTTCTAGCTCCTCTTTGGGGCTGTCGCGTAGTATGACCGAGGGAGTTTTCAGCAAAGCCGCAATCCATCAACTAGATTTGCTGGTCCTGCTGCAGCCACACGCGTTTGCCATCCCCGAAGAAATATGTATAATAACTCAAGTCGCCAAAAGCGACGTTTAACGCGGATGTAGCTCAATGGTAGAGCCTCAGTCTTCCAAACTGATTACGCGGGTTCGATTCCCGTCATCCGCTCCACTATATAGGTTTGTGGCTAGGGTACTACCCACAACATTGCCCGTAACACCACCGCCCGCAACAGAACACGGCCTTGGTGAGTCGTATGTTTGCGTTCACAGAAATTGCATGTAGTATGTCTCCGTGTATGCGTAGCGGTATGTGATACTGCACACATGCGGAGCAGTGGCATACTGACGGTCGTCAGTAACTCCGGCCCCCGCGCAGCGGCGGCAAATCCGCCTCAGTTCCCAGATGGTGGGACCGGCACGCCCCGTCGAGAAGAAAAGTGCGTTATCGCAGGGTGGATGACGAGGGTGCCACTTTTCAAAAATTCCAAGGTTCTTTTCAGTGTCGGGTAAAAAATTCCCTCTACCCGGGTGTACGCATTCGTGCTTTTTGCTTAATACCGTAACGCCTTATAAGCGTAACGCCGGGTTTTGGCGTACGTGATCGTAAGAGACAGGCAAGGTTATGAAGAGAATTGCAGAATGGTTCGCAGCGGTAGGGGCCGCGGCGGGCAGGAAAGGCAAACGGTTAGTGGCGATCGTTGCCGCCGTGGCGATGCTCGGTGGCGTCGCCGGTGTGAGCGCGACCGCCATGGCGGACGATGGGAATGCCTCCACGACACAATCGCAGACCACCGATGAGAAGGCGGCCGCCAGCGCGCCTGCTCCTCTTTCCACCGAGGGAACAAACGGCGTGCCGGATGATCCGACGTTGTCTGCTCCGGCCCGCGAGAAGACCGTTACCGCCAATGAAGACGGCACGTACACGGTGGCGTTGAACGTCACCGGTGCGAAGAGCGCGGGTACGGGCGAGATCGTGACGAACCAGCCACTCGACATCGTGCTGGTGTTGGATGTGTCCGGTTCGATGGCCGAAAAGATCGCTAGCGGTTGGAACCAGCCTACGAAGATTGACTCGCTCAAGACCGCGGTCAATAAATTCATCAATGCGACGGCTGCAGAGAACGCGAAGATTACCGACCAGAGCCAGCGGAACCGCATCGCCCTGGTGAAGTTCGCCGGCACCGAGAAGACCAGCGTCGGCAATGACTTTTACCGCGAAGGCTGGTCCTCCTACAACTACACGCAGATCGTCAGCAACCTGACGTACGACGTCTCCGGACTGACGAGCACGGTTAACGGCCTGAGCGCGTCCGGCGCGACCTCCGCCGACTACGCCTTCAACCGCGCCCAGGCGGCGCTAACGTATCAGCCTCGCGCCAACGCGAAGAAGGTCGTCATCTTCTTCACCGACGGCGAGCCGAACCACGGCAGCGGGTTTGACCCCACCGTCGCCGCCACCGCGGTGAACAAGGCGAAGAGCCTGAAGGACGCCGGGACGACCATCTACTCGATCGGCGTCGTCAGCGGTGCCAACCCCGGCGACACCTCGAGCAACCTGAACAAGTACATGCACGGCATCTCCAGCAACTACCCGGATGCCACTGCAACGAGCAGTGAGCATTTGTGGGGAAAGTCTTGGAACGCCAACCTCGGTGACCGCGCCGAGACCAGCAGCTACTACAAGGCCGCCACGGATGCCGGCCAGCTGAACAACATCTTCGAGTCCATTTATCAGGAGATCACCAAGACGGCTGAGTATGCCGACGTGACGATTCACGACAGGCTGTCCAGCTGGGTCGTGAGCTCCGACAGCGCCTCCGAGAATGGAGAGCCCGCGGGCTTCACGTACACGAAGACCCGGAAAGGCCAGACCACGGCGTGGGCTGACGCCCCGGAGGCGACGGTTGCGGCTGATGGCACCGTGTCTTGGCCGGTCACGTCCAACGACGACACGCTTGAGGACGGCGTCACCTACACGGTGAGCTTCAATGTCAAGCCGACGCAGGCTGCGTTCGACGAGGCTGTTAAGAACCACAAGGACGATGCCAATGCCTCCGGCGACAACAACTTCTACACGAACGACAACTCCAGCGCCACTGTCGACTACAAGACCGTGGTGACCTCCTCGCAGGGCGGCACGACGACGAGCGATCCGCAGACCGCCGCCTACCCGCAGAAGCCGACCATCACCCTTCCGGTCTCCAAGATTACGGTGACGAAGACTTGGTCCGACGACAACGAGAATCACGCGAATGATTCCGTGCAGGTCCAGCTCAAGCAGGACGGCGAGGATTATGCCAACGGTTCAGCAACTCTGAATGCCGCCGGCAACTGGACTCACGAGTTCACGGTGCCTGCCGGCCCTGAGGGGCACACATACTCGGTTTCCGAGGTCAAGGTTGAAGGCTATGACTCCAAGGTTGATAAGACTGACCTCAAGCTACAAGGTTTGACCGCACAATCCGGTGCCTTCACGGTAACCAACACGCCTTCTTACGTGACCTTGCCCGCTTCGGATGTCAAGGTGACGAAGGTTGTGCAGGGACATGCTGCTAATTCGGACTTCGGCTTCAACCTGAAGTGCGTGGATAGCACGGATGCGAATGCTGGTAAGTGCGCTGACGTTACCGGCTTGGCCAACAATGGACTGACTACGACTGTGTCCAAGGACGAATTGACTGCTAGCGGCGCGAGCGCGACGGTTGGCTTCGGCAATGGGGACCTGAAGTTCAGGGTTCCGACCGGTGCTGACAATTTGGTCTACACGTTCGAGGCTTCGGAGGACACCGAAAAGCCTGCTGCCGGTTGGAAGTATGACAACGATAAGGTGACCGTCAAGGTCACGGTCTCCAGGACGGGTGCCGTTGTCTCTTACGAGTACGGCGAGAACGATTCCGACCGAACGAATACGGAGTCGGCACAGTTCACGAACAAGTATGTGGCTATCTCCAGTCTGCCGCTGACCGGTGGCACGACTGGTCGTGACTGGATGGTGTTCGGCGGTGGCGTGGGCCTGATGGCCCTGTTGGCTGCTGCGGGCTACACGGTGTGGCGTAAGCGTCAGCTGGTCTGATTTCAAGAAACTTGAGGTGGTTTTGGCTCCTCTCGCTGAGGGGAGCTGGCCGCCGAAGGCGGACTGAGGGGAGTCGATGAAGGCTTCCCTCCCCGAAAAAACAATAAGGATTTGCGGATCACGGAGGCCCTGCTGTGGGTCTGCAGCCTCCGCGATTGCAAGAAAATCAATCACAATAAGGAAGAGAGGGTTTCTCATGAAGTTGAGGAAGCTTTTCGCGGGTGTCGCTGCTGCGGCCACCCTGCTCGGTGGCATGGCCTTCGGCGCCACCACCGCCAACGCGGCTGAGGCCAACATCTCCAGCACGACTATCACAGTCAACGCCACGGATGCAAACCAGTTCTACACCAAGCCGGTTGACACCGCTGACCTGCAGGCTAACCTGCGCATGTTCAAGTACGTTGAGCTCGCCAAGTATGTGTCTGATGGCAACACTGGCGTTGAGCTGGAGGGTTTGGTCTCCGGTGAGGCAGTGGATGCTGCTTTCGCTGCTGCTGGTTACAACGACCAGACCAAGGGTGATTCCCTGAACGAGTGGGCCTGGCTGGGCAACACTACCCTGACCGCCGCGCAGACCACCGCTTTTGTGAACGCGCTTAAGGATCTGGCTGTCACGGACATTACCCCGACGGCTTCTAACGGTGGCAAGACCCAGACCTTCACCTTCGCTGAGGGTGGTCTGTACTTGATTGTCGACCAGAGTGGAAAGCTGGTCGTCGAAGATAATGACACTCACAAGCTCGTGTGGAATGGCAATGCTCCGATTCTCGCTGGCACTGCTATCACGGGCGCCGCGCCGTCCGTGAACAACGCCACTGGCGTTCTCGCCGCTGCCGGCGTTGTCGACCTGAAGAGCAGCAAGGAAGAAACCACCAAGGCTGGTGCCGTGACTTGGCAGAAAGTCGACAAGAACGCTGCTGCTCTGACTGGTGCTGAGTTCCAAGTGTACGAAGGCGATGTTAGCGGTCTTTCCGCTGACGAGCTCAAAGCGAAGACTCCGCTTAAGTTCAATGGCTCTAACGGTGCGTATTCTCTGCCGACCGCCAATGCTGATGGCACTTACCCTGAAGGCGCCACGGACACACTGCAATCCAACGCTGAGGGTAAGTACACTCTGAACGGTCTTAAGCTCAACACCACCTACACCGTGATTGAGACGAAGGTCCCGACTGGCTACAACGGCACCTTCGTTGGCAAGTTCACGATCACTACCGGTGCAACCGCAGATGCTGCTGCCACCTTCGCTGGTAAGGATGCCTGGAACCTGTCCAAGGACAACAAGGGCACCTTCCAGGTCACCAACGTCAAGAACATCACCCAGCTGCCGCTCACCGGTGCCGCCGGAACCATGCTGTTCTCCGTGATCGGTCTGCTGATCGCGGGTGCCGCGGTGACCGTGTTCGTCAAGTCCCGTTCCACCAAGCGCGCTCTCAACGCGTGAGCTTGACTGCTGCTTATAACTGAGCAGCTATAACAATGGCCGATCTGATTATTCAGATCGGCCATTTGTCATATTGGCGGCATCTCAGACGGATGACTTGTGGACCATCTCCGAATCTTATGGGCAATGTATGGCATTTTGATTTGAATGTAATGGGGCCGGGCATCGAAAATAACTTGTGTTTCACCACAACAAACGTTTCACGCAGGCTCGGTAACAATCGCCAAGCGAACACAATCGTAGGGGAGGTGAAGGATGGGCCTGTATACCCCATTCGTGGGCCGATTATCGTTCAGTTGCCGTCCAGCCACTACTCAGGCTCCACTTAAACGGGGATAAAAACGACCCTACTAGGGGTTAGGCATGTCCGAATTATAAGTATTACTATCCCGAACTATGGCATTCACCCCATAATCAAGGGGGGTGTGCAATGAGCCTTCCAACGAGTGTAAGGGATGAGGATGACCAGTGGTGGAGGGACTTTTAGCCCCGAGGAGATCAAGTATCTGAAGTCGTTGTCGGCAGTGGCGGAAGCCACGGCGAAGCGCATCACCTATACCGATGATTTCAAGCGTTACTGTGTAGTCCACTACAACGAAGGTGCCTCACCCGTGCGCATGTTCCGTGAAGCCGGATTGGATCCGGCTCTAATCGGGTACAAGCGCATCGAACGTTGCCTTGCCCGCTGGCGGAATCGCAAGACGAAATCCTGAACTCCGGCAATGCCAAAGCCGGGGCAGATTCGGAGTTTCCGCTCGGGGCCGCGGGCGCACCAAACATTCCGGAGAGTGCGCGAGCAGCGAGAGCTTGGCGCGACTCGGCGGAATCGTCACTTGGCTGGTACCGGCAGCGAATCCGATTTCCACGTATCGCCCGAACGTCGCGCCATCATCTTCCCCGTCTCCCGCAAAGAGCAGAACAATGACCTACGCGACTTGCTGATTTCGCAGCAGGTACGTCGTATCGACGAACTGGAGCGTCAGGTCGACATGCTCGAGGCCCTGCTGCACGGCAGGCGGCGTAAGGAACAGGCTGCCAATACGTTGCCTGAGGAACAGACGGATACAGCGGCGGACAAGTCGCCGGATGCAGACGGGCAACAGCAGTAGCCTGTCTGTATCCAATCAGCGCGCGAAACCGCAGGGAGCATCAGGTACTTGCCCAACACGCACGCTAAGATAGGCATCGCAATAATCGGCATGGCAATACATGGCAATGAGCAGGTAATCGGCGAGGCGGTGCATGGAGCAGGAACCCAACGAGCAAGAACCTAACGAGGCGACGGAAATCGTAGGCGGCAAAGTAGAGACCGTCGAGGTTTCCAGGCACCCCGAGGCTTCCATACCCGAGACCGATTTGTCTTTGGCTGATATCGAGCGCCGTCGCTCCCATCCGTTGCGTTGGGCGTTGATTATTCTTGCCGTACTGTGCGCCATCATCGCGCCATACTGGTTCGGTCGCTCGCTGGCGGTGAATAATACTGACTCCATTGTGGCCGTGCTCGGGGGAGTGTCTCCGCAAGGTATCGCACTGGTCGGTTGGGTGGCCGTGGTGATCACGTACGTCGGATTGGCGATGGCGGTGGTCGTCTCGCCGTCCTGGCCATGGCTGATCGTGTTCGTGCTCGGGCTGGCCTGTGAGCAGTTCATCGCGGGACTCAGCATGCTCAATCTCAACTTCTGGTATTCCACGTACGTGGTCTACGGCAAGCAGGCCGGTCTGGCGAATGCCGCGAACCTCGGCATTATGGGGGCGGCGATCGGCATCGCCGTATATGCCCTGGTGTTTGTTGGTCTGCTGGTGATTATCCGGAAGACCTCGCCGCTGAACGTACTGACCAAAAGCTGGGCGAGTTTCATTCTGTACTTCGTGATTGAAACCATCGCCCTGCTCGTGGTGTTGTTTGGCGGATTACTCACCACTGTGTGAGCGCACGTGAGTCGCCGTACGTCGCTCAATACTCACCGCTCACTGCTCACCACCGCGCAAACCGTGTGCCCGATGTCTATTTAGAGGTGCAACACCCCCTGTTGGTCCTGCAATTATAGCAGTTCGTCGGCGAATGCCTCGGCGGGCCGGATTCAATTTGTAAGCGCAACGCTTGTGTTCGGGCTGGCTGCCTTCGATTGTAGCTTGGCGATCTCCTCGTCCCATACCTCGTTGGGCGTTTTGTAGCCGAGGAGCTTCATCGGGGTGTCGTTGATCTCACCGACGATCGCGTCGAGGTCCTCCTGGGCCAAGTCCCCGAACCCGGTTCCTTTGGGCAGATAGCGGCGGATCCTGCCGTTCCTGTTCTCGTTGCTGCCACGCTGCCAGGAACTGTACGGGTCGGCGAAGTACGTGAGCATGCCCAGCGCCTCGTCCACCAGCATGTGCAGGCTCGCCTCCGTGCCGTTGTCCCACGTGCGGTCGACGCGCGCGGCCGGCGGGATGTCCTTGAAGATCTCGTATTCGGCCCTGGCCGTGGCGGACGCGCTCTTGTCGTCGACGAGCCGGGCGAACAGCCTGCGGCTCCTGCGCTCCACCTGCGTGTTCATGCAGCGCCTCGACGGCGCGGCGCGACCACCGTGTCCGACTCGAAATGGCCGAACCCCTTCCTGGATCCGACCGCCTCGGGCCGGTCCGCGATGGGCACGCGCATCGGGATGCGCGGCCCTTTCGCCTTCCTGCCCTTTTTCCTCGTCCGGCGTTTCCTGCCGCGCGCCAGGTACTGGCGCAGGTCCAGCGCCCGCTGCGGCTTGGCGTAGATCCACTGGTAAAGGCACTCGTGGCTGATCCGCATCGACGGGTCGCCGGCGTACCGGGCCTTCAACCGTCCCTCGATCAGTTCCGGGCTCCACCCCCTGCGCAGCGAGTCCAGCACCCAGGCGCGAAGCCGGTCCGAGTCCATGCGACGCGGCTTGCGGGATCCGCGCCGGCGCAGGTCCGCCTTCCTCTGCGCGGCCAGCGCCTGTGTTTTGTCAAGTTGGAGTAGGCCGTTTCGGCGTTTCTTTTAGTCCATGTGAGCGGCGGGTTTCAGGCCGTTTCGGCGTTGGCCGGTCCTGCTGGTTGTTGGTTATTGCATTGGTTATTGCATGAGGGCGTGGGTCTTGCGCCAGGATTCGCCCTCGAAGCGGATCATCCGTCCGTGGTGGACGGTGCGGTCGATGATCGCGGCGGCCATGTTGGGGTCGCCGAAGATCCTGCCCCATCCGCTGAACTCGATGTTGGTGGTGTAGATGATGCTCTGGGTCTCGTACGCGTTGGTGACGACCTGGAACAGGAGCCTGCTGCCGTCCTCGTCGATGGGCACGTAGCCGAGTTCGTCGATGACGAGCAGCGGGGTCCTGCCGATCGCGGCGAGTTCCCGGTCGAGCCGGTTGTCCGATTGGGCCCTGAGGAGCCGCATGACCAGGCCTGCGGCGGTGAAGTAGCGTGCGGGTATGCCCTTGCGGCATGCGTTCCTGCCGAGCGCGATGGCGAGGTGGGTCTTGCCGGTGCCGGGAGGGCCGAACAGGACGAGGTCGTCGTGGCCGGCGATGAAGTCGAGGGTCGTGATCTGCCCGCGCCCGTAGTCGACGGGGAAGCGGATCGGGGTCCAGTCGTAGCCGCCGAGCTCCTTGTCGGCGGGGAATCCGGCGGCCTTGAGCAGGCGTGAGCGTTTGGAGCGTTCCCTGGATTCGATCTCGGCGTTCATCCACGATTCCATGAATTCCATCTGGCTGGGGGTCGCGTCCGCGAGCTGGTCGGCGAGGACCTGGCGGGTCAGAGGCAGCCGTCTGGCCAGGGTCATGATCGTTGCGATTCTTTCGCCGGTGGACGCGCGCCTGCGTTTCATGTCGGGCATGACGACCGGCGGACGGTGGGTTCCCATGGTCAGGCCTCCTTCCTTTCCCATGGCTGTCGGGGTTTCATGAACACGTCGTATCCGGTCAGGTCGGGTACCGACTGCTCGTACGGCTTCTCGCCGGCGGCGATGCGCCGGGCCATGGTGGTCACACTGGCCTCGTCGATCGCGTGCCCCTGTTCGACCAGGTGCTCTCCGGCCCGGACGGCGGCCTCGAAGCCGGACGCGGCGCTGGCCTTGGCGATGACGCGGAACGTGGTCCTGCGTGTCTTGGCGTCCATGCGGTCGATGGCGATCCTGAGTTTGTCGGGGAAATCGTCACGGATGGTGGAATCGGTCCATGCGTGGGTCTTGCGGCTCAACGCGGGCAGGAGCGTGGCGGGGTTGCGCATCGTGGCCGGCGAATCCCCGTACACGCGCGGCAGTCTGGCACAGGTGCGTCCGTCCTGGGTGCGGATCGTCACGTCGAACGCGCGCAGACCCACGTCGAGAGTCCAGCCGCGCCACGAGGGGCCGGCGAGGTAGTAGTTGCCGTCGATCTGCACACGCCCGTCCTTGTCGGCCTTCCTCACCTCCCAACGGATCGCGTCGTACGGCTTGGCGGGAAGCGGCTGCATATCCATCTTCTCACCGGCGAACAGGCCGCCGATCGGCGCGCCCTTGCGGTAATGCGTCTCCTTGGCCATCGCGTCGCAACGCTCCAGCATGTACCGGGTCAGTTGGCCGTGGACTCTGCGTTGAGCATGGGCACCATGATGTTGCGGCGCAGGAACCCGACCGCGTTCTCCACGCTGCCTTCTCGTTGCCCGAGTTCGGGTTGCAGAACCTGGTCTCCAGCCGGTAATGCTCCACGAACAGTTCGAACACGTGCACGACGGTGACCTTGTCCCACGCGATCCGATGGCCGGCGCCGGTGGCGTTGTCAAGCACCAGCGTCAGGGGACCGCGCCTATGTGCTCGAACACCGTGCGCAGCCCCGCGCACACGCATTCGGCGTTCTCCCCGGGCAGGGCCACGCAGTAGCGCATGTTCGAATACGGGAACGTGACGACCAGGCAATGCACGTCGACCCGGTCCCCGCCGACCACGGCCTGCGCCATGCCGAAATCGACCTGCGCCTCGCCCGGATGCCACTTGAGCTCCAGATACCCGTCCGACGGGAGGCGATGCTCCTCGCGCCACCGTTTCACGTACCGCTGCACCGGCGAATACGAGCCCTCGTAGCCCTTCTCCGACACGAGTCTGTCGTACACGCGCTTGGCGGTGTGCCGCTGCTTGCGGGGCATGAACCGGTCCGCCTGCAGCCACCCGTCCACCGTCGCCCTGAACGGATCGAGCTTCGACGGCCGCGATACGGAGCGCTCCGGTCCGGGAGAGCAATCCTCCCTCCCGGCGTACTTCGCGACCGTGTCGCGGGCCACGCCCACCTCTTTCGCGATGCTCCTCCATGACATGCCATGCGCGTCAAGCACCCTGATACGTTGTTGTACGGACACCGGTACCGTCATTCCTTTCCTTTCCCGAGAAAACCGAACGGTTTGACTTTCAACTCGGGAAACTAGTCCAGGCAGGACGGGCCGGTGTTCGTTTCTCACCACACGCTGAAGTGGACCAGAACCTGCCGCTCACATGGAAGACATCCACACGCTCACACGGCCCACTTTCTATTGAACAGACACAAGCGCCGAATAGAACGGACCCGAGGTCCACGCCCCGGTCTTCAGCCGTTTCGGCCGGTAGGGACGGTACGACCCGTTCTCGTTGGACGCGAACCACAGGCCGCGCCTCAGCTCGCGTGACACCGTGGACTTGTCCCGGCCGATCCTCTCCGCGGTTCGCCGAATGCTCAGATGCTGTTCGCAATGCAGCTTCTCGATCAGGATCCTCTCCTCGGACGACAGGTGCGAATACTGTTGACCCATGAGTGCAACACCTTCTTAAGTTAGAAACTTCGAACACTTCCAACCTTAGACAAGGTGTTGCACTTCTATTTAGAACCCGGGGCGTAAACACGATTGCCTTCAAAGAAGATGGTCGTGACTGTGCTGGAATCAATGTTCGGTGCTATGAAGCGAAGCGTTGGTTGTGTGTCTAAGCTGGCCGCATTGTTGAATGAGGCTCAACTTCGGGGTGTCGTTTTATCGGCTGTGATGTTATTGTGGCGCGACACGCCAGCTTTATAGGCGATGAGTGGTGGCATCAGATGAGTTCGCTTGTACGTCTCCATTCTTTGTTGAAATATGTTATGCAAAGTGTGTAATTGGCATATGAAACTGTCATATTTGATGTGTTGCGTTGCGTTTATGTGAACTTATTTTCATTGTGCATATCGTTATCAATTTGTTATCAAGGACGATCGCGAGTGAAATGCGCTCATTTATATAATGGCTGCTGCATGGCTGCCCTTGAGGGACGTTCCTCTGGCATGGCTTTGCAATGAGCCGCGATGTGGTCGTAACCAACGTGGGATTCGATTGTGCGGCGAAGAAAAAATGATGGGGGGGGAGTCGCCCTCCATCATTCAGGAAAGGGAACTGAATGGTTTATAACATTCACATATTGCAAACAAGGAAAACCGGTCGTGTGGTTGCTGCTGCGGCTGCATCCGTGCTGTGTTGCATGGGGGCTGTATTTCCAGCGACTATCGGAGTGACTGCGGCGTCGGCCGATGAACCCGTCGAATTGGTCGTCAACGGCGGATTCGAAGACGATCTTAATGGTTGGAAGTCTGGAACGGTGTGGAATAGCTCCGCATCGTCCATTGCCGTCACTGCGGATGATGTGCATGGTGGCAGTGGCGCCTTGAGCGTTACTGATCGTACATCCTCTGATGCTGGTGCAATCCAGTCTCTTGATGGCAAGGTGGAAAAAGGACAGACATATACCGGAAGTATGTGGGTCAAGGCCACGGAAGACGGTGAATTCAATATCACTGTTTGTTCGGGTAATGGTTCCGGATGTGACCAGATTGCGACCGGAACGGCGAAAGCGGGTGAGTGGACACAAATTTCAGGTACTGGAACGTTAGGTGGTAGTGGTGATTTCACCAGTCCCTCGCTGGTGATTGAAAACAAGTATGGCACGAGCAATGCCGACTTCATTGTCGACGACATTTCCGTAACCGGTTCGGATTCTGGTTCCTCATTCGTGCCGCCGACTACGGGTACGGCAACGGCAGCCAAGGCTTTCGGCGACTATTCAAACCCGATTATCGATTATTGGTATGGCGCCGATCCGTGGGCTATGGAATACAACGGACGCGTATATATCTACACTACGGGTGATGGCACTTCTGTGAATGCTGATGGCTCGTTGAATTATGACTATGAATATGACAGTACTGGGCAGATCAAGGACAATTCGTTCGCTCAAGTAAAGACCATCAATGTTCTGTCCAGTGATGACATGGTCAATTGGCGTAATGAGGGTTACATTCGTGTGGCTGGAGAACAGGGGGTGGCCACCTGGGCCAGCAATTCCTGGGCTCCTGCCGTCGCTCATAAAACCATCAACGGTAAAGAGAAGTTCTTCCTGTATTTCGCCAATGGCGGCAGCGGTATCGGTGTGCTGACCTCGGATTCTCCTGTTGGTCCGTGGAAGGACGAAACCGGTGAGCTGTTGATTAAGGGCGGTACTCCTGAATCCGCTGGTGTGGTCTGGCTGTTTGATCCCGCGGTGTTCGTGGATGATGACGGGCAGGGCTACCTGTATTACGGAGGTGGTGTTCCGACAGGCGAGGAAGAACATCCGAACACGGCTCGCGTTATTAAACTGTCCGATGACATGCTGCATACCGAAGGTGAGGCTCAGGCCATAGACGCACCTGCCATGTTTGAGGACTCCGGGATTGCCAAGATAGGTGGTACTTATTACTACTCGTATTGCACTAATTTCAGCCATGACAACGTAATTGATGGTAACACGGTCGGTTACGGCAATATCGCGTATATGACTTCAGACAACCCGATGGGGCCGTTCACTTATCAGGGTGAGATTCTGAAGAATCCGAGCACGTATTTCGGTGTTGGCGGCAACAATCATCACGCGATGGTTCAACTTGGCGACCAGTGGTATATGACCTACCATGCGCAAACGGTGGCAAAGGAATTGATGAACGGCGGTAATCTTGACGCGGCGCATGGCTACCGAAATACTCATCTCGATCCGATTACGGTTAACGAGGATGGTTCCATTGCCGATATTGCAATGACATATGAGGGTCTCTCTTCGGTGAAGAATCTGGACGCGTATCAAGATGGAGGCATTCCAGCTTCCACCATTGCATGGGATTCCGGCATTCAGAACGCATATGACCTGACTTCTGGTGTGCGCGTGGTCGATATGACTACAGACAATTCCGAAGGTCAGAAGCTCAGCAATATTAATAATGGTGAGTGGATGTCTTTGGCGAATGTCGATTTCGGGAATAACGGCGCCTCTTCGCTGACTGTGACTGCAGCTGGCAAAGCCGGAGGCATCCTTGAGATTCGTCTTGATGATCCGGATTCCGAACCTGTGGCTTCTATTTCGATTCCTGCCGGTGATGGATCCGAGTACGCCGATTACACGACCACCCTTGAGGGTGTGACAGGGGTGCATCATGTGGTGTTCTCCTTCAAATCCGATGGTGGTGCGAATGCTCAGGATGAGCTGTACGACATCACTACGTACACTTTCACGGAGTCGCAGGATGAAACTCCTTCGACTCCGGTGGACAAGTCTGATTTGCAGAGCGCAGTGAATGAGAATTCCGGCCTGAACGCTTCCGATTACACGGAAGAGAGCTGGAAGGTGTTTGCTGACGCATTGCAGAAGGCTCAGGCGGTATTGCAGGATGAATCCGCTACTGAACAGCAGGTTCAAGATGCGCTTGCTGCATTGAATAGTGCACGTGCCGGTCTGAAGCTGGCTGATGATTCCACTGATGGCAATGCTTCCGATGCCGTTGATGACACGGATGGCGTGGATTTGGCACAAACCGGTTCCTCTGTCTTGCCTGGTGCTGTGATTGTCGCTTGCTTGGCTCTCACTGGTGTGATCGTAGCGCGAGTGCGTCGCGAGATGCGCTAGTTACCTCTTGGTAATGCGGTCATCCCGTAGCGGCAGCCTCGGGATGACCGCACATGAAACCTAGAACTGGTACTTGTTCAAGCGTAAGTTTTGGCAGTGGTAATGTCCATCACTTATCCATATGCGGGAATGTCTTATCGTCATTCATTGCTGATTTGTGCGGGCATGCTATTGGAATACGCACTCGATGTTGAGTGCTTATCATGAAAGGTTAAAAGACTTATGAATTATTTACGACAAAAAATTTCGGCTAGTGCTATCGCGGTGTTGTCGACTTGTGGGTTGATTTTGGCGCCAATGCCGGTCTTTGCGGATGATTCAACGCCATCTTCAACGCCATCGGATGGCAGTTACACCACGACTGATAGCGGTGATGGCACGTATTCCATTCCCATGTTGAACACGGATGTTCCGGATATCAGTGTTATTCGTGTGTCGAAGGACGATCCGAATAACAAAGACGGTCGTGATGTGTATTACATGGTGAGTACCACTATGGAGCTCAGTCCCGGATCTCCAATTATGAAATCCTATGATCTGGTCAATTGGTGGATAGTCACGTACGTGTATGATCGCATTTCTATGAGCGATGCTTCATCCTTGCGCAATGGAGCTAGCTCGTATGGCGAAGGCGAGTGGGCTCCGTCGCTGCGCTATCACAATGGCCGCTTCTACGTGTTATTCAATACGAACAACCTTAATGGCGCTTATATCTACTACACCGATGATATTGAGAATGGTCCTTGGACGAAGATTGCCCTTAATCGGGGTCCATGATCCGTCATTGTATTTTGATGAGCAAGGGAGTCCTTGATTATCTCCGGCGTCAACCAATATAGGCTGTCCGATGATTTAATCCACGGTGGTGGAGAGCCATGAGAATATCATCTCTGCCGAACAGTTCACTGATGATCTTGGTGAGACTCCTACCGGATTTGAAGGATCTCAGACTTTCAAAATCGGTGATTATTTCTATACTCCAACGATTTACTGGGGCAAAGACGGTCGTACGGTGATGCTGCTGCGCACCACTGATTTGCTTGATGGCTCCAAATACGAAGCCAAAAAGTATTATCTAGGTGCTTTCGCACAAGGTAGCCTTGTTGAAGTCGACAACGGTGATGGCACGACGTCTTGGCATGGATTCTTCTTCCGAGACACATATCCGACCGGACGTATTCCCGGTTTGATTCCTGCAACGTGGGGTGATGACGGATGGCCTGTGTTTGGGGACAATAATCAGGTAAGCGCGTCGGACACCTACGACAAACTGATTGATTTGCCTGCTGATTTGGAGAATCTGGTTCGCCAGCGTTCCCTGGTCAATTCGGACGATTTTGATAATGACGCGCCTCATCAGTCTTATCAGGATCAGGATTGGTGGACTCTGGAGGAGCCTCCTCAGGTTGACGATTCTCTGATTGGAATCGAGCTGGTGGACAATGGCGATTTCGAAAACGGGACTGAATCGTGGACCCCTCAGTGGAATGGTACGCTTACCGCGATTACGGATGGTTCTCTTTCTGGAACCACGAGTCTTGCTGTGACGAATCGTGGCGAATACAATGGCGCTGGCCCGGGTCAATCTATGGATGGAAAATTGCAGCAGGGCGTGACATATCGTGCCAGTGCAACGATTCGATACGACCATGAGATGGACGGCGTCGATTCATCGGCTGTGACTTCCCACCTGTTTTATGTGGCGATTCAATATGCAGACGGCACAATTAATCGTGTGGCCACAGGAACAGTGAAACGTGGGGAGACGACTACTATCACAGGTGAGTTCTCCATCCCATCCGACGCTAATGTGGAAGGTTCCAAACTCATTGTCGAAACCGCGTGGGGTGCGGAAGGCACGTGCATGGATTACGTCATCGACGATATTTCCCTGATCGGTCTTGCTGATGAGAAGGAATATCCGGTCGCCGAAGAATACCAACCCAATGGTTCGAATCTTGATTTGGTATGGGAATGGGGACATAATCCAGATAACCGATATTGGTCTCTCACTGATCGTGAAGGCTGGTTGCGTTTGACCAATGGGCACAAGGTTTCCGCCACGGCCAAATATATGAAAGGCACTTATGGCGACCTGACATATTTTGAAACCGCCCGTAACGTTTTGTCGCAGCGTACCTTTGGCGGATCCATGTCTGTGGAAACCCACATGGATGTCAGTCATATGAAGGATGGAGACACCGCAGGCCTCGCTACATATACCCGTAGTTTTGCCTATGCCGCTGTGCGTCAAGAAAATGGACAGCGAACGTTGGGTGTGGTCAAGCGTGTCTACGACAATGGCGTGAAGGACGCGGACGGTAATATCGTTGACGATACGATTGATCGTGACGCTGAAGAGGCCTTTGTATCGGGCGGCACAGTGACATTGCCAGATGATGCGACCAATGTGTGGATCAAGTCGGACAACACACTGGATAATGCGAGTGGTAAGTTGACGATTCAGTATTGGTACAGTCTGGACGGTAAGCAATGGTCCAAGCTTGGCGACGAGCAGGGGCCGCTGACTTACGATTGGAGCTTGTCGCACTTTAAGGGGTATCGAATCGGCTTGTTCAATTACGCCAAGGAGAATACGGGTGGTTATGTCGATTTTGATTACTATGACTTGAGCGACGTGTTGACTTCTGACGGCAAAGCTGTGGATACGTCTAAGCTGCGTTCGGCCATTGATCAGGCTGACTCTCTGCAGTCTGCGGAATATCCTATGGATGAGTGGGATAAGATGCTCACGCTACTTGATAAGGCAAAGCAGGCGTTGGCATCCGATCCTTCCACGCAAAATGAGGTGGATGCCCCGCAGCGTGCACTGAGTTTGCAGCTCGCGCAATTGGCGGTTGACCGTCAGTCTGGTGATGGCGGAAATCCTGGTGGTGGTGATCAGACCGGTGACGGTAACCAGTCGGGTAACGGCGATCAGACCGGTGATGGCGGCCAGCAACAGTCTTCTACTGCTGATGATAATTCATCTGAACTGTCATCAACTGGTTCGTCCGTAACACCGATGGTGCTGTCTGCAATTGCCCTGATGCTGGCTGGCATCAGTGTCATTCGGATACGCCGCTCTTCGCGCTGAAATATCGCCGCAGCCTGTTGGTTGCAGCGATTGAATGTGCGGAATCAGTGATGTGTCGCAATGGTGGGTTGTGCGAATGCTCGGCAACGTGGATTCGTACAACCCATCCTGTTATGTTGAGACCGCGGCGTGAGACATGGTGGAGCATGACATCGGCGTAGAATGTGCGATTTTGGAAACAAAGGAGCTGGTGTGTGGGCGGCTGGCAGTTTTCATTTCGAATCGACGGCGTTCTCCTGATATCAAGTATGGCTGTGTATCTATGTTGCCGTTATGTGGTGATGTTAGCGGAGTGAGTAATTCGGATATGGTTCGCCCTTATGAACATATGTATGGCTTATGTCGTCCGCCGAAGCATGGTTGCGATTAGCGAAAATCAGGTATTGCGGCGTTATGTCCGGCGCCATGTCATTATCGTATGGCGCACTCACGATACAATACCGTCCTAGCATGGGCGTCGCGGCATGAGACGACGCATTGTGCAGACAGGTGTGGCGTCGAACAACGAACGCGAGGTAAACGTAGATGGCGGTGAATTCCAGCGTGGAGAAACAGCCGGTCGACCAGCAGGCGAGCGGTGAGGTGCAGGCTGAAATCGATACGCGGTCCGATGGTGTTTCGCCCATGCCCAACGATGTTTCCAAACATAACGATGTTTCCAAGCATCCGGTGGCGTCCATTCCCGAATCGACGCTGTCGCTGGCCGATATTGAGCGTAAGCGCTCGCATCCTGCATTGTGGCTGGCTTATGCGCTGCTGGTGATTGCGGCCATTGTGGTGCCGTATTGGTGGGGGCGTGCGATTGCGGTGAACGATACGCAGTGGCTGCTTGATAATTTGAGCGCGCTTGAGCCGCGCGGCGCCGCGTTTGTTGCCTGGACGGTGACGCTGATTGCCGTTTCCGGCCTTGGTCTGCTGGTTGTTGACGCCCATCGGCGCTTGTGGGGCGCGGTTTTTGTGATTGGCTTGGCGGCGGAGCAACTCATTGCCGGCCTGCGCATTCTGAAAAATGATTTTTGGTATGCGACATATGTGGTGTACGGAGAGTCGTCGGCATTGGCGAATGCGGCGAATCTTGGCATTATTTCAGTTGGTATTGGCGTTGCCGTTTTCGCGGTGCTGTGGGTGGGATTGTTGGTGACGATTAAAAAAGAGTCGCCGTTGAATGTGCTGACGCGCAGTTGGGCGTCGTTTATCTTTTTTTGTGATTGAGACGATTGCTTTGCTTGTTGTGATGTTTGGCGGCCTGCTGACGTTGGTCTGATTCGTGGTGTCTGGTGCTCCTGTATAATTGACCCTTGGCGTATTTCGCCCGCGGATAGAGAGCGCGCCGGCATCGGGCCGGTAGCACCGCGCAGCAATATAAGGAGGATGCCGTGGCACTGACGGCTGAAGAAAAGCAGGAAATCATCGCTAAGTACGCGACCCATGAAGGTGACACCGGCTCTCCGGAGGTCCAGGTTGCTCTGCTGAGCAAGCGTATCGCTGATCTGACCGAGCACCTCAAGGAGCACAAGCACGACCACCACTCCCGTCGTGGTATGCAGCTGATGATCGGTGACCGTCGTCGCCTGCTTGACTACCTCAAGCGCGTTGACATCAACCGTTACCGTTCCCTCATCGAGCGTCTGGGTCTGCGTCGATAATTGAAGACTTCCGCCCGAGTACCTAGGATGGTGCTCGGGCGTTTTACATATCGCCAGCCAACGGCAACAACGGCAAGAGGGTTAGAGGATAGGCCAGCAGGTAAGGCCGACAGGAGAACCCGAATGAAGGGGTTGACACGAGGAACGACGGCCAAGGGGTCAGTCGAAACAAGGTATGTGACGTCCGCTGAAGAGGACAGTTGCGGTTCAAGCGAGTCGCCGAACCGCAGCACAGTATGTAGGAATAATTAGAAAATTAAAGAAGGAGGAACCCTATGGAGGGTCCCGAAATCAAGGCCGTTGAGGCCGTAATCGACAATGGATCGTTTGGCAAGCGCACGCTGCGCTTCGAGACCGGCCGCCTCGCCCAGCAGGCCGATGGCGCTGTGGCCGCCTACCTCGACGACGATTCCATGATTCTGTCCACCACCACCGCCGGTTCCAGCCCGAAGGAGAACTACGACTTCTTCCCGCTGACCGTCGATGTTGAAGAGAAGATGTACGCTGCCGGCAAGATCCCGGGCTCGTTCTTCCGTCGTGAAGGCCGCCCGAGCTCCGAGGCCATCCTCGCCTGCCGTATCATCGACCGCCCGCTGCGTCCGCTGTTCCCGCACACCCTGCGCAACGAAGTGCAGGTCGTCGAGACCGTGCTCGCCGTGAACCCTGATGACGCTTACGATGTCATCGCCCTGAACGCCGCTTCCGCTTCCACCATGATTTCCGGTCTGCCGTTCGAAGGCCCGGTCTCCGGTGTGCGTCTGGCGCTGATTGATGGCCAGTGGGTTGCCTTCCCGCGTTGGAGCGAGCGTGAGCGCGCCGTGTTCGAGATTGTGGTCGCTGGCCGCGTGATCGAGAACGGTGATGTTGCCATCGCCATGATCGAGGCCGGTGCCGGCAAGAACGCCTGGCACCTCATCTACGACGAGGGTCAGACCAAGCCCGATGAGGAAGTCGTTGCCGGTGGTCTTGAGGCCGCCAAGCCGTTCATCAAGGTGATTTGCGAGGCTCAGGACGAGCTCAAGAAGATCGCCGCCAAGGAGACCAAGGAATTCCAGCTCTTCCCGGAGTACACCGACGAGCTGTACGCCCGCATCGACGAGATCGCTCACAAGGATCTGGACGAGGCCCTCTCCATCGCCGAGAAGCTGCCGCGCCAGGACCGCATCCACGAGATCAAGGAGCACGTGCGCGAGGTGCTCGCGGACGAGTTCACCGATATGGACGATGCCGAGAAGGACAAGGAACTCGGTAACGCCTTCAAGGAACTGCAGCGCCAGATTGTGCGTCGCCGCATCCTGACCGAGGACTACCGCATCGACGGCCGTGGCCTGCGCGACATCCGCACCCTGTCCGCCGAGGTGGACATTGTGCCTCGCGTGCACGGTTCCGCCCTGTTCCAGCGTGGCGAGACCCAGATTCTGGGCGTCACCACGCTGAACATGCTCAAGATGGAGCAGCAGATCGACGCGCTGTCCGGTCCGCAGTCCAAGCGTTACATGCACAACTACGAGATGCCGCCGTACTCCACTGGTGAGACCGGCCGCGTCGGTTCCCCGAAGCGCCGCGAAATCGGCCACGGCGCCCTCGCCGAGAAGGCTCTCGTGCCGGTGCTGCCGAGCCGCGAAGAGTTCCCCTACGCCATCCGACAGGTCTCCGAGGCCATCGGTTCCAACGGTTCCACTTCGATGGGTTCCGTGTGCGCCTCCACGCTGAGCCTTTTGGCTGCCGGCGTGCCGCTGAAGGCTCCGGTTGCCGGCATCGCCATGGGCCTCGTGTCCGGCGACGTTGATGGCAAGCACATCTTCAAGACCCTCACCGATATTCTGGGTGCCGAGGATGCCTTCGGCGACATGGACTTCAAGGTGGCCGGTACTTCCGAGTTCATCACTGCCCTGCAGCTCGACACCAAGCTCGACGGCATCCCCGCCGACATCCTGGCCGCCGCTTTGCAGCAGGCCAAGGAAGCCCGCGCCACGATTCTCGAGGTCATTAACGAGTGCATCGACGGCCCGGCTGAGATGAGCGAGTTCGCTCCGCGCATCATCACCACCACCGTTCCGGTCGAGAAGATCGGCGAGGTCATCGGCCCGAAGGGCAAGATGATCAACCAGATTCAGGAAGACACCGGCGCTGAAATTGCCATCGAGGATGACGGTACCGTCTTCATCTCCTCCGAGGGTGGCGAGGCTGCTGAGAAGGCCAAGGCCATCATCGACCAGATTGCCAACCCGCACGTGCCCGAGGCCGGCGAAACCTACAACGGCAAGGTCGTCAAGACCACGTCGTTCGGCGCTTTCGTGAACCTCACCCCCGGCACCGACGGCCTGCTGCACATCTCCCAGATCCGCAACCTGGCCAACGGCGAGCGTATTGACGCTGTCGAAGACGTGCTCAAGGAAGGCGACACCGTTGAGGTGATCGTTCAGGGTGTCGATGATCGCGGCAAGATCTCCCTGGCCATCCCTGGTTTCGAGGATCAGGAGAACAACGCCCGCCCGAGCCGTGGCGATCGCGATGACCGCCGTGGCGGCCGTGGCCGTGGTGACCGTGACGATCGCCGTGGCAGCTGCCGTGGCCGTCCGATCGCGATGACCGTGACTTCGACGATCGTGACGACCGTCCGCGTCGCCGTCGTCCGATGACTTCGAGGATGATTACGACGACCGTCCGCGTCGCCGTCGCTCCGATGACCGTGACTTCGATCGCGATGATCGCGATGATGATCGTCCGCGTCGCCGTCGTTCTGCCGACCGTGACTTCGACGATCGCGATGACCGTGATGCTCGCGACTCCCGAGATGATGATCGTCCGCGTCGCCGTCGCTCTTCCGATCGCGATGACCGTGGCGATCGTGATGACCGCCGTGGCGGTTTCCGTGGCGGCCGTGGCCGTGGCTCGGACCGCAACCCGCGCTACGCCACCGACGACAACTACGACGACTACCGCGCCGACCGCGAAGAGCGCACTGAGCGCCCGCGTCGCCGCGTCCGTCGCGACTTTGATCCGTTCGAGGACTGATCGTTCTCTAGCTTCTCTCGGGTGAGAAGAGCTTAATCGCAAACCAAAAGGCTTCTATACCGTTTCATTCGGTATAGAAGCCTTTTGGTTTTTCGGCTTCTTCGCGCTACATATTTCGATGTTGAATAGGGCACTCGTGCTGCTGCCATGTACATTCAGTTGTCAGTTGACAACTATTCTCATGCATCAAGAATGGCGGAAAACAGCCATTAAGATGATCGGAGCCACGCTAAAAAGCGTTGACAACTGACAACAGTTTGTACACGGCACCGCATGGCACCTATCCTGTTGCTCACGACCGGATCTATTCTCTCGTCTGTTGTTATGCCCAACAGCAAAATCCGCTTGCCGTGCCGCGCCATGTCCGAGTCATGGCCAGCCGTTGATTGAATGGCGGATGATCATCGAAGGTACTCATGGGCGTTGATCACTGTGGCAACAACAAAGGCCGGCCCTTGTGAGAGCCCGGCCTTTATGCCTATGGCGGCGGATTAATCCTTAAAGGCTAATCCGTTGTCAATCAGCGTTACAGAATCGCCATGCACACGAAGTCCAGAATGAACAGCGCGGCCACAATCCAGATGATCGGGTGAACCTCCTTGGCCTTGCCCTTGCAGGTCTTCACGATGCAGTACATGATGAAGCCGCCGGCGATGCCGTAGGAGATGGAGTAGGAGAAGGCCATGAACACGGCTGCGAAGAACGCCGGGATGGCTTCGGCGATGTCGTCCCACTTGACTTCCTTCAGGGAAGCGGCCATCATGCAGCCGACGATCACCAGCACGCCGGCGGTTGCGGCGGACGGCACGGCGGAGACGACCGGGGCCAGGAACGCGGACAGGGCGAAGCAGATCGCCACAACCACGGAGGTCAGGCCGGTGCGGCCGCCTGCGGCGATGCCGGCGGAAGACTCGACGTAGGTGGTGGTGTTCGAGGTGCCGCAGATAGCGCCAATGGAGGTGGCGATGGAGTCGGCGAACAGGGCCTTGTCCATCTTGGAGGAGAAGCCGTGGCCGTTCTCCAGAGCCTTCTCATCCTCGGCGGAGAAGATGCCGGTGCGGCGGCCGGTGCCGATGAAAGTGCCCAGGGTGTCGAACGTATCGGACATGGAGAAGGCGAAGATGGTCACGATGACCAGAGGCAGCTTGGAGACGTCGGAGAACAGCGCCGGGAAGCCCTCAGCGGAGAAGATCGCGCCGAAGGTCTGCGGCAGCTGGGAGAAGGTTTCGCTGATGGACTGCGAGTTGGACCAGGTGGTAACGCCGAACGGGATGCCGATCACGGTGGTGATGGCGATGGCCAGCAGCATGCCGCCCTTAACCTTCATCACGGTGAACACAATGGCCAGTACGAGGCCGATCAGGAAGACCCACAGCACCTTGTCGTTGAAGTCGGCCAGACCCGGGGTCGCCGCCACGGCGCCTCCCTTGGCCGCGGCTTTCGGGTCGCCGGGGGTGAACTTGATCAGTCCGACGTTCAGCATGCCCACATAGGCCACGAACAGGCCGATGCCGCCGCCGATGGCGTGTTGCAGGGACTCCGGGATGGCCATGATGATCATCTTGCGGATCTTGGTGACGGTGATGAGGATGTTGATCAGGCCGCACAGGAACACCATGCACATGGTCTGCTGCCAGCTGAAGCCGAGGCCGAAGCACACGGTGTAGGTGAAGAACGCGTTGAGGCCCATGCCGGCGGCCTGGGCGTACGGCACATTGGCGAACAGGCCCATGACCAGGGTGCCGATGATGGCCGCGATGATGGTGGCCAGGAACACGCCGCCCCACGGCATACCCGTCTGCGACAGGATCTGCGGGTTGACGACGATGATGTAGGCCATCGCGAAGAACGTGGTCAGGCCGGCCAGAATCTCAGTCGAGACGGTCGTGCCGTTTTCCTTCAAATGGAAGAACTTCTCCATTTACTCTCTACTTCCTTGGTTTTATGCGGGGCTGCGCACCGCGCGCATAATGCTGCGGCTGGCCCCGGCGAGAATTGCGACTCGCCCTGATCGGCCTGCCCAACGCGCGTCAGGCGCTGCGCATCCAATCAGAACCGTGGCCGATTATAGCTTGTGGAGGTAACGTGAACGGGTCCGGGAGTAGACTGACTGCCAGAATAATTCGGAACAACTCAGGGGACACGCAGGGCACACCCGTGGAAGGAAGGCGCGCGATGAAACCGGCCGTCGAAGTCAGCATCACCTCTTGGAAGAAGAACGTCGTCAAACCTGGCCAGGAGTACGGCCGCGTACTGCTGATGCCTGGCACCGGCTACAACTGCGACCGTCCGCTGCTCTACTGGTCGGCCCAGGCTCTGGTCGAGGCCGGCTGGCGAATCGACCGCATGAACGTACGCAACGCTTCCGACGACCTGTCCACGGTGATTCCGGTCCTCAATCAGGCGATTGACGGCTGGGTGGCCGCCGCGCGCGAGTCCGGCGCGGGTAAAGCCGGTGATTCCGGGGATGGCGTTGCCGCCGATGATTCTGCTACCGTGCTGGCCGATGGCGCAGCTGGCTCGCCGAACCGTGATTCCGACACCCCGTCCGGCCCTCGCCTGTTGCTGATCGGCAAGTCGCTGACGACGATGACCTACCCACATGTGGCCTCACACTACGGTCTGCCGTTCGTGCTGCTGACCCCGGTGCTGCATCACGCCGACTTCGATCCATCCGCCCGGGTGATTCCGGTGCCGGCTGTCGGCGATGATATCGTCGCCGAATCCGAGGCCCCGAGCGTGGCCGAAGCAAGGGCGATCATCCGCGCGGAACAGGCCGGCCAGTCGCACGCCGCCAGCTCCCGATACTCCGGCCCGGCACCGCTGATCTGCGCCGGCACCGCCGACCCGTTCTACGATCAAGCCCGCGCCAACGCGCTCACCCCGCACGTGCACGAATACCCGGATGCCAACCATTCGATCGAGGTGCCCGGCCACTGGCGTCGCTCGCTCGACTATCTGAAGGAAGTCACCGCGTCCGTAGCCCAGTACGCCGCCACGCTGTAATGCCCCGCGACACGCCCGAATTCTGCAATGTCGCTGACCATCCGTAATCTAATCATCCGTAAACCACAGACCGTTGGTTGAAGTGCGCGCGAGTGCATTTCCGAAGTTTGGTTCGCCAAGCCAGCGCAGGTTGAGAGATATAAGCCCGTCAAGGGCCGGCGAAGGTCGCTTCGCGAGATTATATTGCTCTGCCTGTGCGCAGGGCTTTTTTGTTGCCCGGCCGAAAGTTCCGAACTCCAAGTCAACGGCCGACTTAGGAAGGAACGCCATGAAGAGGCCCGAAAAGGAAGCGGTAGTCGCTCAGCTTACGGAAGAATTCCGTAACGCTGACGCCGTCTACCTGACCGAGTACCGCGGGCTTACCGTTCCGCAGATTTCCGATCTGCGTGAAAAGCTAGGCCGCGATACTTCCTACACCGTGGCAAAGAACACGCTGGCACGCATCGCCGCCAAGGAAGCGGGCATTGAGGGTCTCGACGAGATTCTCTCCGGCCCGACCGCCATCACCTTCGTGAAGGGCGACTTCATCGAGGCTGCGAAGGTCATCCGTGACTTCGCCAAGGACAACAAGGCTCTTGTCATCAAGGGTGCCGCCGCTGACGGCACTGTCTACGATGCCGAGGGCGCCAAGAAGCTGGCAGACCTCAAGTCCCGCCCGCAGCTGCTTGCCGAATTCGCCGGCGACATCAAGGCATCGATGGCCAAGGCCGCGTACCTGTTCAACGCTCTGCCTACCAAGGCTGTGCGCACGATCGACGCCCTGCGCGAAAAGCAGGAGAAGGCTGCCTGATTTACGCCCTCACGGCATGAATCAGTCGCTTCGATAATTTAAACAATAAGGTTTATTAGGCAGCGGATCTACCACTTCGTCCGCCGCCAAGATTGAAAGGAAGCCATAATGGCTAAGTACACCAACGATGAGCTGCTGGAAGCCTTCGGCGAGATGACCCTGGTCGAGCTCTCCGAGTTCGTGAAGGCCTTCGAGGAGAAGTTCGACGTCGAGGCTGCCGCCGGTTGCCGCTGTTGCCGCTGTTGCTGGCGCTGCTGCTCCGGCTGAGGAAGAGAAGGATGAGTTCGACGTCATCCCTCCGCCGTCGGCGACAAGAAGATCCAGGTCATCAAGGCTGTCCGCGCCATCACCAACCTCGGCCTGGCCGAGGCCAAGGCTCTTGTCGACGGCGCTCCGAAGGCCGTCCTCGAGAAGGCCAAGAAGGAAGATGCCGAGAAGGCCAAGGCTCAGCTGGAAGAGGCTGGCGCCAGCGTCGAGCTCAAGTGATTTGTGCGGCATAAGCCGCAATCACAGCTTTTCGAGGAACCCCGCACCTGTGTTTCAGGCTGCGGGGTTTCCGCATACTGAGTAGACTAGTTGACGAGGACGAGGCGGAGAACGCGATCCGGCGTGGAAACACAAAGCTGGCAATGAGCGAAAGTTGTCAATTCTGTGCCCAGTAATCCGCCAAAAGCCGGTAAAAGATGACACAATGGCACGTAGTGTGGTCAAATAGTGTGTCCAGGAAGGCGGTCACGGTGAGCGAGTGGACGGTGAAGATCAACGGTGTCGACCGGATCAGCGTCAAGCCGGGGGAGTGCGTGGAAATCGGCCGTAAGCCGTTACGCCCCCTTGCCGATGATGGCAACACCCGCCTTGACGTCGCCGATCAAACCAAATCGATGTCCAAACGGCACGCCATGTTCACGGTAAAAAGCAATGGCACGGCCTCGGTCCGTGATCTTGGATCGACCAATGGATCGTATGTGGTGCGGGAAAATGGCGATTTGTTGCGCTTGCCGGCCAATGCCGAGTTCCTGTTGCCGACGTCTCCCATGCGCATGCAGTTCGGCGATGTGCCTGCGGACTTCATTCGTGTCGACGATCCAGTGGCAAAGCCGCTCGACCTCAAGGTGCCTGATTTGTTTGGCTATGCGGTTCACGAAGCACCGCAGGAGCCGGATGCGGCGGATATGTCCGTCGACGATATTCTTGATTTGCGGGCCGGCGAGCCGACCGCCATCTTCAGCGCGGATAATGTTCGACGCAAGGTCGACGAGCTTGAACTTGGCTCGCTGAATATCACGCAGCCAGTGACGAAAAACGATGAGCCGGCCATACCCCGTGATCTGTTCGCGGATGCGTTGGCCCAGCATGCCGAGCAGGAGACCGAACGCAAAAACCAGCAGGCCATGAACTCCGTGGCACTGCCGAAGCAGCAGACCGAACCTGAGTCGACGATTGTAACGCCTGCATCCAAGCACAGCAGGATCTCCGGTATTGTTCCAGTAGATGCCATCGCCCATGCCGTTGTTAAGCACGCTCCCAGCACAAGCGAGCCGGCAGTGGCGTCGGCGGCGGTTGTTGAATCCGATGCAGCGGCTGGCGCAAGCAAGTCAGCCGAAAACGTTCAGTCCGCTCCGAATACCAGGAATGCCGGCGATTCTCAGCCGGCGGACACTGTCGAACAGCATGCTGAAGTTGCCCAGCCTGAAGCCGCCCGGGAAGCCGAAGCCGCTCAATCTGAAAACACCCAGCCTGAGACCGCTCAGCCGGCAACCGCCCAGTCTGAAACCGACCAGCCGGCAGCTGACGTACCGGACGATCAGCAGCGGACCGCAGCCGAAGCATATCAAGAAGCCACCGCAGCAGGCGTAGCAGACCAGCAGCCGGCTGCCGAAACCGCCCAGCAGTCGGTATCCGAAGCATATGATATCGACTCCACGGGCGTACACACTCCGGTCTTCGAGCCCGGCTCGGTGTTCGAGCGTGTGGCCAAGGGCGAGCTGAAAGCACAGGAGCCGGCAGTCGAAGTCGATGGCCTGACCTCTGACGAGGCAAAAACCACGCAAGATTTCAATGTTCAATTCGAAGTCGCCCGTCATCCCGAATTGCTGGCGTTCCTCGCCATGAATCCGTACCTGTACGACGACATGTATTCTTGGCTCGCCGCCCGTGGCGAGGCCGATATTGACGAAGCCCTGTCTCACAACAAGGGCTATCAGGAATACCGCGAAGCGGTTGGAAAGTGAGTCGAGAGATGACCCAGAGCCAGACTCAGAACCAGAATCTCACGGAAGGTCTGAATCGCATCCGTCGCTGGCGTGACCAATACCGCAGCATGCAGCCGCCATCGCCGCTCGAGGATGTGAATCAACTGGCCGCGAAGCTGGAGATGACCCATGCCCATCCCTCCGGCATCGCCCAGCTGTTCGCTTCCGGCCATGTCCGGTTGGATTCGTTGTTCCGCGACACGGGTGTGCTTAAGGCCGCCGAACGCCATATTGGGCGCGTGCTGGATGACCAGGCCGCCAAACGCAGGATTTCCGGCGTGGCGGAGTTGTCGCTCGTGGTCGGCGTGGCCACATGGAAGGGCAACGCGCTGCCGGTGCTGTTGTACCCGGTGAGCGTCACGATCGAGGGTGATGGCTTGTCGACCACCATTCGATTCACCGGTCGCGTGGCCCTGAACGTCGCGTTCGTCAATACATTGCGTGAGCAGGGGGTGTTCCTGGATGAGGATTCCCTGTTTGACGGTGCCAGCTATGACAGTGGCACTCCCGAAACTTCCGCGATGTTCGCCCGTATTTCGTCCGAAGCGTCGGAGCGTATCTCCGACTTCGCCATCGAGCGCCAGATTGTGCTCGGATGCTTCATGGACCCCTCGTCGCAGATGATCAGCGAAAGCCGACAGTTCATCGACCAGCTGGAGAACGGCCCCACCGGCAATGTGCTGTTGGACGCGCTTGCCGGCGACGAATCCGCCCGCACCGCGCTCAAAGATGCCAATATTCCGCAATACAGTCCTTTCGACGTAGACCCGCATGCCGAGTACGAAGTCGGCGATGTGGACAATACGGTGCGATATGCCGCGTCACTTGCTGCCAATGGCCATAGCATCGTGGTCGACGGCACCTTCCCGAAGGGCACCGCGGAGCAGGCTGTGGCCATCGCATCGCGCTGCCTGATGAATGGTCGTTCCGTGCTGTACGTGCCCGGCGTGGCCGAGCAGAAGCGTCTGTTCATCCAGACGGCTTCCGCCAATGAGATGAAGGCGCAGGTACTGGATGTATCCGATGAACACGCCAACGCCGCGCTTGATAAGCAGCTGATTGCCGCAGTCGGATTCCAGCCCGGAGTCGCCACCCAGCGATTCGACCAGCTGGCCGACGAACTCGTGGGCGTGCGCTCGCGCTTGACCCGCTACTTGGGCGACCTGCACGGGGGCAATGATAAGTGGAATGTGTCCGCATACGAGACCATTCAGAATCTGGCCCGTATCTCCGTGCTCCCGACGCACCCTGCCACCCACGTTCGACTTGACGAGTCAAGTGCCCTGAGCATCGCCAACGATATTGACACATGGATCGGCAAGATGGAACGCGCCGGCGAGCTCGGCGAATACACCATCGGCCCGGAAGACACCGCATGGTACAAGGCGTCCATCACCACTGAAGAACAGGCAGTAACCGCCTACCAGCGCGTGGACGATTTGCTGCGTCGCTTCCTGCCCGCCACCCGTGAGCAGGTGGCACGCACCGTGCAGACCTGCGGATTCCCGGTTCCTCCCACCACCCGCGAGTGGGAGCGTCAGGTTACGGTTTTGAAGAATCTGCGACGAGTGCTTGACGTGTTCCAGCCGGAGATTTTCGAGCGAGACATCAGCTCCATGATCGAGGCCACCAAGCCGAAGAGCCAGCGCAAGGCCGAGGGCACGTCGATGGGATTCTGGGAGCGCCGCCGCCACATCAAGGAAGCCAAGGATCTGCTGCGCGTCGGCGCGCAGGTCGAGGACTTGCACGAAGCGTTGAAGGTAGTCGCCAAGCAAGGGGAGCAGTGGCATCAGTTCGTGCCTCACGGCGGTTGGCCGGTGCTGCCCAGCAAGCTCGACGAGATCATCTCCACCCAAGAGGCGCTGGTCAGCAATATGACCGCGCTGGATACCGTGCTTTCCACCACACCCGCTGGTGGCAATCTGGAAACCGCCGATTTCGAGAAGGTGGAAGCACGCCTGAAAGCACTGCTGGATGATCGCAAGGCACTGGACACCTTGCCGGAGCGTTGCCTGCTGGAGCAGGAATTCGCCTCTGCCGGACTGAACGAACTGGTCGCCGATCTCAACGCTCGCCGAGTGAGCGTGGAGCAGGTGCGCGGCGAAGTACAGCTGGCCTGGTGGACCACCGTGTTTGAGGACATTGTGCGTTCGTCCGCCATCATCTCCAACCAGGATGGTGCCGCGCTGCAGGCCGCATCCGACCGCTTTGCGCAGGTCGATGTGGAGCACGTGCGCTCCATCGGACCGATGGTGTCGCAGGAATCCATGCGCCGCCTGTGCGACATGCTGTTCTCCCGCACTCAGGAAGCCAACCAGATGCACACCGTGCTGGCAGGGCGCGCCAGTGTGTCGCTGAGCAGGATTCGCCGTGATCATCCGGAGATTCTGGCCGCGGCCAAGCCGATTCTGGTGGCCGCGCCGGGTACGCTCGCCGCACTCACCGAGCCGGGTGTGCTGGCTGATGTGGCGATTCTCGATGCGTGCGCGCACATTCCCGCTATCGAGTTGCTGTCCATCATCGGCCGCGTGCAGCAGGTGGTGGTGATCGCCCACTGCGCGACGGTAACCAGCGAAAGCGTCAAGCAGCTGATCGACACGTTGCCTCATATCGAGGTGGATGCTGCCCCATCTCGCCGTGCGCCGCGCCTGTCCGCATTCCTTGAATCCGAGGGATATGGTCCTGTTCGCTATGATGTGGCCACCGAGCCGGCTGCCGGTGAGGTGCGATTCCACCGTGTGGAAGCGAGCGGTGTGCCGGTTATGTCTTCTGGTCTGGTGGAATCCAGCCAGCCGGAGATTGATGAAGTGGTGCGTCTGATTACGCAACGTGCCGCCGGTTTTGCCGTGGTTCCTTCCAGCTATCGACTTGTGGTCGTGATGTTGACCGACGCATTCCGCACACGCTTGGGTGCCGAATTGAAGTCGTTGGCAGGCAAATCCAAGGCGATGGGCCGATTCCTGCGCCATGTGCGGTTGGTTTCCTTGCGTGACGTGGCCGGAGGTCGTGCCACTGACGTGATTCTGTCGATGTGCTATGCGAAAACCACGCACGGACGTCTGCTTCAGCAGTTCGGCCCGCTCGAAAGCACAGGCGGTCGCGGACTGTTGCTGGATGCCCTGGCATTGGCGGACCACAGCTTGGATATTGTGTCGGCCTTTGGTTCCGAAGATTTGGATGAAGAACGACTGCACCAGTCCGGTCCTCGGTTCCTGAAGACCATGTTGACGTGGGCCGAACAGCTTGACGACCGTCCGGTGCTTCCGTTGCGTGATGCGGCAGGCGGCAACGTGCTGTTCGACGATATCGCCGACAGGTTGCGCGCGCGAGGACTGAACGCTGCTGTTGATTATGGATTCGACAAGGGCGTGAAGATTCCGCTCGTGGTGGGATTGAAGGACAAGCCGTTTGCCTTGGCCGTGCAGACCGATGACGCGAACTTTATGTCCGTGCAATCCACGCGTAGGCGTCATCGTTTGTCGGCACAGGATCTCATTTCCTTGGGCTGGAATGTGATGACCGTCTGGAGTGTCGCCGCCTTCGTGAACCCCGATAAGGAAGTCGACCGTATCGTCAGCCGTATCGGTGAGATCTATCGCGAGGTTGAATAACCATGGCGGAATACTCGGCTACACGGCGCACACCGCGCAAGCACAAGCGCGTGGTGATGAAGGGCACTGAGCAGTTTGACGCTGACGGTGTCAAACTCGAGCCCGGAGACATGCAGACCGACCAACAACGGCAATCCGACGACGACAAACGCATCCTCGGCGAACTGCCGCCGCATTGGGCCGTTTTTAACGAGCGCGAGTAGGAGTTGGGGCGCACTCTGTGCGCCCCAACACTGTGTTTTCCGCAGCCGACAGGCTGCGGAAAACACAGTATCGGCCGAAGGCCGATTCCGCTTCCTACCGCACAACGGCCATAATCGCTCCGGCCTGTTGCAGCTCCATAACCTTGGCCGCGGCCTCCGGCGGCATTGCGAACGACACCAGTCGGTCGTTGCCTCCCAATGCGCCAGTCGCATCCGGTTTGCCGACATTCATCACCGTGGCGTTCTCGGCCAGCGTGCAATCAGCACCTTCGCAACCGACGGCGGAAACCAGTCTCACCTGATCGCCGGCCAATACATCGTCGACGCTACTGGCCAAGCGGACTTCAATCACCGTAGTGCCGGTCGGTGCTACGGGCGCATCTCTGGCCATATGCGTGGAAATGGGATCGGCTGCTTCGATATCGATTTGCGCTACCTTGCCCACCATCCCTCATATTGCTCTGTCCAAGACGGGCCTGCCGCAGATACCGGCATATCAGCCAACTGAACGTCGGCGGCCAGAATAATGTCACCCCGTC
>SCPN01000600.1_pt1 | contig 114248 bp, 109 predicted proteins | sample 6106831 | NCBI WGS metagenome assembly SCPN01 (sample SAMN10720447, study PRJNA508395) | human gut metagenome | isolation source: Participant 1, 0 month | reverse complement strand
GGTGTAGATGCAAATGATGTGATTGTAGGCGGAAACTCCAGTTTAAATATGATGTTTGATACCGTTAACTCGGCCATGTACAGTGGATTTGGAAGCTGTAAACCTTGGGCAGAACAAGGAACTGTAAAATTTCTTTGTCCTTGTCCCGGGTATGACCGTCATTTTGGTGTTACGGCATTCTTTGGCATTGAAATGATCGTTGTACCAATGACAGAACACGGACCAGATATGGATATGGTAGAACAATTGGTCAATACAGATGCCAGCATAAAAGGAATCTGGTGCGTTCCCAAATATTCCAATCCTCAAGGCATTACGTATTCTGACGAAACAGTACGCCGCTTTGCAGCACTGAAACCAGCTGCAAAAGATTTTAAAATTTTTTGGGACAATGCATATTGCGTACACAACATTACAGATACTCCTGACCAATTGTTAAACCTAATGGACGAATGTAAAAAGCAAGGAAATGAAGATTTACCTATTATATTTGCTTCTACGTCCAAAATTACGTTTCCCGGCGCCGGTGTCGCAGCTATGGCAGGAAGCAAAAATACACTTGCCAATATTCGCAAACGTCTTTCTTTCCAAACCATTGGACCTGATAAAGTAAACCAATTACGTCACTTACGTTTTTTAAAAGACATGAATGGCGTTGAGACTATTATGAATCAACATAAGGAATTATTGCAGCCCAAATTCAACATCGTTTTGGAGACCATGCAAAAGCAATTGGCTCCTGTTGGTGTTGCATCTTGGACCACTCCTCACGGCGGATATTTTATCAGTGTAGATGTAATGGAAGGTTGTGCAAAACGTGTGGTAGCGCTTTGCAAAGAAGCAGGTGTCACTTTGACAGATGCAGGCGCTACTTATCCATATGGAAAAGATCCGAAAGACTGCAATATCCGTATTGCTCCTTCTTTCCCATCTGTTCAGGAACTTCAGGAAGCTATGAATGTATTCTGTATTGCAACTAAGTTAGCAGCTTTGGAATTATTATTAGCTTCTAAATTATAAATACTATCAATAAAAAAGAGCAAGATAAATCTTGCTCTTTTTTATTTTGCGAAATTCGATTGTAATGGACTCCCAACAGCATGTCAAATTGTCCCAAAGCAGCCTTCATTGGTATTTCTCCCGCCAAAGCGAAATTTTCGTTCGTCCTTGAGAACCTGACCAAAGTACCAGAAATGGTTTCCACCATTTTTTACTTTGCAAAAAGCCCCTCTCGAGTCACTCCACTTCTTTTCCCTTCCTTCAATATTCTCTTTTGTTCTTCTCAGAAACTGTTAAGAGAGACAATCATACATATTATCTTATTCACTCCGATTCTCCATATACGCCAATGTCTTTCCTTATTTTTATAGTTCTTTCATTTAGTATCTACTGTTCAATACATAACTGTAATCTCATTGGCAAAAATTTTGTTCTTTTACGTCATACATTTATATCCGATATCTATTTTATATGGATTTACGTTTACTGCTCTATCAGACACCTCTTATTTCTTTCATTGTCCCGGTATTTTTGTATTCATCATAATGTAAACAGAAACATTTGTAAACGTGATACTATCTATCCATTTTAAATTACTGATTTATAAATGAAAATGCATGATTCCAAAAAATATATCACATTGCTGTATCCCATCTTCATTGATGCAGATACAACCGATATTCTCTGTTCAACAACAGTAAAATTCAGCTAGAACAATCTATGTATTTTAAATAACCAATCACAATGATAGATGCAAATTTCTATTTTGCTATCCGCTCTCATGGACAAATGTCATGATATGCAGCAATGACCTTCACTACTATTGTTAGAAGTATGTTAAAAAACGAATTGTTTCTTTAAATTTCTATGAAATATGTTGATAGAGAAAAATAGCTTTGTTATAATAAACAGTAATAAATTGTTAAAAAGGCGGTGCAACCATCATGCCCAAACACAAAGGCGGTAAAGTAGCTGCAGTAATAGACATTGGCTCCAGCGATGTGAAAATGCAAATTTCACAGGTAAGAAATAAAGAAATTATACCGCTGAACACATTAGAATATCCTCTTAAACTGGGACATGAAGTGTTTAACTACGGCAAAATCAGTTTTGAATGTTTACGCGAACTTTCCCACATTTTAACCGGCTACTCCAATGTAATGAAGGAATATGGTGTAGACCAATATAAAGTAGTCGGCACTACTGCATTGCGGGAAGCACAAAATAAGGAATTCATTCAAGATCAGCTTTTGATTCAAAACGATATGATTGTTGAAATTTATGATGATAATCAGGAAAAATCTCTTATTTACTCTGCAATCACAAAAGCATTAAAACATATGGAACTATTCTCAACTCAATCAAATCTGAAAGAGCAAGCAAAACAGCCTGAAAATATGCTGCTGTCCTATATTGGTACCGGTTCCATCGGTATTTCATTATATAATGGGAAACATATTTTCTTCACCCAAAATATTTCTACCGGTTCTCTAAAACTGCATGATGTGCTAAGTGGTGTACAAGAATATACAGATGACTTTGCAATTGTGGTAGATGAATATTTGGATTCTATCTTTAATCGCATTCAAATGCCGGTTCCCTACCAACAAGTCAACGGCTTAGTATTAACGGGAAACGAAATGCAGCGGATTGCAAAACTGTGCAATGCCGAACCCATTGATGGAAATTATGTCATTAAATCTAAAACTTTAACCAATTTATATCAAACCATCCGTTTAATGCCGCTGGAAAAAATAGCGTTAAAATTCGACTTAACCGAAGAGGTAGCCGAAATGTTCTATTCTTCTCTGGCTATTTATGCAAAGCTTTTGAAATTTACGGAAGCCGACTATGTTTTTGCCCCAAAAGTAGATTTATGGGATACCCTAATTGAACAAATGTTGGTACAAAAACGTGCTCTAAATGAAGTTGTGGAAACACGTGAACATGCATTGGCTTGTGCAAAAACAGTTGCTGACCGCTATCGCTGCAACTATGAACATGCCAACTTTCTTATGGAAACAGCATGCATGATTTTTGATAAAATTAAAACTCTGCACGGTTTGAATCCAAGTTATAAACTACTGCTGGAAATTGCAGCAATTTTACATGACTGCGGCTATTTTATCAATTCAAAGCATCACCTTAATAGCAATGTTGATATTGTGAAATATACAGATATTTACGGATTAACAGATAAAACCACATTAATAACAGCGTATATTTCCCGATTTGCAGAAAGTGAAACACCAAATTACAGAGATGCAGAATTCGCCTCTTTAAAAGGAAGCGAAAAAATCATTGCATTAAAGTTGGCCGCTATTTTTCGTCTGGCAAATTCTTTGGATAAATCTCAAAAGCAAAAATTACAATCCGTTAAGGTGAGACTGGACGAAGATAAATTCATCATTACCGCTAAAAGCGACAGCAATACCAGATTAGAGCACTGGGCATTTGAAAAATGTTCCGCTTTCTTTCAAGAAGTATTTGGTGTTCAGCCGGTTTTAACCGTAAAATCAAGTTTGATATAACAAAGGAAAGGTCGTGCAAGATACTCATGAGCAATGAAACAAAAATGCCTTATATCAACCGTGAACTCAGCTGGATGGATTTTAACAGCCGTGTTCTGGAAGAGGCTTTGGAAAAAGAAAATCCTATCATGGAGCGCGTCCGTTTTCTTGGTATCAGCGCTTCTAACCTAGACGAATTTTTTATGGTACGCGTTGCAGGTGTAAAAGCACAAATTATTTCAGGCTATCAAAGTGCTGATGCTTCCGGATTAACTCCTACAGCTTTATTTGCCCAATTGCAAGAAAAAATTCATAAATTTGTGGAAAAACAATATTCTTGCTGCCAACGTTCTGTCATACCGGCCCTTAAAAAACAAGGTATTGTCTTTTTAACTCCAAATGAAATGAATAAAAAACAACAAAAGTATATTTCTGACTATTTTGACAAAGTACTGTTCCCCGTTTTAACACCGCTGGCAGTAGATGAAAGCCGTCCTTTCCCTTTGCTGGCCAATAAAAGTCTAAATATTGCGGTACGTTTAAAAGGTGAAGATGAAGAATCCTGCTTTGCTTTGGTACAAGTACCATCCATTCTGTCGCGTTTTTTAGAACTGCCCAGCGATGAAGGAAGAGCGTTCGTGCTGCTTGAAAATATCATTATCTACAAAATTGAAGAATTGTTTGAGCTGCACAGCATTGAAGCATGTACTCCTTTCCGTCTCACCCGTAACTCCGATTTGGATATTGACGAAGAAGCGGAAGATTTATTGCTTGAAATTGAAAAATCTATTAAGAAAAGAAAACGCGGACGTCCTGTTCGTTTGGAAATTGCACATAAATGTGATAAGCAAACCCGCCATTTTTTAATAGAAACATTGAAAGTGAAAGATACAGACATTTATTCCATTCAGGGTCCTATTGACCTTACGTTCTTTACCAAATTTGCCGGTTTAAATGGTTGTGAACAGCTTTGTTTCGAGCCAATTACACCTGTTTATCCTCCTGCTGATTTCTTTGAGCATAAAAATGTGTTTGATGCTATCAAAGAAAAGGACCGTATGCTGCATCACCCTTATGAAAGTTTTAAATGTGTTGTAGATTTTGTTCGCCAAGCTGCGGAAGATGAAAATGTGCTGGCCATTAAGCAAACATTATATCGTGTCAGCGGTAATTCTCCTATTGTTGCAGCATTAATTAAAGCGGCTGAGAACGGAAAACAAGTAACCGTTTTGGTAGAACTAAAAGCACGATTTGATGAAGAAAATAATATCCTTTGGGCAAAAAAATTAGAAGAAGCAGGCTGCCATGTTATATATGGTTTGGTAGGATTAAAAACACACTGTAAAATTCTTTTGGTCGTACGCAGAGAAGAAGATGGAATCCGCCGTTATGTACACATGGGTACAGGAAACTATAACGATTCAACCGCAAAAATTTATACGGATATTAGTTTATTTACCTGCAAAGAGCCGTATGGTATGGACGCTTCTTCCCTTTTTAACGTATTAACAGGATACTCCCGTCCTCCGGAATACAATAAATTTGCAGTTGCACCACATGGATTACGCAGTTTTTTTGTTCAAATGATTGAAAGAGAAATAGAAAACTCGAAAAAAGGTCTTCCAAGTGGTATAATAGTAAAAGTAAACTCTTTGGTTGACCCTGAAATGATTGAATTGATGTATAAAGCATCTCAAAACGGAGTAAACGTACAGCTGATTGTACGCGGGATTTGCTGTTTGATTCCCGGAATTCCGGGAATCAGTGAAAATATCAGTGTACACAGTATAGTTGGTCAATTGCTGGAACACAGCCGTATTTTTCAATTTGAAAATGCAGGTAATCCTAAAATTTATATGGGCAGTGCAGACTGGATGCAGCGTAATCTGGATCACCGCGTAGAATTGGTATTTCCAATTGAAGACCCTGACCTGCAAAAACGTGCATTTGATATTGTACAAACCATGCTCAACGATACAATTAATACAAGATTACTGCAAAATGATACGACTTATATTGAAATTGATAAACGCAGCAAAGCTCCGTTTAACTCTCAATATGAGTTTAGCGTGTATGCCAAAGAAGCAGTGGCCAAACTGGAAGCTTTGGATGAAAGCAAACCATATACGCCAATCAGAAGGGCTGATTTAGAAAAAATGAAATAAAGAAGGTATCGACCATGAAAAGAATTGGTATTTTGACAAGTGGAGGCGATTGCCAAGGCTTGAACGCAGCGATTCGCGGTGTTGGCAAAACATTCTGTGAATTATTAGGCGATAAAGTAAAAATCTTTGGCATTCAAGACGGTTATAAAGGTTTGATTGAAGGAAATTATATTCCGATGAAGCAAATGGATTTCTCAGGAATCCTAACACTGGGTGGTACCATTTTGGGAACTTCCCGTCAACCGTTTAAACAAATGCGCGTACTGGATGAAAACAATATAGACAAAGTAACCAAGATGAAAGAAACTTATAAAAAAATGAAGTTAGATTGTCTTGTGATTCTTGGAGGCAACGGTACGCATAAAACAGCAAATCTGCTCAGTGAAGAGGGGCTAAATATCATTACGCTCCCAAAAACCATTGACAATGATTTGTGGGGCACAGAAATGACCTTTGGCTTTAACAGCGCAGTTGAAATTGCAACAAATGTAATTGACTGTATCCACACGACTGCTACTTCTCATGGTCGCGTATTTATTGTAGAGATTATGGGACATAAAGTTGGCTGGCTTACCTTATATGCCGGTATTGCAGGCGGTGCTGATGTGATTTTGCTGCCGGAAATTCCCTACGATATCAATAAAGTAGTAGACAGTCTATACTTAAGAACCGGTCAAGGAAAACGTTTTTGTATTTTAGCAGTTGCGGAAGGCGCTCTTTCCAAAAAAGAAGCAGAAATGTCCAAAAAGGAATTCAAAGCCAGTCGTGCAAATATGTCTTTCCCTTCTGTCTCCTATCGCGTAGCACATGAAATTGTAGAATTGACAGGACGCGAAGTTCGTGTAACAGTCCCCGGACATTTTCAGCGCGGAGGCCCTTGACCGTTTACTTGCTCGTTTTGGTACTGCTGCCGTTCGTTTAATTGAAGAAGGTAATTTTGGAAATATGGTAGCGTTGCAAAACGGAAATATTGTTGCCGTACCGCTTAGTGAAGTAGCAGGCAAATTAAAATATGTTCCAAAAGATAGTAATATCATTCAATCTGCACGTGATGTAGGTATTTGCTTTGGCGATTAATACTTTTGTTACAAAGAGTGCATAAAGAGAACATTTGCATTTCAAGAAGCAAAAGAATCAGTACAGAGACTAATACTCTGCACTGATTCTTTTTTTATGATATCCTCTTCTTGCTGATAGTTTGACAAACCTTGTTTGTTAAAAAGAAATATGTCTTGTCCTCTTTTAACTCTCTCCTGTCAGAGGGCAGCCTAATATATCCAAAAAGGGCAAACTCCCGTATCGTACCGAGTTTGTCCTTACTGCACCTCATGGAAATTTCCCGCAGCTCCTTCTGAGTCCATTATGAACCAAATGCATTCCCTAAAAGCGCAGGAAACATGCCATTTTACACCTGATATAAATCAAAAAAAGACCCGGTACAGAGTCTGTTCAAGCTCTGTACTGAGTCTTTTTTATTTTTTCTTCTGTCTCTCTTAGATTATGTCAAGGTGCCCTTTTGGCGGTATGTGGGAATGCCTTTCGTCATCTCTCTAACGAGTGACTCAAGTAATCCTCCAAACCATTCCTGTGGCTAACCTGATTATCCTTTTTCCTTCGCTAAAACTGAGATTTCCGTGGTAATTTTGAGAACTTGTCTGTAGTACCCGGGAGTAGTTTTTCCTGTTTTTTCAATAAAAAACTCTCGGGTCGCTCTGCTTTTTTCTTCCTTATTCCGCCCATACTATCCATTTTGATATTAGGAAGTGATTTGGGATATCTGAAGTGATTTTCCTCGTTTTTTGTAATAAAGAAAAACCCTCTCAGGTCACTCTGTCTTTTTCTTCTCTTGCTTCTGATATTGCTTGTTTCCTTTTTCGAGATATATAGGTGTAGTTCGGGACAGCGGGACAAATTTTCATTCCTCATAAATTCTTTTGTGTCATTCTTTTCACATCAGAGTCATTTCCACCCATCTGCAAACAAAAATACTCGAACAGAATTTTTGTTTCTCCTGCACTGGGCCTTTTTCTCTCTTAAATTATTCTGTAATGCTCGAAAATGTCTTGTATCATTTAGTTTCTCACAAATATTTATCATTGGACCGTACATCAATCTATTTTTGATTCATGTTGCTTATCTACTGTTTATCATCAGCAAAATATCTAACTCCGCCAAAAGTTTTGTTTGTTGGCAAATTATTTGCCGTCTCCTATGTCTACATAACTTTTTAAGCACAAATCGGATTTTTACAAAAAAATCAAAAATGAGTGCCGCTGTATGATATCACAGTGGCACTCGAATTGTATTCTTCGGTGCAGGCTTTGGATATGCACCGTTTGTATATCCTACTGCACAAGCACCACATATGACATGTTCTTTTGGTATATGGCAATACTCTGTCAAAAAATCGCGTACATTTTTCATTTGGCCCAACCATGTCAACTGGTTAATCCAGCAAGTTCCCAAATCCAATGCATGAGCAGCTAAAAACATATTCTCCAAAGCAGCGGAACAATCTGCCATTGCGTTTGCGTAATTAGGAACATTAGATGCAACAATCAGTGTTGGAGCATGATAGTAAAAATTATAATCTTCCTTTTGCGCATTTTGTTTTGCACGTATTTTAGCAGGATAATCATTTTCCGCAACTGATAACAGTCCAAATCCAATACGAACTTGCTCATTTAAATCTTCTAAAATCTTACGATTTTGAATCGCCGTAAACAGCCAGCTTTGATTGTTACTACCGCTTGGCGCATAGATAGCCGCTTTTAATATCTCGTCCCTCATATCATCGGGAATTTGTTTTGATTCATAACTGCGCACACTGCGCCTTGTCTCAATACAAGACAGTACTTGCTGCTTCATGAGTACTCCTCCTAAGATACCGTAATATAATCTTTGATTGCTTCAAACTTCTTGTCACCAATACCTGATACATTTTTAATCTGTTCAATGTCTGTAAACAGTCCATTTGCATCGCGATAGCTCACAATTCTTTGCGCCAAAGAGGGTCCAATTCCTTCCAGTTCTTCATCCAATTGTTCCGCACTTGCAGTATTAATATTTACTTTAGACGTTGGTACAATATAGCCTTCTCCCAAAGATTGTTCTGTATCTGATTCTGCTATATCCGTTTCTATTACAATGGCCTGAGGTTCTTTTACAAAGAAAAGATTATACCCAATTAACACAGCACAAAATACCAGAGCAATTGCAATTAAAATCCAAATGTGACGTTTTTCATTTTCCATGCGTTTTCACTTCTTTACAAGGATAATTACTGTTCCCTTAACTTACTTAAAAATTGCGTAAAGTAAACGGGCAGTTCACTGGTAATTTCTATGTATTCTTCTGTAATCGGGTGAACAAAACCAATTACACGCGCATGTAAACATTGTCCGTTTAAAGAAGTAATCACCTTTTTCACTCCATACACAGTATCTCCCGCAACAGGATGTCCAATATAAGCCATATGTACACGAATCTGGTGCGTTCTTCCTGTTTCCAGTTTTAATTGTACATGTGTAAAGCCATCATAACGCTTTAACACTTTATAATGTGTCACTGCATTTCTGGAGTTTTTATCCGTAACTGCCATCCTTTTACGGTCGGTAGGATGACGTCCGATTGGTGCATCAACAGTTCCTTCTTCTCGTTTCATATTGCCATAAACAACAGCTTCATATATTCTGGTAAAACTGTGTTCTTTTATTTGCTGCGCCAAGCCTTGATGCGCAATATCATTTTTTGCAACAATCAATAAACCACTGGTGTCTTTGTCAATACGATGTACAATACCCGGGCGAATAATGCCATTAATACCCGACAAAGAATCACCACAGTGATGCAACAACGCATTTACCAATGTCCCGTCATCATTTCCCGCAGCAGGATGCACAACCATACCTTTGGGTTTATTCACTACCAGTAAATCATTATCTTCATACAAAATATCCAGAGGAATATCCTGCGCCGTAACTTCAAGCGGTTTGGGTTGTGGTACCATAAATTCTATCACATCGCCGGAATTTCCTTTTCCATTTTTACTTACAACGATTCCGTTTCGTGTTACATTGCCCTGCTCAATCAATTTCTGAACTGCAGAGCGCGTCATATCCGGTAACTGCAATTGCAGCCATTTATCCAATCGCTGTCCCGAGTCTTCCGGCTGTAATGTAAAAGAATAATGATTTTTTAGCTCATTCATGGTCTTGTTCATGCTTTACTTTTTCTTTCTTTTGCTTTTTCTTCGCAGATGATTCTTTGCGAAGTGAATCTGTACAGAAAATTACATAGATAAACAACAGTACTACACCAATAGAAACACAACAATCGGCAAAATTGAAGATAGGTGGAAAAAATTTCACATGAATATAATCAATAACATATCCATTATTAAACACACGGTCAATTAAGTTTCCAATACCACCTGCAATAATCAGCGCACACGCCATACGAGATAACGTAGTATGTTTTTTGTATACAAATAATCCAACAATTAAGGCAATACAGACAAGTGCTGTAATAATCACAAAAATCCAAGTTTGGCTGGATAAAATTCCAAACGCAGCACCGTCATTTCCGTGATAGGTAAAATCTAAGAATCCCGGAATGATTTCCAAGGTTCCAATGGGTTTGATATAAGTAGTTGCCAGAAATTTAATCACCTGGTCAATGACAACCAAAACTGCAGCGCCAATTAAAGCAAAAATGCCTAATAACAAGCGAACACCTCCGTTATTATTCGAAAAAAGGGTGAACACTTTGCTCACCCTTCTCGTTCTATTTTATTCCAGTACAGATGCGCAATGCGCGCATACCTCAGGATGTTTTTCATTACTTCCAACTGTATTGCTGTAAGTCCAGCAGCGGGAACATTTATCTCCCTCTGCAGGCAATACAGTAACAGAAAGTTCAGGCAAATCTTCGCTTACAAAAGTACCCTTTCCGCCTTTTACAAGCTCAACTTGAGACACAATGAATACAACCGGCAATTCTGCTTCCACAGATTTTACAAAATCATACATTTCACCGTCACAGAATAACTGTACTTTGGCATCCAGGGAAGCGCGAATCAATTTCTCATTACGTGCCAATTCCAGTGCTTTTTTCACTGCATCACGAATATCGTGGATACGATCCCATGTTTGAATAAAGGTTTCATCCACATTTACCCCGGTAGGTTCAGGCATTTGGTTTAGCACCACATTTTCTGCATCGGCAGAAGCGTCATGTTTCATTGCCTGCCAAATTTCATCAGAAGTATATGCCAAAATTGGAGAAATCAATCTTGTCATGCCGTCCAAAATCATGTACATGGCTGTTTGTGCTGCGCGTCTCTCTTTGCTGTCTGCCTTTTCTACATAAAGACGATCTTTAATCACATCTAAATAGAAGTTAGACATATCCACAACACAGAAGTTATGAATTGCATGATACACTTGATGGAATTCAAAAGCATCATAGCCTGCGCGTGCTTTTTGATTTACCAAATCAAATCTATGCAATGCCCAGCGGTCAATTGGTAATAACTCATCAAATGATACTTTGTCTTGGTCCGGATTAAAATCTGCAAGGTTTCCTAAGATAAATCTTGCAGTATTGCGGATTTTACGATAAGCATCTGACAATTGCTTTAAAATTTCAGGAGAAATTCTAATATCCGCATGATAATCAGAAGATGCAACCCACAAACGTAAAATGTCGGCACCGTATTGCTCGATAATTTTGTTAGGTGCTACACCGTTGGAAAGAGACTTGGACATTTTTCTGCCTTCACCGTCCACAACCCAGCCGTGAGTAACCACAGCTTTATAAGGAGCAGTACCGCGCCATGCCACCGCTGTTAATAAAGAGGATTGGAACCAACCGCGATATTGGTCGGCACCCTCCAAATAGAGGTCAGCAGGCCAATGTAAATTTGGTCTTTTATCCAAAACCGCAGCGTGGGTAACGCCTGAATCGAACCAAACGTCCATAATATCTTTTTCTTTATCAAAGTGTGTGCAGCCGCATTTTTTACAAGCAATGCCTTCAGGAATAATCTCTTCCGCAGGTTTTACATACCACTGGTCAGAGCCTTCTGTGCGGAACATTTCAGATACAGCAGCCATAGCTTCTTCTGAGATTAAAGGTTCACCGCATTCTTTGCAATAGAAAATAGGAATCGGCACGCCCCATCTGCGCTGACGGGAAATACACCAGTCATTTCTATCTTGCACCATAGATGTAATGCGGTCTTGGCCCCAGCCGGGAATCCAAGTAACATTTTGAATTGCTTTGACTGCTTGCTCTTTAATATCATCCACAGAACAGAACCATTGCTCTGTCGCACGGAATAATACAGGATTTTTACAACGCCAGCAGTGCGGATATTGGTGAACGATTCTCTTTGCAGCAAACATTGCACCAATCTCTTCCAAATGTTTTCCAATTGCACGGCTTGCCTCATCCGTAGAAAGACCTGCAAATTGTTCTCCTGCCTCTGCAGTCATTTTGCCATGATTATCTACAGGAACAATGATAGGCAATTCAGGGTAATTGTTTCTTTTGCAACATACACCATCGGGGGCTGTATGAACACAACCTGTACCGCTTTCCAGTGTAACATGGTCGCCCACAATAACCAAGGATTCTCTGTCGATAAATGGATGTTTTGCCTTCATATATTCCATTTCGGCACCTTTTAGAGAAGCTACAACTTCATATTCTGCTTTTCCCGCAGCTTCCATTGCCTTCTCATAAAGAGCAGTTGCCATAATGTAATATTCGCCATCACATTTTACAATGGAATAATCAAATTCCGGACCCACACAAATTGCAAGGTGTTTGCTGGTAATGTCCATGTTGTGGTAGTCCAAATGACAAAATATGTTTTGTCCGGGTCTACACCTAATTTGGATAAGATTCCTTTATCATCAGACACGGCAAATTTCACATAAATGGAATAGCATGGATCTTCTGCATATTCAATTTCAGCTTCCGCAAGTGCGGTCACACAATCGGGACACCAATGAACCGGTTTTAACCCTTTATAAATGTAACCACTTGTAGCCATCTTAGAGAAAATTTCAATTTGAGTTGCCTCAAAATCACGTGTCAAAGTGATATATGGGTTATCCCACTCACCAAGACCGCCAATACGCTTAAATTGTTTTCTTTGGTCATCCAAGTAACCCAACGTAAATTCACGGCACATTTCTCTAAGCTCTACGTCTGAAATGGTGCTGGAATTGTCAACGCCTGCTTTTTTACGTGCTTTTAATTCCGTAGGCAAACCGTGTGTATCCCATCCCGGAACATAAGGAGCCTGAAAACCGGACATATTTTTATAGCGAACAATAAAATCTTTTAAAGTTTTGTTCAGTGCAGTACCCAGATGGATGTCACCATTGGCATATGGAGGGCCGTCATGCAATACAAAACGTGGCTTTCCCTCATTCTTTTTCATCAATTTATCATAAATGCCATCTTGCTCCCATTTTTCAAGCATAACAGGCTCTTTTTTTGGTAAACCTGCCTGCATAGAAAAATCAGTCTGCGGTAAGTTAAGCGTATTTTTATAATCTTGTGACATTCTTAATGTTCTCTCCTTAATGGATTATTTATTGCGTTTCATTCTGCTTGATGAAGGTGCTTCGTCGTCATCATCTTCTGCAATATTATAGTCTTCACCAAATTTTAGTACATCGTAACGCAAATCACGACCTCTGCGCTCCTCAGGTGCTTTTTCAAAACTGGTTGCATTTAGATGAAATTTCTTTGTGGGAGCTTCGTCCACTTCTTCCACTTCAATGGAAGAGGCTACTCTAGAAGCTGCCTCTTGAGAGTTTTGCTGTGCAGAAGCAAAATCTGCCTCTTCCTCACTAGGCTCTTTGCCAATAGCACCTTTGATATCGATTGGTTGTGTTTTCTCAATCATATGCTCTTCCAAAGACTGTGTATGCAATTCTTTTGGCTTATTTTCTTCTGCCGGTTCAGGTTGTTTTGGTTCTTCCAGTTTCACCTGTTTTTTTCTGTTTGGAATGTTATTAATCAAAGTCAAATGCTCTTTATATTTATCCAACAAAGTTTTTCTGAAATCAGACACAATCTGTCTCATTTTTTCAAGCTCTTCTTTTTTCTCTTCTACCTCGTCAGCAATGGAAGCAACTTTTTCATCCGCTTTCATTTGAGCATCTTTCAGAATAATCTCTGCTTTATGGCGTGCTTCGCGAATTGCTGCTTCGCTCAATTTTTGTGCGCTGATAAGAGCATTTTTGATTTCATTTTCTTCATCGCGATATTCTTCCACTTTTTTTGCAAGAAGGTCAATTTTTTTTGCTAATTTTCTATTTTCTTCAGCAAGGCTTTCATTCGCTTCTTTTTGCTCAATATTCTTTTTAATCAATAACTCATAGGACTCTTTTACCTCATCAATAAAAATGTCCACATCTTCGGTTTTATAACCGCCAAAATTTGATTTATTGAAACTAGCATTAATGATATCGTTAATGGTAAGCATCCTATAAGCCCTCCTAAATTATTTGTATTTTCTACCAAATATGCTGAGTCTACCCTTCTTAGTCATAGGACCGATTCTATCCAGCACAAATTTACCTTTTCCGCGAATTGAAATCTTGTCGCCCACATCTACCTTTTGAGAGGTAGACATAGCAACTTGATAATTTTGTGTTACCAGTCCTGCTTTAATCGCAGCACCGGACTTTTCTCGGCTATAACCAACAAGCGCTGCCGTAACACAGTCCAATCTTGGAGATGCAACGACAAAGGAAAACTCAGTAAATCCTCTGCCCATTGGCAAAGGAAATTCTGCACCTTCTTTTAACGTAACGCCAACACGTCCAATCTTTTTTACTTGCATGAGAATAAATTGGCTGATTTCTTCACGTACAAAATATACACATCGGCCATCCTCAATTAAAAAATCGCCCAATGTTTCTCTTTCGATTCCTAACGACAGCAATGCACCCAAAAAGTCTCTATGGGACAATTGGTCACATATTCGAAAGGTTACTGTTATGGTCTGAATCGGAAAAAGGTTGTCGCTTGGCTCTATATAGTCCGGAAACGCACCAAAAACTACACGCTCTGAGGAAGTATGACCACCCCAAAACATATAGTTTTTAAAGCCCATTTGTGATGTTATTTTTTCAGTATATAATTGTTCTTTTTCATCAAGAAAACCGATAAACTGAGGCTTATGCCGTTTGTCACACAAATCGACTGCGTCCTGTATACGTGCCAAAAGAATTGCCTGAGCACTTTTTACACTATGTTTGTCCGACATAACCGCTTAGAAATAAACGCCGCTGCCTTCTAATTCGTCGATTAAATCATCACCGGTCAAATCTACATTATATGGGGTGATGATAAATGTTCTGGTAGCTACTCTCTTTACTTTGCCGCCGTTGGCATATGCAACGCCGCTTAAAAAGTCCAAAATACGGCGTGAAACATCTTTGTTGGTATCTTCCAAATTTAAAACAACAGTATGTACCTTTAGTAGTTCATCTGCAATTGCTCTGGTGTCTTCACCAAAATTATTCGGCTTAAATAGAACCACTTGAATTTGAGATTGTGCATGGATATTCACTACTTTGTTGGAATTTGTTTCTTGAGCGCGAGCATGACTATGACGAGCTGGCTCTTGATATTCTTCAGCCGGCTCTTCATCTTCATAAACATCTTCTACTTGTTCATCATAATCGTAATCATCAAATTCATCCTCTGGTGGATTCCACATATCTTTAAATTTCTGAACAAATTTTGCACTACTCATTGGTCGTTTCCTCCCGGTTGTTTTTATTACTGCAATGATAATCAGTTTTATTTATAAACTCTTTGTCCAAACAATGCAGAACCTACACGAACAATATTGGCCCCCGCCTCAATTGCTTGTGCATAATCCGCCGACATACCCATAGACAAACAATTCATAGATATATTATCTAATTTTTTAGACCTAATGTCAACCAATTTCTTATACATATTTTCAAAATAATGTATTGTTTTTGTAATATTTTCGTCTGCGGGCGGTATTGTCATCAATCCTTTTACAGAAATACCAGATAATGTGGATATTTCTCCCAAAAACGATTCCGTATCCTCAATATATATACCACCCTTGCTTTCTTCTTTTCCTACGTTGATTTCTACCAAAATATCGGTTACCAAATGATGCTGCTGAGAAATTTTAGAGATTTCTTTTGCCAGTTTTACACTGTCTACAGAATGAATCATACTTACCTTACCAATCAATTGTTTTACCTTATTGGTTTGCAAATGACCGATAAAGTGACAGTCACAATGTTCCAGATGCAATTGGTCATACTTTTCGCACAATTCTTGTACTTTATTTTCTCCTATACAGGTAATTCCCAGTTCAATTGCTCTGTTAATAACAGGCACAGGAACTGTTTTGGTTGCTGCCAGCAAGGTAATCTCTTCCGGTTTTCTTCCAGATTTGATTGCTGCCTGTGCTACTTTTTCCGTTACAATTTTATAATTTTCTTCCAATGCAGCAATTTTTGCTGTAAGTTCTTCATCACTTAACCATTTTTCCGTCATACAAATCTTTACCTCCTACCACAACTTCGTCGTATAATGTTAATGTTTCGCTTGTCATTAACTCACTTGTATCCGGGTCAGGATCACATATGACATAATTGTTGCTGCTGTACAGCGGCACAATCTCAACAAATTTAATAGAGTTACCATATAGAATGTAAACGCCTTTTACATCTTTGGTCACAGTGGTTGTATTTCCATTTTCGTCGGTTACGTCTTTGGACACAGTTTGGAAACGGACAGACTGCTGACTGACGCGAATACCTGTATAAGTATTAATATTAATTTGAATGGTTTCATCACGCACTTTAGACAACGTATCGCTCATATAATTGCATTTTAAGATAACAGCAGCCTCAGAAGCACCGTCTGTTTGATTTACAGCTGCAACCGTAGCCGGAATATCTCCGGAAGAGACAAAGGGCAATTGGATGGATACCTGAGCATCTTCCTTCAGTCTGGATGCCGTGTCAGCCGGTACAATACACGCAACATACCAGTTATAAGAATCGCATATTTTACCAATAACACTGCTGTCTTGTGTCTCAGCTTTTTGGTCTTTTTTGGTCTTTAAATCATCCACCGTTAAATTGGTAGCATCATTATAACTAAAAGGAGATTCATAGCCATCTGTAGAGCTGACAAAATAGCCGGAAGACGGTGATGTAATTTCGCCTTTCTTTGTACCTTTCACAGAACCCAAAGCCGTTAATTGGTCTTGGAGAGACTGAATTTTTGCATTAAAGTCTGTGACTTGTCCGGTTGCTATTTGACGCGTATTAATTGATTTTAAGACAGAATCTTTATTACTGTCAATTTGGTCTCTGTCGCGCTCATGAATGGATTCTAATAAAGTATATAATTTGGTATGAATATCTTTATCCAGATTGTCCGGATTGGTGTAGGTAGTTGTGGTTCTGGCACTGTTTAACTCCTGCAGTGTGGCAAGTTGCGATTCCAGCTGTTCTCTCCGCTGTTGTGTGGTAGCATCTTCCGCAGTATCGTAAACCGTTGCAATTAAGCCGTCTTTCGCAATTTTTGTTCCGTCAGAAACATTATAGGTAATAACACCTGCAGTATTTTGCTGCACAAGCGTTTCATTCCTAATAATAACACCTTCTGCCTGTATCGTATCGGAAATACTTGCATAAGTAGCCGTTTCTGTTACCACAGACGAATGATTGGCACGCCAAATTTGGTAACCAATGAACACCAATAAAAGGACTACTATGATAATTGTGATAATTCTTTTTAAAATTGGATGATTTAAGATACCCATTGAAAACCCTTTACTTTCTACACTAAAATTGAAATTGCGTTACAATCGATTTTGCTTTTTCTACCAGCTGTTCGTGACTTTCCATTTCGTCCACCTTTAGCCAATGAATATTGGGATTTCTGCGAAACCAAGTTAACTGCCGTTTTGCATATCGTCGTGTTTCCCGCTTCATATGCTCCACAGCTTCTTCTAAAGTGAAATCCCCCTGAAAATACGGCAACAGTTCTTTATAGCCAATTGCCTGCAATGCTGTTTTACCATCTTGCTCACTGAGCACTTGTTTTGCTTCCTCTACCAATCCCATATGCAGCATTTGGTCCACACGCCGATTAATACGGTCGTAAAGAATGGCTCTGTCGGTATAGTCAAGTCCGATGATACACGCAGAATACGGAGACGGTATTCGGCGAGACTGCTCCACATGTTCTGTCATTGTCATGCCGGTGGTTCTGTAAATTTCTATCGCACGAATGATTCTTCCTACATTATGAGAATCAATTCTCTCTGCAGACTGGGGGTCAAAAGAGCGCAACTCTTCTACCAACGCCTGCACTCCTTGCTCTCTTGCTTTTTCTGCCAGCTGTTCACATAAAACTGTGTCTTTCTCTTCATCCGAAAACTGCAAATTCTCCAAAAATGAATTAATGTACAGTCCTGTACCGCCTGCCAGAATCGGTATTTTTCCCTTTTGTGCAATACGTTCTACACATGTTTTTGCATGCGCAACATAATCGGCTACACTGAACGGTTCATTTAATTCCACAAAGTCTATGAGATGGTGCGCAATGCCTTCCATCTCCTCCACAGTGGGTTTGGCTGTACCAATTTGCATTCCGCGGTAAATTTGCATGGAATCTGCTGACACAATTTCCGTTTGCAGCCAATGGGCCAGTTCTACCGCCAATTTGCTTTTTCCTGAGGCAGTTGGTCCCACAATGACTACCAACGGGATTTTTTTCTGTAATTCTTGTTTTTCCATGTTAAGCTCCTAGTATCCTACCATATCATTATGAAGAAAAAACAATGAAATTGAAAACATCACTGAATACGACCAAACTGTTTTTCCAAATCTTTTTTCTTTATTACAACTTTCACAGGACGGCCATGAGGACAATACCGAATGGTATCATCCTCTTCCAATTGCTCTACCAAAGCCAACAGTTCCTGAGGAGAACTTTTATCGCCCGCTTTGATTGCTGACCTGCAAGCAATGTTGTGATACAGCCAATCCAAGTGTTCTGTTGTAATATCTGTCTTTTGCTGACTTAAATATCCTGCCATTTCCATAACAGCGGAAGAAACATCATCATGCTCCATAGAAAGAGGTGCGCTTCGTACCAAAATCGTGCCTGCACCAAAATCGTCCAATTCAAAACCTGCTTTTGCAAAGGTATCAAGTGCTTGCAATACTGCCGTGTATTCCTCTTTATTCAAAGTAACGGTAATCGGCTGCAACAGCATTTGAGAATCGGAACCCGGAGCTTGTTTTTTCAGCTTTTCGTACAACATTCGTTCGTGAGCCGCATGTTTGTCAATCAGCACCAGTTCTTCGCAATTTCGTTCTGCGATAATATAGGTTCCAAATGCTTCTCCCACTAAGCGCAGCGGCTTTAAATCGGTTTTGGCAGCCGATTCCTCACAAGGGTGCTCATCCCCTTGCGGAACTTCCTCATGCGTCACTGTTTGATGAGGTGCCTCTGTTTGATGTCCTTTTTCTTGCGGTATCTCCTCATCATAACGTATCTCCGAATTTGACTTTGTGAAATCCTCTCTGTCATCTACAGCGATATCAATATTCGCATACGTAATTCTGGGAGAATCTTTCTCATAGTGATGAAAAGTAGGAATTTGTACGTCCGAAACAGAATTTTGTATACTTCCACTGTCATTCATTTGAAACTTCTCTGCACTGCTGTTCTGAAAAGCTCTTTGGCAAATCCGGATACGGGAACAGCTTCTTCCTGTTTTGGAGCAGTTTGCTGAATTGGTTGTGCAATGTTCGTTTCTTGTATTGGTTTAGAAGACGTTGTTTTAGCTGCATTTGCTCCGATTTTTCCGGTGACACAAAAGGATGATGAGAAACTACCTTCTTAACATCCATGACAATCGGCTTGTCGCCTTGATTCAAAGCCGTTTGTACACCGTGATAAACAGCATCAAAAATCGGCTTTTCATTGATAAAACGCACTTCCAGTTTATTTGGATGTACATTTACATCAACGGCGCGGTAAGACAACTCGATATGCAGTACACAGCTTGGAAATTTTCCTACCATTAAGGACCCCTTAAACGCCTGTTCCAGTGCCACCATAGCAGTTTTGCTTTTGACATATCTGCCGTTGATAAAAAAGTGCTGCATGCTTCGGTTTGGTCTTGCGGCTGCGGGTTTGCTGATAAATCCCCAAACCTTTACATGTTCATATTCATAGTCGACCGGGATAAGACCTGCGGTAAAATCCTTGCCAAATACTGCATAAATGGCGGATTTCAGTTGTCCGTCTCCCGGTGTATGTAAGGTTTCCCTACCATCTCTGATAAAACGAAGCGAAATCTCCGGATGAGACAATGCAATTTTATCCATAACACCGGAAACGGCGTTGGCTTCCACTGTATCTTTTTTCAAAAACTTCATTCTTGCAGGCACATTATAAAAAATATCTTTTACAATGATTGTTGTACCTTGCGGACAACCATAATCTTCACACGCTTGCTGTTCACCGCCGCTGATTGCATAAAAAGTACCTGCCAGTTCATCTGCGGTTCTGGTCATTACTTCTACGTTTGCAACCGCAGCAACAGAGGCTAAGGCCTCCCCGCGGAAACCCAAGGTTCCAATTGCTTCCAAATCATCTTGTTTGCGAATTTTACTGGTAGCATGACGCAAAAAAGCAGTAGGAACATCTTCACGGGCAATACCGCAGCCATTGTCTGTGACACGCATAAAGGTTACGCCGCCGTTTTTGATTTCTACCGTAATCGCTGTGGCTCCTGCATCAATTGCGTTCTCGACCAATTCTTTGATAACAGAGGCCGGTCTGTCCACTACTTCTCCTGCTGCAATCAGCTCTGCGATTTGTTTATCCAACACCTGAATTTTGCCCATAAAGCACCTCGCTTTCTTTGCTATGGTTCAATTTTTTTATTATGTATCCTGTTTTGCCAATTGACTCAGTTCAAACAAAGTCTGCATACATTCAATCGGCGTGAGAGTATTGACATCAATTTGTTCCAATTTTTCAAGCACTGCGTGTTTAGCGGCAGGTGTAAAGGAAATTTGAGCTTCTTCCTGCACCATTTTCGGTTTTTTGACAGATTTTGCAGTTACTTCAGCCTGAGGCATACTTTCCAACTCTTTTAGAATCTCTTTTGCTCTGGCGACAATTTGATTTGGCACACCGGCTAGTTTTGCTACTTCGATACCAAAACTGTCATCTGCACCGCCGCGGATAATCCTTCGTAGAAATGTAATATCATCACCGTTTTTCTTAACCGCAATATTGTAGTTTTTTACGCTGTCCATACAATCTTCCAAAGCTGTTAATTCATGATAATGAGTCGCAAACAACGCTTTTGCTCCCAATGTTTTGGTATCGGCTACATATTCCAGCACAGCACGAGCAATACTCATACCGTCAAATGTGGAAGTTCCTCTGCCGATTTCATCTAAAATCAATAAACTTTGGTCTGTTGCATGTTTTAAAATATCCGCTACCTCAGACATTTCCACCATAAAGGTAGACTGTCCTGAAGCCAAATCGTCGGATGCGCCCACACGGGTAAAAATACTGTCCACAACACCGATTTCCGCCGATGCCGCCGGTACAAAACAACCGATTTGCGCCATTAGTACAATCAGTGCCGTTTGACGCATATACGTAGATTTACCTGCCATATTCGGCCCTGTAATAATCGCAACCCTGTTTTCATTTTTATCTAACAGTACATCGTTTGGAACAAACGGAGCGCCGTCCAATAACACTTCCACAACAGGGTGGCGGCTTTCTTTCAGCACAATCTTTCCGCCCAAATTCACTTCGGGACAAACATAATTTTGTTGACGGGAAATACGCGCAAAAGAGTTTAGTACATCCAGCTGTGCCAATGCACTTGCGGTACTTTGTACACGAACCAATTGGTCCGCCACTTGTTTGCGGACTTCTTCAAACAACACACTTTCCAGCTGAATGGATTTATCATGAGCGCCCAAAATTCGCGCTTCCAAATCTTTCAATTCCTGTGTAATATAACGCTCGCAGTTGCTTAATGTTTGCTTACGGATATATTCAGCCGGCGCTTGGGATTTATAAGAGTTGGAAATTTCAATATAATAACCAAATACGCGATTGTAACCTATCTTTAATTTTGGTATATGAGTGCGTTCTTTTTCTTTTGCTTCAATTTGTGCAATCAATTCTTTTCCGTTGGTCATGTCGCTTTTCAACTGATCCAACTCGGCATGGTATCCCTGCTTGATGATACCGCCTTCGCGAATGGAAAACGGCGGGTCTTCCACAATGGCAGAAAAAATAAGCTTGGCTACATCTTCAAGCAAATCAATTTGCTGTTCAATGTCTTGCAGTAAATCGCAGTGTACCCCTTCTAGCAAATGCTGCAATGCAGGTAAACGCTCAATGGCAGCTAGCAGACTGCGCAGTTCACGACCATTTGCAGAGCCATACACAATGCGAGTCATCAAACGTTCCAAATCGTGAATACCGGAAAGCTGTTCTGTGATACCGTCGCTTAAAGGGATATTTCTCATCAGTTCATCCACTGCAAATTGACGTTTTTTAATTTGAACCGGATTGACAAGAGGACGTTCCAGCCATGTGCGTATTAAACGTTTTCCCATAGGCGTTTTGGTTTTATCCAACACCCAAAGCAAAGAACCTCTCTTCTCTTTATTGCGCATGGTTTCTGTCAATTCCAAATTGCGCCTTGCATTCATGTCCAAATGCATATACTGCGCATTGGTGTATAACATAATGCGATTCATTCGTTCCATGCCGTTACGCTGGGTGCGCTTTAAATAATCCAGCAAAGCGCCAATACATTTTATGACCAAAGGTTTATCATCTACATGCAGCGCTTGTGTTGTATCTCCATTGAACTGATGTCGTACAGCAGCCTCACATGTATCATAAGTAAACTTGCTGTCTTCCAAACATTCCAGTAATGTGGAAAGCTTTTCTCTTAAAAATTTGGGAAGATTTTTCAGTTCCAAGGTCTGTGAATTGATTAAAATCTCTCTTGGAGAAAAACGCATCAACTCATTTTTTAGCTGAAGCTCCAAGTCAGCCAAAGAATTTCCCTTTAAGGTTGTCGCATGCAGTTCGCCTGTAGAAATATCTGCAAAGCAAATTCCCGCTTCATTTTTTTCGACACAAACCGTGCAGATAAAGTTGTTTTTTGCTTCATCCAGCATACTGCTTTCCATAACAGTACCCGGAGTAATCACACGAACAATATCGCGTTTTACCAGCCCTTTGGCCTGAGCCGGTGTCTCCAACTGTTCACAAATTGCAACTTTATAGCCTTTTGCAACAAGCCGTGCAATATAAGATTCCGCACTGTGATATGGAACACCGCACATAGGCGCGCGCTCTGCTTGTCCGCAATCACGGCCGGTTAGGGTAAGTTCCAGTTCTGCCGACACCAATTTTGCGTCGTCAAAAAACAGCTCATAGAAATCACCCAAGCGAAAAAACAACAGGGTGTCGGGATTCTGCTCTTTTATTTGAAAATATTGTTTCATCATAGGTGATAAATCAGCCATTTTTCTACCTCATCTTTTTCTTATAGAATGCAATATATCTCATTAGTGACAGCCTGCACAACTGGAGCATGAGCCGCCGCAGGTATCTTCTGTTAAGTCTGCAATTTCAGGGTCTCCGCCTTCTGCGGAAATACTGATGATTGCATTGATACGTTTTAACATATTGTCCATCAGCTCTTTTGCTTCATTGTAAGCATTCATATTTTTATTTTGCATCACTTTTGCATAGGTTTCACGCAGTTCGCTGTTTAATTGCTGCAATTTTGCTTCATCTCTGTTTTCTTTTGCAGCTTCATTGTTAATGGCCATTCTTTTTAAGTTAAATTCACCAATCAATTGTTGCAGTTCATCATCATTGTCGCTGTTTTGACGTGCAATTTGCATTGCCAAAAAACGTTCGTCCTGTTGAATTGCTTTTCCTAATTCTCTTGCCAGTTCAATAACATCCATCTGAAAATCCTCCAATATTGTTAATTATAATTATTCTGTTATCAGTGTGCCTTTTAGCACAAAATTGGGCGACTCTGTTATTTTTACATCCACAAAAGTGCCTATTAAACTGTCGTCGCCTTCAAATTCACAGTTCATATTTCCTTCTGTTTTACCCCAAAGCATGGTTTGTTTTTCGTTATAGCCCTGTACCAGCACTCTCTGAGTCGTTCCAATCATGGCAGGACTGGTTTGAGCGACAACTTCTTCTTGCTTTTCCAAAGCTCCTGAAACCAGCACGATTTTTCCTCAGCAGATATTTCATCCGGCATAGAGGCAGCTCTGGTTCCTGACACGCGGTGAATAAATAAAAGTATATAAGGAATTGAACTTTACTTTTTCCAGCATATCTACGGTATCTAAAAACTCTTCATATGTTTCACCCGGAAATCCTACAATTAAATCAGTTGTAAAAGTAATATCCGGCATAGCAGCACGAGCCTGTTCTACCAATTTTAAAAATTGCTCTCTGGTGTAGTTACGATTCATAGCCTTGAGCACTCTGTTATTCCCCGCCTGTAAAGGAAGATGTAAACTATGTGCAATATGCTTACTGTTTGCCATAGTTTCAAACAATTCGGGAGTTGCATCTTTTGGGTGCGGACTCATAAACCGTATGCGGTAATCCCCTTCAATGCGGTCAAGCCTGCGTAACAATTCAGAAAAGGTAATCGGATTTTCTAACGTCTTACCATAAGAATTTACATTTTGTCCAAGCAGCATAATTTCTTTATATCCTGCCTGCACCAATTGACGGAATTCCTGCTCAATTGCCTGCGGTTCACGGCTGCGTTCTCGGCCGCGAACATATGGAACAATACAGTAGGTACAGAAGTTATTACAGCCATACATAATCGTAAGCCAAGCACCCACTTGTGTGCTGTCACGCTCTACCGGCAATCCTTCTACGATTTGTTTGTCTTCATTTTCGTGTCCATTTTCAAAGATTCGTTTTCCGTTGGTCAAAAGTGCATATAATAGCTGCGGCAAGTAATGAATGACGTGAGTGCCAAACACAAGATCCAAATACGGATAGCTTTTTTTAATACGCTCTACAACATGGTCTTGTTCTGCCATACAGCCGCATAAAGCTGTAACCAAAGAAGGTTTTCGTTTCTTCTTATGTTTTAATTCACCAACTTTACCAAATACTTTGGATTCAGCATTTTCACGAACGGCACATGTGTTATATAAAATAAAGTCAGCTTCATCGGGATTTTCTGTAAAAGCAAATCCCATTTCTGCCAGTTGACCTTTGATTTTCTCACCGTCTGCCACATTTTGCTGGCAACCGTATGTTTGGACATATGCAAGCGGTACAGCACCTGTGGCGCGCATTTCCATAATTTGTGCAACTGCATTCATACAATGCGCCCTGTCTTGTAAAAAAATCTCATTATTGTTCTGCTTCTGCGGAACCAAACATATACACCTCCATATCGTGATATTTATCTTATAATAATACCAGATCTAGCGTTTTTCTTCAAGATATTTTATAAATCCAATCATTGAAAAATAAAACAAAAACAGGCGGTCAGACGCCTGTTTTTATAACACTTATTACACAAAACGGTAAAATTTAGGAAAATAGCGCCAAGTTGTAATCTTTACCTTTAAGGTGTGCGGTGTATACGGTCCTATGATTAGCAAACGGTCATATCCTTTTTTATGCATATAAGAACGTATAGCACGAGATTTCACCTTTTGCTTTAGCAGCCCTTCTACAATTTGCATAATGGTTTCCGGAACTTTTTGCTGTATAAATAATTTTATCATTTTTTCATGATGATTATATTGTTTTTGTAAAAATACAAGTGTGCGTAATAAACATTCCACTTCTTCAAAGGGCGCAAAAATATCCTGAGATGTATGGTTCTGATTCAGCAAAACAGATTTTTCATCATCTACCTGCATAACAACAGCTACTTGTGCCAAATGATTGGCTGCAAGGAAACATTTATACACAAAATCTTCACCATAACGGTATATACTATTTTCGTTAAACCAGATTTTATGATTTTGCAAAAACCGGTTGGATATCACGACTGCACCAGCATCAGGTATGATACTGTGGGTAATCATACATTCTATATAATCTACGCCTGTTAATTGCTTAATAACCGAACTGGTACTGCGCAAATCTGCAAATTTTAATTGTTCCTGGCGTTTACATCCAAACAAAAACTCTGCATTTGTTTCCTTTGCCTTTTTTAGAAATTCTTCCAAATATGACTGGTATATACGCTGAGGAAACACAAAGGTAATGTAAGTACCATTGGCATATTGAATACCCGCATTTAATGTTTGGCTGATATTTCAACCGCTTTCCTGCATGACATAACCATTTAATTGATTCTGCCGTAAAAAACGCAATGCCATTTGCATTGTTTTGTCCTTCGAGCCTCTGTCAATAATTAAAAATTCCACTGAAAAACCTTTCGTGTCCTCTTTTAATGTATTAAGCACATCACAAATTCTATTTTCAATGTTCATCACAGGAATAATTACAGAAAGCTCCGGTTCTTGCATTTTGATTCCTCACTTATCACATTACATTTCATACTCTTTATTCAAGTATACCACAACTTGTGATTCAAGAAAAATGTTGTGTTAAAATTTCGCAAAATATTTACAAATTTAATGGTTTTGTATGTTCAAAAAGATATTTTGTTGACAAGTTACGTTGATTACCACAAAATATATGTGATAACAGTTATACAATCACCGTATATTGATATATTTCATATATGCCCTTATTGGCACCAATTAAACCATCCGCATTGATAAATCGGCAGGTAATCGGGTCATAATACCTGGTTTTTAAGTAATACAATCTGTTTCTACATCATAATAGTATCCTCTGTAGCGGTGCAGTTTTTTGCTTTCTATATATTACCAGTAAAACATCTGTTGTATCTCTTGCTACCAGTATAATTTCTCTATTTCTTTTTGTCTATATTTTGTAATTTATTTTTACATAGAAAAGGGTATGCTTCATGTTAAGCATACCCTTTTCTTTATTGTTCTTCGTTATTATTGTCTTTTTCTTTTCCCGTATCAAAATATTGTTTTGGATTAAAGTATATTAGTGGGTCTGCAAAAAAAGAATATCTTACATTCCAAAATTCTATATGTAAGTGTACACCTTCTTCCGTTTCTTTTCCTCCCATTGTTCCTATCGTGTCTCCTGCTTTCACTTTGGTCCCGTTTTCTACTGTAATTGTTTTTAAACAGCGATAGATAATGTGAAACATTTTACATTCTAATCTTGCTACTCCTTTTTCTTTGTCTACATATATTTTCCCTTTTGTAACCGCGTAAACCGAGTCCCCTTCTGTATCAGGTTTTTGAGGAGCAATGTCTATTCCTACATGTTTTTGGTCATGATGTTTTTCACATGTACATTCAAACGGACACATTATTTTTAAAGTATCTGTTGGCAATACTATTTTCGGTGGAAGTTCTGCTCTTATGGATGTGCCTATATGTTCTACTGTTCCCCCTGCAAGGTTAGAAAAAATAGCTGCCGCGTATCCACAGACACCTCCACATAATAACAACAACATGCAAAGCGGAAAATGCCACCATATTGTCCCATTATATCCTTCGCTCATAATACCAAAAGCTAAACCACCCAACATAAAAATAAAACCTACAATTGCAAATAAAATCGTAAATACTCTATAGTGTTTCTCCATTGTTTCATATCTCCAATCCAAAACTTCAACTTATACTCTAAAATTACCTATGATTCCAAAAATAAGATAAAGGCTTTCCAAAGAGAGGTATTCCAAAGATACTATTAATAACTTTATCCAAAGAATTTAGCATGAGGCCAATTAAATAATTAGTATCTTGTTTATTGCCCTCAGTTCTTCCTGCTATATTATTTATTCCATTTGTCATGATATTTGTACTGGTATTTACATATAGCTCTCTTGGAGAATCATAGATTGTATTTTGACAAATTCTTCTTGGTATCGGTACCAGTCTTTTTTTAGCTTAGGAATCGCTCTATCAGTCACAATACCAATTGTTCCGTCTATTGCCGTATCTCTTGCAACAGTAACAGCAGACTGCTTTACATTATCCCAATTAAGTTCCTTTTCTCCCCGTGTATACGAAATAATCTCTTCTGTAGCCGAACTCGCAGCAGAACCTGCATAACTTGCCAATGCTGTATTGCCCGTTGTTGCTACAATTGCTCCCGATACCGCTCCTCCTGCGATGGCTCCACCTATCCCTTCACTTAAAGGACGACCGGTACAAGCATTCGCTACAACTTTTGAGACTCCTCCAACAATCGCACCAACTGCCGCTCCAATTACACCTAAAAGCCAAAAGTCACCTTCTGTATCAACTCTGTTTACAGGGTCATTCTCACAATACGAAAATACGTTTTTGTCGTAAAAACCTTGTGCAGTCTGAAGATAACTGTCCGCATTGATAAATCGGCAGGTAATTGGGTCATAATACCTGGTTTTTAAGTAGTATAATTTTGTTTTAGTTTAGCATTGTATATATTATAAACATACTGTATCTTTTTGTCTATTGACTGTGAAGAATTCTAATTTTGTTATAATCAGTCTAAAGTACCATATAAAAAGCCTTGTTTTTGCTTTGACCAAAACAAGGCTTTTCTTTTTATTTAAACTTCTTTATCGTATGGGTATTCATGAAACTCTATTTCTTCACATACAAAGCGTATTTCATTGCCTGATATAAATTGGAAATAATGTTCAAAATATATGTCTGGATTTTCCTCCAATAACGAAAAACGAAACTGCTTGTCTGATTTTTGTTTTATCCATAATTGTTTTAAAAATGGTTGCTCTTTATCATAACACCAACAATGAACATGTGGACTACAACCCCAGAATTCACAATTCTGTTGATACATTAAAATAATATTTTTTATACAAAATGTCTGTCTGATATTCCAGCAATCATTTAAAATTTCAATATTACATATCCGTTCTGTATAATGATACTCAAATTTTTCTATAATGCCATCATGTACACTTATGCTTTTAGGGTTAATTATTTCTTTATTTTCTACTGTTATTTTCATTTTCTTCCTCCAAATTAAAAATATAATCGATGCCCAAGGTTCTGTATTAAATCACCTGCTTTCCAGTGATCACCACTGTGGCTATTTCTCATCGCTTCAGTTAAACAATGATAATGTTCTCCTTTTGCATAATCTTCATTCCATTCAAATATTGCATACTTTGAGCTAGGATATGTCCACTTTAATATCTGACCATTTGGTGTCATTAAATCTGTAGTGATAATAAGCCCTTTGGGATGAAAAAGTGCAGGATCTGCCGGAAATCTAGGCTTATCAAGTTTCGGCCAGCCTGTTCGAATAGGAACAGAATGGACAATCGGCGTGGTATTGGCTCTATCCTCCACCTGTTCTTTTTGTGTACTTTGTACCGCGGGAGGGTTTAATGCCCTAACAATAGATCCTATCGGGTCTACTATACATGTAATGGTATTCCAAACTGCATTACCTACATCTTCCCATGTGATTCCTGTATTGGACTTTGATTGTCCAGCCGCATAAGATGTTACTGCCGCTGTTACCGCTGTTGCCGCTGCATATATCAATCCAAATATTGCTCCTGCAAACGTACCGTCCTGATCTTCTAAATTGGTCGGGTTATTAGAGCAATATGCAAATAAGTTATACGAATATATATCTTTGTTTGCTCCAAGTAAGCTGTCTTGATTGATAAATCGGCAGGTAATTGGGTCATAATACCTGGTTTTTAAGTAATACAATCCTGTTTCTACATCATAATAGTATCCTCTGTAGCGGTATGGGTTTTTATTTGCCACATGTGTTCTGTCCTTTGAGACATCTGTTCCATTTCCATCTACTATCTCAATTGGAACGCCCCATGCATTATAGGAATATTTTACCATCAAGTTACCTTCTGTGTCAAATATACCTACTACATCTCCGTGTGCATTATGTTCAAATGCATACATTGTATCGTTTACACGCATGGCGATTGCTCGATTATTTTCATCATAATAAAAATAAATGGTTTCAGCACCGTTGGTACTGGAAAGAATACAATCTCCTTCCAAAATAAAAACAGTTGTTCCATATTGGGAAGAAATCTTTTGTGTACGTAAGCCGGATGAATTATATTGATAAGAAACAGTTTCATCCGCTTTTGTAACTTGTTTTAACTGACGTCCTTTTTCCCAAGCAAAGGACATACCGTCTCTATAGGTAAGTGGATTTCCAATTTCATCATATGTGATAGTCTGTCCGTCAAAACTTGTAAGCAAATCTTTCCACTGTTCATCTTCATACAACCATTCAGTGGTAACATTATTTTCCGTTTTGCTTGTAATATTACCGCCGGCATCATAAGTATAAGAGGCAGATTGCGTTTCATTACGTTCAAATATAAGTTGGTTGGTATCATCATAATGATATTCTCTTATGGTATCTGCATTCTCTACATGTGTATACCTGAATATATTCATGAATCATATTGTGCTTCCGTCATTCACTTGTGTTTTAAGGCATGCAACCAACGGATATGTCTGTAAAGTTGTTTGATTTTGAATATAAGAATACTCCTGTTGGATGGTGCAGTTTTCAACCGTTAATTTTTTCATATCCGGTCTGTTTAAACTATCCACGGTCATTTCTGTTGTTAATCTATGATTCGATTGACCTGTAAACGTATTATTTTTGGAATTATAATGAAATTCTGTACTTACACTTTCTCCCGGAATACTATAGGAATATTTTGCAACACGATTCATTTTATCGTAGACTACGTGGCTTTTGAGTCCCTGGGTACTGTCATGACGTACGATTCTGCCAAGAGAATCATAGTTAAAGCTATGGCTAATATCATTTACCTTATCAATCTCTTTGGAGATGCCCATATAATCGTATTCCCATTGAACAATTTCGGAACCGTCGTATTTTTTGGCTATGGTTCGTCCTACATCATCGTAAACATTTTCCATAACTGCACCGTTACCATAGGTCAAAGAAAGCAGCTTTCCTTCTTCCGGTCCAAATTGTTTTTTAGAAAGCAGACGATTTCCTACTTTAACCGTAGAAGTACCCGCTTCATCATTTTGTTCAAAAGAGAAGGTAGTACCGTTATGAGTAATGGATGACAAAGCGCCTAACGTATACCCATATTCATTGGTAACCGTTTGTTCTCCGTTTTGAGTAGTAACGGACTGTACTCTGTCATTATTTACATCATATGTATAATGAACTGATTGATTGTTTTTTGTAGAGCTTAATAGAGTCCCGCGTTTGTCATCATATGTATTGGTGGTTACCACCCCAAGAATATCAGAAGTTGACGTCACACGTCCCACCTGATCATATTCCGCAGATGCTTCCATATAATCATTTGGACTGTCATATCCAACAGGTTCTAAAATAAATTTCTGATTTTCTCCGCCTAAAATATCCCATATTTGCAGTCTGCCGCTGGCAACATCTACGTCCAGACACTTATTTGAGTTAAAATCGGGAATAATACAGTACGTACCGTCATCATTTTCTCTGAAAGTAAATTTTTGGCTGTATTGCGTATAGGCATATAATTGTAATCCTGTGCCGTTGGCGGAATCACCCCAAATAACATCAAGAGCCAGATTTCTATCTCCTTTGGAACGAACACAAAATACATTATCACTGTAATATTCCAGCTCCCAAATCTGTGCATCGGTTTTGTTCAGCGTATATGTATTCACAAGCGTATTTTGTGTGAAAATTCCGCCGTCAACATCAATATATTTATGCGTATCAGCACATTTAATATAAAATAACTGGGAATCTACTTTCCTGTTCAATGGTTTGGAACTCTCTACTCTAACCTTTGTTTGGTCACCATGAGAATTGTAATCCATATTATAAGTTAAACCATTTCCTGTCAATAAATGAACCAGGTTTTTATCGGCAATATAATCATTGTATCCATAGTAATAAGTACCAACACCCGGCGTCATCATTTTCAAAACTTTATCATGCGTATTATATTTTACACTCGCCTGTTCATTCACATAGTCGTTGGTTGTAACTAAATTTCCGTCATCATCGTACTGATAACTTTGAGAAAAGTCCCGAATCAGCTGCACATTATCGAACACTACCCAGTTTTGATTACAAAAATAATTGAGATAAACCGTTACTTCTGTTGGAATTTTATTTTTATCGTCCGGGTCTGCCAGCACAATTGCGTGGCTTACATACTGCCATTCACCCCAAATTGCATTATTTACCGTACTGCCGTCGTAACGTACGGAACCGTCAGTATATTTTATTCCCAGGGTGATATCGCATCTTGGGCCGCCGACCGTCAGACATGATTTGGCTTTCAATTTCACACTTGCAATGTAAGTATCATTGACATTCCCTTTTACAGGAATAGTCTGATAGATTTCTTTATATCCGTAACTGTCATTTTGAATTTTAAAACCATGGCCCTCATATCCATCAGAAACAATACCGTCACTATTTGTAATGCCACTAAAGGACCAATAATCCGTACCTCGTTCAAAACTGCTGTTTTCAACCAAGTTGTATGGATTTGCAACAGTACCTTTTTCTAATTGGACACCGTCAAAATATACCGTACCCAAAGCACTGTCTAAACCCAGCATAATACAAAAACTATTGGCTTTGTTGGTAATGGTAAATGTGACAGAATATCTGGACCAACCGTTTTCTACATCTGTAGTGCTGGTTCCCAATTGAAAATCAGTATGAAAATACTCTTCCGTACCATCATTGTTCCAAGCATAAGCACCTATAAATGCGCCTCCGTTCTCACTGACAACGTCTTGTGTTTTCATATATGCCGACAATGTATAGGTACCTTCAGTCGAGCCATTAGACCTGTTAAAGTGCTGACTGTTAAAGATTTTACAGTCATTTGCATCTCTCACTACTTTTTTCAAACATGTTTTTCCGAAATAGGAATCTTCTTCTACATACGAAGTATCTTTACTTACCCAATCAGCACCCCATCCTTCTTCCGACCAGCCGGTTTGTTGATATTCAAAACTGCCGTTTGTCAACAAGTTACACGCATAGCCGCCACCGCTGTGTACTTGGGTTAACTTATTGTTATTTTGACTGTTTGTTGTTGTATTGCCTGTATAACTGTATTTCTGTGTTCCGTAATCTTCAGAACCATCCAAACGATATGTATGGACTGTGGTAGTTCTTCCAAATGTATCAAACTGATATTCTGTTAAAATATCATCCTGGTCACCCAAAATATCATTGGCGCCCGCACTGCGTACCACTGTAGAATAAGGTCTGTATTCAAAGTCAACGCCATAACCGAAACACTCTCCTACCACATAGCCTAAATCCAAATTTGATTTCAAAAATTTTCTAATTGCTTTTACCCGATAATTCTCAGAACCAATATAAATACATTTTTCCATTTCCGAATCATGGATATTCACAATAGTACCCAAATAAAAATTATACTGTGTGAAAGTTCCGTCTGGTCTGATAATCTTGTAAAGGTGGGTATCCAAATACTCATATCTTGTCACTCTTCCTGCAGGGTCGGTTACAGTTTCCAGCATTCCATTATTGTACGACAAACGAACTTCATTGCCATAATCGTCATGCATTCTGACGGGCAAGGCTCCGTCCTACTCAATATAAACAATATTTCTGGAAGCATCGCAGTACTCGTATAAATTTCCACTTGGATAAAAACCGTATTCAAATTGATTTTTATCAATGACATACATACAGTTGTTGATATCCAGCTCTACTTTTAAACCTTTACCCAACTCATCTCTATATACCCCGTCATCATCCTGATAAAAATAGATAACCGTTCCATCTCCATCTGTATATTTATAACGATAGCGGCTATCCATAGCATAAACTTGCCGGTCAATATCAGTCATACCAACTCCTTTGGATAAATCAATGCACGTTTGTGAAATGTTTAATCTTGCACCTGCACCAAATCCAATATTTTCAAAGTCACCATTTGTTACAACATGGTTTAACACAATAGGCATTCTGGAAGAAGTTGTTACATCATGGTATACATGAGTGAAAGTTCCTGTTAAATGCTGCACATAGCAAGTACCTGAACGTCCAAGGCTTTGCTCATAATAGGAATAACAGCTCTCCAATCCTTTGGTATTAAAATAAGTAAAGTAAATAACGGGGCAAACCACCGTCAGCAATAGCCGCATAGTCTGAAGACAGAAACCGTTTATACCCTGTCCATGCATCTTCTTGAGAAGTAAGTTCCAAACCATAGTTGTCATTGGGAGAACCCGTTTTGTACCAATCACGAACCATATTGGTGATATCCCAAGAATACCATCTTCTTGTATCGGTTACTTTGCAATAACTTTCAACGTCTTCACAAACACTGGGACGAGTATTGTAAGTTACCGTAGTACTATCCCACCACGAAGTAATTCTTCTAATATTAATGGTATTTGTTTTGTTATCATAGTAACTATCCAAACAATATAAATCTAATTTTAGCATCAACGATATAATCTTTGGCAGTTAAATTTGGAAACCCTGTAAATTTTAAATATGCGGTATAGGTATCTCCTTCCGGAATGCTTCCAATCGGCAACCCGCTGCCAAATGATTGTTTAAATTTGGGCTGCACTGTCTACAAATGCATGTACATTTTTAAAATAATCTTGAGAAGCCTGAATCGGAGGATCAATCTCAACGGGATATACACGCACAGCATCGTTGAGCCAATCTTTGTCCAGATGAAGTGTAACCTGGTAACCCTGTTCTGTTTCCTTCAAATCATAAGATAGTGTATTACTGATTTGACCTGACGCATCTTTCATAAATCCTCTGCATAAAGTATAAACTTGCTGTTCTGTATCAGGATTGATAAACTGAATGTTACCATTTTCATCAAGATGCGCTTTTAAATGGTTGCTTTGATAGAAAAATGTAAAGGTTTCGCAATCTGTTTTTTCATTTAGTATGATATATTCTTTTACTTCTTTGGCACGCAAAATATATTTCAAATCTACATTTGGCTCTATATCCGCATAAGTAACAAATGAGTTTACTTTTTGCTTGTTTACTTCCGAATCTGAAAAATCCGCCTCTTTGTGGTCGTGAATTTGTACTGTATTGAGAATACTTCTTTTTTGTCTTCTCGGCTTTGTATTCGGAAGATAGCTCCAAGATAATTCATAATCATCCTGATGAATTTGAACCAGTTTCTCTGCATATTTATCTGCTGCAAATTCTACTTGAAATGGATTGGATTTGTTTTTATATCCCCCTTCCTCTGTTTGATATAAATCATTATCAATATCATTCCATGTTCCATTTTTCTCAAAATGTACAGGTTCATCATACATGGCTACCTGAATGGTTTTATCACTCATCAAAAATTGTTTGATATTCTCGCCGCGTAATGATGGAATTTCTCGCACTACTTTACGGTTTGGGTCTAATTCAGAGTAAGTAGGTGAATTTATAATTTCTGTTTTTTTCATTTTGTATCCTTTCTTAATTAACATCGCTTACAACTTTTATTGATTTTTTACTCCTTTCATACACAAATTGACATCTTATTTTGTAAGCATAAATAATTGCCTCTGTAATACCACGTAAAAACAGAAAAAATTTCCCTCAACAGGGAAACTTTCTAAAAAATTCACATAAAAAAAGCGCTGAATATCAGCGCCTTTCTCAATATATTTATATCAAACTGTCATTTCTGTTACATCTGTATCTATATCTATGTGCTCAATTTCTTTCTTCTTTTTGTCTTTTTTATTTTGATAAATAGACAATCCCAACGTCACTGCTGTAAATACAGCAAAGAAGGCAAATAAAATTCCTACATTATACCAGATAATACCGGCATCTCCACCGCTGATTACTTCTTTCAATAAATTTACGCTGTAGGTCATTGGCATGATTTTATTCAATACCTCGAAGAATGCACCCGAAGTTTCAATTGGGAAGGTACCGCCCGTTGACGTCAACTGCAATACCATAAGAGCCATAGATAGTATTTTACCTATATCACCTAAATACATCATTAAGAATTGAATGATGGCAACAAAGGTGACGGAAGCTAAGATAACCGCACTATAGAAACCAAAGACATGATTGATTGGCAGTCCCAAGCCAAACTGACCAACAATGCCAAGCAATACCGCTTGAAGTACACCGATGCCTAAGAAAGCAAACATTCTGATTACTCTGGAATGGGAATCCACAGACAACCGTTTCATTCTTCTGTTTGGTTCTAAGTATATGCTCATCAAAATGGATAAGCCGCCGGTCCATAATGACACTGAGATAAAGTATGGTGCAAATGCGGTTCCGTAATTAGGAACTGCCTCATATGGATCTGCCTGAACCGATACCCCATTTGCAGTGTATGTTTCCAAACCGTCTGTTGCTTTTAATTTCTCTGATGTTTCGCTAATTGCACCGTCCAATTCCTCTTTTGCAGATGCAACACCATCATCTAATTGAACTACTCCGTCTTGAGCGGAAGAAACACCGTTTGTTAATTCAGATGAGCCCTGATAAAGTTGTGAAGCTCCGCTGGAAAGTTGACCCAAAGCACTATTTAATGAGCCGACTCCCTGTTGCAGTTGTGTTAACTGACTGCTGCTGGAAGACAGAGTTGCAGTACCGTCTGCTACTTGTTTACCACCGTCATTTAGTTGTGATAACGCTGTATTCAAACTGCTGATACCGCTTTGCAGCTCACCAATTTTTCCTGTTCCGGCTGCCAACTGTTCTGCGCCCTGATTTAATTGGCTGGTACCACTTTACCAATTGTGCGCCTGCAGCAGCATATTGTGATGCTGCAGAAGCACTTCCTTGGTTCATATCCTGTTGAAGCATTCTAATCAAAGCTTGCAGCTGGGCTGCTTGTTGTGCATAAGCAGGATTATCTTTGATTGCATTATACTGGTTCGTTAAATTCTGAATAACGGTACTGTTACCACCAATAATACCAATCATAGCTTTCAACGAATCTGCCTGTGAACCACTGGCGGATTGCAGCTGTTGTGCCAAAGTCTGAACAGTCTTTGCTCCGTCATAGCCATTTGCCATTAAAGCTTGCTGAATACCATTTGTCAGGCTTACATATTGCTGTGCACCAATTGACACTTGGCTGCTGCCTTGAGACAATGAGTTAATACCGTTTGTTAAATCAGTTAAATTAGCGGCGCCGTCATTTAAAACGGAAGCACCTTGTGCTGCTTGATTTAATCCTGCAGATAAATCGGAAGCCCCCTGATTCAACTGTTCGATGCCTTGCATTAATGTAGGTAACTGCGTTAGTGCCTGATTCAATTGTTCGGAACCGTCTTTTGCTTGCTCTAATCCATTATCCAAAGTTTCCAAGTTGGTTGTAATGGTTTGTGAACCTTGCAGCAGAACATCCATACCGCTTCTCAAAGCGCCGGTACCGTCTCCCAATGTTGTAAATCCTTCAGAAATGGTTTCCATTTGACCCGGAACACTGTTTAACTGTTGCACCAAATTACCTGTAATTTGTTCTGTTACACTGGCACGCAATTCTTTTTGTAAGCTTTGTGCCGCACTTTTCATAATAGTGGAAGCAATGTAGTTACGCTTTTCATTTGCTGAATACGTAATGGTTGCAGGTACTTTGTCTATATCCTCTGCGGTTGCTACATTCTGTGAAAAATCTGAAGGAATATCAATGACAGCATAATAACGGTTTTCCGTCTCTAAACCTGCTTTTGCATCAGCTTCATTTGTAATAACCCAATCCAAATCTTTAGACTCTTCCATTTTATCAATGAGTTCTTGGCCCAGGTTACGTTCCTCTCCATTGATTTGCGCACCTTGGTCATGGTTTACAACTGCGACAGGCAGTGTATCTAATCTGCCATAAGTATCCCATACAGATGCCAAATAAATACCACTGTACATCAGCGGTATAATGGCAACTCCCAAAACGAGAGCAATACAGCTAATTAATTTTTTTCTGCCTTTGTGCTGTTCGTTTAATGGGTCTCGCAATTGTACTTGTTCTGTACTGTTACGTTTTTTCAAACATGCTCTCCTCTTTTCAATATGGTAGTAACAGTTATAATAGCATTTAAGTATGACTTTGTATTTAGACAGTCAGTCCTTTTTGTCAGTTTAATATGATAAAATGATAAAAAAGGAAATTGGGAGGAAAAAGACATGGCAATTGAGCTCACAAAAAGATAGTGGAACTTTCAAATTGTTCAACAAAATGTAGAAGCAGAATTACAAGGAGATAAACTCCAGCGTATGCAGGCTTTCGGAAAAGAAGACGGCACCATTGATACAAACGGTGTATTGGCCTTTGCATTATCTGAAGCGAAACTGTATGCTACTATGTTTACTACACAGTTATTAAATGCAATTTATGACGCACAACATGAACCAAATGATAAAGAATAAATGAAGCAGCATATTAAATGAAAATATGCTGCTTTTTTATAGGAAGAACTGATTGTCAACCTATTTTAAAAATAAGGTTGACAATCAGTTCTTTCCTATTTATACTAAAAGAAATCAACAAAATTATTATGTGAGGGATAAAATCATGTCATCAAAAAGCAACATACTGCAAATACTTGAGAAAAATCGCGGAACTTATGTTTCGGGAGAAGAACTGGCACAACAGCTGCAAATTTCACGTTCAGCTATTTGGAAAGCAATCAGCGAATTAAAAAAAGAAGGATATCAAATTATTTCTGTTACCAATAAAGGTTATTGCTTATCTGATGAAACAGATGTAATTTCAGCCGAAGGTATTGGTCCATATTTAACAAACGGCAGCCAAGATATGATTCATGTTTTTAAAACCGTTGATTCCACCAATCTTGTTGCTAAAAAAATGGCGTTGGAGCAGGCGCCTCACGGTACTGTAGTGTTGGCTGAAGAACAAACTGCAGGACGCGGAAGAATGGGACGTTCCTTTCACTCCCCTGCCGGTAGCGGAATTTATATGAGTTTTATTTTACGTCCCAACTTAACCAGTAATGATGCTGTTCTTATTACTACCGCTGCATCTGTCGCTGTAGCACGCGCCATTGAAGAAGTGACTCATATCCGTACGGGAATCAAATGGGTCAATGACGTATATATGAACGGCAAAAAAATATGCGGTATTCTGACCGAAGCATTAACAGACTTTGAAAGCGGCGGAATTGAATCAATTATTCTTGGAATCGGTATTAACTTTAGTACCGCTGTTTCTTCTTTTCCTGAAAACATTCAGCAGAAAGTAGATTCCTTATTCCACGAAAAGCCCGCCGGTATCACACGCAATCAAATTGCTGCGGCAGTCATCAACCATGTACTGTGCTTATGCAATCAATTGCAAGACCGTTCTTTTATTGCGGAATACAAAGCGCGCTCCATTGTATTGGGAAAAGACATTGAAGTTATTCAAGGTACAAACTCTGAAAAAGCCACAGCAATTGATATTGATGAAAATGGCGGTCTTATGATTGAAAAACAAGACGGAACCATTACATCTCTTCACTCAGGAGAAATTAGCATTAGGGGGAACTTCGCTTCATGAAAGAAAAATCAAAATCTACTGTATACTCTCTTATTTTATGCGCATTGTTTGCAGCTTTAATCGCAGTGGGCGCGTTTATTAAAATTCCGGTGCCTTTCGTTCCATTTACACTGCAGCTGTTGTTTACTACCCTTGCCGGTATTGTGCTCGGTCCAAAATACGGAGCACTTTCTGTTGGCGTATACATACTAATTGGTCTTTGCGGTGTACCTATTTTTACGCAGGGAGGCGGTCCCGCTTATGTATTGCAGCCTACATTTGGATATCTCATTGGATTTTTAATAGGTACATTTGTAACAGGATTGATTGTCCATAAAGTACCACGCCCAAGCATCAAACGTCTTTTGGTTGCCAACTTTTCAGGTTTATTGATTGTTTATACGCTGGGAACCATCTACTACTTCTTCATTGCCATGTTTTACACCAATACTTATGCAGGCGTATGGTCTTTGTTCTTATACTGTTTCTTACTTCCCATGCCGGGAGATATTCTTACCTGTGTTGTTTGTGCCTTTATCGGAAAACGATTGGTTCCAATCCTAAAAAAGGAGAAACTATCCGCATGAATACAGTACAAACCTTAAAAGAAAAAGCGATGCAAGGTGTATCAATCACGAAAGAAGAAGCTTTATCACTGGCAGACCAACCGCTGGATGAGTTATGTCAGGCGGCAAATGAACTGAGAGAACATTTTTGTGATAATGTATTTGATTTATGTTCCATTATCAACGGAAAAAGCGGCAAGTGTTCTGAAAACTGCAAATACTGCGCACAATCTTCCCATTTCTGTACCGCTGTGGAAGAGTATCCGCTTTTAGACAGCACTACTATTTTACAGGAAGCACAACATAATTACAAAAACGGTATTTTAAGATTTTCCGTCGTAACCTCAGGACGTGCTCTATCTGACCAAGAAGTAGATGATATCTGTAAAACATATCGCAGGTTAAAGGATGAAAGCGGTATCTCGTTGTGTGCATCTCACGGCTTGCTGACATATCCCGGTCCAAAATGAAGCCGGTGTTACACGGTATCACAATAATTTGGAAACATCACGAAGAAATTTTCCGAATATCTGTACCACCCATACTTATGATGATAAAATTCAGGCAATCAAACATGCTTTGAAAGCCGGGCTGGAAGTATGCAGCGGCGGTATTATGGGGTTAGGAGAAACGATGGAAGATCGTATTGATATGGTAATTGATATTCGTGAGCTTGGCATTACTTCTGTTCCTGTTAATGTTTTAAATCCGATTCCTATACCAGCAGAACTCCAAAACCTAATGAAGATGATTTATGTCGTATTGTATCTATTTTCCGCTTTTTAATTCCAAACGGAGCCATCTTGTTTAGGAGAGTGCAATGATGCGATAAAGGAAAATCTGCATTTCAATCAGGTGCAAATGCAGCAATCTCCGGTGATATGCTGACAACCTCAGGTCCCCATATACAAGGCACGAATATGTTAAACAATTAAAGCATACGTGAGCACTTATGAAAAAAAAATTTATAACAGCTACCGGTACGGACGTAGGAAAAACATATGTGACTGCATTGATTTTAAAAAAGTTGAGAGAAGCGTCTGTCAATGCAGGTTATTATAAAGCGGCATTAAGCGGTGCATATCGTAATGCAGACAAACTGGTTCCCGGAGATGCTGCGTATGTTACGTCTATATCAGGTTTACCTGTCCCTCCTGAACAATTGGTATCTTACATCTATGAACCTGCAGTTTCCCCACATTTGGCAGCACAACTGGAAAAACGTCCAGTTGATATGAAAAAGATTCAATCCGATTTTCATCATATAGCTACACAGTTTGATGTTGTGGTAGCAGAAGGAAGCGGCGGAATCATTTGTCCTTTGCGTATGGATAGCTCCCCTATTATGTTGACCGATGTGATACAAACATTACATCTTCCTATTTTAATTGTCGCTCATGCAGGATTAGGTACCATCAACATACCACTTGACGCAGCCATGCCAAATAAGCACATTACCGTCAACGGAATTATATTAAATCAATATGATTCTAACAATCTTATGCACCGCGATAATAAAAAACAAATAGAACACCTCACCGGAATTCCCGTTGTGGCATGTGTAAAATCGAATGAAACAGAGCTGTCTGTCAGCGCAGAATTATTGCCCATTTTGCTTATGCAATATATTTCGCATTTAAAGTGTATGTGTAAACCAAAGAAAGCTGTGACGATTATGAACTTAGCAGAAAAAGATTTACAATATATCTGGCATCCTTGTTCACAAATGAAAGATTACGAATCACTTCCTCCGATTGTCATTGACCATGCAAAGGGAATCTACCTGTATGACATAGACGGTAACACTTATATGGATATTGTCAGCTCTTGGTGGTGTAACCTTCTGGGACATTGTAATGAACGTATTAATCTGGCTGTAAAAAAACAAATCGACCGTTTGGAACATGTTATTTTTTCCAATTTTTCTCATACTCCTGCAATTGAACTCTGCGAAAGATTACAGAAAAAATTACCGACAGGTTTGGAAAAGTTTTTCTTTACCGACAATGGTTCTTCTGCCATTGAAGCGGCTATGAAAATGAGCTTCCAGTACCATCATCAAACCGGAAATCCCCAAAAGAAGCGATTTATGGCTTTGACAGATGCTTATCACGGTGAAACACTTGGAGCGTTATCTGTCAGCGGAGTGGATTTATATTCCGAAATTTATAAACCAATTATGTTAGACATCATACGTGTACAGGCTCCTGACTGCTATCGCTGCAAATACGGAAAAAACTGTGAAACCTGTCAGGCGGAATGCTTTGAAGATGCTGAAAAAACTTTTGAGCAATACGGTGATGAAACATGCGCATTTATGATAGAACCATTGGTGCAGGCAGCCGCAGGCATGAAAATCTACTCTCCCGTATACTTGCAAAAACTGCGTAAAGCATGTGACAAATATCACGTTCATCTCATTGCCGATGAAATTGCTGTAGGATACGGAAGAACAGGTAAAATGTTTGCTTGCAATCATGCAAACATTTCTCCTGACATTATGTGTCTTTCCAAAGGGCTTACCGGCGGTTATCTGCCTACTGCTTTGGCTGTTACAACACAAAAAATATATGACGCTTTTTATTCTGATTATCAAGAAGGAAAGGCATTTATGCATAGCCATACCTATTGCGGAAATCCTTTGGCATGTTCGGCAGCCATTGAAGTCCTCAACATTTTGGAAGAGGAACCTATTTTACAAAACGCAAATCGGAATGCTCCTTATCTCACGAATTTAATACGTGAAGAGTTGGAAGATTATCATTATGTAGGCGACATTCGTTCCATTGGATTAATCAATGCAATCGAACTGGTACAGGATAAAGCATCCAAAACTTCGTTTGACTCTTCTCACAGATACGGATACCAAATATACAAAACAGCATTAAAAAAAGGATTGCTGCTGCGTCCTTTAGGAGATATTTTATATTTTAATCCTCCTCTTATCATGACGCGTGAAGAAATGAAAAAGGCCGTAAAGATTTGTGCTGATTCTATCAGAGAAGTGATGGATTCTATTTAATCTTCTTCTCCCAGAATGCGAATATTCCAGAACATAGAAAAAAGGAACAACCTTTTGAAAAGGTTGTTCCTTTTTTGCTATACTGTTTATTCAACAAAATGGCAGGCAACAGAATGATGTTCACTGATTTTTTTCAGCTGTGGCCGTTCTTTTTTACACTGTTCCTTGCAATGGGGACATCTTTGCCAAAATCTACAGGCATCCCCCTCTTCTTCCGTCACTTGAGGAACGGAAGGGATTTGCCATTGTGTATCCGGATGAATTGGAAAAACCGAAGACAACAATAACTTCGTATAAGGATGTGCAGCATATTCAATCACATCTTGTGTGTTTCCTTCTTCTACAATGCGTCCGCGGTGCATAACAAGAACGCGGTCACAAATGCTTTGTACCAAAGCCAAATCGTGAGAAATAAACAAATAGGACATATTCATTTCATGACGTAACTTTAAAATTAAATCTACAATCTGCGCTTGAACCGAAACGTCCAAAGCGCTGGTCGCTTCATCACATATGAGCAAATCAGGCTGAATGGCTATGGCTCTTGCAATAGCGGCACGCTGACACTGTCCACCGCTGACTTCATGGGGATAGCGCGATGCAAATTCCGATTTCAACCCTACTTGTTCCAGCAATTGTGCTACAGTACGTTTTATCTCACCGCGCGGTTTTCCAAAATTAATGAGCACTTCTCCAATGCTGCTTCCAAGTTTTATCCTTGGATTAAAAGAATCACTTGGATTTTGAAATACCATCTGTAAGTTTTGATATAGATTACGCAGTTCTTTTCCTTTCGCTTTTGTAACATTTCTCTCGTTCATAAAAATTTCTCCGGAGGTGGTCTGCTCAAGATGTGTAACCATTCTCGCAATGGTACTTTTACCACAACCGGATTCCCCCACCAGCCCTATGCACTCGCCTTTCTCTATGGAAAAACTGACACCATCCACTGCCGTAAAGGTTTTTTTATTTTTTTGAAAGGTCTTTTTGACATCTTTTAATTCTAACACTTTCATTTTAAACCTCACTTAGACATTTATGGCAAAATACAGCATGTCCATTTTCGCCACTGTGCATGACCGGTTTTTCATGTGTACAGATATTATCACATAAACTGCATCTTGGAGAAAAACTACAGCCTGTGAATACTTCTCCAAAAGCAGGCGGCTGTCCCGGAATTCCTTTGGGAATCGTACCGCCGATTTGAGGAATAGAAGCAATCAACGCTTTGGTATATGGATGTTTGGGATGATTCAATACATCTGCTTTGGAGCCATATTCTACGATGCTTCCTGCATACATAACCGCTACTTTATCTGCCATATGAGACACAACTCCCATATTATGAGTGACAATGATGATTGTTGTGCCCAAATGTTGACGTAAATCCATCATCTCTTTGACACACTGCGCCTGCACGGTAACATCTAAAGCACTGGTAGGCTCATCCGCTAAAAGCAGCTGCGGATTCAGAATCATTGCCAGTGCAATGGCAACACGCTGATTCATACCGCCGCTTAATTCAAAAGGATAACTGTTCAAAATACGCTTACCTTCCCGCAGACCAAGTCTGGTAAACATGTCCAGAATCTGTTTGGTTGCCTGTGATTCATCAATCTTTCCATGATTTTTTAGCGCTTCCAAAAACTGAGCACCAATCTTGCGAATGGGATTAAACGACATTCCCGGATTCTGGAATACCATGCCTAACTGTGCTCCGCGGATATTCCGCAGTTCTCTTGAAGAAATTCTCAGTAAATCCACTTGTTCAAAGCTGATACGCCCTGATTCTACACGACCATTGTCTCCCAGTAAACCTATCATCGCTTTCAGCAAAGTGCTTTTTCCGCTGCCAGACTCTCCTACAATACCTAGAATTTCTCCTTTTTCGACTTTCATATTAATATTTTGCAGAATGGATGTGCCCTGATAGCTCACATTTAATTTTTCAATCTCTAATATTGTTGTCATATTGTGTCATCACTCATTTTAAACAGTTTTGTCTATTGAGGCATATCTAAATCTGCTGTAATTTCATAATAATCGGAAGGATGTGGTGCGAGCCCTGTTACACCTGCTTTTGTAACAATATTCATAGTGTTATGAGAAGCTACACATAAAATACCATTGTCAACTAACATCTGTTGCAGTTCAATACTGTATTCTGCACGTTTTTCAGAATCTGTTTCTTGAGAAGCTTTATTGTACAGCGCTACAAACTTATCGTATTCTTCTCCGGACCATCCATGAATATTATAGTTGGTCAGCAGTTCATTGAAGAAAGTAATACCATCTGCATACGGTGCTGTTACAACTGCCCAGGAATAAATATCAAAATCTTTAGATACATCTTCAATTACAGTATTGCTTTCGCGGTCATCAATGTTTACTTTAATTCCAATTTCTTTTAAGGAAGCCTGTGCAGATTCAGCAAGTAAAGGAAGTTCAATACGATTTCTATAAGTTACCCAGTTAATTTCAAAAGTTTTTCCGTCTTTGTCAAGGTAGCCGTCTCCATCCGTATCAGACCAACCTGCATCTGCCAAAAGCTTTTTGGCTTCCTCCTGATTATATTCCGGACCTTTTACTTTACTGTCACCGAATTCATAAGAAGCAGGATAGCACAGTTGCGCAACCTCTCCAAATCCATTCATAAGTGTATTTACAAAACCTTCTTTATTAATTGCCATTGTTACTGCCTTGCGAACATTCACATCTGAAAACTCTTCACTCTGTGTGTTAAACACAAACATATAGGAACGGGAAGTGGCTGCACTGTTAATTTCAAAATTACTGTTATTTTCAAAGATTGGAAGGTTTGCATAACCTAAGTTAGCACAAGCATCTAATTCACCATTTTGTAATGCCATCGCCATAGTGTCCCCATCTAAAAAACACTGTACATTAATAGTGCCGAATTTTGGTGTACCATTCCAATAAGATTTATTCGCTTTTACAACAACTTTGTCTGTTGTAGCAGATTCCAATGTATATGGACCTGTTCCTATCACGTGATTATTGCCGTTCACTTCTTCTGAAACATCAATAACACATGCAAACGGGTCAGTCAGCCAGTTAATTAAAATCGGATTCTTTTCTGATGTATGAATGGTAAGCTTCTGACCATCTGCCTCCATACTGGAAATTTTTAAGCCGGATGCTGCACGCTCATTTTTTTCAATCAAACGTTCAAAGCAGGCTTTTACAGCCGCAGCATCTACTTTTTTACCATTGGAAAATGTAACATTATCCTTGATGTTAATTTCCCATGTAGTATCATCAACAAGTGTCCAATTGTCTGCCACCCAAGGTTCAATGGTACCTTCTTCACTGATTTTTACAAGACATTCACCCACGCCATAACGTACTGTACTCCATCCGGCATAGCTTAAATGGGGATCAATACCGCCGTTTGCCTGTGCGCCTGAATATGCGGTAACACCATAGTTGAACACTCTGCTGTCAATATCCGTTGCAGTTACAGATGAACCGGAAGTAGTTTGGCTTCCGGAACCTCCGCTGCATCCTGTGAGTACACTTACTCCCAATGCCAAACAAGCTGCCACTGCAAGGATTTTCGTAAATTTTTTACCCATATTTCTTTCTCCCATCTGATATAATCTAAAAGCCAATAGATTGCTTTATTGATTTTTTATTTTTAATTTTATTTTAACATCATGTAGAAATCACTGTATTGTTTAGATATTAAGACTTGGTTCAGCGATATTTTATGCAATTCATCTGTTGATAAACCAAATGATTCTTGTCCTGGGATCAAATTGTAGTTTTTTCTCTCTTTTTTCTCCCTGAAAATATACCTTTCATTTTCTGTACATTATCATTTAAAGTTCTTCTGGTTTGTTTCGGGTCTAAAATATCTCGAACGGTATCGCCAAGCAGATTAAAAATAATAACTGTGATAAAAATAGCAAGACCTGGCGCCAATACAATCCATGGAGATGTTTGAAGCATGCTGCGTCCTTCGCTCATCATAGAACCCCACTCCGGCGTTGGCGGAACCACACCTAAACCTAAGTAAGACAAACCTGCCAAATTCATAATCATTGCCCCAACATCCAATGCAGCTGTAACTACAATCGGTCCCAAAATATTAGGCATAATGTGCTTGAGAATTACTTTGTACCAACGGGTACCCATCAATTTTGCAGCATTCATATACTGATGATTTTTCATTGCCAACACTTGACTTCGAGCAACCCTTGCGTATCTCGGCCAAGCAATGAGTCCTACTGCAATTGCCGCACTCCAGATACCACCGTTTAAAACACCTGCAATTGCAATTGCAAATACCATTTCCGGAAAGGCCAGAAAGATGTCAGAGATTCGCATAATCAGAGAATCAATCCATCCTCCAACATAGCCGCAAATAACACCAATGACAGTACCTACAATTGTAATGCCGGCTACCAATGCCAAAGCAGAAAAAATGGTGGTTTGCGCACCAATAATAATACGAGAAAATAAATCTCTTCCATAACGGTCCGTACCCAGTAAGTGACTGCCGCTGGGTGGTTGAAGCGCGTTGCTTAAATCCTGTGCATATGGGTCATACGGAACAATATATTGTCCAAAACAAGCAACAAACAATAAACCTGCAACCAGTATTAAAAAAAAGCCGAGCTTTAATGTAGTTCGGTCCTTTTTTAACTTTTTATGCTTTATGATGAAAAGATCATCTGTCATATTCTAGCCCTCCTCTCCCTGAATGCGGATTCTTGGGTCCAGATAATGATAAACAATGTCTGTAATCAAATTAATTGCTACATAAATGATTGCCATCCAAATCACATAAACCTGTATGACCTGATAATCTCTCGACGAGATTGCGTCTACCGCCAGTTTGCCCACTCCCGGCCACATAAAGATAGACTCTACAATAGCAGTACCGCCTAACAGAGAGCCTAAGGACAATCCCAGAAGGGTAACAATCGTCAACATAGAGCTTTTTAAAACGTGAGTCAAAACAATGGTTCGTTCCTTGATACCTCTTGCACGTGCTCCAATCACATAATCTTTATTCAACTCATCCAATACTGTAGCTCTTACCTGTCTGGTATATTTCGCTGACATTGCCAGCGCCAGCGTTAAAGTTGGTAAGATAATACTGATAAAACCATTGTTACCCATAACAGGAAACCAATGCAGCTGCAAAGCAAATACATAAATCAACAATAATGCAATAAAAAAGTTTGGCATTGCATTTCCAATAAAAGTACATACACGAATCACGTAGTCTGTTATTTTATTTTGTTTTACCGCTGACCAAATTCCAAGAGGTATGGAAATGAGAATGGTTGTCACAATGGAGGATAACGTTAGAAGCAGAGTGTTGGGCAAAGCTTGCATGAACATGGGAAAGACTTCTTGATTCTTGATATAAGAATATCCCATATTCCCTGTAAAGATTTTTCCTACCCATTGAAAATATTGAATGATAAATGGCTGGTCCAGCCCCATTTCATGGCGTAACGCTGCTTTCGCCTCTTCTGACATAGAAGTTCCCATTTGCTGTTGAATAGCATCAACGGTATCTCCGGATGCCGTCTGCATTAACGCAAAAGACAGCAATGTAATTCCAAACAGAATTAAAATCAGCTGAAGCAGTCGTTTCACTACGTATTTCCAAATAATGATACACCCCCACATTGCTCACTTCCCAATCGGCTGAGCAGTGCTTTCTTCCAAATCCTTTTCTTGGTTATTTTTCCGCACAAACAATAAAGGAATTATATAACACTTTATTTTTTCCGTCTTTTTCAATCACACGTTTGTTATAAACATCAGCAGTAACATTGCTTACACCTAATGACAGCAATGTTTGCACATCCCAACCCGGACGCACTTCTTTGCTTAATGGCAGTTTATATGCGAGCTCTTCCATGATTTGTGTATTATGTACTTTTTTCATGTATTCAGGTTCGCCGCGGCGCTCTTTTTCCTTTTTATAATCTTCGTCAAATAAATATAAATATTGATTTTCATCAAAGTTAATCATTCTGCCGCCCGGCTGTAATACACGAATCCATTCGCTGTAAGCTTTGGTTGGCTGTTCCATGACCCATGTCACATTACGGGTTACAATCAAATCAAATGTATCATCTTCAAAATCAAGATTTTGTGCATCCATCTGTAATACTTCAATGTCTACACCTGCATCCACAGCGTTTTGTATTGCACTGTTTACCATGTTTTCAGTATAGTCAATAGAAGTCACATTGTGACCGGCCTTTGCCATAAGGATAGAAAAGAATCCTGCTCCGCATCCTATATCCAACACATTTAATTGCTGCTTTGCAGGAGCATATTTGCAAATTTTATCCAGCCAATCAAATTTTGTATCCTCGATTAAATCAATTTTGCATCTTTCAGAATACCCTTGTGCACGTGTTCCCCAGTATGCGGCAATTTCTTTTATTTGACTCATGACGCCATCCCCTTTTGCTTTTTGTTCTGGAACATTTATCTGCTAAAATTATCAAAAATAACACTTAACACCGTATTAAGCATAACATAACAGATATTATGACAGGTAAACACTTTTACCAAAGTTGTAAACATCTATTGAGTAACTTTTCTCATTAAGAAGAGATTGTACATTAAATGAAAAAATTTAATCAATTTGCCCCAATGCAATTAAAGACGTTCCGGATTCAATCCCCAAGGTAACGGTCATATACAATACCACTACGTGTTCAGGAGCATAATACTCCCTCAATGTTTTACCAAAAAAATCTTTAATCACACCAATATATTCTCCTTTGGATACGGTTTGTCCTACCTTTACCGCCGGATACCAACAGCCATCTACTTCTGAATCAATATAAAATGCGGTTGTGATTTCTTTTGGTTTTTGATTCGATAACATCGGTTCACCAGGAAGGACTTCTAATTTTTTTAAAATATTTAGTACATCAAATTTGTAGGCTTGTACCTCTTCTTTACTCCAAAGTCCACTTCCACCGCGTTCAATCAGCAAACTTGGCACCCCATTGGCAGCGGCTGAATTAAAAGCGCCTCCTGTTGCTATGGAACGCACCACATATTCACAACCGGTAACGTAGGCACATTCTCTTGCTTGATTGGAAACTGTTTCCTCTGCAATGCCGGGATAGTATACATATGGCATTACCAATTCATTGACATCTCCACCATGCAAATCGATATAAAAGTCTGCTATGCTTTGAAAATCTTTTGTAATGGAAAATGCTGTTTTATGAGTAATGGTTCCTCCCATGGTTCCCGGAAAGACTCGATTTAAATTTTCTCCGTCTTCCGGAATCACTCCCGCAACTCTTTGCAAAAAAGCCTGTGTATTGACAGGGTGCAAAATAATAAGCGCCCCTTGAACCTCTGCAGGATTTAACTCTTGAGCTAATTCGATTGCAGTTTGTATTCCGGGATATTCCCCGCCATGTATGCCGCTGGTAATCAAAATTATTTTCCCGTCTTTTGCTCCATTTATAATTGTTACGGGAATTCTGTGTAATGTTTTAGGCACGGTATAGTATCCATTTGTTTTTGTTCCGCTTTCTGCTTGCAAGGCGCCTATGCAAAGTGTTTCTTTCATATATATTACATCTCCATACTACTGCTTTTACTACTATAAGCATAGCATGTTCTTTTCATAATAAGGTAAACAAAACAAGTTATTTTGTTTACCTTATTTGGCTAAAATTTATCAATAAAATACCTTTTTATTGCATGCAAGCAATTTATATTCTATATAAGAATTAAAATAGCTGTTTTTTGGTATAAACTTTATAGGAACATGATATACTATTAAAAATTTTAGAAAGAGACCTGAAAATTTGAAAACAGAAGCAACAAAACAAAAAATACAAGAAACCTTTTTTTCACTCTCTCAAACTATGCCGATGAAAAAAATAACCGTGAGCAAATTGTGTCAGGCGTGCCAAATATCACGGAGCACATTTTATTTACATTACGATAATGTTGACGATTTAACAGATTACTTGGAAAAAGAATTGCTGTACCGTATTGAAAAACTGTTAAAAAAAGAACAGCATATTCGTCTGGAAGAATTTCAAAATCAGACCTTTTTTCATCTATTAACATATATTGACTCACATCTATCTGAATTTCAATTTTTAATCAGCAAACAGGACAGCGCTGAATTTATTGCAAGGCTATCAAATATTATTGAAAACAGTCTAACGAACCGTTTACAAGTATTAGGCTATCATATCGAAACCTATAAATTGGCAATTTCGTTTGCAGCTTCAGGTATTTTAAACTTAATGATTTCACAAATAAAACAAAATCTACCTGAAACAAAACAAATGATTTGCTTTACTTATAATGAATTGATTTATGCAATTTTTAAAACACAAAGTTAAAACGAGCAGTACAATACTGCTCGTTTTCTAATATTTCCCAATCGACAGTTTTTTTGTCTCAATTGTAAAAATTTTTCAAAATCCACTGTTTTTTGTGCCTGATTGCACATTTCACTGCCATCAACATATTGTGATAATGCCAAAAAATATACAACACAATCCCTTTAAAACAGCAATCAAGAGTAACAAAATTATAATACTGCCATAGAATAACAATAGAAAACAAAGGAAACAAATCTGTTAGGAGGAGCATTTTATGGCAGAACATGAATATAACACAAATGATTGCAGAACTCCGGAAGGTTTCAGAGAAGCTGTATGTATAGACGCAATGCGTGTATATGATAGCTGCTGTGATAAAGACTGTTTGGAGGATTTGCGCGTATATTTCACAAGAGAAAAACAATGTTTAATTGAAGATGCAGTAAATGTAAGACTAAAAGATGTAAATGTAATTACAGTCTATATTGATTTAGAGCCGGTACCATTTAATAAAGGCTTCTATTCTGTAGACATGACATTCTTCTTTGATGTATGCGTAGATGTATTCTGTGCACCTGCAACCGGTCCAATCCCTGTAAACGGAATTGCAATCTTCAACAAAAAAGTTATCTTATATGGTAGCGAAGGCAATGTAAAAATGTTCAGCTCTGACTTTGATTTAGACGACCTAGACAGTCAAGGCTGTTCAAAAGTATTGCCAAAAGCAACTGTTCAAGTTGCTGAACCAATTGCACTGTCCGCACGTATTTGTGAATGCAACTGCTGCGACACATGCTGCCGTATTCCGGAGTGTATTTGCAAACGTTACGGCGGAGAATTTGATACAGGCTGCGGCAATAAAAGTGTATTTGTTACCATTGGTTTATTTACCATTGTACAAATTACAAGAAATGTGCAAATGTTAATTCCTGCATATGACTTCTGCATCCCTGGTAAAGAATGTGTAACTACTTCTGATAATCCATGCGAGTTATTCCGCAGAATAGATTTCCCGACAGATGAATTCTTCCCTCCAAAAGTGGCTGAACATGGTAACGGATGTGGCTGTGGATGCGACCAACATTAACAAATAAATAATAAAAGCCGGAGTTTTACACTCCGGCTTTTATTATTTATCCTAAAAGCATTCTGTCATTTGCTAATTCATCACCACTTGCAATTTGGAATTTCTCCAGCAAGTCAGAAACGGTCAGCTTTTTCTTTTCTTCTCCCTCAACATCAAAGATAATTTTTCCATCGTGCATCATAACCAAACGGTTACCCATGCGGAGGGCATCTTTCATGTTATGAGTAATCATCAATGCTGTTAATTGATCTTGCTCAATAATTTGTTCCGTAATATGTAATACTTTTGCAGCTGTTTTTGGGTCCAATGCAGCAGTATGTTCATCCAACAACAACAGTTTTGGCTTTTGCAATGTAGCCATGAGCAAAGTTAAAGCTTGGCGTTGACCACCTGACAACAATCCAACCTTGATTTTAAACGGTTCTCCAACCCCAAAATCCAGAAGTTTTAAACGTTCTTTATAATTTTCGCGTTCACTTCTGTGTATTCCCCATCTAAGACTTCTTGTTTTGCCGCGGCGATATGCAAGTGCCAGATTTTCTTCAATAGATAAATCTGCTGCAGTACCTTTCATAGGGTCTTGGAACACACGGCCTAAGTATCTGGCTCTTTTGTACTCAGGTTTTTTTGTAATATCTTTATCGTCTAATATAACGGAGCCGCTTTCGACATAATATACGCCTGAAATTACGTTTAGCATAGTAGATTTACCTGCTCCGTTACCGCCGATTACTGTTACAAAATCACCTTTTTTCATTTGGAGGTTTAATCCGTTTAATGCTTTCTTCTCATTTACCGTACCTTTATGAAACGTTTTGTAAATATTATTGAGTTGAATCATTCGGCGCACCTCCTTGCTCACTCTCATTGCTATCCTGTTGTTTCTTCGGTTTACCTGTTCTGTTTGATAAACGCTGAATTCGTTGTTTGAATACAGGAACAGCCAATGCCAAAGCAACAAATACTGCTGTAAAGAGTTTTAAATCTTGTGTATCCAGACCAACTTGAAGAACAAGCGCAACTACAATTCGATAAATTAAGCTGCCAATTACAACAGATGACAATTTGTAGATAAAGTTAAATCTGTTTCCAAAAATAACCTCACCAATAATAACAGAAGCCAAACCAACAACAATCATACCGGTACCATTGGTTACACTGGCATTTTGTTGGTATTGTGTAATTAAAGCACCTGATAATGCTACCAAACCATTGCTGAACAACAGAGCAATAATTTTCATCCAGCTGGTGTTTACACCTAACGCACGAATCATATCAGGATTATTACCGGTTGCACGAATGGCGCTTCCCACCTCTGTTCCAAAGAACCAATACATAAATGCAATGACAAGTATTACAATTACCAAGCCGATTAAAATAACAAGAAGATCGGTTTGAATCGGAATCCACTTTTGAATAATGGTAAAGATAGTTTCATCCTGACCGAGAGGCACATTGGCTTTTCCCAACATAACACGAAGGTTAATGGAATATAAAGCCAGCATTGTCAAAATACCGGACAAAATAGGCGGTATTTTAAATACTGTATTAAAGAATCCTGTTATTACACCGGACGCCATACCTGCAAGGGTTGCAATTAATAAGCTTGTAAACGGATCCAACCCTACTGTAATTAAAATTGCACTAACACAGCCGCCAAGTGCAAAGCTGCCGTCTACTGTAAGGTCAGCAAAGTCCAGCAGTTTATATGTAATATAAACGCCAAGGGTCATAATTGCATATAATAATCCTTGGGCTACAGCACCTTCCAGTGCCAACAATGTTCCCATAGTTACCTCCCGAATACGTAAAAGTCGATTAGACTTTTACGTCAATTGCTTTTTCCGCTAAATCTGCAGGAATTTCAATGCCCAGTTGTTTTGCCAAATCCATATTGATATATAGTTTATTTTCACTCAAATATTCAATTGGCATGTTAGCCGGACTTTCTCCATCTTCCAAAATTCTAACAGCTTGTTTTGCGGTTAATTTACCAAGCTCATAATAATCTACGCTGTATGTTGCCAAACCGCCATTTTCAACGCTGTTATTCTCTCCAACGAACAAAGGAATCTTATTTGCTGTTGCAATTTGTGCTACTAAAGTCATGTTAGAAGCAATTACATTATCAGTAGGTACATAAATCGCATCTACTTGACCTACCAAAGATTGTACAACAGATTGCACATCATTTGCATCGGAAACAGTTTTTTCTATTGCTTCAATACCATATTTGGCAGCTTCTTCTTTTGCCAAATCAATTTGATATTTTGAGTTTGCTTCACTGGTGCAATATAGTAAAGCAACTTTTTTGGCATCCGGACAAAGCTGAGTTAACAATTCCATTTGTTCCTTTACAGGTGTTAAATCTGATGTACCTGTAACATTACCGCCAGGAGCTTCATTGCTTTCAACCAAACCGGAATCTGCAGGGTCAGTTACAGCGGTAACCAAGATAGGTGTGTCCTTTGTTTTGCTTGCCATAGCTTGTGCTGCTTGGGTGGCAACTGCCAATACCAAATCTTTATTATCATTTGCAAATTGGCCGGCGATGGTTGTACAGTTTGGAATATCGCCTTGTGCATTTTTGTAATCAATTTTAATATTTTGACCATCTACATAGCCGGCTTCTGCCAAACCGTCAATAAAGCCTTCTCTTGCCAAATCCAATGAGTCATGTTCTACCAATTGAATAATACCAATTTTCTTAACATCTGTGCCTGTTGTGGCACCGCTGTCAGCGGTACCGGTGGAATCACTGCTGCCGCATGCTGTCATACCGGCTACCAGCATCATAGCTGCAATCGCGGCTGCAGAAATTTTCTTTACGCCTGAAAATTTCATGATTTTTCTCCCCCAAAATTCAATTTCACTTTAGCACTGTAAAGTTTTAGGTGAAAAAAACTTTACAGTGCCAAATCAATAATGTTATTGTACATGATTTTACATATAAATTCAATATTGAAAATTCTAATAATCAATACAAATTTTGCAAAATTCATAATATTGTGTAAAAAACAATCAAAAATGATAAAAAAAATCGCAATATACATCAAGGCATACTGCGATTTTTATATAGAATCACTAAGACAACTTCTTCAAACGTGCAAAATTCTGCATAATCTTTTTACTGCCGACAGTTTCAAACATAATTTCAAGTAAAGTATCGTTTCCCATAGGCGTAGCAGATATAATTTCACCTTGGCCAAATGTAAGATGTTTTACCTTATCGCCCACTGCCAATTTTTCACCGGATGATTTTGCTTTTGGCAAATTGACAGGACCAAAATTTCTGGCAGAATTGGTGGTAACTTCCCTAGCTTCATATGCAGAAGTTGGTAAGCTTGTGCCCGGTGTCGGTTTTTGCCATGAACGGGAACGAGAGCGTTCTACCAATTCTTCCGGAATTTCCGATAAAAAGCGAGAAGCTTTATTTCTGGTTGTAGAACCAAACAGCATACGGCTTTCTGCATTGAGCAGTGCCACTTCTTCTTCCGCACGTGTAATTGCAACATAAGCCAGTCTGCGTTCTTCTTCTATTTCATCAGGGTTATAAATGGATTGTAATCCCGGGAAAATACCTTCTTCAAAACCGGGAAGAAATACTACAGGAAATTCCAAGCCCTTTGCAGAATGCATTGTCATCATAACAACAGAATCTGCTTTATCATCATAATTATCAATATCTGTCATTAAAGACACTTCTTCTAAAAATCCGGATAAACTTGCATCCTCAAAATTCTCTTCTTCATATTGAATGATATTGGAAGCAAGCTCACGGATATTATCAATTCTGTCTTGCGCATCTTCATATTCAGTTTTCAAGTATTCAATATAACTTGTTTTTTCTAAAATAAGCTCATATAAATCTGCTAACGAAACGGTTTCATCTTCCGCAGCTTTCATTAATTCCTGAATAATTTGAGCAAAATTCAACAACTTAGGCGAAGTGCGTTTTAAGGCTTCAAACTCATCGGCATGGCTGATAACCTCAAATAATGTTTCGCCAATGCCTTGTGCAATTTCCGTTGCTACTGCCAAAGTTTTATCTCCAATAGAACGCTTAGGCTGATTGATGATTCTTCTGAGACGAATTTCATCGGCAGGATTGTTAACTACCTGCAAATATGCCATCATATCTTTAATTTCTTTGCGCTCATAGAAGCGATGGCCACCAATCATGCGATATGGTATGCCCGATTTTACAAATAATTTTTCAATGATATTCGATTGTGTGTTCATACGGTACAATACTGCAAAATCTGAAAAGGTTCTTCCTTGCGCCACTTCTTCCAAAATACGTTTTGCCATATATTCCGCTTCTTCCTGTTCTGTACAGGAAGTATGTATGGTAATTTTCTTTCCCTCTTCATTATCGGTCCACAAAGTTTTTCCTTTACGTTCCATGTTATTTGATATCACTGCATTGGCTGCATTCAAAATATTTTTTGTGGAACGATAGTTTTGTTCTAACCGAATGACTTTTGCATTTGGATAAGATTCTTCAAAACTCATAATATTTTCAATGGTAGCGCCACGGAATTTATAAATGCTCTGGTCATCATCACCAACTACACAAAGATTTCCGCTGTGTCTGGCCAGTAAATCAATCAGCAGGTACTGTGCCTGGTTAGTATCTTGATATTCATCCACCATAAAATAACGGAACTTATTGTGGTAATATTCTAAAACATCCGAATTTTTTTGAAGCAATTCTACTGTTTTGCAAATCATATCGTCAAAATCCATAGCATCGGCAGCTTTCAGGCGCTCTTGGTACATTTGATATGCTTTGCCAATGGTACCTTTACGTGTATCGGTTCCTGCTCTGCGCAAATATTCATTGGCATCTATCATTTGATCTTTTGCTCTTGAAATTTCAGATAAAATTGCTTTTGCCGGCAAAATTTTCTCTTCAATATTTAATGCCTTACAACAATCTTTCATTAAACGGCGGGAATCGTCTGTATCATAAATGGTAAAGCGATTTGTATATCCCAAACGCTCTCCGTCTCTGCGCAGAATGCGTGCGCACATGGAGTGGAATGTAGATGCCCAAATATCATTTCCATCCTCACCTAACATCGTTACAAGACGAGTTTTCAATTCAGCAGCTGCTTTATTGGTAAATGTAATGGCAAGAATCTGCCATGGTTTACAAGCCTGCACGGAAAGTTTTCTTCTGGTATCATCTGAAAGCAGTTGATTATTTTCCAAACATGCTTTCATTTCATTGATATCTTGTTCATCAATCGCATCAGAAACCTCTTGGCTTTGATAAGCATTCCCGTACCGAATCAGATTGGCAATTCTGTTGACAAGCACAGTTGTTTTTCCACTTCCGGCACCTGCTAAAATGAGCAAAGGTCCGTTTACTTGAAAAACAGCTTCACGCTGCATTGCATTCATTTTGGAAAATTCTTTCTCCATTAGTTGTTTTCTTAAAGACACGCATTCTTGCTTAATTTGATTACTCATGGATTCACCGCCAAGAAATATAAATTGTAAATACAAAACGTTGTATATCTGTATATTGTACATCATTTTTAAAATAATAGCAAATTTATAAGAGAAAAAGTCACAAAAAATATATTCTTACGGTATCTCTTTCGCTTTAACAGCATATATACAATTATTTCTTTTTATACCAGCAGCAAAATTAAAATTTTGGCTGCTATGAGAACGTTTTAGCGTTTATAGGTTAAAAATTGCTTTGCAACTTTTTCTATGCTATAATAAAAAATAAAGAATATAGATGATATTATGATACAGTGTTCTATCTCCATTGTGAAAGGAGCGTATAAAATTTTGGAACAAGCCATTGACCAAATTCAAAAATGGGCAGAAGAAACTGGAAAATTTGAAGCGATTGCATGGGATAAAATGCCGGAAATTTATTTATATATGGATCAAGTAATCACTTATATGGATAAGCAGCTAAAGTTATTTGAAAGAAATGAAAATACTCGCTTGCTTACTTCCAGCATGATTAACAACTACGTGAAAGACAATGTATTGGAACGTCCCGAACAAAAAAAATACTCGAAAGAACATCTTGCCATGCTGACTATGATATGCATGTTAAAGCAAGTTTTGTCCATTCAAGATATTTCTCAATTATTAAAATCTTTAACCGAACATACTTCAAAAACAGAACTTTATGATCAATTTCGCATCTCGCAAGCAAAGGTTTTGGAAGACATTTGCAGCCGTGTTAACCAAACAGCTGAGCAAGGAAAAGACGCACTGACAAAACTTGCCTTAGAGCTTTCCATAGAAGCCAACGCAAGGCGTACTGCGGCAGAACGTATTCTAAGCGAACTTGCAGAGGAAGAAGCACCAAAACATAATAAGAAGAAAGAGAAAGCTAAAATGCAGGACTAGCTTCTTGCTGTACACGGTCAACGGATGATGTTACGTTGACCGTGTATTTTATTTTTGCAAGTTCTTGTGCCCAAGAATCTCGATGTACTTTCCAATACTCTGTTTGTTGCTGCTGTAATGCTACATCAAAATTAAAAATATCAGTACTATCTCTGATGACTGCTTGTTCAACAGCACTCTCTATTTGCAATTTTAGCTTTTCATTCAAAGCTGTTTCAAATTTTTCATAAACATCCAGTGACAATTTTTTTCTTAAATCTTGATTGATTTCTGATATATATGCTTTACAGGATACCTCTATTTGGAAATGTGGTACATCATCCACAATATCTGCCGTTATTTTGCTGCTCGTATTCTCCAGCTTTAAACTGATTGTACCAATGTCCGGAATATCCAAAACCATTACCCCGTTTCGGATGGTATACACAGCAGCTAAATATCCTCTGCTTTGCTCTCTGTTGAAATATCCGATTAATTGATTATCTTGAAAATACACTGTACGGCCCAATTGCACATGTTCATCTATAAGGGTTAATTCGGGCAATGCAAACGCGTTATATTCTGACGCCATGCGATTGGCAACATCCAACACAGTAGAACCTGCAAATTTATTGGTGGCACTGTCTGCCTCTGCAAAAGATTTTGCCTGTGTAGCCAACACATATTGACCTTCACTTTGCAGTTGAAACAATGTCTCTGCTCTATCTTGAGCTACAAATAAATCTACTGTCGGTCTTGTTTCATGATAGCGAATAAAAAAGTCAAAAACATCGGTAAGACCTTCCTGTGCACATTGTTTGCTGAATACTACCATGGCATTGTGAGAATATGTGGGTATCAGTCCTGTTTGCAGCGTTAAATTTTGTAATGCTTCGTATACGGTAGTACCTTGAGATTGTATAAAATCCATTTTAACTTCTTCATCCGAACGCAAATAATGAACAGAAACTAAATACCCTTCCTCTTCTTTGTCAATTCCAATTCCCTGTATCATCATCTTTTTACTGATATCACTTCCAAACGAACAAGCGGTCATAGAAACAAAACAACTGACTGCCAGTAGTGCCGCAAGTATATATTTAATCCAACGCGCTGTTTTCATGTTGCACCTCCAACGTCTCTTCCATACGTCGAATCGTTTTATTTTTGCATTTGATAGTATCTATTAATAATAGAATCAGCGGTATTACAAAAGATGCAAACAAAGTCAGCGGTGCCAATAAATATACATCGAAAAACAAATGCTGCAGTGCAACTGATTTTGTAATGAGTACAGATATGAGACCAACCGCAATTGCACCCCCTATGATAAAAAATCCACCACGTTTGATATGAAATACACGCTGCATACAACTGCCGAACAAATATAAATCAATGGCTATTTTGATAAAGACCCCCATCAGCCAAATACCTAAAAAAATAGAATCCATACGCTGAAACGGACCAATACCTGATATCGCCGCCAGAGTATAAATTGGAAACATTTGTGTTTGTATTGCATTACCAAGAACGCCAACCATAATCACCATAATTATACTCATAAGCAAATAAGTAACTACGTTCCAAACGGTAAAACCAATTTTTTTGTTTCCTTTTGTCGCAGGTAATAAAATGGCTAATGTAGCAAGACCTGTACTTCTGCCCAGAAACAACATGGTACTTTGTATGGTTTGGTCCCAACCGTTATATAACAGCGGTTTAAAATTTTCTGATTTTACTTGCGGAATAGAAGTAACCAAAATAAAAAGAAAACCTATGAGCAGCATGACCAATATAAAAACGGAAGTTCTGGAAATAGATTCCACACCTTTCCAAGCTGCATATACTGCCACAACCAATACAGCAATAACGATTAACCAAGACGGCATTTCAGGTTCAATCATATTTGCATTAAATACCTGAAATACAGATAAATAATAACAATCAATGGTAATAAAGTATAAACCATAAAATAATGCGATTACTGCACCAAACCAACCGGTTAAATGATAACCATGATCCAAAATGTTCATGGTAGGTTTTCTGCGGTATAGCAATCCCAGCGGAATAACTGCAATAAAGTTTACTGCAAACGCAATTGCACATGAAATGATATTGTCAAGAAAATCGCCTCCGCCTGTCCATGTGCTATTGGTAGTTACCATTATAATTAAGCTGCTGACCAGCAGTAGACTAAATAACTGGCCTGCGCTGATTAAACATTTTCTGCTCATGAAAAACGCCTCATTTCTTTTTTACATTGGAACCCGGCATATTTTGTATTTTTTCTACATCTTTACGAAGTATTTTCCAGCTGGCACGTATTGCAACATCCCGCATACTTTTCAAATTAAATGGAGAAAGCGGAGCAGAAAACGGAATCTTGTAAATACTTTCTGAACATAAGCTGATTAAAATTGCACAGAAACCTAATGTAATTCCCCAAAATCCCAGAGTTCCTCCAATGATGATAAATATTAAACGTAAAATAGCGGTTTGTTCATACAGACTTGGAACTACATAAGAAGAAATTGCCGTTAGCGCAATAACCATTAATGTTGGAGGACCTACCAAACCGGATTGTACGGCAGCTTCTCCAATGACCAAACCGCCTACAATGCTGACTGCATGTCCCAAAGGTTTTGGTACTCTTAGACCGGCTTCTCTTAAAATCTCATATATAATGTGAATCATAATACATTCAATCATAAGAGAAAATGGTGTCTCAGCCTGAGCTTGCACTACTTTTGTTAATAAAACCTGAGGTAAAAACTCAGGATGAAACGTTCCGCTGGCAACATAAAATCCCGGCAGAAAAATAGACAGGAAAAACGCAAATACTTTCAGCCAACGCGTAAAAGTTGCAAAAAAAGGACGAGTTGCATAATCATCGAACGTTTGAAAATTTTCAATAAACAAATGCGGTACAATCAATACATTCGGCGTACCGTCAACAATAATGGCAATTCTTCCTTCGCTGATTTTTCCGCACACAGTATCCGGTCGTTCAGATACTCCTACTCCGTTAAATAATCCTCTGCGTTCAATGAACGGTGCAATATATCCTGATGCCATTACGGTTTCCAATTTGATTTTGCTGATATTATTTTTTAACTGTTTTAATATTTGAGGAGATACCTTATCTCTTAAGTAGCACAAACAAACATCTGTTTTACTCTCTGATTGAATCTGCATACGCTCGAATTTTAATTTTGGTGTTTTCATACGGCGGCGTATCATAGAAATATTAATCACATACGGTTCCACAAAACTTTCTCTGGAACCCCTCTGTACTACTTCGTTGCTGGGTTCACTAATACTCCTGTAAGCAAAACTTTGTACGCCGATAGAAAGCATAAAATCGCATCCGTCTATTGCCAGCATTGCAAAGCCGCTCATTAATTTGGTCAGTAACGTATCAAATTCCACCATTTGCTCTTGATCTACGGTTGTCAGTATGTTATCTCGAATTTCTTTCATCTTTTCCATTCCGTTTAAATGACTCAATTCGGCTCTTCGGATTGGATTTAAGATACTTTCGGCAATGGTTTGTTTATCAATTAAATTATCAATGGTAATTAATGCCGCTTTGGTCCCTTCAATATTAAACTGACGGATGATAAAATCCATGCTTCCGTCAAATTGTTTGCGCAAGTAAACTAAGTTTTCCAATAGGGAAGAGGAAATTTTTTGCGGAACATTATCTTGCTGTTTCTCTTGCCTGCTCAATTTGTTTCCTCCATTCTGTTTTCCAAGTGTTTACTTTATACTTTTCACTGAATTTGCCAATTTTATTCAACTTTTTCATTTTATAAATAAAAAAGAGCAAACCTTTCAGCTTGCTCTTTTTATCTATTCTTTTTTGTCTTTATCAATATTTTTATCTGGTTTCCCTGTTAATAAATAGCTGATACTGGTTTGAAACACCTCAGCCAGTTTCATAGATTTGGAAATGCTTGGTATAGAAAATCCACGTTCATAATGGGAACAAGTAGAACGGCAAACTCCGAGAGCAGCAGTAACATCTTCCTGCAACAAGTTGTTTTCTTTTCTTAAATATTTTATTCTCTCTCCCAAAGATAAATCTTCTGTATTTTTGTAGATTTTCATCGCATCATTCCGCCTCTCTTATGTACAAGTTCACTCCAACAGTCTTGCAGGATGTACCTCAAGAACCTCTGCTATTTTGAATAACACATCTATTGTCATATTAACCGTCATTTGAGGGGCCTCAAGCTGGCTAACGTATGTACGGCTTTTTTGTATCATTTCGGCTAATTCTATTTGGGTTAATCCTTTTAATTTTCTATAATACGCTACATTAATTCCTAATTTTCTATGCAGTTCGGCATAGGATATTTCCATCTCAATTTCCCCCATATTCTGGCTATTCACTTATATAAATTTTACCAGAAGCAAATCCAAAACTAAACCAACTGCTATTTTGCAAAAGCAACTTGTCACTTTGCAATTGCTCTTTTTTATCCAACTTGTGAATTATGCAAACATAAAACTAAAATGTTTCTTAAGAAAAGGAAAAATAACCGTATACAGCAGGTTTATTGTATAAAAAATACCAAAGCGTATCATACTTAACATTAAATGAGAAATTGGGTGATAGATTGTGATTATTTCCATTATTCGTGCAGCTTTATTATATACCTTTATTATACTTGCAATTCGCATTATGGGAAAACGTCAAATCAGTGAATTACAAACATCTGAATTAGTTGTAACATTGCTCATTTCTGACATAGCCGCCATTCCAATGCAAGATACTGCACAGCCTTTGGTAAGCGGTATTGTGCCAATTGCCGTTTTGGTGATTGCAGAAATTGTTGTATCGGCATTAATGGTAAAACATTCCGGATTCCGAAAAGCTGTATGCGGCAGCCCCATTATCTTGATTAATGATGGCAAAGTTGACCAAAAACAAATGCGCAGATTACGCATTACCATTGAAGATTTATTTGAACAATTACGGCAAAAAGATGTTTTTTCCTTACAGGATGTCGCATATGCCATTATGGAAACAAACGGAAAAATCAGTGTAATTAAAAAACCTGAAAAAGACACGGTATCTGCAGAAATGCTGCAATTACATGTTCCGGATAAAGGAATTGAAACCGTCATTATCAGTGATGGTGAAATATCTGATTTTTCTTTAAAATTATGTGAAAAAGATACACAATGGGTATATCAAATTTTAAAGCAGGAACACTATGAGTTACAAGATGTTTTTATTATGACTGCAAATCGAAGCGGCGAATATAAAATCATCGAAAAAGCGAAAGGATCCGTTGTATGAACAGACTTTGGGCCGCTGCAGGACTACTGGCAGTCTTAATTACAATATGTACTTTAGCAGTCATTTCCACCCAATCCATTACGAATTCTATCACACAAGATATTGAACAAATTGCCGATACTTCTCTGCAAGATGATAAAGATACAGCGCTTACACTCAGCAGACAGGCAGAAGAAAAATGGCAAAATCACCATGCGGTGTTGTGTACATTCATGTCTCATATGCAGTTGGAAGAAATTGACCGCTCCTTAGCAGCGTTACCGGCTTTTATAGAATTAGGAGAAGAAGCGGATATTCAGGCAGAATGTAACCGTATTATTGAGATGGTTCAACATTTAAATGAAGCAGAACTACCCTATATACAAAATATCTTATAACGCTTTCATCGGAGTTACCCAAACACTCTGTTGAAATAACAAAGCCCTTTCCCACGATACGGAATACTGTATCAAAGGGAAAGGGCTTCTTATTGCTACATCATTTTTATTTTACGAAATCTTATGCTCTTGCCTTCATAATCGCATCCAATAAGTTGGCTGCAACTTCTTCTTTGCTTTGTAAAGGTAAAGCCTGTTCTTCTGCTTTGGTGACTAATGTTACAATATTGGTTGCCGTTCCAAATCCGGCACCTGCCTCTGTCACATTATTGGCTACAATCATATCAATTAATTTTCTTTCCAATTTTCCATGTGCATACTCCAGCATACGTTCCGTTTCCATAGAAAAGCCGCACAAAAATTGTCCTTCTTTTCGATGAGAACCCAAATATGCCAAAATATCCTGCGTACGTGTTAAAGAAAGCGTCATATCTTCCGTACTCTTTTTTACTTTTTGTTTATGACATGTCGCAGGCTTATAGTCAGCAACTGCTGCAGCCTTAATGATAATATCCTGCTCTAAATGGCGGCTGACCACTGCTTGAAACATGTCATCCGCACTAATAACAGGAACAACATCTACAAACATAGGAGGCTGTAAATGTGTTTTTCCTGTTACCAGAGTTACATGTGCACCTCGACGTGCAGCAACTTTGGCAATGGCGTACCCCATTTTTCCTGTAGAATGATTAGTAATATATCGTACCGGGTCAATGGCTTCCTGCGTAGGGCCTGCTGTCACCAGCACACGAAGTCCTTTCATATCTTTCTGAAAGGCAATTTCTTGATAAATATATTCCAATAGAACATCCGGTTCCGGTAATTTACCGGCTCCAACATCTCCGCAGGCTAAATATCCTTCGGCAGGAGGAATGACGGTAAAACCGTAAGACTGCAATGTTTCTATATTATCTTGTGTAATCGGATTTTCAAACATAGCCGTATTCATAGCAGGAGCCACAATTTTAGGGCATCTGCACAAAACTGTAGTGGTTAACATATCGTCTGCAATTCCATGTGCCAATTTTGCAATTACATTGGCGGTTGCTGGAGCAATCAAGCAGACATCCGCCTGTTTCGCCAATGCCACATGCTCCACATTATGCTGAAAATTTCTATCGAAAGTATGAACTACACATTTATTCCCTGTTAGTTCCTCAAACGTAATAGGAGTAATAAAATTGGTTGCGTTTTCGGTCATAATGACATGTACATTACAGTGCTGCTTTTTTAGCGCACTTGCAACGTGTGCCATTTTATAAGCAGCAATTCCTCCCGAAATGCAAAGCAAGACTGTTTTGTTTTTCAACATACCGTTCATACCTTTCCAATCATTTTACTTAGTATACCAAACTTTTATAGTTTTAAAAGTAAAATTACCAAAAGAACACATTTTACGACCTTTTTATATATCAATCATCACAATTTCAATATTCTATTTCGAAAAAAGTTATATTATCACTTTTACAGACAGTAACATTTATTGTGCCATAAACCTAAAGCTATGATTATTTCAGTGATATCAAATAACTATGCTATATAAGATATCTCCCATATTTCTAATAGAAAATACAATGTGTAAGTGTATAAAATCGTACTAAAATATGTGGTAACAATATATATCGTATTTATGAAGCAACATAACAAAAAGCTGATTGTGAATCTAATTCACACGAATAAGAGTAAACATAAAAACAACTCTGTCATTTTTATTGCATTTTATATATTTGTTCAGTATAATAAAAAGGAATTTGCGCTGCATCCTTGTGAGCAGCAGCAGGAGGAATGTAAATTGAATAAATTAAATGTAAAGTACCGCGATCTTGTGCTATTGGCATTATTCGCGGCCATCGTGTTGGTATTAGGCTTCACCCCATTGGGTTTTATTCCTTTGGTGGTAATCAAAGCCACTATCGTCCATATTCCGGTTATTATCGGTTCTATTGTGCTTGGACCTAAAAAAGGCGCCATATTAGGTGCACTTTTCGGTATTTGCAGCTTAATTACCAATACAGTCAGTCCCGCATTAACTTCATTTGTTTTTACACCGTTTTATCCGTTGCCGGGACAAGAACACGGAAGTTGGCTCAGCTTAATTATTTGCTTTGTTCCACGTATTTTGGTGGGAATTGTCCCCTATTTTGTATATGCTGGTTTACAAAAATTAATGAAGCACAACAGTAAAGCTGAATTTGTCTCACTTGCAGTAGCAGGCGTTTGCGGCTCCATGGTAAACACTATATTGGTTATGGGACTTATTGGCCTGATGTTTGGCGACAGTTATGCCGCTGCAAACAATATAGCTTCTGATGCTCTGCTGGGTACCATTATGTTTGTTGTAGGTACCAACGGGGTTGCGGAAGCAGTGATTGCAGGCATTATTACGTGTGTGATTGCAAAAGTATTATTAAAACTAAAACGAAGTCAAAAACAATAGAAGAAAAGGGATTGTTATGATTTTTGCATTGGATATTGGAAACACAAATATTGTGTTGGGAATTATTGATACAAAAACAGAGGAAATTGTCTTTACTTCCCGTATCTCATCTGACCATACCAAAACGGTTGACGAATATGCTGTATTGATTCAAGACGTCCTTGCAATACGGCATGTTGCGTTATCCAGTATAACGGGAAGCATTATATCTTCGGTAGTACCAAATTTGTCACAGACCATTTTGTCTGCTGTTGCACTGCTAATCGGAAAAGAACCGATTATGGTGAGCAATCAAATCAAAACTGATTTATCCATAACCATAGATAATCCTGACCAATTGGGAAAAGATTTGATTGTAAATGCTGTCACAGCATTGGAATCATACCCTACCCCTATTGTAATATTTGACATGGGAACAGCTACCACAGTCTCTGTCATTGATAAACAAGGGAACTATGCCGGCGGTATGATTATTCCGGGCGTAGGACTTTCCTTAGAGGCGCTGTCAAATCAAGCGTCACAATTGCCTCATATCAGCTTAGATGCTCCCCCACAAATCATTGGAAAAAATACAACTCATTGTATGCAAAGCGGTATTATATTTGGAACCGCAGCAATGATAGACGGTATTATAGACCGTATTGCCGCCGATTTGGGTGAAATGCCAACTTTACTGGCAACAGGAGGATTGGCCGGAATGATTGTAAAACATTGCAATCATTCCATTATTTACGATGATAAATTAATGTTAAAAGGTTTACTGTCACTATATCGAAAGAATCATTTAAACCAATAAAAAACAGAGCCATGCATGTACATGGCTCTGTTTTTTATACCTGAATTTATTTCGTTTTCATCATAGATTTCAGTTCATCCATAAAGGTTTGTATATCTTGGAATTGACGATAAACAGATGCAAAACGAACATATGCAACTTCGTCAATATCTTTTAATTTTTCCATTGCCAATTCACCAATTCGTTCCGACGGAACTTCTCTATCAGGCGAGTTTTGTAATGTAAACTCCATTTCGTCCACAATTTTTTCTAATGTTTCAATGGATACGGGACGTTTTTCACAGGCACGAAGCAAGCCGCTTAGAATTTTACTTCTGTCAAATACCTGGCGAGACTTATCCCTTTTTATCACAATGACAGGTACTGTTTCAATTATCTCATACGTTGTAAAACGTTTTCCGCACTTTAAGCATTCTCTGCGCCGTCTGATTCTTTCTCCCTCATCTGTTGGACGGGAATCAATAACTTTGCTTTCCTCATAAAAACAAAACGGACATTTCATAAAACAGCCCTCCACATGTTGATTACTATTTTAAGATTATATCATATAAAATCTATAAACTTCAACCTGTTTATCCAAAATATTTGGATAATTTTTCATTTAAATACATTGCAGAACTGTTAAGTTCTTCCAATTTCTCAAAATTTCTACGATACACTTCAATAATAAAAGAGCCGTGATAATCCTGTTGCTTTAATTGCCTTAATAAACGAGGATAATCCATCGTTCCGTTTCCCGGCAGCAAACAATCCTGTGAAGGTGCATTATCGTTGATATGCACGTGAATTAAATTTTTTCCCATAGCATCACACATGTCATAAGGGTCGAATCCGGCACGTACTGCTTGCTTTACATCAAACACAAATGCACAGCAATTTTGTAATTGTTCTCTCATACGACGAATAAAAGAAGGATTGGCACTGCGAAATCCATTTACGTTTTCCTGCGCTACTGTAATTCCAAACTGCTGCCCCAGTTCATACAACGCCAGATATTTTTCTAAATAATCCTTTTCCTCAATTCCGCCATATCTGCCGCAATTATTTTGTCCATGCAGAACCAGTATTGAAGCACCTAATATATTAGCTGCTTCAAAATACTGCTTATAAAATTCCAAACCATCCAAAAAACGCGTACGATAATTTGTAAAAATTAAAGCAGATTCAAATCCTGATGTAAAGGGATGTATCGAACGCATAACAGCACCGTAATCATCCAAGCGTTTTCGCATCTCCAATGTGTAAGAAGATTGTATTTCACGAAATGTATTAAAAAAAACTTCAAACTCTTGAAATCCCATATCAGTTAAGGTTTGAAGTGATTCTTTTGTTTCCATTGGATACAGGCAAGATGTAGAAATGCCACACTTCATAATTGTTCCTCCCTGTTTGATTGCTGTAATTATAGCATAGAAAAAATTGCGATGCAATTTTTAACTTTTAAATGCTAAAACATTTATCTTTATTTTACTAAAAATAGTATTCCCCCAATTTAAGCATAAAAATATATAATATCTAATAATGATAACCTTTATGAACAAGCTATAAAAAAGATGACACCAAAGAAAAGCTGTGATAATATAAAAATATATTTTAGTTTCGTATTAAGGAGTTCTTATAAAGTATGGAAATTATAATGTTAGGAACAGGAAATGCCGTAGTGACAGAATGTTACAACACCTGTTTTATACTAAGTGAGAATAGCAATTATTTTTTGGTTGACGGCGGTGGAGGAAATACACTTTTGCGGCAACTGAAGCAAGCCGGAATTCCATGGACACAAGTAAAAGATATATTTGTTACACATAAACACATTGACCACTTATTAGGAATTATTTGGATGCTGCGTATGATATGTCAAAATATGAATCGTGGCAACTATACGGGAGAAGCTAATATTTACGCACATGAAGAAGTAATATCCCTTCTAACAGATATGGCAGAAAAATTGCTGGATAAACAGGAAACACGTTTTATAGGTAACAGACTGCATTTGATTACTGTGACAGACAAAGAAGAGCGCATGATTTTAAACAGAAAAATAACATTTTTTGATATACACTCAACAAAAGCAAAACAATTTGGCTTTTGTATTGAGTTAGACCATGGAGAAAAATTAACGTGTTGTGGAGATGAACCGTATCATGAAAGTGAACGTCAATACGTGGAAAACAGTAAATGGCTTTTACATGAAGCATTCTGCTTATACTCACAGGCAGATATATTTTCGCCTTATCAAAAACATCACTCTACCGTGAAAGACGCCTGCGAATTGGCAAATAAAATGAATGTAAAAAATTTGCTGTTATATCATACGGAAGATAAAAATATAAAAAATCGAAAAGAGCTTTATACAGCAGAAGGAAAACAATATTATCAGGGTAATCTTTATATTCCTGATGATTTAGAGGTAATAGAACTATGATATAACAAAACAAATATAACATTGAATGCAGCACATATTATCGTTCCAATATGTGCTTTTTTATATTTCACAAAAGCAGAAATACATAAATCCCAAAAATCTCCGCAAACTATAGAAAATCATATTATGGAGGTTTTATATATGCATCACGAAAATACCAATTTATTGAACGAAGTATCTAAAGCGTCTAAAATGGGCATAGATGCCATTAACATTCTTTTACCCAAGATTAAAAAGGAAGATTTAAAAAAAGAATTAAAAGACCAATGTTCAGAATATCAAAAATTACAAGCAAAAGCCAATGAGGCAATGTCCGAATATAACGTTACGCCAAGTAAAGAAAAAATGATGGAACAAACAATGCTTTGGGGTTCCATTCAAATGAACACACTGCTGGATTCCTCAGAACAGCATATTGCTGAAATGATGATTAACGGCACAACCATGGGAATTATCGATATGACCAAAAAGTTAAATGAACTGGAACAGCCCAAAGCAAAAGAAAAAGAAATTGCAGAAGAATTTATAGAAAACAGTCAGGCTTACATTGATATGTGGAAAAACTATCTATAAGTTCTGTTATCCTCCCTCTTCCCTTGATTTCATTAACATTCTTTATTATAATAATAAGGATTAACACAGCAAAGTAATGAGGGAAAACAATGGCATTATTAAGCGCAAGCGGTTTAGAAAAATCATATGGTACAGACACGATATTCAGTGGTGTTTCCTTTGAAATACAAGAAAACGAACGAATTGGTTTGGTAGGTGTAAACGGAGGTGGGAAAACAACTCTGTTTCGACTGCTGACCGGCTCATTAACCCCTGATAACGGAAGTATTGCTCAATCCAAACAAACCAATATTGGTTATATGGAGCAGCATGTCTGCCGTGATTCCGATATCAGTGCTTATGCTGAAGTATTAAACGTATTCTCTTCTTTGCTGGATATGGAACAAGAACTGGAGTATTTAAACCAACAATTACAAAGTGCATCGGACAAACTGAGTGATTTGATTGAACAACATGCAGTTTTAAACGATGCCTTTCTACATAAAGGCGGGCTTACCTTTCGCGGACGTACCCGTTCTACGTTGCTCGGTTTGGGATTTAGTGACGAACAAATGGCAATGCCCGTAATGTCACTAAGCGGCGGACAAAAAGCAAAATTGCAGTTAGCCAAACTGTTATTGTCTGAAGCAAATTTATTGTTGTTAGACGAGCCAACCAACCATTTGGACATTTCTTCAGTCCAATGGCTGGAGGATTTTTTACGTTCCTACAAAGGCGCTGTCTTCGTCATTTCTCATGACCGTTATTTTTTAGACCGTATTACCAACCGTACTTTTGAACTGGAACACGGCAAACTTACCATATACAAAGGAAATTACAGCACCTATTTAAAATTAAAAGCAGAACACAATTTAACCGTACAGCGCAATTATGACAATACCAAAAAGGAAATTGACCGTATTTACGGGATTGTGGAGCAACAACGGCGCTGGAATCGTGAACGCAACATCAAAACAGCTGAAAGCAAACTAAAAATGATAGAGCGCTTGGAAAACACTTTGGAAAAACCTGCTGATGAATTAGAGACAATGGAGTTTCACTTTGACATTCAAAAGCGAGGCGGTAACGATGTTTTAACCGTAAAAGATATTTCGTTGTCTTACGATTCAAAACCTGTTTTTAAACATGTTACCATGGATATTCATCGCAAAGAGCGCATTTTTTTAATTGGTCCCAACGGATGCGGTAAAACATCACTGTTCCGTACGTTATTGGGTATGCAATCTCCGGACAGCGGCAGTATTCAATTTGGTGCCGATATTGAAACCGGATATTATGACCAAATTCAAGCCGGATTACATGAAGACAAAACTGTACTGGATGAAGTATGGGATAGATATCCTTCTATGACACAGACAGAATTACGCTGCGGATTGGCCGCATTTTTATTTTTTGGCGATGACGTATTCAAACCGATTTCCGCATTAAGCGGAGGTGAACGCGCTCGTGTCTTACTGATTTTAATAAGCCGCAAAGCAAATTTTAATGCTGGGATGAACTCACAAAACCATTTGGATATTCAGTCTTGTGAAGCGCTGGAATCTGCATTACAGTCCTATGAAGGCACATTGCTTATCATCTCTCACGACCGCTATTTTATCAATAAAATGGCAGACAAAATTTATGCGCTTACGCCAAACGGAATTGAGCAATATATTGGTGACTATGACACTTATTTGGAGCATCAAAAAGTTCAGCAGCAAAAACAGGAAATCATCACACCTAAAGTAAACGATTATAAACTGCGCAAAGAACGGGAGTCTGAACTCCGCAAAAAAAGAACTGCTTTAAAACGTACAGAAGAAAAAATTGACCAACTGGAGCAAGAAATTGCAAAATTGGAGCAAACGTTGCTGCAACCTGAAATTGCCAGCGATTATCAAGCTGCTGTTGAAATTACCGAACAAATGAATGCATTTAAAGAAGAAAGTGAGCAGCTTCTGGTCACTTGGAGTGAGCTAAGCGAAGAATTGGAACAACAAATATAAAAATAGCAGGAGTAAACGGATACTCCTGCCAATTATAATGCAGCGGATACTGCAAATTCTTCCAAATCTTGTAACACCGCATCTATTTGCTCCCGTTCCACTTGGTGGTTGGGCGTTCCAATTTCTACAGTAAGCGGTTTTGTTAAATCCATACCAAAAATACCGATTAAGGACTTTGCATCAACCTTGTAACGCTTTGTGGTAAGGTGAATCGGGCAGCGATATTTACTCATCGCAGTTACAAATCTATTTACTTTGTCGCCATTATCCAATAAAATTGTCGCTGTTTCCATAATGACCCTCCATAAACATGTATATTCGTTTCAGTAAAACTGTTCTTTTAACCATATTATCATTAAAATGAAATAGAATCAATATGCATAGTTGCCATATATTGTTTCAATTTATTGACCAACAACGCATATCAAAAGAAAATTGAGAGGTATCCATGAAAGTTTCTACCATTACATTAGGCTGTAAAGTAAATCAATACGAAACGCAAGCCATGCTGAATCAATTGCTTCAGGGTGGTTTTTCCGCATGCCAAACAGGCGAAGATGCTGATATTATTTTACTGAACTCCTGTACCGTTACTTCCACCAGTGACCACAAAGTAAAACAGACACTTCATAAAGCCCGTCGAGAGCATCCGCATGCGGTTATCGTATTAACCGGCTGTATGCCTCAGGCATTCCCTGAACTGGCTGAAGACCTGACCGATGCAGATATTGTGCTTGGCAACAGCAATCGTTCTTCTTTACTTCCTCATATTTTGCAATATTTATCTACGCGTCAACGAATTATTGACATTGTCCCTCACCAAACAAAAGAAAAATTTGAAAGTATGTCCGTAGAAAATTTTTATGAACGTACCCGTGCTTTTATTAAAATTCAAGACGGATGCAATCGCTTTTGCTCTTACTGCATTATTCCTTATGCAAGAGGAAGAGTACGCTCAAAACCATTGGACGATTTAATTGCTGAAGTCACCCAATTATCTGAAAAAGGATATAAAGAAATTGTTCTGACAGGAATTAATCTTTCCGCATTTGGACAAGATATCAACTTACATCTTTGTGATGCTGTGGAAGCAGTTTGCGCCATAAACGGAATCGAGCGCGTGCGTTTAGGCTCCTTGGAGCCTGAACAGCTCAGTGAAGATGTCATTATTCGTCTTTCCAAACAACAAAAACTTTGTCCGCAATTTCATTTGTCATTGCAAAGCGGTTGTGATGAAACTTTAAAACGTATGAATCGTCATTACACGACAGAGGAATACAGAACCATTGTTCAAAATCTTCGTAACGCATTTGACAATGCTGCAATTACAACTGACATTATGGTAGGATTCCCGGGTGAAACAGAAGAAGAATTTATGCAATCTCTGGAATTTGCAAAAGAAATTTCTTTTTCCAAAGTTCATGTATTCGCATATTCTCAGCGTCCCGGAACAAAAGCCTGCAATGCACCGAATCAAATCACAAAAAAGGTGAAAGAAACACGCAGCAAACAAATGATGCACGTAACCAATCAAACAAAACAAGCATTTTTAAACCAACAATGCGGTACGATACAAGATGTTTTGGTGGAACGCGAAATAAATACCAATTTATATGAGGGTTATACTGCAAATTATACACCTGTTCAATTCCATTCAGACAAAAATCTGTGCGGCCAACTTGTTGCAGTACACATTACAAAAGCAAACGAAAATGATTGTTACGGAATACCGACAACTGCATGAATACCATTTTCACTATATCACATATCAAATCATAAATACCGCGAAAAAAGGACTTTCACTTAGAAAAGTCCTTTTTATATAGCAATCGCATTAATTTAATAATTTTACTGCATTTTGTACTTCTTGTTCTGTCTGCTCATGATTTAGATAATCATAGGAATAAAACATAAAACCATCCCCTTGAGCTTCTCTCCCCGCCTGAATTTGGTCGGCTATAATGGTATCCGATTTCTGCCAAGTACCTCCGTCTACATCAGAACCTGCTTTATATAATCCCAAACCGAAATATAATTTAATGGATGGATTGGTAACCAAATCTCTCCATTCTTTTACCGCCGAACCAAACGGCAGCACTTGATGCTCAAAATTTACATATAATTGGGGACATATGTAATCAATGTATCCCTGCGTACTGCACCATGTTTTAACATCTGCTCCCATATTCAAACAATTCTGTAAATTGCCTTGCGGAGAAATTCCAAATACTACTTCCGGTTTTGTTTGTTTGACCTCTGCATATACTTGGGAAACCATAGCGTTAATATTTGCCTGCCTCCACTCCAATAATTCCATAGGAACGCCGTTTTGGCTTGCTTCTTCTTTATAAGCATCGTATTCCGCTTGGTCAAAGACACTGTCCTGCGTTGGATAAAAATAATCATCAAATTGAATTCCGTCCACATCATAATTCTGAACAATCTCTTTAACTCCGTCTGCAATATACTTTCTTACTTCCGTATATGCAGGATTAAAATATTTGCCACTTTCATATTCGACTACCCACCTTTTTTTAGATTCATCTTGACTCCATTGTGTATAAGGGTTATTCTCTGCCAGTTCACTCGGATTGGTATTGAGTTGGATTCTAAGCGGATTCACCCATGCATGGATTTCCAAACCGTTTTCATGTGCCGCTTTCACCATATATTCCAAAGGATCGTAACCAGGGTCTTGCCCTTGTGTGCCCGTTAAAAGATGTGACCATGGAAATAAAGAAGAACGATAAAAAGCATCTCCAAACGGTCTTACCTGAACAATCAGTGTATTCATTCCTTTTTCCTTTGATGTTTTCACAATCTCATCAAATTTCTTCTGAAAAGCAGCCTCACTTTTATCACTTTCACTGCTCATAGTCAAACTCATAAACGGTACCCATACTGCCCGCATTTCTTCCTCTTCTTCCGCTGTATTGCTGACAATAGGTTCTGTATTCGTTTGTTCTGTTGCTATACTGCTTATTTGTGAAGATACAGTCTGTTCCTCATTATTCACAAAAAGAGGCACCAATTGTTTTACAATAATAGAGATAACCAATACGAAAACCAACACAATGGCTGCTGTAATCTTTGGATAGTTCTTCATTAACTTAATCAAAATGCATTCCCCTTATGTTTCAATTCTGCAATACTTCTGATACGTTCATAGTTAGGACAAAGCCTTATGCTATATTGATAGTAACGCTTTATTTAAAATATGCGTAAAAGCTGAAACTTTGGAGAAGTAAAAATGAAAATTTTTTGGACAACTCTCATCATTTATTTGGTCATTATGAATATAGCTGCAATGAGTATGACCATTATTGATAAACGACGAGCAATGCAAAAACATTATTACAACCGTATATCCGAACGAGCATTGCTTTTCACTGCTCTATTTGGAGGTGCACCATTGATGTATCTTACAATGCTGAGTATTCGACATAAAACAAAGCATAAAAAATTTATGATTACACTCCCAATGATTTGTATCGTATGGGCGACTATCATCATTCTATTATTATTAAAGCCACCTCTGCCTTATTAATATAAACAAAAAAGAGCTCTGCCACGTGGTAGCAGAGCTCTTTTTTATGATAATTGTTCCAATCGTTCTCTAAATAGCTGTGCGGCATATTTTGCATCCAAATCATTGGGATGCAAAGCTGCAACTTTGTGTCTTAATTTCTTTTCAGGCGTTAACGCATGCGGATTATCCGGCGGCAAGCTTTTAAAACGTTCCAATAGCTTAGGGTCTACGGGACCTTGACATAAAAAGCTGCCGATTAATGTGCACCCTTCCCCTAACATGGCGTTGGCATTTTGCATAGATTGGGAGCCATGTGACGAATAAGCATACGCACCTAACGTGCCAAACAGTCCAACAGGTTTTCCTGTAATTTGTTCAATACAATGTTTCGCCTCTTCATTCGGCTGCGCTTTATCTACCCAGTAACCAATCAGATACGCATCTGCTTGAGGCAGGCTCTCCATAGTTTTGATATCTGTAATTGTAATCTCAAAATCGCTTAGTTCGTTGGCAATACTATATGCCAACTTCCGTGTATTTCCTGTTTTGGAAGAATATAAAATGCTTACTTTCACACCGAACTACCCCCTTAACATTCTCAAATAATTGTATATTTCTTCAACGACAAAATCAGTTCCGTACTCACCGCACAGAGGCAGATGATTTGCTATAGGTGTAAATCCGGGTGACGGATAAGATACACGCAGTTTATAGTTATTTTCTTTTGCTACATGTAATGAAATACCGTCTGCAGCAATAAAGGTATCTTCCAACGATTCCAATTGCTGAATTTTGATTGTTTCATCTTCACAATATACAATGGTTTCATCAGGTTCATTTACTGTTTTTAGGGAGTGAGAACATAACTTGATAGTTGGAGTCATACCCAGTTCGCCCTCAAAGAATTGAGATAATCCCTTTGCCAAATGATAATTGCCTACCACTGCAAATTTCAGTTTCTGATTTGGATTCATTCTTGACCACATTTTAATGCGTCTCAAATCCATACTTTTTTCTTGTATGTCCGCAATCAATTTCGGAGAAACAGATTCTCCAATAGAGGCAGCCACCTGTTCCAGCCATTTTAATGTGCCTTGATATCCATACGGCATACCTGTGACATATGGGGTTTCACAACGTTCCTCCAATATTTTTGCTGCCGGTAACGCCTCATCCCTGATGACAATATTCACTGCAGCAGAACCTGCATGACGGAAACTATCCAATGTACTTTCACACGGAATAATTTCGTGTGCAGTCCAACCAAAAGCTTCTTCCATTAAACGGCAGACTTCCTTTACATCAGACTTCATGCGATAACTGTCCATACCTGCACCCAAAATATTGAAAGTGCGTGGTTTTACTTCCTGCGTTTTTTCTGCCAACGCTTTTGTAATGGAAGTCAAAGCAAGTTGTAAGCCATAGCTGTAATCCCCAACAAAACCGCCTTGGTCAAAGGGAATCAATTTAGCAGACACATCGTTCTCTACCACACGGCATATCCCGTTGATATCTGTTGCAATGACAGAAGTAAGAGAAGACCCCATCAAAAACATACAATCAGGATGTCTCTCACCATCAAGTTCAATAATCGCTTCTTCAAAACGAGCAGTATCACCCATGATGATATTATCTTCATCAATATGCGTACAATATAAATTACCGCGCATTGGAATTCCAAATTCAGAAATGGACTCCATACTATAGTGGGTAGTACCGGAAGGACCCAGTTCCAATATTACGCCGTCTTTAATCGTAAGCAATGTCCATAACAATCCCATACGGTCAGACGGTGTTGGCAAATATCTTACAATTCCTGTCTCAGCCACGTTTTACGCCTCCCTGTTTCATCATTTCCATCATTGCACGCATGCTTTCCGGAATTTGGTTCGGCGCTGATGCTGCATTTACAAATACGGAAACCACTTCTTCTGTTAATTCAAAGCCTAATTTTTTAGCGGCTTTGTCCAAAGTAAGCTGTGTAATTCCCTTTTTTATCAAATTCATTGGATTTTCATGTCCAATATAAAAGGTTGGTTTTAAAATATCGTACAATGGCTGCAACGGTGTAATATTTGCAGACTTTGTTATGTACGGGTCATACCCTGCATTTTTAATCTGCTCAATATAACATTGTTGTTCTTCAGGTATCTCTTTTGTTTGAACCAAAAGAGGTTTCATACCTAAGCTGACCAAAAAAGCAATACATTCAAATATGGGTAAAGTTGTATTACCGTAAATAAAACTTTTTCCGTCTAACGTCTTTTTGGCTTCTGCTACTGTTGCCAAAGCATGCTGATATTTCTCTTCCAATTCTTTGGGAAATGGTTTTCCTAAGTAATTGAATAAATCTTTGTAAGCATGATATACAGCATCAGGACTACAAAAATTATAAAATTCAATGTAAGGAATCCCAAAGCGTGTTTGCATTTTCTTTGCCAACGGTAACGCAATGGCATTGGTAACAACGTTTACCTTTGCTGCTGAAGCATTGGCCACATCAGCCACGGTACATTCATCAGAAGGTAATTTCATATGAACGCAAATATCATGGTCTTGTAATACATGGACAAATTCTGTTTTTTCCAACTCTCCAAAACGGTGACCCAGAATATTGATTCCATCTACTTGTTCATCACAAGGTTCCATTAACTCTGCACAAGCAGTCAATACGCGTTCCATTCCTTGCATGTGACTTTCACAGCGGAAATGTTCAGTATGTACTGTAACAATCGGAATACCAAGTTCATCTGAAAGTACATCACCAACCGAATCCACATCGTCTCCCGTAATTTCAACCACACAAGTAGTAACTAGGAAGATAGCGGAAGGTTTGCGTTCCTGATACATTTGACGGATACCTGCTTCCAATTTCTTTGCGCATCCAAATGTAACATCATGTTGGTCTAATACCAAAGAGACACAACGCCCATCCATACCGCCAAAGCTGTCATATCCTAAAGAGAACTTTTTCGTATAATAAGTACATTCATCGGTACCTATTACAATCATAAGTGCATCCGTTACACCTTTTAAAATCAGTGCTGAACCAAATAAAGGACAGTGCGCACCGGGAAAAACTGTTTTTGCCAGAGGTTTTACATCTTTGATTGACTCCACTTGAGATAATGTTTTAAGTGACTCTAACTTTACCAAAACAAAAAGTCCTTTCTGTAATTAGTTTATATGGCATAGTCCGTCATAACATATAATAGGGCAACGTCTGCCTTCAATGGGAATAATTCTGCTTTCCACACCGTAAACATCTCGCAGCATTTCAGGCGTAATTACTTCCTGCGGAGTACCATGCGCATATTTTTTTCCATCTTTAATCACAACAACTTGGCTGCTTACTTCCAAAGCTTGAGAAATATCATGCAATACCATGACAATTCCAATCCCTGTCTCTTTGTTCAGCTTTTGCACCAATTCCATAATTTCAATTTGATGCTGGATATCCAAATAAGTTGTCGGTTCATCCAAAAACAGCATTTCAGGTTTTTGCGCCAGTGCTACAGAAATCCAAACACGCTGTTTTTCACCGCCTGACAATGCAAAAATGCTGCGTTTTCTCATATGAGAAACACTGGTTGCCTCCATAGCCCAATCTACAATTTTTTTATCTTCATCAGATAATCTTTGAAGAAATTTTTGATATGGCATTCTTCCAAAGCCAACCAATTCTTCTACGGTAATGTCCGGCGGCATGGTTTGCTGCTGAGATAAAATAGCAATTTTTTTCGCTACCTCTTTTGTTGGCATAGTATGAATGCTGTTTCCATCAATTTCAATCACACCCCACATTTTAAAATACGCGTGAGTGCTTTTAAAATTGTAGATTTTCCGCATCCATTGGGACCTATAAACGTTGTAATATCATGTTTATGAATTACAACATCAAAATCGGGAACCACAATTTTATCATCATAACCAATTTTAAATGGTTTGCACTTATTTGCATAAAAGGTTCTCCTTTCCAATATGGTCATTATGCTCTTGCTTTTCTTTTCTGCGCAGCAAAAAGAGGAAGAATGGACCGCCTACTACCGACATTACAATACCGACAGAATTTCAATTGGAGCTACTATGGTTCGTCCTATGGTATCTGCTGCAAGTACCACAAACGCACCCAGCAACAAAGACGCCGGAAGCATCACCTTATGATTGGAACCAACAAGCATTCTGGTAACATGCGGAACAATCAAACCAACAAACCCAATCATACCTACGACAGCAACGGTAGAAGCAGCTAAAAATGCGGATACCGCGGAAAGCAGTACGCGAGTCAAATTGACACGGGTACCTAAGTTTTTCGCCATATCATCGCCAAGCTGCAATACATTTGCACCTTTGATACACAATAATGCCAATACAATACCAATTGCGCCGTAAATACCCATGGTCTGTACTTGATACCAAGATTTTCCGGAAAGACTGCCGTTTAACCAAGAGAGCACACCTTGTAAGCTGTCAGAGTTCATGAGAGTTAAAAAGGAGGTAACGCCGCTTAACATGGTATTAATAGCTACACCTGCCAAAATAATTCGGACAGGGTCAGCACCCCTTTTCCAAGACAATAAATAAATCAGTACACAAGCACCGGCCGCACCAACGAAGGAAAAAATCGGCACAGAAGCGGTAGCTGTGGGAAATACCAAAAAGATGATAGTTGCCGCCGTACTGGCGCCTGATGAAACACCGATAATACCGGGGTCTGCAAGAGGGTTTTGCATAACCGCCTGTAATAAAGCGCCTGCAGCAGCCAAACACATACCAATGATAATCGCCAGTATTACTCTTGGTAATCTAAGGTCTATAATAATTGTATGTACTGAACTGTTGGCATCAAATAAACCGTTAAAAATTTCTGCTGTTGAATAATTTACACTACCAATTCTTAAAGCTAAAATAGCTAAAACGAAAATTAAAATTGGCACCACGATAAAAAAAACACTGACTTTGATTGCATGTTTCTGTTTTTTATTCATTTAAAACAACCTATTTCTAATTGTATTGCTCTAATTGGTTCATCAAAGAACGAATGTCATCAATAATGTTAATACCGGAAGATTTTGCATAAATGCTTCCTAAGTAAACAACTTTATCATTTTGAACGGCACTTAATTGGTTCCAAGTCTGAGGGTTATTTGCAAATTCTTGTTCGTAAGAAGTTTTTAAATCATCACCTGTTTTGGTTGTTGGAGAAACAGCAAACAACAAATCAGGATTTGCAACGATTAAGTCTTCCATACTCAATTGTGCATTTGAAGTAGCTTGACCGTCTTTATCCGAAATGTTTACATAACCAAGTTTTTCTAACATATCGCCTAGGTAACCGCCGCTGCCTTGCATATATGATGGTGGATAAGAGAAGAGGATACCAACAGATTTACCGCCGCTTTTCTCTTTAAATGCTGCCATATCGGTTTCAAGGTCAGTAAATTTCTTCATAATAGCATCAGTTTCTTCTTTTTTATTAAATGCTTCACCTAAAATTTGTACTTCTGTTTTGATATCATCATATTGCACTGTTGGACCTGCATTTACATAGTAACAAGCAATGCCTTGGCTTTCTAATGTATTGCCGTATTTTTCTTTATTTGTGCTGGAAAGAATAACAAGATCCGGTTTTAAAGCAATGATGCTTTCCATATCAATTTCATTCATGCCGAATGGAAGACGTTCTGCCTTCAAATCATCCGGCCATTCAGTAATAGAGGAGTTTGGAATAGCAACCATGTCCACACTCCATTTCGTAAAAGTCATAACAGGACCCGGTCATAACAACAATAATACGTTCCGGTGTTTTTCCATTTTAAGCTTTCACCAAATTGTTCTTGTAATGATTCAGGATATTTGATTTCAAATCCTTCGGATTGCTGATTTGTAGCAGCAGAAAAACAGCAGTAGTTGTATCTGTCCCCGATTCTGTTGAGCCACCGGAACTGGAACAACCTGAAGCTACCATTAAAATTGCAGCTACGCAACAATAACACCTTTTTTCATTTTCATTTCTATTTCCCCACTTTCATCATATCTCTTGCCAAAGCACGATAAATTTCACACATTCTCAGATTCAGGCAATGCTTCTAAAACAGGCAGCCTTGATTTTCCGCAATTTGAATATCTCCGCATCTTGGAATGGTTGCCACAATTGATGTACCTATTTCTTCACATGCCTTTTTACTATTTCATCTTCGTTCTCATATTTTTCTTATTTAAAATTAAACCTTGTAATTTAGCATAACCTCTTTTGCAAACCCTTTAATTGCAGTTGGCAATTATTGGCTGCAAACAGAGACATCATCTCACCTGATGATACTACATACACTCCTGGCATATCCGCCGCGAATTGGCATTGCAAAACCGCCGCAAACTACGTCACCCAATACGTCATACAGTACAACATCAGGCTGATACTTTTCAAAAAATTGAAGTTCTTCCAATTTTTCAAATGCTGTAATAATGCCTCTGCCGGCACAACCAACTCCGGGAGTAGGACCACCTGCTTCAATGCATAGAACACCGCCGAATCCGGTAAATACAATATCCTCTACTTTCAAATCATCCCCCTTTGCCTTTATTTGTTCCAATACGGTGGGAATCCCTTTGCCACCCATCAAATTTTTTGTGGAATCTGATTTTGGGTCGCAACCTATCTGCACCACTTTATAACCTTCTTTGCTAAATGCTGCAGATAAGTTGGACGTTGTGGTAGATTTTCCTATACCGCCTTTTCCATAAATTGCAATTTTCTTCAAAGCGCTCCCCCTACCAAAGTTAGTCTTAGCTAACTATTGATGAAAATAAAAGAGATCCTCCAAACGATTTAGAATGATTGATCTCATCAGTTAGCTTTCGCTAACCTAAATAATAGCAAATTTTATTTCCCATGTCAATATATTTCCCAAAGATTTTGTACACATTTTCATATTGTATAAAATTGCGGTCATCCATTGTGTCAAAACGTAGTGCCAAGGAGAAGTTTTTTCACTTCTCCCTTGCTTACTAAAGCTATGAATAATAGAGCAGCTACAGCTATTTATTAAAGAGAACTCTATTTGCGGTTATCTCTGCTTTTTACCTTTGGAAAGCATATATAAAAGCACTCCTGCCGCACATATACTTACTGCTGCAATAACTGCAACCATACTGTTTGTATCTCCTGTCCGGGGACTCTCCATTCCTCCTGTTCCTTCCATATTCCCTGTTTGTGGAGTTTCTCCCGGTGTTTGCAGCTGTTGACTTTGAGCAAATACCACTTTTACCGTCACTGCCGCTGACGGCATTTGGAATGTATATTGATTTGTTTCTTGCATTGTTCCCGCTATGCGCACTTTTTCTGCCTCTGAAATATCAATTGTAGTTCCATTGCTGTCTGTGGCTGTGATGCTTTCTACTGTTCCACCCTGTGTATATACCGTAATTGGTGTTCCCGGTGCTGCCCTGCTCACATCTGTCCACGCTTGTCCTGTTCCTGTGCTTTCTATTGTAATTGGATATTCTGTTCCTTCTGTAGTCACTGCTTCCCAGAAGCGCAGTGTGTCTTCTGCTGTTGAATTTTTATCTTGTTTGGCTGTTACATCCCATAACTTATATTGCCCTGTTTCTTCTACATCCTCAATTTTACTTTAAAGCTCATTTCTATTTCTGTTCCCGTGTACATGCTTCCCACTTTTGCTGTCATTACTGTTCTTCCTGCTTCATTGGTACTTAATGTGGGGGCTGCCTCTACCGTACCGCTTCTATATCCGGTGTTCTCTCCTATATATTGAAAGCCTCCTATTACCACTTCAGGTTCTTGTGCAGGTACCATTCCCTGGGGCAATACACCTCTAAATTGATATCTTCTGATTTTGCTCCTATATCCCCACATACTGAATTGTTGTTTTCAGATATAGCTCTGTTCCTGCAGGTGTTTCCTCTTCATGCCAACGTATTTCATTGTTTTCTTTATTGACTTCTTTTACCAATGGTTGCTCTATTGTACCATACATCGAAGTATCTTCTTCTGCTGTATATTTGGGCTCTGTAGGATTGGTATTTCTTTGTATATTATGTTTACCAATGGATTTTACGCCTGCATTCTCCATTGTTTTTCTCACGGAAGATGTATTCTTCTCATACTCTTCTTTGATTGCTGTTCCGATTGCATCGTTATCTGCTGTCAAATTAATATTTACCGGAGCGTTGGTAAACATTCCTGTGATTGCTGGGCTTTCCATTCCTGTCCATCCGCTCAAATCCACTTCTGTTAAGTTGGTGCATCCGCTGAACATATTGGCTGTGCTTGTTAGGTTTGGCATATTTGCTTCTGTGATGGATACTCTCTCCAGCCTGCTTTGTCCTTTCAGCATCCCTTCCATGCTTGTTACTCCGCTTAATCCGCTCCAGCCTTTTAGTTCGGTAATTTGGTCCTTTCTTCCCAATACGCTCCAGCCTCTTGAAAGACCGGATAAATCCTGCACTGTATTATTCAAATTCCAATTGTTTATGGAAACATTTGCTTTGAAATCGGTTCGGCTATCATACCATGGAACCTCCAATTTCTGGTCTGCATTTGTTAGAACTTCATCGACTGTGACCTCCCAGTTATCTGCCAGCAATGTAAACGGACCAGCGGGATATGTATTACCCCAAAAGACAGTAGTCAGATCAAATGCCCCGCCACTATTAGCCACTTTTTCATTGCATCCGTCTAAAATCCAGCCGGAAATATCTAATAATTCTAAAGAGGTACATTCATCAAAGGTAAAATAAAAGAACATCGTTTTAAAACCGGATTTAATATTCGGTATTCTAATTTCTTTGACATTGGTACAACCTGAAAAAGTACCATATAAACTATTCAATGAATGAATTTCTGTCCAACTGCTTAAATCTATCACTTCTAATTTTGTGCAGCTGGAAAACGCTTGCTGTAAACTCAATAAAGAAGGAACCCTCCAGCCGTCTAAACTAAATTCCTGCAAGTTTTCACAGCCATAAAACAACCATGGTAAATTGACAATTTTAGTAGGATTCCAACGTTCTAAATTTGCAGATTGCAGCTGTGTGCAATTGTAAAATACAGCAGAACCTTCCGTCACATTTGGCAGCACCCAAGATTCGATGCCTGTATCGGCCAGAGATATTAAATTTTTACAATTATAAAATGCATAACTGATATCTGAAAAATTTTTTGTATTGGTCTCACTCCAGTTTAAGCGTACATTACTTAAACTGGGTACATCCCTGAAACAATCTGCTGATAGTTGTCACATTAGAGGTATCCCATGCGCTTAAATCAAAATATTGTCAATCCAGAACAGTTTGTAAATAATCTGGATATATTTGTTACATTTTGCGTATTGAATTGTTCCATACCAAGCACTGTAGTTAAACCGGTACAACCGTAAAACAATGCATCCATAGTGGTAGTTTCAGATGTATCGAAATTCCCCGCAAAATCTATCTTTGTAAGGTTTGCATTCCAGCCTGTTCCTAATGTACTGGTATCCGAATTATATTGTGCAAATAAAGCTCGAATGTCAGAAGGAGCTTTTACTCCGCCTTCTGCACTTACATACATATCAAAACCTTGTTTATCATCCTCTACTAAATAAGCAATAACAGAACTTCCTTCTTCTGCAATATTACGAGCGTAGACAATGTCAGCTCTGTCTTTTACAGTCACTTTTCTGGAGTCCTCCGCAGATGCGTCGTCCATATAGTCTAATAATTCATCTCGAAAGGTAACAGAATGTACTTTGTCGCCTACAAGCTCTCCATTGATAAGAATATCACTAAAATCCAGCACTTGATTTAAACCGGCTGTTTCCATGATTTGATTACTTTTAGCAGGCGCCTTTTCAACTTGTCCCACTTCCAGAAATACCCCCGTTTGTCCCCAAACAGGTTTTAAAGTTATATTTTCATCGGGCATAGTAATGCTTTCACCAGCAGAATAACGTGTACCTGCATATGTGCCCTCCGTAACAATCCAGCCGCCAAAAGTGTAGCCTTCTTTTGAAATATCAGATGCGTCAGCAAGTGTTATAACAGTACCGGAAGCAGCAGATTGATTTGGAGGTACCGTTCCTGTTACATTATCGCCCAACTCATAACGAATGGTAAGGTCAGATTTATTTAAAACTACCTCAGGAAACGTGATACTTCCATTTTGATTTGTCTCATCAATCAGACCTGTATAATAGGTAGTAGTAAACGTCTGCTCATCAAATACACATTCCGGCCCCATTGTCTCCGGATTTAATCTTACTTTTAATTTTACCTGCAGTGTATCACCTGCATTAAAATCTCCTGTTTGAATGATAACACCTTTTTTATCCTGGTTAATCGTAGCTTCCGTGTTTCCATATACAAGCGTTACTTTAATTGGTTCTGCACTTACTTCTGTAATTTCTTCTATCATTGTTTGATTTTGTGAAAGGGTTAAATTCATTGTTCCTTCATGATGATCAAATAATGCTTTACTAAAAGATACCAATAATTCATTGGAATAGAATTCTTCCAATGCTTTTGCTTCATCAGCAAACTGATTCAACACATTGCTTACGGTTTTACTGTATTGATATGTAACCAAAGCACCGTTATCTCCCAATGCAGCGTCAAGTTCTGTTAATTTATCGCTAAGCTCGGCTTCTTTATTGACAGAAGAACCAAGTGCCCAAAAAATAACGGTTGGATGATTATTCATCTCTTTTACTTCTTGTATTGCTTCCAGCGCTTTATCTACCGCAGTTAACTCGTTTGCTTCTCCACCAATTTGAGTTAAAGAAGAATTTGCGTCATATTCTGCGGCTGTCTCTAACCAGTTCGTTTCGTTTGTTTGTTCGCCGCCATATGTAATAATTTTTACCGGATTGGAACCATAAGCATACACCATGTCACTGGATTTTCCGCTCCATCCTGCAATGACAGCTCCTGCTTCTTGTGTCGACTGCTTACCTGTATCGGACGCGTCTACCAAAAAGATAACATTTACCGGCTCTTTTGGTTCAGCATGGATGAGATAAGTAATTTCTGCTTCTGTACGTTCTTCGTTTAAATATTCTACAGCAACAGAACCTGTTTCTTCATTCCCTAAAGCTTTATTTGATGCTGCGCTTACTGTATCAATCCAATTGAGAGGTAATAAGGTAAGTATCAGCAGCATGCACAAACATACAAGGGGAATATGCCTGGATTTTTTACACATGTTCACTTTGTTACACACTCCTTTTCATACTTCAGGCTTAACCATGTAACATATATCATCATATTAATATTGCTGCAGGTTTCATTTATATCTTCTTAAACCGTATTCTATGGATTCTATACCAGTATTGTTCCAAATGAAATAATAAGCAGACATTAAGTAGACTTTTTATTATAGATATGATAAAATGTCGAAAAGGCTTAACTGCGTTAATTATTTTCTATTTTTTGGTAATAATCCAGTGTGAAAAAATGTCTACCTTTTTTTCCAAATAAAAGGACTTTTTCTGCGCATCATTTTTTGTTTTCACCACGTAATAAATGTAGCGCATATGCATCACTTTGACATATAAAATAGAACAATTTACAAATTTATACTAATCTGTTCATAATTCGGTCACACCTTATCAAGATAAAAAAGGTATACTATAGATGTAGTCAAGAGGCAATGTCGCTTGCTCATTGATTTCCCCCACTTAATCAATGAAATAAATGCTAACAAAAAGGCAATACCGAATCGAAAGATTCGGCCTTTTTGTTTTTACCAAGCATAATTTTACTATCTAAAAAAACAGGCGCTTCGTTTTGAAGCGCCTGTTTTTTTATTTTGCTACAATATTGACCAGTTTACCCGGTACATAAATTTCTTTTACAATTTGTTTGCCTGAAAGTTCTGCCGCTACTTTTAAATCTGCCTTTGCAGCTGCAATTGCACTTTCTGCATCAATATCTGCCGCAACTTCTAATCTGCAACGAATTTTTCCACATACTTGAACTGCAATTTCAATGGTTTTATCTACACATTTGCTTTCATCATATTCAGGCCAATGCTGCTGACAAACCATACCGTCGCCCAACTTTGAATGCTCCCATACTTCTTCGCAAATATGAGGTGCAAATAGATTTAACAATATGGTAAATAATCTGAATTCGCCTTTGGTGACAGAACCTATATCATAAATATCATTTAACAAAGCCATTAATGTTGCAATTGCTGTGTTGAATTTTAAAGCTTCAATATCTTCACCAATCTTTTTGATGGCTCTATGGAAGGAAGCTTCCAATTTAGGACTGAGCGCTTCCTCTGATGTCATGATTTCTTGCAAATTCCAAAAGCGTTCCAGAAACGTCTGCAGCCTTTGATACTTGCAGTGCTCCAAGGAGCTGCTTTTTCAAAGTCACCAATGAACATTTCATATAAACGCATAAGGTATCTGCACCGTATTCATGTATGATATCATCCGGATTGACTACATTGCCACGAGATTTACTCATTTTCGCCGTTTTCACCTAAAATCATACCATGACTGGTACGTTTGGCATACGGCTCTTTGGTTGGCGCAATTCCAATATCATAGAGGAATTTATTCCAGAAACGGCTGTATAGCAGGTGCAAAGTGGTATGTTCCATGCCACCGTTGTACCAATCAACCGGAGCCCAATATTTTAAAGCTTCTGCGCTTGCCAAGGCGTTATTGTTATGCGGGTCCATATAACGAAGGAAATACCAGGAAGAACCGGCCCATTGAGGCATGGTATCTGTTTCACGCTTTGCAGGACCACCGCATTTTGGACAAGTAGTATTGACCCAATCCGTCATTTTGGCAAGCGGAGATTCTCCGTTGTCTGTTGGTTCGTAAGAATCTACATCAGGCAATTCCAATGGTAATTGCTCCTGAGGAACCGCAACTTGTCCGCATTTATCGCAATGTACAATCGGAATTGGTTCACCCCAATAACGCTGCCGTGAGAATACCCAGTCGCGCAGTTTAAAGTTTACCTTTGTACGTCCAATGCCTTTTTCTTCTAAGTATGCTGTAATCTTTTTCTTTGCTTCCTCAACGGTTAAGCCGTTTAAAATATCTGAATTCACCATGGTACCGTTTTGATTTTCAGTAAATGGTTCTTTTTGTACGTCGCCGCCTGCTACAACTTCAACAATTGGAAGATTGAATTTTTTTGCAAATTCCCAGTCACGCGCGTCATGACCCGGAACAGCCATAATGGCGCCTGTACCATAAGAAACTAAAACGTAATCGGAAACAAAAATCGGAATTTCTTTTTGTGTCAAGGGATTGATACCTTTTACACCCTTTAATTCCACACCCGTTTTTTCTTTGGCAACCTCTGTACGTTCAAAATCAGATTTTTTTGCAGCTGCTTCCTGATAATCACGGATTTCATCCATGTTGGAAAGTTTATCTTTCCAAGTTTCAATCAAGGGATGCTCCGGAGAGATAACCATATATGTAACGCCATACATCGTATCCGGACGAGTGGTATAAATCTCTACTGTGTCGCCTGCTGTGGTAGCAAATTTGGCTTGTACACCTGTGGAACGGCCAATCCAGTTTCTTTGCTGTGCTTTTACACGTTCCGGATAGTCTACCAAATCCAAATCATAAATCAAACGTTGTGCATATTCTGTAATTTTCAGCATCCATTGAGATTTTGTCTTACGCACAACCTCACTTCCGCAGCGTTCACAACCACCGTTTACTACCTCTTCATTTGCAAGCACACACTTGCAAGAAGTACACCAGTTTACAGCCATTTCTTTTTTATAAGCAAGACCGTGCTGAAATAACTGAAGGAAAATCCATTGTGTCCATTTATAGTATTCCGGGTCCGTGGTGTTAATTTCACGGGACCAGTCAAAAGAAATACCCAAAGAAATCAATTGCTGTTTAAAACGCGCAATATTCTGTTCTGTTACAATTTTGGGATGTACATGATTTTTAATTGCAAAGTTTTCAGTAGGCAAACCGAATGCATCCCAGCCAATCGGATACAGCACATTATACCCCTGCATGCGGCGCTTTCTTGCAATAATGTCAATTGCAGTGTAAGAACGCGGATGTCCTACATGCAGCCCTTGTCCTGACGGATAAGGGAATTCAATCAGTGCGTAATATTTCTCTTTGTCTGATTGATTGGAAGCATGAAAAACTCCTGCTTCTTCCCACTTTTTATGCCATTTTTCTTCTAATGGTTGATGTTCGTACTTCACAGAATTTCCCCCTAATTTAAAAAGCTCATATCAATAGATTCTCCGTCCTGCCATAAACGGTCAAGGTCATAAAATTCACGGGATTCAGGTGTAAAGATATGAACAATTACGCTGTTATAATCCATTAACACCCAAGAATTTGCTCTGTAACCTTCCATATGGTCAGGCATAATGCCTACAGATTTCAGACCGACTTCCAATTCATCCGCCAATGCATTTACATGAGTATTGCTGGTACCTGTTGCAAATACAAAATAATCTGTCAGGGAAGAAATATCCTCTATTTTGACAATTTTAATTTCTTCTGCTTTTTTGTTATTTAAATATTTTGCCGCTTCTTTTGCTAATTCTAAAGATGTCATGCACTCCCACCATTTCTCCGGCAAATATCGCTTTGTCAACAATTTTCTTTTGCCGGTTAGAAAATTGCGTTCATAAATTAGAATTTATAAATCAAACTGTTTGATTGCCCAATTATATGCCGCTACACTGTCAGGATGTACCGTTTTATGAGCTGATGTTAAATCCTGAATAGAAAATATTAAACCTTCCAATACTGCTTTATCAAGGCTTTCTCTTGCTAAATCCCGCAATTTTTCTACACCTTCGTAGTCACGGTCCATTGAAATAAAGTCCGCTACAAACAACACTTTATCCAACTGGGTCATATGAGCACGTGCGGTTGTATGGTACAGTACTGCGTTAAGCATCTCTTCATCTTCAATATGCAGTACTTGTTTCATATACAAATATCCGCATTTTGCATGCCAAAGCTTTGGAACGTCGCGCTCTTCATCAGTGAGTATTATACCAGAGTCCTCCATCATTTTCAATTGTTCTTCTTTTGGAAGCTCTTTCATAATATCATGTAAAATTCCGACTGTTTCCGCCTTTTTTTCATCTACGCCATATCTGCTTGCCAACGCAATACATTCCTCCGCAACATAAACAGAGTGACGAAAACGTTTATCAGACAAAAACGGACGAATAATCTCTTTATATTGTTTTGAATTCATAGACTTACTCCTTATACAAGTCATATTGTTTCATATAATTCACAACAGCTGCAGGAACCAAGTCGGAAATATCCTCTCCATTTTTCCATACAGTTCTGACCAATGTAGATGATATAGGTAAAAAATCAATATTAGCCAGTATCGTATTTGCACCGTGCGTTTTCAGAATTTGGGCATATTGTTCCATTTTCCCCATTCCCTCTATGCTGCGAGGCGCAGAGCAAATGGTTGCCAATTGAAAAATACGGTCAGGGTCGTTCCATGTCAGCAAAGATAAAAACATATCTTCCCCTGTAATAAAATAAAGCATATCATTGGGAAATTTATGTTTTAACGCTTCTAACGTCAAAACTGTGTAGCTGGGTGTTTCTCTTTGCACTTCCATATCAGAGACTTCGTAACCGAATTCCTTTGCCGCCAACCGGCACATACGGACACGATGTACTGCATCCGCCAAATGTTCTTCTCCCTTATGGGTAGGAACTTTGGTGGGAATCAAAATAACACGGTCAAATCCAATTTTTTCAGAAAACCGTTTGATTAAATGCAAATGACCATTATGAATCGGATTAAACGTACCGCCCAAAATTGCAATTTTCTGCATCACAGCACATCACGACCAATCTATGATTTTTTCTTAGATTTCGGCAAAACAATTTTAGGGTCTTGCTGATTCTTACGGTACAAAATAAACTTTGTACCAATCACCTGAATCACATCAGACTTTGTTTTTTCTGCAATTTCTTCTGCTGTATCGCGCGGAGAATGCGGCGCTGTCTCCAGCACTTTTCCTTTAATCAATTCTCTTGCTTTCAACGCATCATTTGCTTGCTTTACAATGTCGTCGCTAATGCCGCCTTTTCCAACCATCAAAATGGTTTCGATAGAATTTGCTATAGCACGCAAATAAGCGCGTTGTTTACTTGTTAGCATGGTATGCTCCTTTATCAATTATTCAAATACTCTTGTAATTTTTGAGAAAACAGCATAAGTGCTTTTCCTCTATGACTCATACGGTCTTTTTCCTCATTGGATAACTGACCGAAAGATTGTTCTCCCACCAAAAAGATTGGGTCATAACCAAATCCGCCGTCACCAGTCAATTCAAATGCGATAGTTCCTTCACAAGTTCCTTCTGCGGTAATACAATCTCCGTTTGGAAACACACAGCAAATGGAACACACGAAACGAGCAGTCCGTTTTTCTTTTGGTACGTCTTTTAATTCGTACAACAATTTCTCCATTTTCTGCAGGTCTGTCGCATGTTCACCTGCATATCTGGCAGAGTAGATTCCGGGGGCGCCGTTTAAAGAGTCTACTGCCAATCCCGAATCATCTGCAATGGCCGGTAATCCTGTTTCTTTGCATGCAGCATTTGCCTTTAGATACGCATTTTCCGCAAAAGTGGTTCCTGTTTCGTCTACTTCCTGTAGCTGTGCAGTGGAAACCTCAATCCCAATAGGATTCAAAATACGTTCCATTTCCGCTAATTTTTTTTTGTTATGGGTTGCTATGATAAACTTCATAAACGTTAATCCTTATAAAAATCGTCAAAATCCTCGTCTTCTTCATCCTCATCTGCTTCCGGCTCGTCATCATTTCTTTTTTCAAATAATGCTGCAGCAAATGCATGAGCATCAAATGGCTGAAGATCTTGTATTTTTTCACCTACACCAATGAATTTTACAGGCAGCTGTAATTCTTCTCGAATGGCAAGCACTACGCCGCCTTTTGCAGTACCGTCCAATTTTGTCAGCACAATACCTGAAATACCGGCGGCATTTTTAAACTCTCTTGCCTGATTGACCGCATTTTGACCTGTAGTGGCATCCAGTACAAGCAATACTTCTTTGTCACAGTCCGGAAGCTCTCTGTCAATGATGCGGCTGATTTTTGCCAATTCGTCCATTAGATTCTTCTTATTGTGCAGACGGCCTGCTGTATCGCAAATAATTACATCTGCTCCAACTGATTTTGCTTTTGCAATGGTGTCAAATACAACGGAAGCGGGGTCGGAACCTTCGTCACGTTTTACCATTTCCACTTGTGCACGGTTTGCCCAAACCTCCAATTGTTCAATCGCAGCGGCACGGAACGTATCGGCAGCACCCAAAATGACTTTTTTTCCTTCTTTTTGCAGGCGCAGCGCCATTTTACCAATGGTTGTGGTTTTACCTACACCGTTGACGCCGATTACTAATATAATAGATGGTTTTGTCTGAATATGCAACTCCTCATCGCCGCTAATCATTTCTGCAACAATGTCTTGAATCATACCCATAATCAACTGCGGGTCGGTGACGCCTTCTTCTTTCACGCGTGCTCTTAACTCCGCACAAATTTTTTCAGCCGTGGGCATACCCACGTCTCCCATTACCAGAAGCTCCTCCAGCTCTTCAAACAATTCCTCATCAATTTTTGTAAAGGAATTGAGCATAGAGCCAATTGAGCCTGAGATGCTCTCTCTCGTTTTCTTTAATCCTTGTTTGATTTTATTAAAAAATCCCATAAGCTCATCTACTCCTTAATTCAAATTAGTATTATAAACCTAATTTTTCTTCAATTTCGCTTACATCCAGCTCTAACAATTTCGATACCCCCTGGTCCTGCATGGTAACGCCATATAAAACGTCCGCTTCTTCCATGGTGCCCCGGCGGTGTGTAATGGTAACAAACTGTGTATTATCATTCATTTTGCGTAAATAAGAAGCAAACCGTGATACGTTTACATCATCCAACGCCGCTTCAATTTCCCCATCTAAAAATACAAAACGGCGGAGGACTTACTTTCATAATGGCAAAATACAGTGCAATGGCGACCAAAGCCTTCTCACCACCGGACAACAATTCAATGTTGGTCACAATTTTGCCCGGAGGATGTACCGTAATGCCAATTCCGCTTTCCAATACATTGTCAGAGTCCAGTAATTCCAAATTGGCTTTTCCGCCGCCAAACAACGTTTGGAACGTCTCTTTGAAATTGGTATTGATTTGTTCAAAACGTTCCAGAAACAGTTCTTTCATTTGATGGATTAAATCGTGGATTAACTTTCTCAGCTCATTGCGCGATTTCTCTACATCTGCAATTTGGGAAGTCAAGAATTCATAACGTTCGGATACTTCTTGATATTCCTCAATGGCCGCTACATTTACCGTGCCCAACGCTTTTATTTTTGATTTGAGTTCATTTAATCTGCGCTGTGCTTTTCCTGCGTCTTCCATTTGAATGTCAAGCGCCTGTGCTTCTCGTCTGGTTAATTCATATTCTTCCCATAATTTTGTAATGATACTATCATACTCTTTTTGCAAGTTGGCTTTTCTTTCTTCCAAACGTGCAAGTTCTTTGCCTAGATTTTCACGCTCCACAGATTTTTCACGTTCCTGCGTTCTCAACTGCGCACAATGCTGCTCTGTTTGCAGACGTTCTTCTGTTAATTTAGCAATAGTTTCTTTTGAGGATTTTGCCTGTTCACGCAAAGAAGTTACCTCTTCTTTGAAAGCAGCAATCTGCTTTTTTACCAATTGGTTTGCGCCTGTCACTGCACGAATTTCACTGTTCAGCACTTCCGCTTTATGGTCGTAATTCAAGCGATTTTGACGTAAATCTTCCAACTCTTTTTCAAGAGCTTCTTTTTCTTTTTCAATAGAGACTCCTGCAACACGCAGTTCTTGTAACTGTTCATTCAACAATTGACTTTCCTTGCCGAAAGATTCTTTGCTGCCTGTTAATTGAGTTAACCACGTTTGCACAGCTGTAATCTCATCTGTTATCTTGGACAATTGTGCCGCTGTATCTTCTTTTATTTGCATTTGCTGTTCCAATTGATGAGAGAACTGCTCTTGTTCTGACTTTAGTTGCCGCAAAGCTTCCTCGATGGCTTTGCGCTCATTGAGAACACGGTTATACTCCGCTTGTATCTGTACAGTCTCTTCCCGTCTTTGATACAACATATTTTTCGCATGTTCAATCGCCTGTTCTGCTTTGATTGTACGCTGTGCGGTTGCCTGAAATGTCTCTTTGGCTTTTGCGGCCTGCTGTTCCAAAGCGGCAATTTTTTCTTTGCCCTGTGCGATGTCAGCACTGCGGCTTAATAGCCCTGCACTGCGTGCTTGGGAACCTCCGGTCATGGAACCGCCCGCATTTACTACTTGTCCGTCTAATGTCACAATACGAAAACGATAATGATACCGTTTGGCAATCTGAGTGGCGGCATCTAAATCCCTCGCTACTACGATACGCCCCAGCAAAGACTGCAATACGCTGCGATATTGTGCATCACATTGGCATAAATCTTCCGCAATACCAATGAATCCTTCACAGGAATCCAATCCCGATTCAGTCAACTTATTTGCTTTTATGGTAGACATAGGCAAAAATGTCGCTCGGCCTTTTTCTTTCTGTTTTAAAAAGAGAATTGCCTGTTTGGCGTCTTGTTCATTTCCAACTACTATATGCTGCATCGAAGCGCCCAACGCGGTTTCTAAAGCAACGGCATATTGTTTCGGAACTTCTATCAAACGAGACACAGGACCGTGTATCCCGTTTAAATGACCATTTGCAGCTTGATTCATAACCGCCTTAACGGAATGATGAAAACCTTCCAAACTGCTTTCCAAGTTCTCTAAAAATTTGATTTTTCTACTCTGCTCATTGATGTCCAGCATAATACGGTCGGCAATTTGTTTTTCCTGTTCCAGTTGTTTGCGGCAATCTTGATAATGCTGTTGGCAGGTTTCAATCTCTTGCGCCATAGATTCTAGCTGTGCTTTCGCATCGGCTACCATATGGTGGTAATCATGTTCTTCCGATTTTAACTTCTCTATTTGCGCTTGATAAGCATTTGCTTGCTGTACATACGTATTTTGTCTTTCTTCCGCCTGACTCATTTCCGAATCTGCAACCATTTGCTGCAATTTTATCTCTGAGTTTTGTTCCGTTAAATTATGTAACTTTTGCGTTGCCTGTGCAATTTCAGAATCCGATTGATTCATATCGTTTCTTGATTGATTCCAACTTTTCTATATAAGATTGCTGTTCTCTATGATTGTTTAACATAGTTCCTCAGTTTCTTTAGTCTATCTTTTTATAATCAACTCTTGTTCTGATGATTGATGTGATAAAGAAGCAATCCAACTCTTTTGATACGCTCAATACTTTGATTGTTATGGAAGCATATCATTTTCTAAAACGGATATTTCTGCCTTTGCGTGCTGCAAGTGCTTCTGCCTGTGATGTTTTGGTACGTATTTCATCCATTTGTACCGTATAACTGTTAGCACGATTAAAACTCATCTCTCAATTTCGCGGCTGATTTCTTCCAGCTGGGCAGAAACTTGTTCTTCCTGATTTCGCGCGATTGCAGTTTTTTCTTCCTGTTCACGCAATACATTACCGGAACGCTCCAGTGTATTGAGCCAAAGACCAATTTCAAGATTGCGTTTTTCTTCATAAAATTCCAGATAGCTCTTAGCTTTTTCCGATTGTATGCGCAGAGGTTCCACCCTGTCTTCCAATTCAGAAACAATGTCATGCAGACGAACCAAGTTTTCTTCCGCCTGAAATAATTTTCTCTCGGATTCCTCTTTGCGATAACGGTATCTGGAGATACCTGCCGCCTCTTCAAAAATTTCGCGGCGCTCCTCCGAACGGGCAGATACAATGCTGTCGATTTTGCCTTGTCCGATGACGGAATAACCGTCACGTCCAAGACCGGTATCCATAAACAGTTCGTGAATATCTTTTAGTCGGACAGTCGCATTATTGATTAAATATTCACCATCGCCGGAACGATAATAACGGCGTGTAATGGAAACCAAATCTCCGTCAAAGGGAAGTTCACGATTTTGATTTTCAATGGTCATGGTAACTTCCGCATAACCGTGGGCTTTACGGCTTGTTGTTCCGCTGAACACAATATCTTCCATTTTGGAACAACGCAGATTTTTGGTAGATTGTTCGCCCAAAACCCAACGGATTGCGTCACTGATATTACTCTTGCCGCTTCCGTTTGGACCAACCACAGCAGTAAATCCATGATGAAAAGTTAATTTTGTGCGGTCGGGGAACGTTTTAAATCCGTGAATTTCTAATGACTTTAACCGCAAACTTCCACTCCTTTCTGTTCCTTATCTGCATATGCTAATAAAAAACGATTTCTCTGTATCGTCTCTTTTGTTTTTATCTCTATATGATAACCCATAGAAGTAAAAAATTGCAAATTACTCTTTTTTTGCCCTACTGCTTTGGAATAATCCTTTGGATGGATAAAAAGTTCAATCTTTTTTCCTATTACGAAAGAATGCTCCAAATCTTGCAAAATAGCATTGCGATATCTTCTGCTTTCACAAAGTTCTCTCAATGGAAAGGTCCCAAGCCCGGAACTAACGGTCTCGCTCAATTCGGAGAACTGTAGTCCCAACGAAACGACCCTAATTTGTTCTTGTTCAAAAATGTAAGGAAGTCACTGTGATAGTCAATTGTTTCTTCTAAAGATAACGTATCATACTTTCCACTCTCATACAGCTGTCCCAAATAAGTATGCCTCATGATTACAGTAGGATAAATGCGCACCGTATCCGGAGCTTATTACCAAGCGATTTCAATCGCTGTTTGTTTTGCACCTTGCACCGTATCCCCATATAATCCCGTCATCATTTGAAGATAGAGCCTAAAACCAAAGGTTTTGATAAGAGCAGAAGCCTCTCTCACTTGCCGTGCCGTATGTCCGCGCTGATTGACAGTTAACACGGTATCCAGCATACTTTGCGCTCCCAATTCAATGGTGGCTGCCACCCCTGTCGATACGTACAGCGATGCAATTCAATTTCAAATGGTGCAGGATAGAAATATGGATCTTTTAGGTTCCTCCTGTTACAAACGGCTGTGCCGCCTCTAACAGTGAAACCATATAATCATGGTCCAGCGCTGTAAAACTACCGCCAAAAAACGCAAGCTCCAGCTGCATGGTTTCGATCTTTATGTTAACAGGCTGCTTGTATTTGCATCTCGTAATTACCTTTAGGAGCAGGTTGTTCTTGTATTCCCGTAATGCTGACTTGATTACAAAAGCTGCATTGATGAGGACATCCATTGTGCGGAACAAAGATTGCAATATTCTGCAAGTTGATTAATTCCCATCAGTCTCAATGCTTCTCTCGCGTTCGTTGTTCGCATCTTTTATTCTTCCCTCCACCCTTGCCAATTACATTCTGGTTTAGGTGGACTTCAACAGTGAAGTGTTTATTGTGGTCAGGGCCACTTTCACCTGTTAATACATACGTTAAGTGCTCCTCAGGGTTTTGCTGAATAATTTCCTGGAGCATTGTTTTATAATCTTTAAATGGTTTTGGCTTTGGCGTTTGAATGGCAGGTTCAATAAAACGCAAAATAAAAGAGCGCGCTTGTTCCATACCGCCGTCCATATAAATGGCCGCAATGATTGCTTCAAAAGCATCTGCCAAAATAGAAGGACGGGTATCTCCGCCTGTATTTTTTTCTCCATTGCTCAATAATAAATGATTTCCTACACCAATTTGAGTAGCAAATCCGCACAGCGCTTTTTCGCAGACCAGTGATGCGCGTGTTTTGGTTAAATCACCTTCCGGCATATTTGGACAGTGCTTGAACAGATAATCTGCCACAACAACACCCAAAACAGAGTCACCCAAAAATTCCAAACGCTCGTTGCTTGGGCCTGCTTTTTTGTTTTCATTTGCATAAGACGAGTGTGTTAATGCAGTTTTCAAATACTTTTTATCTTTAAAATGATAGCCGATTTTATCCTCAAGTTCTTGCAGCATGAAAACCTTACCTTTCCTATTTTTTAATGGTATATCCCATCATGTAACATTTATGAGTTTTCTTTTGTTTGATAATCTGAAATGCTGTCGGCAATCAAACCAACCACATTGGATTCCACATATTGTTTGGTCAAACGAATTGCACTTTTAAATGTTCTTGCGTCCGCACTGCCGTGTGCTTTAAATACAGGTTTTGCCGCACCTAAAATAGGCGCGCCTCCAACTTCTGTATAATCAAACATCTTTTTCAATTCTTTCATATCTTTTAACACAACGGAGGCTGCCAGTTTGTTTTTTGTACTCTTTGTGAAAATACCTTTTATTTTACTCATGAGCACCATAGCAACGCCTTCATATACTTTTAGAATCATATTCCCTGTAAATCCGTCTGCAACTACAACGTCGGCAGCATCCACAGGCAATGCTCTGCCTTCCACATTACCCACAAAGTTTAATTTTGACGCTTTCAACATCTGATAGGCGTCTACTTGTACTTGAGTGCCTTTGTTTTCTTCGCCGCCAATATTCGCAAGTCCAACACGCGGATTATGTAAATGCATTACTTTTTCCATATAAATGCTGCCCATTACACCAAATTGCTGCAACATTTCGGGACGGCATTCATTATTTGCACCTGCATCCAAAAGCATAAAATGTCCTTTGCTTTTAGGCATAATCGGCGCAAACGCAACACGTTTAATTCCTTTGATTCTTTTCACCAACAAGGTAGCTCCTACAACCAAAGCACCGCTGTTGCCGGCTGAAATAAATGCGTCTCCGTTTCCCGCAACCAATTGGCGGCATCCTTCTGCCATGGAAGAATCGGATTTTCCTTTTGTAATCTCCGTAGGCTCATCTTCCATGGTAATGACACCGGGCGCATGAACAATTTCCATACGATTTAATGAAATATTATTTTCTTTGGCAACACGACGAATCTCATCCTGATCTCCTGTCAACAAAATATCAATATCAAAATCTGTTACAGCTTCGGCGCATGCCTTTAAAATTTCCAAAGGCGCATTGTCCCCGCCAAATGCATCTACGATTATTTTCATGTTTTCGCACACCCTTTACTTCAATTCACACATATTGTTCCAACAGATTCAGTGAACGCTGTGCTAAGGCAGCGTAACGCTCTTTTTTATCTTTGATATGCTCACTCAGTGCAGGCAGCACACCAAAATTTGCCCCCATGGGCTGAAAGTTTTTGGAAACACTGTTCGCCACGTGGTCGCTTAAAGCCCCCATCATGGTTTCTTTCGGTAAAATCAACGCAGATGCCCCATGTTTTCGGTTTACCGCGTTGATGCCCGCCAAAATGCCCGATGAGGCGGATTCCATGTATCCTTCTACCCCTGTAATTTGTCCTGCAAAGAATAAATTGGGATTTTGTTTGAAACTGAAATCCTGATTCAACACTTGAGGCGCATTCAAAAATGTGTTGCGGTGCATCACACCGTAACGCATAAATTCGGCATGCTGCAAACCCGGAATCATAGAAAATACACGCTTTTGTTCGCCAAATTTTAAATTGGTCTGAAAACCAACCAAATTATAAAGCGTACCTTCTCTATTTTCCCCTTAGCCAAAATTCTACAAGTATCTTAAGGACGATGACCTGTTTTCGGATTGATTAAGCCAACCGGCTTCAAAGGGCCGTAGCGCATGGTATCTTTTCCGCGCTGAGCCAAAACTTCGATTGGCATACACCCTTCATATACTTTTGGATTGGCAACATCAAAGTCGTGCACAGGAGCACGTTCTGCCAATACCAGTGCATCATAAAACGCCTCGTATTCCTCTTTGTTCATGGGACAGTTGATATAGGCATCATCTCCGCCTTTATCATAACGGGACGCAGTAAAACAATCTTCCATAGAAAGACTTTCCGCTGTTACAATCGGCGCGGCGGCATCATAAAAACTAAGGCTGTCTCCGCAAAGAGACACAATTTGTTCTGCCAATGTATCCGATGTCAGCGGACCGGTTGCAATCACAGTAATGCCTTCTTTTGGAATCTCTGTGACTTCTTCAGATACCACCTTTATCAAAGGATTGCTTTTGATTTTTTCTGTAACCATCTGAGAAAAACGGTCGCGGTCTACTGCCAATGCCCCACCAGCAGGTACACGGCATTGATCCGCACATTCCATCAGCAGAGAATGAAACCTACGCATTTCTTCTTTCAACAAACCCGCAGCGCTTTCCACACGATCTGCTTTGAAAGAATTGGAACAAATCAACTCAGCAAACTGTTCACTGGAATGAGCAGGAGAATATTTTTTCGGTTTCATTTCATATAGCATAACTGCCTCTCCTTTTGATGCAATCTGCCATGCAGCTTCACATCCCGCTAATCCTGCTCCTATGACTGTAATGCTCATTCTTCCTCCACTTTTTCGTACCCACAATCCGGTGTAATACAGTATAATTTTGGTTTTTTACCTTTTTTCTTCAGCAAGGTTTTTCCGCACTGCGGACATTTTTCCATAGAAGGTTCGTCCCAGGAAACAAAGTCACAGTTTGGATACTCTTTGCAGCCATAAAATACACGGCCTTTTTTGGTCTTTTTCACAATGACGCGGCCGCCGCATTTTGGGCATTCCGCGCCTGTTTCATTGATAATCTTTTTGATATTCTTGCATTCGGGATAACCGGGACATGCAATGAATTTGCCGTAGCGACCTGTTTTTACCACCATTTGACGACCGCACAATTCGCATATAATATCTGTTTTATCTTCTTCCAACTGAATTTTCACGCCGTCCATGGCCTCTTTGGCTTTTTTCAGCGTATCAGAAAATTCATCATAGAAGGTATGCAGCTGCTGTGTCCACTCTTCCTTGCCATGCTCTACTTCATCCAGTTCGCTTTCTACTTGTGCGGTAAATTTAATGTTCACAATTTTCGGAAAATGTTCTTTCATCAGTTTTGTAATCACTTCCCCAAGCTCCGTTGGCTTTAGGGTTTTATTTTCTCTTGTGACATATTCTCTTGCCGTAATGGTAGAAATAGTAGTTGCATAAGTGGAAGGACGTCCGATTCCGTTTTCTTCCAGAGCCTTAATCAAAGAAGCTTCCGTATAACGCGGAGGCGGCTGTGTAAAGTGCTGGTTTCCAACCAATTCTTTGCATTTCAAAGGCATACCATTTTCCAAGACAGGCAATGCGCCTTTTGCCTCTTCCTCTTCATCTTCGCTTCTCATATGGATACAATACGTAAGTCAAATGCAAAACCGTATAACCGGAAGCTTTGAAAATATAATTTTTTGCCTGAATATCTGCCTGAGTTGTACTTTGAAGACAATTTGACATTTGGCAGGCAATAAAGCGCTCCCAAATCAATTTGTACAGTTTATATTGGTCTGACGTTAAACTGTCTTTTACCTGGTCGGGAGATAAGTTGGGCATCGTCGGACGAATGGCTTCGTGTCCGTCTTGTGCGTTTGCTTTTACTTTAAATTTACGTGGGGTATCAGGCAAATACTTTTTACCCCAACGCTCTAAAATATAATCGGCAGCTTCTTTGACTGCATCTTCGGAAATACGCAAGGAGTCGGTTCTCATATACGTAATCAAACCGACTGCACCCATGTCAGCTACTTCAACACCTTCATACAGTTCCTGCGCTACTTTCATGGTTCTTCTGGCCTGAAAACCCAGTTTACGAGAGGCTTCCTGCTGTAATGTAGAAGTGATAAACGGAGGCGCGGGAGATTTTCTCCTGGTACCTTTTTTCACTTTTACCACTTGATATTCCGCATCTTCCAGCTCTGCCAGAATTTTATCTGCTTGTTCCTTGTTGGAAATTTTGATTTTTCCGTCAACATCTCCGTAAAAAGAAGCGGGGAATGCTTTTCTTGAGCCTTTTGGAATAAATTTTGCATCCAAGGTCCAGTATTCTTCCGGCACAAATTTGCGGATTTCGTTTTCACGGTCTACAATAATGCGAACCGCTACTGATTGTACACGTCCACCGGAAAGTCCTCGTCTGATTTTTTGAGATAAAAACGGACTTAATTTATAACCCACCAAACGGTCTAAAATACGGCGTGCCTGCTGTGCATTTACCAAATCCATATCAATGGCACGCGGATGCTCAATTCCATTGGTAACCGCCGTCTTTGTAATTTCGTTAAAGGTAACGCGGTTATGATCTTCCACATCCAGTCCCAATAAATAAGCCAAATGCCACGAAATGGCTTCTCCTTCGCGGTCCGGGTCAGTTGCAAGAAAAATTTCATCACTTTTATCGGCAGCTTCTTTCAACTCTTCCACCAATTTTTCTTTGCCTTTGATGACTTCGTATTTGGGTTTAAAATCTTTTTTAACATCTACACTTAATCGGTTTTCAGGCAAATCGCGCACATGACCCATTGAGGCCACGACATCAAAGTCTGAACCGAGATATTTCTTAATTGTTTTTGCTTTTGCAGGGGATTCCACTATTACTAGTTTAGACATTGTCTAACCACCTTTGCTCACGTACTTTTCAATCTCAAATTTATCGTTTGTTCGATTACTGTCTGATGAAACATATTCTCAATAAAAGCGATAAATTCCAGAAAAATTAAACTTGTCCGGGCAGACTATAACGTCTGCCAGAGTGAGAAAAAATTGCATCACATAATTCTAATTCTGTAACGGCGATTAAAATTCTTTGCGCCGATAATCCTGTTAACACTTCTAATTGTTCTATATGCACAGGTTCATTGGATAATTTACTGAGCAGCAATGCTCCGTCTTGAGAAAGCTGTTCCTTTAACTCTCTATGCTTTTCTGTCGCTTCTTTTTCATCAACTGCTTTGACAGGTCTAGGTTCCTGATAACGCAGTTGTTCTTCTTTCTTTTGTAACTGAGATTCTATTTTGAATTGCTCAAGTTGAAGCAGATACGTATTTGTATATTCTTCTAAAATATCCTGTGCTTTTGTCACAGGTTTTGCACCTGCTTTGATTAAATTATTAACACCTTCTGAAACAGGATTATAAATTCCGCAAGGAACCGCAAATACATCACGATTCTGTTCCAAAGCGGTTCTGGCTGTAATCAGAGAACCACTGCGTTCTGCCGCTTCCACTACCAGTACACCAACGGATAAGCCGGAAATAATACGATTTCGGATAGGAAAATGATGCTTAAATGCAGGTTTGGTTATAGGAAATTCCGAAATAATCGCTCCATGTTCGGCAATGGACCGTCTCATAGCTTCATTTTCCATCAAATACGGATATTCTATTCCACATCCCAAAACACATACGGAACTACCATTGCCTTGCAACGCACCTTGATGTGCTGCCGTATCAATTCCTTTGGCTCCTCCACTAACAATCACCATGCCGGCTTGGGGCCACGTAAATAGGTCATAAGTAATTTGCATAGTTACCCTTAACATACAACATGCAAGGCGGATTATCAATTTGGTAAAGTCTTTGAGGATACGCTTTACAAGCGGGAGTAATGGTTTGAATTCCTTTTGACTCACTGGAATCAATTAGTATTTTACCATCTTCCAATGTATTTTGCGACAATTGTTTGAGTTCTTTTGGGGTAAATAATCCCATCGAATGCCATTGGGTTGGTCCGGCATCGTAAAATGATGGTATATCCGGAAAATAGGATAATATCCGTTTTGGTTTAAAACTGCCTTCTCCTAAGGATAATTGCAGCCACGCCCAGTAAGCTTTACTATCTTCTGTCATACGGATTCCTCTAACTGCATGTCAATTCTTCCGCGCATCATTTCCCACATTAAAATTGCGGCAGAACTTGCTGCGTTTAACGATTCTGCACGCCCCATCATAGGAATGGTAACGCAAGCGTCACAAGCGTCGATTGCGGTCTGACTCAAGCCGTTTCCTTCATTACCAATCAGCATCACTGTGGGTTTTGAAAAATCTGTTTCCAAAACGCTTTGCGCCTGTTCAGAAGGAACTGCCGCAAACACAGCAAATGTTTTTCTTTTTAGCTCTTTAATTGCAAAGGACGGCCTTTCTATGTTCAAGCGAAAAAATTGCACCCATACTGGAGCGCAATGCTTTGGGGCTGTAAATATCACAGCAATCTCCCAAAAACAACACACCACTGACTCAGTGCTTGTACGCAAAACAGAGCCCAAATTCGCAGGATCTTGTATTTGTTCTAACGCAATGTACGTTCCCAATGCCTTCATATCCATCATGCTGTGATGCTGCTCCGGAATTCTGCATACACAGAATACACCTTGATTGTGCTTTTGGCAGAAAGTGCGTCGGCCACATGTTCTTCTATCAAACGATATGAACGGCATTCCTGTATGATTTGAGTGATATAATCGTTGTATTTTGTTTGAGCAGTCCCAGTAAAGTATGCGGAGACAATTTCAATATTGCTCAGTGCGGCATCTCTGCACAGTCTTGCTCCTTCTACCACAAACATACCTTTTTCACGGCGAAACGATGCTGAATCCACTAATTTTGCAGCCAATTTGATTTCTTCATTTTTACGACTTTTGATGATTTCCAACATAACATAAAATCTCCGTGTAACCAAAATTTGCGCCCGAGGGAATCCCCCGAGCGCAACTATAGCTTTTTATAATGCAGATTTTGCTGTTTCTACTAAAGCGGTAAAAGTGAGGTCTGCAACCGCAATCTCAGCAAGCATTTTGCGGTTTAGGCCAACGTTAGCTTTTTTCAAGCCATTCATAAATGTAGAATAGTTCATGCCGTTCAATTGAGCAGCAGCAGAAATACGAGTAATCCATAGACGACGGAAATCTCTTTTCTTTGTTTACGGCCAATATATGCATAATTACTGACTTCATAACGGCTTGTTTTGCCATTTTAAAGTTTTGCTTTTAGCGCCCCAATATCCTTTTGCCAGTTTTAATACTTTTTTTCTTCTTTTGCGTGTTGCCAACGCACCTTTAATACGTGCCATTATCTATATACCTCCAATATTCGGATCAATTATCGTGTTTCCATCCCTTTATAAAAAGAACGCCTATTATTTCCAAGGAATCATTCTCTTTACTGCTGCTACATTTGTTTTATCTGTTACAGCGGTTTGTCTTAGACCTCTTTTTACGTTTGTTGTGTTTCTTGTTCAAAATGTGAGATTTGTTTGTGTGCACGGATAACCTTTCCGTTCTTGATAATTTAAAACGCTTCTTTAGCGCCGGAATGTGTTTTAATCTTTAGGCATGAGTTTATCCCTCCTTAATTGTTTAACATCACTTTGTATTAAGCAGCGAAACATTAGCATATTGCGGCCTTCCAATTTCGCCGGCTTTTCAACATTTGCATGCTCGGAAAGCGCCTCTGCAAAGCGATTCATAATGTCATATCCGTGTTCCGGATGACCCATTTCTCTTCCGCGGAAGCGAATAGAAACCTTTACTTTATCGCCGCCTTTTAAAAAGCGCATTGCATGGCTTACTGTGTTAAAGTCGTGCGTAATATTTGAAAGTCTGATTTCTTTAATGTCAACCACGTGCTGATTCTTTCTGCTTCTTTTCGCGCTTGGTTTGTTCAAACTTATATTTGCCTGTAGTCAATACTTGCATACAGTGTAGCCCGAGGGCAATTTACAAGATCCAAATCTTTTTCTGCTGCCAAATCCAAGGCTTTTGCCGCAGGCATAATACCAAGCTGGCTGCCGTCAGAATCAATTACACGGACTTCTTTGTCACGAATTTCTTCGTTAATCTGTAGCTCTTTACTGCTAATGGTTACACACCTCCAAAAATACGTTGTGATTGTTATCGTTTACAAAATAAAAACGCGGACAGAATCTTCCGTCCGCGCATCAATAAACATACTTATCCCATCGTCAAAATGAGAGATAGTGAATATTGACCCGTGTCGGACGATACCCCACAGGTGAGAGCACATGTGTCCGGGCTTTGTTTTACTCCAGTTATTTTAACAGGTTACGTTCTATTTGTCAAGAGAAAATTCACGTTTCCATTCTCCCGTTACTTCTTGATTGAGATGGAACGAATATAACATACATTCTTTTACAGGCTTTCCGCAGCATTGCTCCATTGCGTATACGTACAGTTCCAATTGCAGACGGTAACGTTCCCACAGTTCTTTGCATGTTTCACCCGGTCTGTTTTAAAGTCCACAATCACCAATGCACCGTCTTCTTCAAATACGCAGTCAACCGCACCCTGCAAAACAGCAGTTTCTGTTTTTAAGTGTTCCGGCAGATGTGTTTCCACAACTGATAATGGCAGTTCCATTCATAAAGCGTTTTTCTTCTTTTCCAAAGAGGTGGATGCCAGCATGCGTTTCCCCAATGGACTTTGAAAAATGATTGTGCTTTGATAAATCAACCGTTTGTGCCTGCTGTGATGTTAAATATCCTTGTTTTACGATTCTGTCGTGCATTCTGCCTGCGCATCATGGCTTTGCAGCTTCATAATCCGCATACTGCTAAATTCGTGCAGCGCTGTTCCCCGTTCTGCAGGCGTTAATCCAAAACTGCTCATAAAACGCGGCCGCGAAAGCGTGTTCTTCACTTTAGAAATCTTACCTGCCAATTCGGATGCTGTTACATTTTGCAGGTAATTGCGTCAGCATCTTCGTTGATACTGAAACTCTATTTTTCTTGTAAAGATTGAAGCAGGTTCCTATTTACGGGAGCTTCCTGTTTTTCTTCCGTTTCTTCTATGACAGGTTCCTGTTTCGAGGCAGTACCACATGCATGCTCCAAGGCTGTGAAGAATTGGCAAAGTAAAATGATGTTGCCGTCTCCATAGCACGTTCCCAACTGATGACCGTCCGTATGGCTCAACGCACAGGATAAAATCCAATCTGAAAAACTGGAAGCTCGATTCACCACAAATGGCTCTTGCTTTCTCTCTCCACTTAGCTGGGCGGCTAATTTTGTAAGAGTGCGGTCTAAATTTTTTACGGTAGACAGCATAATCAATTTTTCTTTTGCCCTGGTCATTGCCACATATAAAACACGCATCTCTTCAGACAGCTTTTCCCTGTTCATTTCTAACGCTATGGCTTCTCTGGGCAACGTGGTATATCTGCAATTGGTTTCCAAATCGCGTAGTTTTACGCCCAGACCCAAACGGGGATGCAGCAGCCTTTCCCTGTTAAACGGATTGAAGCAGCGGGCGAAAATGCAAATAGGAAATTCCAAACCTTTGGGAGCGATGAATGCTCATGATTTTTACCGCGTCAGCTCCTTCGGACATAACAGAAGCCGCAGGTAAATCGGCATCCTGTTTCTGCAAACGGTCAATGTAACGGATAAACCCGGATAACCCGTGATAACCTGCCTGTTCAAACTGTTTGGCATATTCCATTAACATCTGTAAATTGGCCAATCTGCTTTCCCCATGGGTCATGGTTTGTACCCATATTCAGATATCCGCTTTTGTAAATATAGTTTAACAAACGGTCGGCAGGCATGTGGTTGCCGCCATGGTACGGTACTGCTCCAAATCCTCTAAAATGCAGCCGCCTGCCGGTTTTGGTTACCAAAAGATTTACACGCCAAATATAACGGCTGTTTTCATTCCCACGCATTTGCGCCATATCGTCCACCGTAAATCCGTAAATAGGACTCATCAAAACAGAGGCAAACGAAATGTCCTGCAAAGGATTATCAATCACTCGCAGCAGCGACAGCATGACCGCTACTTCCACGGTAAAATACGAAAAAAACCATTGTGGGTATCTGCCCACGCAGGAACACCGTATTTTTCCAACTCTTTTGCATAATCGGGGGCATGTTTGTTTGCACTGCGCAGAAGAATACAAAAATCTCCATACTTTACAGGCCTTTGTTTCCCGTTTTCTGTTACAAGAAAGGATTCCTTCACCATTTTTTGTATGGTATTTGCAATATGACGGCTTTCCAGCACGGTCGTTGTTTCATCTTCCGTTTCGTCCTGAACCGCCGCTAAATCGATAATATCCAATTGGGTCTGACACTTATCATATTCCGGATACTGCGCCCCTGGTACCAACAATTCTTTTCCTTCGTACGCAACGTCGCCTGCCTGGGGCGACATAATTTGCGAAAATATAAAATTAATGGTATCCGTTACTGTTTCACGGGAACGGAAGTTTTTATCCAAAATCAAATACGCGGGATATTGATTCAGCTCCCTTTGATATTCGGGAAAGCTGTGTCTGCGTTCTAAAAAGATACTTGGCATGGCTTGACGAAAACTATAGATGCTCTGCTTTACATCGCCCACCATAAATAAATTTTTCTCATCCTGAGAAATTGCCCGAAACAGCATGTCCTGCGCTTCGTTGGTATCCTGGTATTCGTCCACCATCACTTCATCAAACCGTTGAGATAACTTCTCCGCTTCTTCCGTGCGGACAAAACCATTTTCTGTCTCTTTGATGAGCAATTCCAACGCCCAGTGTTCCAAATCACTAAAGTCCGCCGCTTTGCGTTCTGTCTTTAAACGCCGCAATTCTTCTGAAAATTCCTTGGTAATCGCAAAGAGTTTTTGTACCATAGGTGACAAGCGAGACAAGTCGTCCTTTGTCTCCTGTTCTGTGGCACAGAATAATTTTGCTATCTTTTTATCAACGGTTTCTTTGACCTGCTTGCGGCAGTCACTGATGCGTATTTTCAGTTCATCTTCACTGTATCCCCGCAGTGACGGCAATCGTACAAAGGTCACATTCTCTGCCGCTTTTGCCGCTTCGTCCCACGCTCCATGTTCCAGCACATCTTTCAGATGGTTCAATTCCGCCAAATCGCTTTGATACGTATTTTCATACGTTTCTAATAGTTTGGCGTCCTGTTTCATCAACTCCAGCGCATGTTTTGTAAGGGTAATACAGTAATGTACCGCTTCCTGTGCATAGAAAAGCAAAGTTTGTCCCAAGGAGTATCAGCAACCTGTTCGATATGTTGATACATAGCCGCTTTTTCATCCAACCATTTTGAGGGGGATGGGAACGGGTAAACTCATATAAGGCTTCCACCGTTTGTATGATTCGGCTGTCATCACGGTCGGAACTGAACGCTTCTACCAAGTCGGCAAACGCTTGGTCCTGCTGTTCATAATTCCGTTCCAGCACATTTGTAATGGCGGTTTGCTTTAATAATGTAAGCTCACTGCTGTCTACAATGCGCAATTCCGGAGACAGATTGAGTTTATAAAGTTTTCTTTGATTAATTCATTACAAAACTATGTATGGTACTGATTTGCATCGTCCCAGTAATTGCTGCCGCTGTAAATTACGATTTGTAGGGTCTTGCGCCAACAATTCCGAAATTCTTGCAGCAATACGGTCCTTCATCTCTGCTGCTGCTGCTTTTGTAAACGTTACTACAAGCAGCCTGTCCGCGTCACTGGGATGAACAGGGTCAGTCAACCGTTCTATCACACGCTGAACCAATACCGCCGTTTTACCTGACCCTGCCGCCGCAGATACCAGCAAAGTACCGTCGCGGGCATCAATTGCATTTTTTTGTTCCTGTGTCCATGCTCGGTTCACCCGTTTTCTCCTCCTTTCTGTTTCAATTGCTCCAATACCTCTTCTTTTTTATGACAAAATTGCGGATTACCGCCATCCTCTTTTTCATGTTGGCAAACTGCAAAGTAAGGACAGTATAAACAGCCGTCATAAGCTCCCTGCAAAGGATTCGCCTGCACATTTCCCTGCTGTAAATTTTGAGCCATATTGCCAATAAGCGATTCAATGTGATTTAGCACGCGCTGCATTTCATCAGCATTAAGTAAGGATTCCTGCGATTTCGGCACACCGTCCTTCAATGCAACAGGGATATAAATGCCCTGTGCATGTTCTTCCATACCGCAAATTACAGAAGTATCATTGACTACAACGCCGTTCATGCGAAGCTGTTTATTGATTTCCTTTTCCACTGCGTCAGGTTTTGCTGACCGCGAGATAGAAATAATCGGTCGTGAAGCAGGCATATACAGTACACCTGCCGGCTGATATTGTCCGTTTTGAATCAAGGCGGCAAGATAAATAAGCATTTGCATGTTAATACCATGCAGAATATCTCCTATTTTAAATTCTTTTTTTCCTGTTTTATAGTCCACAACACGCACATATTGCACGCCGTCTTGCTCCATGACGTCCGTACGGTCAATTTTACCCTCCACTTGAACCACTGTGCCATCCTCCAAAGAGATGGTCAAAGGAGAGAAATCGCCTCCGTTTTCCTTTAAAGATAACTCATGACCAATGGGCTGAAACTTGCTCTGGGAAAGTTCTTTTGCAATATGGTGAATGACAACATGGGCAGAATCTGCAATGCGCCGAAATACAAACTGAAACCGCTGGGTTTTATCCTCACTTCCGCCTAATTTCATATTGACATATACAGCAATATATTCTTGAATTGCCTGAATCAATGTTTCTTTCGACATCGCAGCAATTTCTTCTGCGCAATACGCTTGAAATATCTGCTGTAAAAGATAATGGATTAAACTGCCATATTCCAGCTGATCCATTTCTGCAGGTCTGCGTTCTTTTAGATTCAGCCCATAACGACAAAAATATTGGAACGGACACAAATGATATTGTTCAATTTGTGTAGCGGAAACAGACATTTGATTTTGAAACAACTGTTTTGCGTACTCAGGCTGCATAAAACGATGCACATTTTTCGTATATGCACGGTCCAAAGCCTCCATGCGCTCGGCATATCCGTCTTTGTCCTCAAATACTGCTTTTAAAGTGGATTTCAGCTGCGTTTGATTGCGATATTCTTTTGCGGCCATAGTAAACGCTGACTCTTTGGAACATGCAAAATAGGCTTTTTCTATTTGTTGTTCCGTTTGCATCTCTAATAGCGGAAACACGCCTTTTACTTCACTTACAATGGCAGAAGGAGCCTTTGCTTCTCCCGTAAGTCCTGCACGATGCCAAGTGACATATAATCTATGAGAAGCACTGGTAAGTGCCGCATACGCTAAATGCTGTTCTTCTATGGCGGCCTCTTGAGCAGTATCGCTCAAAGGCAATCCCAATTGAATCAAAGATTGCCGTTCCAAATCACTGAATACGCCTCTGCTGCTCGGTACAGCAGGAAATTCACCTTGTACTGTACCAATGACAAATACAACTTTTGGTTGTGCAGGGCGCATACGGTCTGCGGTACCTACAGTCACATGGTCAAGACTTTGCGGAATACCTACAACATCATAAGATAAAATCATCAGGCGCAGCAATTCAGCAAACCGCTGTACCGTTAATGCTTCATGTTCCAATCCCGACGCGCATTGATCCAGAATATCCATTAAAATATTCCATAACTGGGTTTGTTGTTCCGCTGTATCCAGTCGTCCCATTTGTTCCAGTTGATTGGATAAATTTTGCAAAGAAGACGGAACATCCAGCTCTTCTAAAAATTGGTACAGTGCTTTTGCATATATCAACCCGTCCCCATCTTTCAACCGTTTTTGCAGACGCACCAACGGTTTTACTGCTCTCTCACGCAATTGATTCAGTTCTTCCAACCGTTTTTCCTGCTGTTCTGTCTGTCGTTCTACAAAGCCGTCTACATTGGCAGTCCATTCCTTCAGCCATTTTTTTCCTGAAAGATTCCATAAAAACGTATAGTTTTCCAACAAAGAAATTTCATACGGAGTAAGCCCGGCCAATCCTGTTTTTAAATATACAAACATATCGTCCGAAGAAAAATTGCTTTTTAATATTTGCAGTGCATACAGCACCAAACACATCAAAGGTTCCGCATAAACAGAACGTGGCGTATCCATAAAATACGGCACCTCATATTGTTCCAACGCAACATCCAGTACGCCGCGGTAATGGTCTAAACTTCTGGCAATGATAGCAAAATCTTGATATTGATATCCCTCATTCATCATCAAATGTCGAATGGTTGCACCGATATACGCAGCTTCATGATATACGGTTTCTCCGCTGTATAACGTAATCACATCCGGTACATTGGAAAGCGGTTCTTTCTCCACACGAAAGATTTGATGTTCCAAATGCTTTAAATCTTCCGTTGCAAAGCGAATTCCTGGTTCCAGCACAATAGGTGCAGATACTTGTACGTGATGTTGTCTTGCCATTCGCATCAGCACATTTGCTGTATGGCGTACACGAGCAAACACCTCCGCTCCCATTTGATTATCTAAAGTGTCACACGAAAGAGATACTGTTACCTCACATGCTTGAGACAACATGAGTTCGATTAAGTCAAATTCCTGCTGCGTAAACCCCTCAAAAGAGTCAATATAAATATGGTAACCCTCAAAAAAACGATGTTCCGTAAACGTATGTTTCAAACGTTGAAGGTCGTCTAATGGGTCTAAATAGCTTTGCGCTACCAAAGCATCATATGCGGATAAAATCAGACCAACTTCCTTCAATTTTTGTTTCAGCTTTTTATCTTCTGTTTGCTGTGCCATTTCCAGCAATACAGCAGGCGCTATTGCACACATTTTTAATTCGGCAGACACAGAGAGCATCAGGGGAATCAATTCTTCCACGCGTGTTACATAAAACTCCAGCTCGGCTTTTACTTCTTCCAAAGCCAGACTCATGAAAATATTTCGTCCTCCGTCATCCAATTTTGCAATTCCGCTGCCCCCATAAGCGCGAAACGCCATATCTGTAAGACGAGTAAAACTCATTACCTGTACCTTGTTTACTTGTTTTGGACCAAGCAGCTTGAGCATTGCTTTTTCTGATTCAAAGGAATATTGTTCCGGAACCAACAGCATAACCTTTTCTGTATTTTGTTCTGCAAGATGTTTTACTTGCTCTCGAATCCTGTAAGTTTTTCCACTTCCTGCACGACCTAATATCAGTTGTAACATGAACTCTCTCCTGTTTGCGTGAAATACATTATTTTATCTTTTAGTATATCACAATTGTGCATCAAAAAAAAGAAGACACCTTTTCCCTTTCGCGAGAAAATGTATGCCGTATAGTTGTCATTGACTATATAAAAATGCTATACTAAAATTGTAAATTATTTAAAACGATGTAATTACAAATACGATAGAATATCAGCAAACAAGAAAAAGGAGACAAACATGATACTGGATTTTTCTGTA
>SCPN01000389.1_pt1 | contig 115705 bp, 181 predicted proteins | sample 6106831 | NCBI WGS metagenome assembly SCPN01 (sample SAMN10720447, study PRJNA508395) | human gut metagenome | isolation source: Participant 1, 0 month | reverse complement strand
TGACTAACGACGAAATGCTTTGGGGAGCTGTAAGGAGCAACGATCCAGAGATGTCCGAATGGGGAACCTGGCAGGTAATGCCTGTCACCTCATACTGTTAGGTAATGTAGAGGAAGACGCAGTGAACTGAAACATCTAAGTAGCTGTAGGAAGAGAAAGCAAAAGCGATTGCCTAGTAGCGGCGGAGCGAAACGGCAAGAGGGCAAACCGAAGATTTACTCTTCGGGGTTGTAGGACTGCAACGTGGACTTAAAGATTATTATAGAAGAACTACCCGGAAGGTAGGCCAAAGAGAGTAATAGCCTCGTATTCTGAAATAGTCTTTATACCTAGCAGTATCCTGAGTACGGCGAGACACGAGAAATCTCGTCGGAATCTGGGAGGACCATCTCCCAACCCTAAATACTTCTAGTGACCGATAGTGAACCAGTACCGTGAGGGAAAGGTGTGAAAGCACCCCGGAGGGGAGTGAAATAGAACCTGAAACCGTGTGCCTACAACAAGTTCGAGCCCGTTAATGGGTGAGAGCGTGCCTTTGTAGAATGAACCGGCGAGTTACGATATGATGCGAGGTTGTTGAAGAGACGGAGCCGTAGGAAACCGAGTCTTAATAGGGCGCATTAGTATCATGTCGTAGACCTGAAACCATGTGACCTACCCATGAGCAGGTTGAAGGTGAGGTAAAACTCACTGGAGGACCGGAACCAGGCACGTTGAAAAGTGCTTGGATGACTTGTGGGTAGCGGAGAAATTCCAAACGAACTTGGAGATAGCTGGTTCTTCCGAAATAGCTTTAGGGCTAGCGTCGATGTTAAGTCTCTTGGAGGTAGAGCACTGTTTGTGAGGGTCCATCCCGGATTACCAATCTCAGATAAACTCCGAATGCCAACGAGATATAATCGGCAGTCAGACTGCGAGTGCAAGATCCGTAGTCGAAAGGGAAACAAGCCCAGACCACCAGCTAAGGTCCCAAAATATATGTTAAGTGGAAAAGGATGTGGGCTGTACAGACAACTAGGATGTTAGCTTAGAAGCAGCTATTCATTCAAAGAGTGCGTAATAGCTCACTAGTCGAGTGACCCTGCGCCGAAAATGTACCGGGCAAAACATATTACCGAAGCTGTGGATACCTTTATAGGTATGGTAGGAGAGCGTTCTATGTGCGAAGAAGGTGTACCGTGAGGAGTGCTGGAGCGCATAGAAGTGAGAATGCCGGTATGAGTAGCGAAAGACAGGTGAGAATCCTGTCCACCGTAAGACTAAGGTTTCCAGGGGAAGGCTCGTCCGCCCTGGGTTAGTCGGGACCTAAGGAGAGACCGAAAGGTGTATCCGATGGACAACAGGTTGATATTCCTGTACTAGTATATAGTGATGGAGGGACGCAGTAGCTAACTAAACCAGACGATTGGAAGGTCTGGCCAAGCAGTGAGGTGTGATATGAGTCAAATGCTTATATCTATAATATTGAGCTGTGATGGGGAGCGAAGTTTAGTAGCGAAGTTAGTGATGTCACACTGCCGAGAAAAGCTTCTAGCGTTAATTATACTCTACCCGTACCGCAAACCGACACAGGTAGTCGAGGCGAGTAGCCTCAGGTGAGCAGAGAACTCTCGTTAAGGAACTCGGCAAAATGGCCCCGTAACTTCGGGAGAAGGGGCGCTGACTTATGGTCAGCCGCAGTGAATAGGCCCAAGCAACTGTTTATCAAAAACACAGCTCTCTGCTAAATCGTAAGATGATGTATAGGTGACGCCTGCCCGGTGCTGGAAGGTTAAGAGGAGTGCTTAGCAATAGCGAAGGTATGAATTGAAGCCCCAGTAAACGGCGGCCGTAACTATAACGGTCCTAAGGTAGCGAAATTCCTTGTCGGGTAAGTTCCGACCCGCACGAAAGGCGTAACGATTTGGGCGCTGTCTCAGCTGTAGACTCGGTGAAGTCTTAGTACCTGTGAAGATGCAGGTTACCCGCGACTAGACGGAAAGACCCCATGGAGCTTCACTGCAGGTTGATATTGAGTATCTGTACCACATGTACAGGATAGGTAGAGCCTATGACCTCGGGACGCCAGTTTCGAGTGAGGCGTTGTTGGGATACTACCCTTGTGTTATGGCTACTCTAACCCAGATAGGTTATCCCTATCGGAGACAGTGTCTGACGGGCAGTTTGACTGGGGCGGTCGCCTCCTAAAAGGTAACGGAGGCGCCCAAAGGTTCCCTCAGAATGGTTGGAAATCATTCGCAGAGTGTAAAGGTATAAGGGAGCTTGACTGCGAGAGCTACAACTCGAGCAGGGACGAAAGTCAGGCTTAGTGATCCGGTGGTTCCGCATGGAAGGGCCATCGCTCAACGGATAAAAGCTACCCTGGGGATAACAGGCTTATCTCCCCCAAGAGTTCACATCGACGGGGAGGTTTGGCACCTCGATGTCGGCTCGTCGCATCCTGGGGCTGTAGTCGGTCCCAAGGGTTGGGCTGTTCGCCCATTAAAGCGGCACGCGAGCTGGGTTCAGAACGTCGTGAGACAGTTCGGTCCCTATCCGTCGCGGGCGTAGGAAATTTGAGAGGATCTGCTCCTAGTACGAGAGGACCAGAGTGGACTTACCGCTGGTGTACCAGTTGTTCTGCCAAGAGCATCGCTGGGTAGCTATGTAGGGAAGGGATAAACGCTGAAGGCATCTAAGTGTGAAACCCACTTCAAGATGAGATTTCCCATGATTTTATATCAGTAAGAGCCCTGAGAGATGATCAGGTTGATAGGTTAGAAGTGGAAGTGTGGTGACACATGTAGCGGACTAATACTAATAGCTCGAGGACTTATCCAACGAATGTAACTGAGATATATTGACAACGATTTGGTTTCTTGATACAGTATAGATATTCAATTTTGAGTTGAGAATACTCAGAGTTAAGTGACGATAGCCTAGGAGATACACCTGTTCCCATGCCGAACACAGAAGTTAAGCCCTAGTACGCCTGATGTAGTTGGGGGTTGCCCCCTGTTAGATACGGTAGTCGCTTAGCCTTTATCCGCCATAGCTCAGTTGGTAGTAGCGCATGACTGTTAATCATGATGTCGTAGGTTCGAGTCCTACTGGCGGAGTATATTTTTTAAGCTAGACATTGTCTAGCTTTTTTTGTTATTTGTTAACTGTAGTTGATGACGAAAAGCTAATATCTAGATGTGTCTTTTCAACGACTTTATTTGAGCTTAAGGTTTGATAAAAAGTTTTCGAGCTAGTGGCATATAGGCTTCTGTCATATTCATCGTAAGAAACTGTATCTTATTCATCTTAGAACTTAATAGCTGGGAGTTGGTCTTTATGTTACTTGAAAGTAAACTGATCAAGTTTAAGATGGACAAATGATACCCTTTTCAGTAAGGCGTTGTGTAATTTTTTGTCGAGCTAGATTTGAAATAATGACTCTCTTACACCCTTTACACTGGAAGCAAGGCTTTTTAAGCACGTAGTAGTATTGGTGTTCTAGTTTTGTTTAAACCTCGATTAAGGTATCTTTTTCAAATACAAGAGAAATAATGATGTTAGTGTCTGCAATTCTGTGGTATTCTTAATAGGTCTCATAAGTTCTTCCTAATAATGGTTAAGTTGCTTTTCATTATAGTTCTTATGGGACTTTTTGTGTACACTCAAAAAGCTCTATAATATCTACAGTAGTTTTACCCACTACAGAAATTATAGAGCCAAAATCGTTATTGTTTTTCTACTTTTTCTTTGTCAAACAATTAATATTTTTAGGTGATAGTATTTTTTTATCACCTTGATTAAGTTTAAGTATTATTTAAGCTTAGTGAATTCTGTTACAATAAGAAAAATCAATCTCAAAGGAGAGTATTATGAAACTTAAAAAAATTCTTGGAATTACGGGTGTAGCCCTTCTAAGTGTTGGTATGTTAGCGGCTTGTTCTTCTAAGTCAAGTACTAGTGGAACGACTTATAGTAATATTTATGGCTCAGATCCAGAAACCTTGGATTATATTACATCAATTATGGGAGGGACAAAAGCTGTTTTGACTAATGGTGTAGATGGTCTTATGGAAGCGGACAAATATGGTAATCTTGTTCCATCAGTAGCTGAAGACTGGTCTGTGTCTCAAGATGGTCTTACTTATACCTATAAAATTCGTAAAGGGATCAAATGGTATACTTCTGAAGGTGAAGAGTACGCTAATGTTACTGCTAAGGACTTTGTAACGGGTCTTAAGCATGCCGCTGATGCCAAATCTGGAGCCCTTTATTTGGTACAAGATTCTATTGCTGGATTGTCTGACTACCTTTCTGGTGCCAATAAAGATTTCTCAAATGTTGGCGTTAAAGCAATAGACGATTACACTCTGCAATACACACTAAAAAAACAGGAACCATACTGGAACTCTAAGACAACCTATGGTGTGCTCTTCCCAGTTAATGAAGACTTTCTTAAGAACAAAGGAAAAGATTTTGGTAAGTCAACAGACCCAACCTCTATCCTATATAACGGTCCTTTCCTTCTTAAATCTTTGACAGCTAAATCATCTATCGAGTTGACTAAGAATGAGAATTATTGGGATAAGAAAAACGTGCATTTTGACTCTATCAAATTCTCATATTCTGATGGATCGGATCTAGAATCAATAGAACGTAGTTTCTCTGACGGCGCTCTCAGCATTGCACGTGTCTTCCCTACGAGTTCAAACTATGCATCGGTAGAAAAAAAATATAAAGATAATATTTTTTACACAGAACCAGGTGCATCTACATCGGTTATTGGTGTAAACATTGACCGCCAAAGCTATAAATTCTCAGCTAAGAAGACAGATGCTGAAAAGACATCAACTAAGAAGGCTCTTCTAAACAAAGACTTTCGTCAATCAATCAACTTCGCTATTGATCGTACAGCCTATCAATCACAAGTAAACGGTAAAGATGGCGCAGCTCTTGCTCTACGTAACCTTTTTGTTCCTTATGATTTTGTCAGTGCAGGCGATAAGACCTTTGGTGATCTTGTGACAGAAAAAATGAGCTCTTATGGTGATGAGTGGTCTGGTGTTAACTTTGCAGATGGTCAAGAGGGTCTCTACAATGCTGAAAAAGCTAAGACTGAGTTTGCCAAAGCCAAAGAGGCTCTTCAAGGAGAAGGAGGTACAATTCCCAGTTCACTTAGACCTTCCAGTTGATCAAAGTTCTAAACTTAATGTTGCTCAAGCTCAATCTTTGAAACAAACCATTGAAAAATCATTGGGTAGCGAAAATGTTGTTATAGATATTAACCAAATGTCATCTGATGACATGCAATAATGTGACTAGTAATGCGGCAAATGCTGCAGCAGAAGACTGGGATATTTCTAACGGTGTGGGGGTTTGGGGTCCAGACTATCAAGATCCATCAACTTATCTTGATATCTTAAAAACAACATCAAGTGAAAATACCAAGATTTTCAATGGTTATGATGATCCAAACAATGCAGCAGCAGCCCAAGTAGGTCTTAAGGATTATGATGCCTTGCTTGATTCAGCAGCTTCAGAAACAACAGACATCAACGCTCGTTACGACCGTTATGCTCAAGCCCAAGCTTGGTTGGAAGATAGCTCTCTTATCATTCCATTGACTGTTAGTAACGGTGCAGCACCAGTTATCTCACGCTTGACACCATTTACGGGTGCTAGCATACAGGTGGGTGATAAGGGCTCATCCTACGTCAAATATGTGAAATCACAAGAAAAAGTAGTTACTAAGAAAGAATATGAACAAAGTCGTGAAAAATGGCTTAAAGAAAGGAAAGCATCTAACGAAAAAGCTCAAAAAGATCTTGAGAAACACGTTAAATAATAATGGCTCTTTGTCAACTGTAGTGGGTGACGAAAAGCTAACATCTAGAGAGGACCGGGTAGGTCCTTTTTTTATGTATGTTCAGTGTGATGAAGACACGCTTCTTAAAGTTGATAAAGTTTCTAAAACCGAAGCCCAAACGTTTGATGTCTTTGATCAACTTATTAGTCGCTTCAAGTTTCGCGTTTGAATAGTCCGTTTCTAGTGTGTTTTTGATGTATTGCTTGTGTCTAAGAAAAGTCCTAAAGACAGTTTGAAAATAATGATTGACCTTGCTCCTATTTTCCTCTATCAGTTCAAAGAACTCATCTACTCTCTTCTCCTGAAAGTGAAAAAGCAAAAGCTGATAAAGTGTATAGTAGTCAGTAAGCTCTTTTGAAAAGACTAGTGTCTTCGCAACAACTTCATGTGGTGCTAAAGTTTGGCGGAAAGTCTTTGAATAAAAAGAATTGAAAGATAGTTTACAGCTGTCCTTTTGGAAGAGTCGCCAGTGATTTTTCAAGGCTCGATAGGGTAGTGACTTCTTATCGAATTGGTTCATGATTGCAATTCTAGTCTTTAAAAATGCTCTACCAAGGTGCTGGATAATGTGGAAACGATCAAGAACGATTTTTGGCGTTTGGAAAGAGTCTGCGGGATAGTGGGGTATAGGCTCCAGACATATCCATCGTGATAAACTGTACCTGTTATCGGACTTTCAATGGATACTTCAAAAAGTAGTTTCGTATAGTAGTTTGGCGGCGATTATCAAGGATGATTATGAGTTCGTTTGTCTCATACTTTTGAGCTACAAAAGCCAACTCTCCTTTCTTGAACCCAAACTCATCCCAGGACATAACAGCAGGGAGTTTGTCATAATGTTCCTCGAGTAAAAACAAGGAAATTACGATATTTTGGTTTCGATTCCGATCTGATTAATTCTAGTGGTATTCCTTAATAAGTTGTGTAAGTTCTTCCTAATGGTAGTTTCGTCGCTTTTCATTATAGTTCTTATTGGACGTTTTGTCTGTATTCAAAAATCTCTATAATCTCTACAGTAGTTTTACCCACTACAGAAATTATAGAGCCATTTTAAGTCGTCATGATTGACTTTGCTCTCTAGGAAGCGTAATCTAGACCTTAGGTAAAGGATTATAAGGAGGTCCCTCAATGATTGAAGTAACTTATTTAAATACTGCAAAGCAAGAAAAACACACTTCTTTTGAAGATTACAATGAATTTGTCAGAGCACAGCAAGCTTGTCTGATAGCCTTACCGGATTCAACGCCAGTTACTAAGGTGACAATAAACGGACATGATATTGGCTACAAAGGACAATATGGCGACCTTTACTTTTTTATTTGAAGCTAGACTTGGCACAATTCTCTAGTATAATAAAAGAATAGACATCGTGTTCTAATTCTTTTTCTGGCTCTTTGTCAACTGTAGTGGGTGACGAAAAGCTAACATCTAGAGAGGACCGGATAAGTCCTCTTTTTATGTATGTTCAGTGTGATGAAGACACGCTTCTTAAAGTTGATAAAGTTTCTAAAACCGAAGCCCAACCGTTTGATGTCTTTAATCAACTTGTTAGTAGCTTACAGTTTTGCGTTTGAATAGTCTGTTTCTAGTGCATTTTGATGTATTGCTTGTGTCTAAGAAAGTCCCAAAGACAGTTTGAATAATGATTGACTTTGCTCCCATTTTCTCTCTATCAGGTCAAAGAACTCACCTACTCTCTTCTCCTGAAAATGAAAAAGTAAGAGATGATAAAGTGTATAGTAGTCGGTTTAATTCTGTGGTATTTTTAATAGGTCTCATAAGTTCTTCCTAATGGTAGTTTCGTCGCTTTTCATTATAGTTCTTATTGGACGTTTTGTCTGCATTCAAAAATCTCTATAATCTCTACAGTGGTTTTACCCACTACAGAAATTATAGAGCCATACAAGATAAAGTAGTGTTAAAAGGGGATGTTCGGATGATGAAAGAAACAACTAGAAAAGTCATCCGAGATCAAGTGAAACAAATTGCTAAAGGCGTTGGAGTAACCTTTGGGGTTGAAGTGATTGTAGATTATGACGATAACTATCCTGTACTCTTTAATTCAGAAAATCTCACTCACTTTGTAGTTGACAGCTTAAAAGATCAGAATATTCCAGAAGTCAATAATATAGTCTATTTAGGACCACAAAATCCTTCTGAAGATTTTTCATATTATGGGCAAGTTGTACCAAGTACTTTCTTTTACATTGGTGCACAGCCTGAAGATGGCGGAAATTATCCCCATCATAGCCCTTTATTTTGATCGGTGTTTGAAAAGGGTGTACACTTTAATGAAAAGGGTGTATACTTTAATACGTAAGATTATTGAGATAGGGTGGATAACATGTTAGAGAAACAAGTATTTAGCAAGCTTTTGTCAAAAGCTTTTGATGTGCCCGTTATGGTGACATATTGGGATGGTAAGTCAGAAAACTACGGGGACGGCTTACCAAAAATTCACATTAAGTTGAATGAGAAACCAAATATGAAGTCCTTAGCCAAGATGCCAACATTTACACTCGCTGAGGCGTACATGAATCGTGGCATTGAAATTGAAGGCAGCATTCAAGAATTGATTGCTTCCGCTTACCGTCAATCCGGTAGTTTTTTAACTGATCAAAGCGGTTTCAAGGGCACGTTGACGAAAATGCTCCACGGCCACGATAAGAATGAATCTAAAGAAGACATTCACAGTCACTATGATATTGGTAATGACTTCTATAAGGAGTGGTTGGACCCATCAATGACTTATTCTGCAGCGTACTGGCCAAAGGATGGGATGACATTGGAAGAAGCTCAGATGGCCAAGGTTCACCATATTTTAGACAAGTTGCACAGTGAACCAGGTAAGAAGCTATTGGATATCGGTTCTGGATGGGGAACGTTAATTATCACGGCTGCCCAAGAATACGGCCTTGAAACATATGGCGTAACGTTATCAGAAGAACAATATGCCTTTACGAACCAACGCATTCAAGAACTAGGCCTACAAGATAAGGTCCACGTTATGTTGCGCGATTACCGTGATGTGGATATGACCTTTGACTACATCACTTCAGTTGGGATGTTTGAACACGTTGGTAAGGAAAACTTGGGCGAGTACTTTAAGGACGTCGCGAACTATCTCGTACCAAATGGCCGTGCGTTGATTCACGGTATCACTGGTCAACACTACGGTGCCGGTGTTGATCCATTTATCCAAAAGTACATTTTCCCTGGTGGTTACATTCCAAATATCGCCGAGAACGTCACACACATTATGGAAGCCGGTATGCAGTTGGACGATATCGAACCATTGCGTCGACACTACCAAAAGACGTTGGAAACTTGGACTGAGAATTACCACGCCGTATACGACAAAACAGTTGCTGAGCGTGGCGAAGCATTCGCCCGTGCTTGGGACTTATACCTACAAGGTAGTGCTGCTTCATTTGAATCAGGAAACATTGATGTTATCCAGTTCCTAATGACTAAGGGCGCTGCCGGCCAAGGGTTGCCAATGAGCCGTGCTTACATGACAGCTCGCGAAAATTAAAAACCTTTTCAGCGTTTGCAACATTTTTGTCGCGAACGCTTTTTTACAATTGTGTAACGAAAACGCTTTCATAAAACGATATCATTTCACTTACTCGAAGTAACCTTTATGCTAATCAAGCAAGAGATCGAAAAGGCGAACGCAGACGCCAAATTAGAGACACAAGGTGAGTGAGACATAATGAAGTTTATTAAACTAGCCGGTATTATTACAGCTACAGCACTGCTAGTTAATACAACCATCGCTGATGCAGCCACATGGACATAACAGCAGGGAGTTTGTCATAATGTTCCTTGAAAGTAAACTGATCAAGCTTACGATAGCCAGTGGACGTCGACACGCGAAGTCTTCTGGCAATATCAGTTAGTAACACCTTCTCAGTTAGGAGTTGTGTAACTTTTTGTCGGACTAGATTGGAGATTTGGCAGTTTTTCTCAACGATAGATGTCTCAGCTACCGTGACTCTTCTACAACTTTTACACTGGAAACGACGTTTTTTCAGACGTAGTAGAGTTGGCGTTCCCGCTTGCTCGAGAAGAGGGATTTTAGAGTTTTTTTGAAAGTCATATTTGATCATCTTTCCTTGGCAGTGAGGACATGATGGTGAAGGGTAATCAAGTTTTGCTTGAATCTCGATATGAGTGTCAGTTTCAAAAACAAGTGAAATAATGATGTTTTGGTCTTTGATTCCGATTAATTCTGTGGTATTCTTAATAAGTCTCATAGGTTCTTCCTAATGATGGTTTGGTTGCTTTTCATTATAGTTCTTATGGGACTTTTTGTGTACACTCAAAAAGCTCTATAATCTCTACAGTAGTTTTACCCACTACAGAAATTATAGAGCCATATAATAAAGGAGCTAGGCGAGGACAACTAAAAAAGCACCTTGCTGGTGCTAGTCTCTTGCCTGCTGAACTCGTAAATTGATTGATACCCTAACGGGTATTTTTTTGCTTTCCTTTTTGCTTACTTTCGAGGTAAGCAAACGGCAACTTATGGGGGTATGAATTACTAAAATAGTTCACAAAATCGCTTTGCTATCACTCTAATACAATCCTGTGGAAAAGTAGTGTGATTATATAAACTAATTGTTTCTTCATTTATGGGATATTTAAAGGGTAAGAGTAGCTTAATGATATTTATTGGAAACGCTAATTTAAAGTATAAATATGAGTATTGTAAATTTAGTTTTTAAGTTTTTGTTGATATTGAGAGCAGTTTGTCGGGTTAACGAGAAAAGGTGAGATGAAGGGAAACGATTCGTTAGATTTTTAGGCGTCTACCGTTAGAGGTGCCTTTTAGCTGAAGAACGAACCACCTGTTCTCGTGGGTGGTTTTGACTCTATCTCGCTTATTTAATTGTTTTAGTCAAGTTATTTATAGTGACATATATGTCTCTATTTTATTTTTCTACATTCTTTTATAATAGGTCTGTAATTATCTAATTACAGAATTTATATTTATTATTGGAGGTTCAATGGAACAAGAAGTTTTTGTTAAGGCATATGAAAAGGTAAGGCCAATTGTACTTAAGGCGTTTAGGCAATACTTTATTCAGCTTTGGGATCAAGCTGACATGGAGCAAGAGGCGATGATGACTTTGTATCAGCTTTTAAAAAAGTTTCCTGATTTAGAGAAAGATGATGATAAGTTACGTCGTTACTTTAAAACTAAGTTTAGGAATCGACTTAATGATGAAGTGAGGCGGCAGGAGTCAGTAAAACGTCAAGCTAATAGACAGTGCTATGTTGAAATTTCAGATATTGCCTTTTGTATTCCCAATAAGGAGCTAGATATGGTTGATAGACTTGCTTATGATGAACAGCTTAATGCTTTTCGTGAGCAGTTATCATCGGAAGATTCTCTTAAGTTGGATCGATTGTTGGGTGGTGAATGCTTTAGGGGAAGGAAAAAGATGATACGAGAGTTAAGATTTTGGATGGTTGACTTTGATCCATGTAATGAAGAAGACTGAGTTGAAATTATTCTCTAGTTTGTTTTATTCAATAGTTATGGACATTATTCGTATCAGTTAATTTGTTTATTAGTGACTCTCATTATAAGATGAGTTTGTTTATTTTACCTCTATTGTGTTTCCAGTAATTCTTGGAAGGTCAACCTTTTCTTTATTTAGAGCTTCATGGTAAAGTTTTAAGAATTCTGCATAGATATGGACTTGTTGTCCATTTTTTGTAAAAATGTCAACACGAAAAACAAGTTGTCCGGAAGGTTTTGAAGTTAATCCGATGATATTTGGACTCCCAATAATTTCAGGATAATTTTCAATGTTGTCTTTATTAACTTGTTGGATAATGCTTGTTACTTTACTGATATCGGTAGAAGTATAGACTGGGATGTCAATTTGAGCTCTCATATCTCCACGAGATTTATTGGAAACGATTGTGATATTACGATTAGGTATAAAATGAAGTGTTCCATCAAAGCCTCGAATCTGAGTAGTGCGGATACCCATAGTAGAAACAAGACCTGTAATGGCTCCTACCTCAACAGAATCACCAACTTCAAATTGATCTTCTAATAAGATGAAAAAACCATTAACGACGTCAGATAGGAAGCCTTGAGCTCCTAGACCAAGAGCAACACCGGCAAGTCCGGCTCCTGCTAGAAGGCTAGATACGGGAACACCCAAAATACTTAGAAGCCAGTATACAAGGAAAAAGTAAAGGATATAGTTCATGCAATTGTGCAGTAGGTGTTCAATAGTTTTTTTACGGGCGGATGTTTGAATGGTCCATGATAGTGAACGTCCGACAGTATGTTTAAACAGAAAGTTGATAATCTTCTTTACTAAGCAGAAAGATGATGAGGAGAATGAGAAGTTTAATTCCTTTCGAAATAAGTAGCATTAGGCTTTCTTCGAAATTAAATTGCTGTATATATTTTTGTAAAATATTCATAGCTTTAGTTTATCAAAAATTTGTAAAAAGAAACAGTCTATAACGATTTTCTTGTGATTAAATTGGAGAAAAAAACTTTTAAAAGGCTTTGAAATATGGTAAACTAAACTGTATCTATAAAAATTTTAAGGAGAATGACTACATGTCTGTATCATTTGAAAACACAGCCACTAACCGTGGTGTGGTGACATTCACTATCGGTCAAGATAAAATTCAACCAGCTTTGGATCAAGCGTTTAACAAGGTTAAAAAGAATTTGAACGCTCCAGGCTTCCGTAAAGGACACATTCCTCGTGCCGTATTTAACCAAAAATTTGGTGAAGAAGCTCTTTACGACGATGCTTTGAATGCAATTCTTCCAGCAGCTTATGAAGCAGCGATTGCTGAACTTGGTCTTGATGTTGTTGCACAACCAAAAATTGATGTAAAATCAATTGGAAAAGGTCAAGATTGGACACTTACTGCAGAAGTTGTTACAAAACCTGAAGTAAAACTTGGTGCATATAAAGATCTTGAAGTTTCAGTTGAGGCTTCTAAAGAAGTTACTGATGAAGAAGTTGATGCTAAGCTTGAAAACGAACGCAAAAACTTGGCTGAATTGGTCGTTAAAGAAGGTGCAGCTGAAAATGGCGACACTGTTGTTATTGACTTCGTTGGTTCAGTAGATGGTGTTGAATTTGACGGTGGTAAAGGTGAAAACCACTCTCTTGAACTTGGTTCAGGTCAATTTATCCCAGGATTCGAAGACCAATTGGTTGGAGCAAAAGCTGGTGATGAAGTAGAAGTTAAAGTAACTTTCCCAGAAGACTATCAAGCTACTGATCTTGCAGGTAAAGCTGCTGTATTTGTTACTAAAGTTAACGAAGTTAAAGCTAAAGAAGTTCCTGCTCTTGATGATGAATTGGCTAAAGATCTTGACGATGAAGTTGACAACTCTTGATGAATTGAAAGCTAAATACCGTAAAGAACTTGAAGCAGCTAAAGAAATCGCATATGATGACGCTGTTGAAGGTGCTGCACTTGATTTGGCTGTTGAAAACGCTGAAATCGTTGAATTGCCAGCAGAAATGGTTGAAGACGAAGTTCACCGTGCTATGAACGAATTCATGGGTAACATGCAACGTCAAGGTATCTCTCCTGAAATGTACTTCCAAATCACTGGTACAACCCAAGAAGATCTTCGTACAAACAATATGAAGCTGACGCTGACAAACGTGTGAAAACTAACCTTGTTATCGAAGCTGTTGCTGCTGCTGAAGGATTCGACGCTACAGAAGAAGAAATCCAAAAAGAAATCAATGATCTTGCAGCTGAGTACAACATGGAAGTATCACAAGTTTCTGCACTTCTTTCACCTGAAATGCTTAAACACGATATCACTATGAAGAAAGCTGTTGAAGTTATCACAAGCACAGCAAAAGTTAAATAATATGTCTAAAATCAAGTTTCTGTTGAGACTTGATTTTTTCTTCTATAAATGCTTTGACTATTGACTCTTTTTAGCGTAAAATAGAGGGTAGCGAAATTTGATTGCTGAGTTATTTTCTAGTAGGAATTAGCTTGAGTAAGAATGAAGGAGAACCACTTTGGAACTAGACGTATTTGCTGGACAAGAAAAAAGTGAATTATCAATGATTGAAGTGGCCCGTGCTATCTTAGAAACACGTGGTCGTGATAATGAAATGTATTTCAATGATTTGGTCAATGAAATTCAAAATTATTTAGAAAAATCGGATGCTGATATCCGCAACGCTTTGCCATTCTTTTATTCAGATTTGAATACGGATGGAAGTTTCATTCCACTAGGTGATAACAAATGGGGCTTGCGTTCATGGTATGCAATTGATGAAATCGATGAAGAGGTCATCACATTGGAAGATACTGATGAAAATGCACCAAAACGTAAGAAACAAGAAAGTTAATGCCTTCATGGATGGTGATGAAGATGCCATCGATTATAATGACGATGATCCAGAAGACGAAAACTTCACACCTGATTCTGCTAGTCTTGAATATGACGACGATAGCGAAGATGATGAGAAAGCCGAAGTGGAATCTTATGACTCTGAGTTGAATGAAATTATTCCAGATGATGATTTGGATGATGTTGAGTTGTCAGAAGAAGATGATGATGATGACTATGAGGATGAGTCAAACGACTAAGTTTTCATTGACAAATGGTCTTTGGATAGTTTAGACTGTTTATCGGGCACCTCTTTTGAAGAGGTCATGATTAAGGCTCCCAGAGTAAAACTCTTGGGGTCATTTTTGTTTTCAGTCATCTACTGGTTTTGTTGCTATTGAGTTACTAAATAGCACTCATGTTGTATACTGGTAAAGGACAATTTTGATTATCGAATACGGTAATCAATCTGCTTTTTTCATTGTTTTGTATTATATTATAAGGAGTTAACATGACAAAATATATTTTCGTCACTGGTGGTGTGGTATCTTCAATTGGTAAAGGGATTGTAGCTGCGGTCTTGGACGTTTGCTTAAGAATCGTGGTCTTAAGGTTACGATTCAAAAATTCGATCCCTTACATCAATATTGACCCAGGACAATGAGTCCTTACCAACATGGTGAAGTTTATGTCACTGATGATGGTGCTGAAACGGACCTTGACCTTGGCCACTACGAACGTTTTATCGATATTAACCTTAACAAATACTCTAACGTTACTACTGGTAAGATTTATAGCGAAGTTTTGCGTAAGGAACGTAAAGGGGAGTATTTAGGTGCGACTGTTCAGGTAATTCCGCATATCACAGATGCTTTGAAAGACAAGATTAAGCGTGCGGCGACAACGACTGATTCAGATGTCATTATCACTGAAGTTGGTGGTACGGTTGGGGATATTGAAAGTCTCCCATTCCTTGAAGCACTTCGTCAAATGAAGGCTGATGTTGGTTCTGACAACGTTATGTATATCCACACAACGCTTCTTCCATACTTGAAGGCTGCTGGGGAAATGAAGACAAAACCAACGCAACACTCTGTTAAGGAATTGCGTGGTTTAGGTATTCAACCCAATATGTTGGTTATTCGTACAGAGGAACCTGCTGGACAAGGAATCAAGAATAAGTTGGCTCAGTTTTGTGATGTAGCACCTGAGGCTGTTATTGAATCACTAGATGTGGAACATATCTATCAAGTGCCACTTAATATGCAGGCTCAGGGTATGGCCAGATGAAGGTCTGCTAATCTTTAAGAAATCAAGAAAACAACTAAAATTGCCTTGTTGGGAAATATGTGGAGCTTCACGATGCTTACTTGTCAGTGGTTGAGGCACTTAAACACTCTGGTTTGGCAAATGATACTGCCATTGATATTGACTGGGTCAATGCTAATGATTTGACTGCCGAAAATGTTGCTTCTCGTTTGGCTGATGCTGATGGGATCATCGTGCCTGGTGGTTTCGGTCAACGTGGTACTGAAGGAAAGATTCAAGCTATTCGTTATGCACGTGAAAATGATGTGCCAATGTTGGGTGTATGTCTTGGTATGCAATTGACATGTATTGAGTTTGCTCGTCATGTCCTTAACTTGGATGGCGCTAATTCAGCTGAGCTTGATCCAAACACAAAATATCCAATTATCGATATTATGCGTGATCAAATTGACATTGAAGACATGGGTGGTACTCTTCGTCTCGGTCTTTACCCATGTAAGTTGAAACCAGGTTCTAAGGCTGCTGCAGCTTATGGCAACCAAGAAGTTGTTCAACGTCGTCACCGTCACCGTTATGAATTTAATACTAAGTTCCGTGAACAGTTTGAGGCTGAGGGCTTTGTATTCTCAGGTGTGTCACCAGATAATCGTTTGATGGAAGTTGTAGAACTCCCAGACAAGAAATTCTTTGTGGCAGCGCAATACCACCCAGAATACCATAGCCGTCCAAACCATGCTGAAGAACTTTACACTGCCTTTGTGACAGCAGCGGTTGAAAATGCTAAATAATAAACTAGGACAGAGTGGGGCAGCCTACTCTGTTTTTTATTGGCTCCTTTTATGCTAAAATAAAGGGAATAATAAGAAAGAACGAGGAAAACAAATGGCTAAATTCGGCTTTTTGTCAGTATTAGAAGAAGAATTGGATAAGCACCTGGACTATGATTTCGCTATGGACTGGGATAAAAAGAATCACGCTGTAGAAGTAACGTTTATCCTAGAAGCACAAAACAGTAGCAATGTGGAGACTATTGATGATAAGGGTGAAGTGTCTGATGAAGATGTCATTTTTGAAGACTACGTGCTCTTTTACAATCCAGCAAAATCACGTTTTGATGAAGAGGACTACCTAGTGACAATCCCATATGAACCTAAGAAAAAGGTCTATCTCGTGAGTTTTTGGCCTATTTTGCAGAAACCCTAAATGAGGTGGCGACAGAAGGATTGAGTGACTTGATGGATTTTCTATCTGAAGATGGACCTGAGGAATTCGGTTTGGTTTGGGACAAAGAAGCTTTCGAAAAAGGGAAAGCTCAACTTGAAGAGAAGGAATTTTTTTGCTTATCCGAGGTATTAAAGGGAGCGAAAAAGGATGGATGCTTATTTAAAAAATCAGTTTGATTTTACAGGTGTTAAGGCTGCCTTACTCGTAGAGCAAAGTATTTTGGTTATTCTCAGAGATAATAAACCAGATATTCCTTGGCCAAATACATGTGGGAATTGCCAGGTGGTGGAAGAGAGGGCAAAGAAACGCCTCTTGAATGTCTTCAACGTGAGGTCTGGGAGGAGCTGGGAGCTTGACTTTGAAAGAGGAATCGATTATTTGGTCGAAAATCTACCCTAGTATCTTGGATAAAGATAGGTTAGCTGTTTTTGTGGTTGCCCAAATTAGTCAGAAGCAGTATCAAGAGATTTGTTTTGGAGATGAAGGGCAGGAATTTAAATTGATGCCTATAGAGGATTTTATAAAAGCAGAAGGTGTCATTCCCCAGTTGCAAGAACGTTTTAAAGACTATTTAGTAGGAAAGGAAATAGATAATTAATGAACAAATGGCAAGAATTAACGATTGAAGTTAATCGTGAGGTCGAAGAGGCGGCTTCTAATATTTTAATTGAATCTGGTAGTCAAGGTGTGGCTATTGATGACAGTGCAGATTATTTGGAAAATGCGGACCGTTTTGGGGAACTTTATCCTGAGGTTGAGCAGGTTGAGACGGTTAAAATTACGGCTTATTATCCGGAATCAGCAGATATCGAGGCTATTACTAAGCAGGTTAATGATCGTTTGGCTGAGTTGACGGATTTTGGTCTTGAAACGGGAGATATTCACTTGGCTACTCAAGAATTGGTTGAAGAAGACTGGGCTGAGAATTGGAAGAAATACTATGAACCAGCTCGCATTACCCACGATTTGACTATCGTACCGTCATGGACGGATTATGAGGCATCAGTAGGTGAGAAGATTATCAAGCTAGATCCTGGCATGGCCTTTGGAACCGGAACACACCCAACGACTAAGATGAGTCTTTTTGCACTCGAACAGGTGCTTCGTGGTGGCGAGACGGTGATTGATGTGGGAACTGGATCGGGTGTCCTCTCGATTGCTAGCTCTCTTCTTGGAGCTAAGGAAATCTATGCCTATGACCTTGATGATGTGGCAGTTCGAGTGGCACAGGAAAACATTGATATGAATCCTGGCATGGAAAATATCCAAGTTGCTGCAGGTGACCTTTTGAAGGGTGTAACTCAAGAAGCTGATGTTATCGTGGCTAATATTTTGGCGGATATTCTCATCCATCTGACGGAAGATGCCTACCGTTTGGTTAAGGACGAAGGTTACTTGATTATGTCAGGGATTATCTCTGAAAAATGGGATATGGTGCGTGAATCGGCTGAGAAAGCAGGTTTCTTCCTAGAAACTCACATGGTTCAGGGAGAGTGGAATGCCTGTGTCTTCAAGAAGACAGATGATATTTCAGGTGTGATCGGAGGCTAAATGCAACAGTATTTTATAAAGGAGGCAAGTTGAAAATCCAGTAATCATTAAAGACAAGGATACTGTAAAGCATATGTTTAATGTTATGCGTTTAACAGAGGATGATCAGGTTGTTTTGGTTTTTGAAGACGGTATCAAGCGTCTTGCACGTGTGACTGACCGTGAGAATCATGTCTTTGAAGTGATTGAAGACTTAAATGATAATGTTGAGATGCCTGTATCTGTAACCATTGCCTCTGGCTTTCCCAAGGGAGATAAGCTGGATCTGGTGACACAAAAGGCAACAGAGCTTGGAGCTCAGGCTATCTGGGCCTTCCCTGCCGACTGGTCTGTGGTCAAGTGGGATGGTAAGAAACTTGCCAAGAAGGAAGATAAGCTTGCCAAGATTGCTCTGGGAGCTGCAGAACAATCCAAGCGTAATCGTGTTCCAGAAGTTAGATTGTTCGAGAAGAAGGGAGAATTTCTATCAGAATTAGATAATTTTGATAAGATTTTTATTGCCTATGAGGAAACAGCCAAAGCAGGCGAGTTGGCTACTCTAGCTCGTGAGTTGGCTCAGGTAGAAAATGGTCAGAAAATTCTCTTTATCTTTGGACCAGAAGGTGGTATTTCTCCATCTGAGATTGATGCTTTTGAGGAAGCTGGTGGCCTTAAAATTGGCCTTGGACCGCGTATTATGCGGACGGAAACGGCTCCTCTCTACGCTTTGAGTAGTGTCAGTTATGCCCTAGAATTGAATAAATAAGAGAAAGTTGGCCTTGTTCCAACTTTTTTGTATTTGATACTTTTAAGCTAAGATTGCATCTTGCCATTGGTTTTGTATGACAAATTGAATAATTCTAAAAAAAGTTGATAATCTTATTTAGGTTTAATATAATTGTATTATCTTTATAAAAGGGGAAGATTTTTAATGAAAACGAGATCGTTATGTGACTCAATCCGCTGTGGTTTTGGGCCTCTTTTGCTCTCTTGACTGTGCCACAAGTTGTGGGGCATGCTGATGAGGCAACGGCGCCCAGTTCCAACTACCTCCAACTGAAACTGTGACAGATAGTGGAGCCACTATCGTATCAGGACAAGGAACTTCTGGGACAGCTGTTCAAGGAGGAACAGAGACTGTATCTGCTACACCAACAACAGTAGCGACAAATGTGTCTGTAGAAGCATCATCTTCTAGCTCAACAGCCCAAGCAAGTCAAGAAGCTAGTGCTATTTTGACTAATGCCAATCAAGTGACACCAGCAGTGCCAGTACAGCCTGAAACCGTTACTGAGCCTGCTCATGAGGGACAGACTGTTGATATGCAGATTTTGTCAACAACAGACCTTCATACCAACTTGGTTAACTATGATTATTATCAAGATAAACCGTCTCAAACAGTTGGTTTGTCTAAAACTGCTGTCCTTATTAAAAAAGCCCGTGAAACCAATCCCAATACGGTCTTAGTGGACAGTGGGGATACGATTCAGGGAACTCCTTTTGGGACTTATAAGGCTTTGATTGATCCTGTTGCCCAAGGTGAGACTCACCCTATGTATAAGGCTTTTGAGATGCTTGGCTACGATGCCGAAACGCTTGGAAACCACGAGTTTAACTATGGCCTCGAATTTTTGGATCGTATGGTTAAGGGGGCTAAGATTAACATTATCAATGCTAATGTGCGTAATGCTCAGACAGGTGACTACTATTACAACCCTTATAAGATTGTTAACAAGACCTTTACCGATACGGATGGCAAACAGGTAACGCTAAAAATCGGTATTACTGGTGTCCTTCCAACACAGATTTTGGTTTGGGATAAGGCCAACCTTGAAGGTAAGGTAACCGTTGATGATCCAATGGAGGCTGTTAAGGCTATTGTTCCTAAGATGAAGGCTGCAGGAGCTGACTATATTCTTGTTGCTGCTCACTCTGGTATTGGTGACAATGAATACACTAAGAATGAGGAAAATGAAGGTTACCAAATTGCTGGTATCGAAGGCGTTGATGCTGTTGCGACAGGGCACTCTCATGCGGATTTCCCAAATGGTGATGGCACAAGTTTTTATGCGAAATACCCTGGTGTAGATGATGTTAATGGTCTCATCAATGGGAAACCTGTGGTTATGGCTGGTAAATTCGGAGATCATCTAGGTATCATGGATGTCAAATTGACTTACACGGATGGCAAATGGAAAGTCGTCAATAGTAAGGCTAAGCTTGAAAAGAATTGATACTAAGTCAGATGTTGCGGACAAGGACTTAATTGACATGGCAGCTCATGACCATAATGGAACAATCAACTATGTTCGTAAGGAAGTTGGTGAGACTACAGCACCAATTACTAGCTACTTTGCTCAGGTTCAGGATGATCCATCTATTCAAATCGTAAACAATGCGCAATTGTGGTATGCCAAAAAACAAGTAGCGGGAACAGCAGATGAAAATCTACCAATCCTTTCAGCAGCTGCACCTTCAAGGCAGGGACTCGTGGGGATGCAAGTTACTACACTGACATTCCAGCGGGGCCATTGGCCATTAAGAACGTCGCAGACCTCTACCTCTACGACAATGTTACTGCTCTACTCAAAGTGACTGGGGCACAAATTAAAGAATGGTTGGAAATGTCTGCAGGACAGTTCAATCAAATTGATCCTAACAGCAAAGAACCACAACAACTCATTAACAGTAGCTATCGCTCATACAATTACGATGTGATTGATGGGTTGACTTACAAGTTTGATTTGACACAACCTAACAAATATGATCGTGAAGGTAAGTTGGTTAACCCAGATGCCAGTCGTGTCCGTGATTTAGCTTATCAAGGTCAACCAATTGATTTGAATCAAACCTTCCTTGTCGTAACCAATAACTACCGTGCGACTGGTAACTTCCCTGTGTTAAGGATGCTGCAGAAAAACGCCTCCTCAATCTTGAAAATCGTCAGGCCATCATTGACTATATTGTCAGTGAGAAAACGATTAATCAGAGTGCCGATGGGAATTGAGTTTCCTTCCAAACATTGCAAATGCGGATATCCGTTTTGCCTCATCGGACAATGCACGTGCCCACCTTGCTAATCAGGATGCTATTAGTTATGTGGGGCCCATCAACACAGGCAGGATTTGCGGAGTACCGTTTGATTGTTAAGGAAAAGCAAATCAAGTCGAGGATACGGCTAATAAAGAATCTGAGAAGTTATCAAAAGGTGCTGAGACAGTGGATCAAACTAAGCGCGTGACACCAAAGGTTATCGAAGGGTCTAGCTTGGTTAAACCTACTACAGCTATTCAGTTGTCAAATTCTCAGGTAATCATCTTGCCTCAAGCTCAAATCCAAGAAACTCAAGTTTCAAGTTCTGCTGAGACTTTGCCAAATACAGGTTCAGATGAATCCGTGTCAGCAATTTTAGCTGGTCTGGTTCTTGTGACCTTGGCTGGTTTCTTTGGAATCAAGAAATACAAAAATTAAAAGAGAAAAGCCCATGTCAGGGCTTTTTTGCTCTAGTTTTACAGTTGGATAAAGTTCTTTTGTGCTTCTAGGATAATAGGTGCTAGACGCTCAATATCGGACTGTGTACCACGTAGTTCAAAGTCTCCCAACATTGGGAAGCCAAAACGCTGGCTGTACTGTTTAGCAGTTAGGCAGTATTGGTTATTGAAGTTACGGTTACCAGAACCGATGATACCAAAGCAACGTTTGTGATTGTCATGGGCTGCGATAAAGTCACCCAGTGGATTGGTTAGGATTTCAACATCTCCATTGTCAACGCCATTTCCTCCTTCAAGGTAGGTTGGCAAGAGTGCGACAAACGGTTCATCCACTTGGAAGGTTTCATGATTAAGCTCTTTAATATTGATTTGGCGACATTCAATCCCGTGGTTGAGGGACAGATAGTCAGACATACGTTTGACAAAGCTTTGGGTGTTACCGCTCAGGCTAATATACACGAGGGTGAGTTGAGACATGAGTGTCCTCTTTCTATCTATATCTTGTGTTTGTTCAATCATTCTAACACAAGATGTTGTGTTTTTCAAGTTGACTCCTCCCAGTTAATAATTGCTTATCTAGCTCTTTTTCTTTACTTACAAAAGTGATAAAATAAAGGTTAATTAAAAGAAGCGAAGGAAGAAATCATGGCTAAAGATAAAAATGTAACAGGAGAAGAAATTTTAGACATTTGCTCGGCCTACATGTCAGCAGATGATTTGAAATTAGTCGAAAAGGCCTGGCATTATGCGACGGATGCTCATAGTGAGCAATTTCGTCAGTCAGGAGAACCTTATATAATCCACCCTATTCAAGTGGCAGGTATTTTGGCAGATCTCCATCTTGATGCAGTAACAGTGGCCTGTGGTTTCTTGCATGATGTCGTTGAAGACACGGAAAAGACGCTAGATGATTTAGAAGCGGATTTTGGTACGGATGTACGCAATATTGTAGACGGTGTTACCAAGCTTGGTAAGGTTGAATATAAGTCTCACGAGGAGCAGTTGGCTGAAAATCACCGTAAGATGCTTATGGCCATGTCTAAGGACATCCGAGTAATCTTGGTTAAGCTGGCAGACCGTTTGCACAATATGCGTACTCTCAAGCATCTTCGTAAGGATAAGCAGGAGCGCATTTCTCGTGAAACGATGGAAATTTACGCTCCTTTGGCCCACCGTTTGGGTATCAGCCGCATCAAATGGGAATTGGAAGACACGGCTTTCCGTTACCTTAACGAGGTAGAATTTTATAAGATTTCCCACATGATGAAGGAAAAACGCCGCGAGCGTGAGGCACTTGTGGACGAGATTGTCGATAAAATTAAGACCTATACAGCTGAACAAGGGCTTGTCGGTGATGTTTATGGCCGTCCAAAACACATCTACTCTATCTTTCGTAAGATGCGTGACAAGAAGAAACGCTTTGATCAGATTTATGATTTGATTGCTATTCGTTGTGTCATGGAGACGCATAGTGACGTTTATGCTATGTTGGGATACATCCACGAGCTCTGGCGTCCTATGCCTGGACGTTTCAAAGACTATATTGCCAATCCTAAATCCAATGGTTATCAGTCTATCCATACGACGGTTTATGGTCCCAAAGGGCCTATTGAAATCCAAATCCGTACTAAGGAGATGCACCAAGTTGCCGAATACGGGGTTGCAGCTCACTGGGCTTACAAGAAAGGTATCAAGGGCAAGGTCGATTCGAAAGAGTCTGCTTTGGGAATGAATTGGATTAAAGATCTTGTGGAACTTCAAGATGCCTCAAACGGGGATGCTAAGGGATTTGTTGACTCTGTAAAAGAGGATATCTTCTCAGAGCGAATTTATGTCTTTACACCAAAAGGTGATGTTCAGGAATTGCCTAAAGATTCAGGTCCTATTGACTTTGCCTATGCCATCCATACCCAAGTCGGCGAGAAAGCCACAGGTGCCAAGGTTAATGGTCGTATGGTGCCTCTGACTGCCAAACTCAAGACGGGTGATGTGGTTGAGATTATTACCAATGCTCATTCCTTTGGTCCTAGTCGTGACTGGATTAAGATGGTCAAAACGACTAAGGCCAGAAATAAAATTCGTCAATTCTTTAAGAATCAAGACAAGGAAGCTTCAATCACCAAGGGTCGTGAGCTTTTGATAGCCTATTTCCAAGAGCATGGCTATATTGCCAACAAGTACCTAGACAAGAAACATATAGAGGAGATCCTTCCTCGTATGAGTGTGCGTAGTGAGGAAGCTCTCTATGCTGCTGTTGGTTTTGGTGAAATTAGTGCCGCTGCGGTTTTCAATCGTCTGACAGAAAAAGAACGCCGTGAGGAAGAGCGTGCTAAGGCAAAAGCTGAAGCTGAAGAACTGATGAATGGTGGCGAGGTCAAGACTGAGAAGAAAGATGTTCTCAAGGTTAAAAGTGAAAATGGAGTTATCATTCAAGGTGCCTCAGGTCTCCTTATGCGTATCGCTAAGTGTTGTAACCCAGTACCTGGAGATGAGATTGAAGGTTATATCACTAAGGGACGTGGAATAGCTATTCATCGCTCAGATTGTAATAATATCAAGAATCAAGAAGGTTATGAGCAACGTTTAATTGAAGTTGAGTGGGATGAACGCAATACCAATAAATCTTACTTAGCTGAGATTGATATCTATGGCCTAAATCGTTCGGGTCTTTTGAACGATGTTCTTCAAATCTTGTCAAATACAACCAAGAGCATTGCTTCGGTTAATGCACAACCAACTAAGGATATGAAGTTTGCCAATATTCACGTTAGCTTTGAAATTGCTAATCTTATTGAATTGACTGGCCTTGTGGATAAGATTAAAATTATTCCAGATGTTTATAGTGTTAAACGTACTAATGGTTAAGGAGTTGCTGCTATGAAGATTGTGATTCAGCGTGTGCAAAGTGCTTCTGTAGCTATTGAGGATAGTACGGTCGGTACTATTAAGCAAGGGCTTTTGCTCTTGGTTGGAGTTGGCCCAGAAGACACTAAAGAGGATCTTGACTATGCGGTTCGTAAGATTATCAATATGCGCATTTTTTCAGATGAAGATGGCAAGATGAATCTCTCTGTTAAGGATATTGGTGGTCAGATTTTATCGATTTCTCAGTTTACGCTTTTTGCAGATACGAAAAAAGGGAATCGACCGGCATTTACGGGAGCTGCAAAGCCTGACATGGCCAGCCAGTTCTATGACGATTTCAACCAATCCTTGTCAAGTTATGTTCCTGTAGAAAGAGGACGCTTTGGTGCAGATATGCAGGTTAGTCTGGTCAATGATGGCCCTGTTACTGTCATCTTGGATACTAAAAATAGATAAACAAATCATTTCTCACTTTGCATGGGAGATGTTTTTTATTCTCATCAAATTTAGGATTTTAGGAGCTGAAATGTCATCATTTACTGTTTATTTTTATCATTCTAGATAGAATTAGATAACTGGATATCTAATTTCTGAAAAAAACTGACTATTCAAGATGAAAAAATTACCGTTTATGATGATTTCTGGAAATTCCCTTGTTTTACAAAAAATAACTCGAGTTTACAGCATGCAAATACAAATAGTAATAATTTGAAACGCTGAGGTGATTTAAACTTTTTTAGAGGGATAGGTAGATATGTTAAAGAAAGTAGCGTCAACTAAATTATTATCAGGGTTGTTTGTAGCCGGTGGTATCCTAGGGATGAATCAAGCTGCCAAGGCAGGTAACGTGGTCAATTCAGAAGTAATAAAACCAGTTATTAGTTATTCCAGGTCGTATGCAGATTGCCTACGGTGATTTGAAAGCACGTATTGATATGGTACGCAACAAAACTGAATCACTTATCGTTGGTGCTTACATGGGGGAATCGGGGATTGACTATACTGTTCTTGCTGGAAAAGCAACTAACAGTGTTGGTAAAAATGTTTTTGCGAGCAAGCCATTACAAGCCGACGCGGCTTTTCTGGTAGATGCGACAGTAGTTGCAGCTGGTGGTTATCACATGTCCATTGCAGCTCTTAACGTCTTTCAAAGTTGCCTATTACCAAACTCCATACCTTAGTGTAGCTAAGTATACTATTCGTAAGCTTTACAACCACCAACAGTTTATCACTGCTTATGAAAATCTTCTCCGCAGTGAGGGTGTGACTAACAGTAATCGGTCTGTATCTACTAAGAATATTACTGGTGAAATCCTTTCTAAGGATGCTCTAGGTGTGACAGGTGATAAAGTTTGGATATTTGTCAAGTCTGGGAAAGGCTTATCAACTGTTCAAATGATTAACATGATCGGCATCAATGCGAGCTGGCATAATGAAGAGGGTGATGTGGACAATAAAACACCGTATGCTCAAGAAAATCTCACAGTTCGTCTTAGCCTATCAGGAAAAACAGCTCAAGAGGCTGTTAAAATTGCAGATCAACTCTATATGATGTCACCAGATGATTGGGCAACTTTCGATTATGAGAAAGGCACAAGCAAGGCTTGAAACAGATGAAAATGATTAACCGGTACTTGTCATTTGAGTTCCTAAACTAACTCTTTGGAACATGCTTTAGTATACAAAGATTCAGAGGCTACAACAGATGTGAAACCATCTATGGAATCTCCTAAATTAGATGAGACATTTAAAGCATCACCATTAGTTGACGAGCTAGTAAATTCAGTAGCTGCTCCGGTAGCAATAGCTGTATCAGAGATCTTGCATGCTAAGAAAGGTGATAACTCAGCGTCTAATACGGATCAAGGTTCAGTAGTATCAGATTCAATCAATATTTTAATTTCGGAGGCCGCAAGTATATCTGTTTCAGTCGCCTTGTCAGAAGTGTCAGAAAGTACAACAGCATCATTAGAAGCGTCAACTTCAGAATCAGAAGTAGTTGAAGAACCAGCAGTTTATTTGACAGAATCAGAGAGCCAGGCAAGCACTTCAGAGGAAATGATCTTTGAAGGAGTACCAGAAAACATCAATAGTTGGAATCGTCTTTCTGAAACTCCACGGGTCTCAGAATTTTTACTAAGTACTTTTAAAACAGTCACAGAAGTAGCATCACTCTTTAGTAATTATGAAAGATATTCAGAAACAGCTAGCTCGGAATCTCACTCTATGGTAGTAGCTACTTCAGAGGTTTCTATCGAAAAATTAGCAGTACCTATCTTGAGAGATACGGAGGGTGGCTTGTATGATGCAACAACAATCAGAAATATTGTTGAGATGATTGACAGCATCACAATGGATGTCAGTTATATGTGTAGCAGTCGTCAAGACCTTGTCAATACACCTTCGTCAGAGAACACCTACAATGGTAGTTAAGATCTTAACCTTGCCAGTAGGATAAAGATGCAAGCAGATGATAAAAGATCAACTAAAAATCTTAAGGCTACATTGATAAAACAGCAAAATCTCATAAGTGGGGAGAACGTGTTGTTGCTATACTTAAAACTATAGTCCTAGCAGAGGTGACAGTTCTTCGTAATTTCTTGATGTCAAAAAAGAATAAATAATAGGTAAAACTCTTTGTATGAACAAGGAGTTTTCTTTTGATAGATTGCTATTTTTCTGAAAATTGTGATACAATAGAAATAGTTTGAATTTTGTGTCAAAGGAGAGCCAATGATTACTGCAAATGATATCGTAAAGGCTAATGAAGTCTTAAAAAACGTGGTGGAGCGTACCCCACTAGATTTTGATCGCTACTTATCTGAAAAATATGGAGCGACTATTTATATTAAAAAAGAAAATATGCAAAAGGTACGTTCCTTTAAATTACGTGGTGCCTACTATGCGATCCATCAGTTAAGTGATGAAGAATACAAGGAACATGGTGTGGTCTGTGCATCAGCCGGAAACCATGCCCAAGGTGTTGCTTATACTTGTAATGAAATGAAGATTCCTGCAACTATCTTTATGCCAGTAACAACCCCTCTCCAAAAAATTGGTCAAGTACGTTTCTTTGGTGGCAAGTTTGTAACAATTAAATTGGTTGGAGATACCTTTGATGAATCTGCTAAAGCGGCACAAGAGTATACGAAGTCGGAAGGGATGACTTTTATTGATCCATTCGATGATTATAATGTCCAAGCGGGTCAAGGAACTGTTGCTTATGAAATTTATGAGCAAGCTCAAGAGGAAGGTGTTTCCTTTGATAGTATCTTAGTGCCGGTAGGTGGGGGTGGACTCATCTCTGGTGTGGCTACCTATATCAAGGATGTGGCACCCTCTATAGAGGTTGTAGGTGTTGAGGCTAGTGGTGCTCGTAGTATGCGTGCAGCCTTTGACCATGGTTATCCTGTAAAACTTGAAAAGATTGATAAGTTTGCAGATGGGATTGCTGTCCAAAAGGTAGGTGCAAAAACTTACGAAGTTGCTCGTAAATATGTAGATCGTCTCTTGGGAGTTGATGAAGGATTAATCTCAGAAACCTTAATTGATATGTACTCGAAGGTTGGTACTATCGCAGAACCTGCAGGGGCAGCATCAGTTGCGGCACTTGAAGTGATTAAAGATGAAATTAAAGGAAAAACTATCGTTTGCATCATTTCAGGCGGTAATAATGATATCAACCGTATGCCAGAGATGGAAGAACGTGCCCTTATCTATGATGGGATCAAGCACTATTTTGTGGTTAATTTCCCACAACGTCCAGGAGCCCTTCGTGAGTTTGTAAATGATATCTTAGGGCCAAATGATGACATTACTCGTTTTGAGTACATCAAACGTGCCAATAAAGGGAAAGGTCCAGTTCTCATTGGTATAGCTCTTAGTGATAAGAATGATTATGATGGTCTTCTTGAGCGTCTTTCTGAATTTGATCCAAGTTACATTAATCTTAACGGAAATGAAACACTTTACAACATGCTTGTCTGAGGACGGGTTCATATAATGAAAAAAGAACTGATATTAGTCAGTTCTTTTCTATGTGTAAACTAGCGATGAAATACTTTGAAGAATCCATCATAATCTAGAAAGACTTAAGGAGGATCATTTCTTCAATCTAAATCCCCAGTATCTCTACTGAGGATTCTCATTATTCGATAATCAAGAGTCCATCCTTGATAGTAAATGGATTGTCTTTATTGATGCGGTCGTAGAACATGATACCGTTAGTATGGTCGATTTCATGTTGAACAACGATTGAGTCGTAACCACGGAGTTTAATACGTTTCTTTTCACCCTCTTTGTTGAAGTATTCAATAGTAACACGAGCATGGCGAACGACATATCCAGGAACGTCGCGATCGACTGAAAGGCATCCTTCACCGTTACCTAGAGCAGCCTCCTGAACAGAATGGGCAACTACTTTAGGATTGTACATGATTTCTTGAAGGCTATATGCTTCTTTTGGTGGATTACCCTTCAGCGTCTTCAGGGTTTGGAACGAGAACAGCGATAATGCGTTTTGAAATATCTAATTGTGGGGCTGCAAGACCAACACCTCCTCGAAGTCCCATTTTTTCAGCAATAACAGGGTCCTGTGAGTTACGAAGAAACTGCATCATTTTTTCACCAAGGATAATATCTTCATCTGAAAGTGGTAGGGTTACGTCTTCAGCGACAGCACGCAAGGTTGGGTTGCCTTCGCGTATGATATCATTCATATCAATCATATGTGGCTGGCGCGGATAATTTTGGTTTGAGCGTCCATTTGTTTACCTCTATTTTCTTTGATTTACTTGTTTATAACTATAGCACAAAAGGGTTGAAAGTTAAACCATCAAGGGCTAAAATAGCGTTTTTTTAATCGATGAAAGCCAAGGTTTCCAAGCTATCTCTCTGTAAAATGCGATAGGTTTTAAAAGCTTTCTTCTCAATGATTCCTTGGTCGATAAATTGTTTGATAACTCGCTGTACATGACGATAGCTAGTCCCAAAACGGGAAGCTAAAATGGATGGTGATAACTGAAAGATATCTTGTTCCTCAATATTCAAAATATGAGTAGCTAGACGCTCTTTGACAAAGTAGCTGGCATTCGTTGAGGCAGTAATGCCCTGTCTATGCAGAGCCATTGCTAGGTTACGCCCAATTTGATAGAGAAAAACAGGGTCTTTGAGGAGTGCTTCTTTATTATTTAATGGGAGCTGAACTGTTTGAACTTCTTCTAAAGCAATGACTGAAGAACCCGCTAATTGATTGGTCATGAGTTCAACGTCTCCCAGTAGCTGTGGTTGTTGAGGCATTTCTAGGATGTGTTCTTTACCATTGGATAGGGAGCGAACAATTTTTACCCTACCTGATAAAATGTAGGTTAACTCAGTGATATCTTGTCCCTGAGTGCAAATGTAATTGCCTTTTTGAAAGGTGACTTTCTGTAATTGGCTGAGATAGGGGGCTGAGAAGACTTGTTCAAGTTGAGGGTGAATAGTGTGGTGACGCATACATCTCCTTTTTAGGACTTAGGTCCTATTTTTTTAGCTCTTCTTAGATTATAATGAAAAAATAACTATTAGACAAGTAAGGAAAGGATGTTCTAATCCCTATATTATGACACGAATTTTAGAAAAAATGAGCCTGCTTGGGCTATCTTTGCTTTTGATTTCGGCCTTTTCGATTTCAACCGCGTTACCACCTATGTTGGACTACTATAGTCCAACATATAATGCTTCTCAAGTCGAGCTTTTGGTGTCTGTCCCTTCATTTTTTCCGTAGTGGCTATGCTCTTACTTAATCCTTTTGTTGACAAATGGTTAAATGACAGGCAATTGATTATGACAGGTTTAATTTTACTAAGTAGTGCTGGAATTTTTCCTTTCTTTGTACAATGGTATCCACTTGTTTTACTGTCTCGTCTTGTTTTTGGAATGGGTATCGGTTTCATCAATGCCAAGGCTATTTCTATCATTAGTCAGCGTTACCAGGGCAAAGAGAGGATTCAGATGCTTGGAATTAGAGGTTCCGTGGAATTGATTGGTGGGGCATCATGTTCCCTTTTGGTTGGACAATTACTGAAAATTCATTGGACACTTGCTTTTCTTATCTACGGTTTTGGTTTTATCATCCTAGCAATGTACCTTCTCTTTGTACCACCGATGGAGCAGATAGAGAAGAAAGAGATACAAAAAAGTAAACAAGGTTTGAATAAAAAAGATTTTGCTATGATTTTAGGCATGGCCCTCTTGTCAGGTTTTGTGATTTGCATTAATTCATCGATTAGTTTGCGCGTGCCTCTGTTTTCAAGTTGATGGTAAGACCATTGTAGGTGGGGAATCAGCTCTGGTACTTAGTTTGGAGCAGGGAATTGGGATTGCAGCTGGACTTAGCTTTGCTTCATTGCTAGCTCACATTAAGAACCGTCTCTTGCCGATGGCCCTGCTTTGCCTATCTATCTGTCTATTTGGAATAGCTCTGGCTAACAACTTGCTGACATTGATTTTGTCTTCTGTTGGTGTTGGTTTCTTTTACAGTATTATTTTGACCTTTATCTTTCATCGTCTTTCTGAATGTATTGCTAGAAATCTGCTGAATAAGGCGACGGCTTATGTTCTCTTAGGATGCAACCTAGGCTCAGCCGTATCCCCTTATGTTTTGAAATTGCTGGCACTGGTCTCTTCAAGTTTTAGTTGGATTTTTCTAGCTTATGCTATCGTAAGTTTTCCTACTTTTCTTAGGCTTCCTTCTGAATTCAAGAATGGTCAAAAAACCCTAAGTTAGAAAGTCTCAAACAGTGAATTTGACGATTGACAAAGATTAGTAGATGAGCTAAAATAGAGAGGTCGTAAAGACAAACCAACTCTTTCTTGGTTTTAGGAGAGCCAATCCTAAGACTCGGATGGAGCAAAAAAAGGAGAAAAAACATGGCAATCTCAAAAGAGAAAAAAAATGAAATCATTGCTCAATACGCACGTCACGAAGGTGACACTGGTTCAGTAGAGGTTCAAGTTGCTGTCCTTACTTGGGAAATCAACCACCTTAACGAACACATTAAACAACACAAAAAAGACCACGCTACTTACCGTGGTTTGATGAAAAAAATCGGTCACCGTCGTAACTTGTTGGCATACCTTCGTCGCAAAGACGTTAACCGTTACCGTGAGTTGATCAGCTCACTCGGACTTCGTCGTTAATTCAAGATAGCTTTGTATCTTGAATGAACGAAATTGAAACTGCTCCATGATGGAGCAGTTTTTATTTATTGATTAGGATTTTAGCCCAAGTTCAAAACAGCTAGCTGGATTCAGAAAGCTATTATTTTGTCTTTTATTCCGAACCTATAAGACGTCCTCGTTTAATTTTTTTGTATTCATCTAAAAAAGTGCCCTAACGGAACCTCCAGATTTAAGTTCTGGAGGCTTTTCTATGTTAAAATTTTTTTGATTAATGTTTGAAACTGAGGGAGTTGATGAATTGCAGTCCCGACAAGGAGACCTAACATATTTAAGACGATATCTCCTAAATCAAATATTCCAAGATGTCCAAAGTATTGGATGGATTCGACGGAGAAAAGGGTAAGGAGACAGAGTAGGAGATTACTCAATCGGGAAGAAAAGAGGAGTCCTAGAGGGGATGAACATTAATAGGTTCATGATGGGAACAAAGTGGCTGCCCCAGTGTAGTTCCTGAGCGAAGGAAAGAGGATTAAGGGATATCCCTTGGATGCCGATGTTTTTCAAGAAAAGTAGGTAAAAGAGAGAAAGAAAATAAATGAAGTAAAGTAGGAGAAGTGTTTGTTTTTTTATTTTCCTAGTGAGAAGGAGTTTCAAAAAAGCGTAGACGAAGTACCCTAATAAAATAATAATGACTAGGTTTAGGAAAACTTGGAAGTAGGGACCGTAATGGGCGATATAATGAACATATTGTTCCAGATGTCCTCTGTAAAACCAGTAAGACAAGCCAAGTGAGATGATTCTTAGTAGGATGTTACTCAATACTTTTTCCACTTTTCCCTTCCTTTTGCATATGATGAGTACACATTATATCAAAAAAACGTTTAAAGAAAGTTAAGAAACTGTAACGAAGTTTTGATAGAATAGGTGGGTAGGGCAAAATCAAAGGCTAAAAAAGGGACTTTGAAACAGCAACTCTACTTTTGACTAACAATTTAATGATTTTTTGTAAACAGGCTATGAAAGCTTATAAAATAATTAAATTTTAAAAATTAGAAGATAATATCCTGCCTTAATACTGTTAAAATATTATTATATAGTAGTGAATTTTTTAACATAAAAAAGGAGTTCGTCTTATGAATAAAAAGGTTTTGGCGACAGCTGGAATTGCAGCACTTGCAGTTTCTGCTACAGTTGCTAAAGCTGATGAGGTAACGACAAATGATCAAGTCTTAACAACAGCATCAGTATTATAGACAGCTACACAAGCTATCCCAACTCAATCACAAGTAGAAACGGCTAGGGAACAAGCAAATGCTGCAAGTCAATCGGTATCGCATCAAGAGTTAGTAGTCGCTGATCACGAAGAGACTATCAATCATGCTAAAGCAAACTTAGCGACTGCAGATGCTAACTTGCAAAAGGCACAAACAGCAGCCGATGAAGCAAGTCTAGAAGCTATTGCTGTAGCTCAAGGTCAAGTATCCATCGCTGAAAATGAAGCTAACGAAGCTAAGACAGCAGTAGCGACCGCTCAATCAGCAGAAAAAACTTCCAAAGATGTAGCAGACAAATTTATAATGTAGATGGTAAAGTTGTCGCTCTCACAACACAAGAAAAAGCCACTCAAACAAACGCTGAAAACAAGTACCTGTTCAAAAGTATACAGCTTGCCAGAAACAGGTGGAGTAACTAGTAGGATTCAGCCTTTTAGGTCTTTTTATGACACTATTGGCCTTTCTTGGTTTTGTCGACAGACATACACGTCGTAACTAAGCAAATAGAGACAAAAAATCGGCAGTTGCCGTTTCTTATATCAGAGAATCTAAAAAAGTTAAGGCCGAAACCTTAACTTTTTCGTTTTTAACCCAAGAAACGTTTGAGGAATTCCTTGGTACGTTCTTCTTTAGGATTTTCAAAGATTTGTTCTGGGCTACCTTGTTCAGCGATTACCCCTTTATCCATGAAGATGACACGGTCTGAAACATCACGTGCGAACTCCATTTCATGGGTAACGATAATCATGGTCAAACCAGTTTCAGATAGCTCCTGCATGGTCTTGAGTACTTCCCCTACCATTTCTGGGTCAAGGGCTGAAGTTGGCTCATCAAAGAGGATGGCCTCTGGATCAACAGAGAGGGCACGGGCAATAGCCACACGTTGTTTTTGTCCCCTGAAAGTTGTTTTGGTTTAGCTTTCCAGTATTGTTCCCCCATACCAACTTTCTCTAAGTTAGCTTTGGCGATGCTTTCGGCTTCTTTACGGTCACGTTTGAGAACGGTTGTTTGAGCTACGATAGCATTTTCTAAAACATTAAGGTTTTCAAAGAGGTTGAAGGATTGGAAAACCATACCGAGTCTTTCTCACGATAGGTAGTGAGGTCATAACCTTTTTCAAGGACGTTGTCTCCATGATAGAGGATTTCACCACCTGAAGGTGACTCAAGAAGGTTAATAGAGCGAAGGAAGGTTGATTTTCCTGAACCTGAAGAACCAATAATTGAGATAACCTCACCCTTTTTTTTGACGCTGAGGGAGATATCTTTGAGGACTTCATTTTTTCCGTATGATTTTTTGAGGTTTTTGATTTCTAAAATCGTATCAGTCATTAGTGAACCCCTTCCTTGTGTGTAAGTATCTTGATCCAAACGGCGTTCTACATAACGCAAGATGCGTGTCACTGTGAAGGTAAGGACAAAGTAGATTGCTGCGATAACAAAGAATGTTTGGAAGTATTGGTAAGTTTGGCTTGCAACAGTGTTACCCTGCGAAGTAAAGTTCCACAACAGAGATAACGTTCAAAACAGAGGTATCCTTGATATTGATAACGAACTCATTACCAGTAGCTGGCAAGATGTTACGGATAACCTGTGGAAGAACAATCTTACGCATGGTTTGACCATGGGTAAATCCAAGAGCAGTACAGCTTCGAATTGCCCTTTATCAACAGCGAAGATACCACCACGAACGATTTCACTCATATAGGCACCGGTGTTGAATAGAAACGATGAAGACAGCTGCTAGGGTACGGTCAATATTGATGCCAAAAGCTTGGGCAGTACCGTAATAGATAACCATAGATTGTACAATCATTGGCGTACCACGGAAAACTTCGATATAGACATTAAGCACCCAACCGAAGAGTTTTTTTGGAGCAAGGCTACAAATTTATTAGCAGCCTTAGGAGCTGTGCGGTAAACACCAATCATAAGACCAATGAAAAAGTTCCGACAACTGTACCGATAATTGAGATAAGAAGGGTAATTCCTGTACCACGTAAGAATTGTGGCCAGTTTTAGCGATGATAGTGCTCACTGACTAAAGAAGTTTCCTTTTAGCATCATCAGTCTTATCTGCAGGTTGGATGTCAATGATGATCCATCGTTTGACACGCTTCCTCTTGACTGATTCCAGCAAGGACCTGATTGACCTGTTCCATCTGCTGGCTGTCTCCTTTGCGAAGACCAACGGCCAAGGGAAACGTCATCGTCTGAAACCTGAAACCGCCATCTTTAAGCGTAATCATCTTATATTTTGAGCTAGCTTCTTCGGCAGTTTTTGCTTCAGGACGCTCTGAAACATAACCATCGATGATACCAGATGCAAGGGCTTGGCGCATAGCACCGAAGTCCCCATGGCAGTTTGTTTGTTCACATTTGGAATCTGATCAATCAAGTTGTAGAGGTAAACCCTTGTTGCCCTGTGATTTTAGCATCCTTGAATCCTTGATCTTAGCCTTGGCGTAATCGCCATCAGAGCACAACCATAACAGGTTCACTACGGTAGTAGCTGTCTGAAAAGTCGATTTCTTGACGACGTTCAGCTGTTGGGCTCATACCTGCGATGATCATATCGATTTTGCCGGAAGTGAGGGCAGGAATCAAACCTGTCCAAGCTGTTTTGACTACCAAGGGTTTCTTCCTTGGGCTTCAGCGATTTTTTTAGGATTTGCACGTCATAACCGTTGGCATACTGTTTAGTACCTTCGATTGAACGGCTCCGTTTGAGTTATCATCCTGGTCCAGTTGAAAGGTATAGGCAGCCTCCATACCGACACGGAGATACTCGTCTGCTTGAGCGCTTGATACCCCACCAAAAACGAGGAGGAGCGCTGCAAAGCAGGCTACAATAATTTTTTTCATTGAAACAATGTCTCCTATAAAAATGTCATTCTTACTATTTTACAGGAAATTGAGACTGATGACAATAAGGTGATGCTAGAAAAAACTGTATATCAGGATTGTCTTTAAATACAGTTGCTAATTTGATATAATGGGAAGGATGATTTGGAGTCTTATTCACTATTGATGTGATAAGTCTAACATTTAAAAACGGAGATAATAATGCAAACGGCACAGTATATTATTGAATTACTAAAAGCAGTCTTTCTTGGGATTGTCGAAGGTATCACTGAGTGGCTACCGATTTCATCTACAGGTCACTTGATTTTGGTGAATGAATTCTTGAACTTGAGACAAAGTAAAGATTTCATCGATATGTTTAATATCGTTATCCAACTTGGTGCTATTCTTGCGGTTATGGTCATTTACTTTAAACGTTTGAATCCCTTCCAACCTGGTAAGACAGCACGTGAAGTGCAATTGACTTGGCAACTTTGGCTCAAGGTGGTCATTGCCTGTATTCCTTCAGCCTTCTTTGGTCTTCTTTTAGATGACTGGATGGAGGCCCATCTCAGTAATTTCTTTGTAGTAGCTATCATGTTGGTAGTCTACGGGATTGCCTTTATTTGGATTGAGGACCGCAATCGACGTGTAGAACCTAAGGTAACGGATTTGGCACGTATGTCTTACAAGACAGCTTTCTATATTGGTCTTTTCCAAGTCTTGAGTATCATTCCAGGGACAAGCCGTTCAGGTGCTACTATTCTTGGGGGTATCATCGTTGGTACTAGTCGTAGCGTAGCTGCTGACTTTACCTTCTTCCTTGGTATTCCAACCATGTTTGGTTATAGTGGCCTTAAGGCGGTTAAGTATTTCATTGATGGGAATACCTTGACAGGTGGACAAGTGGCTATTCTCTTGGTAGCTAGTGTGACAGCCTTTGTTGTCAGCTTGTTCGTGATTCGCTTCTTGATGAATTATATTAAGAAACATGATTTCACAGTTTTTGGAAAATACCGTATCGTGCTTGGTATTATTGTGCTTCTCTATGGAGCTGTCAAACTTATTTTTGGATAAAAAATTGAAAGGATTTCGATTGAAGTCCTTTTTATCTGGTTTAGAGATTAGTTATTGAGAAGTTTTCCAAAGATAAGATAAGCTAGTGTCTAAAGGACTAGTCCGCAAGTTAGGAAACCGGAAAGGATTTTCAATAAGTCCACAACATTATGCAAGGGATACCATCCGGATAAACAGAGAATTGGAAGGATGGTAACATACATGATTGAGAAGTGGAGGAGTGATTGTTGTCTGAATGTCAAATGATTATCGTCGTAAATGGGTGCAGTTGCCAGTATGATGGCAAAGATTAATCCTGTAAGAAAGGTAGATTTGTTTACTTGATGAGGTTGTCCTGACAAATAGAGAAAGAGCGTCAAAAAACTCGTTATTCTTGCAGTATTGCTAGTTCGAAGTCATCTTTTTTATAGGCAGTCATGGTTGTTACCTCCAACTATATATCCACTTTTATTTTACTCTTTTCTAGGATAGCTGACAGCTATAAATAGGAAAATTCAAGTCTTTGCTAGTATTAGATAATTTTAAAAAAAGCTTCCTAAAATAAGACCTAAACTTGTTCAGAAATTGCTATCTCTTGGCTTTTTCTAGTATAATGAAATAACTACTCGTGCGAGGTTTTTACATATGGAAATGAAACAAATAAGCGAGACAACTCTAAAAATCATGATTACCATGGAAGATCTTGAAGAACATGGTATGGAATTGAAAGATTTCTTGATTCCCCAGGAAAAAACAGAGGAATTTTTCTATACTGTCATGGATGAGTTGGACTTGCCTGATAACTTTAAAAATAGTGGGATGCTGAGCTTCCGTGTCACGCCACGCAAGGATCGTGTGGATGTCTTTTGTGACTAAATCAGATCTTAAGGAAGACCTTGATTTCAATGATTTGTCAGATATGGATGACTACTCAGGACTTTCTCCAGAAGAATTCCTCAAAGCTCTTGAAGATAACTTTATGGATAAGGGAGATATTGAAGCCCACCATAAGCTCGAAGAGCATGATAAGACCTTGAAAGAGGTTGATGAGACTATGACAGAGGCCGGCTAAGGAAGTGGCTGAAGAAACTATTCGTGAAGATTATACTCACTATGTCTTGGCTTTCTCTGACTTTGATCAAGTAGTGACCTTTGCGCAAGGTTTGAAGAATGTGTCAGTGGAGGGTTCTGAGCTTTATAAACTTGGTGATGTCTACTACATGACGATCCTTCTTTACTTGGCTGATGAGCCTGATTATTACGCGAACAATATGTATGCGCGTTTTCTTGAATATGCGAATGTGGCAGACCGAACACGTGCCTACCTACAAGAGCATGCAACAATCTTGATGGAAGAGGACGCCTTACCGGTACTACAAGCAACGAAATGGAGCTAAGACATGCCTTGGACCATTAACTATATTTTTGTCTTGATTGGGACCTTTTTGATTGCCATTGTGGGAACCCCACTGGTTCGCTCTTTGGCCTTTCGAGTCGGAGCAGTTGATAATCCCAATGCAAGACGTATCAATAAAAAGCCTATGCCCAGTGCTGGTGGTCTAGCTATTTTCGTTGGCTTTTGTACTAGCGACCTTGGTATTTATGCCTATGATTATTCAGAAGGATGTCTGGCATATTTCTTATTTTAGATACATCCTACCGGTTGTTGTGGGTGGTGCTATTGTGGTATTGACAGGTTTCATTGATGATATCTTTGAATTAAAACCTTTGCCTAAGATGCTCGGTATTGTTATCGGGGCTGTCATTGTTTGGGCTTTTACGGACTTCCGATTTGATAGCTTTAAGATTCCTTTTGGCGGTCCCGTGATTCAATTTGGTCCAGTCTTGACCTTGATTCTAACAGTGTTATGGATTGCTGCTATCACCAATGCCATTAATCTGATTGATGGTTTGGACGGCTTGGTTGGAGGCGTTTCTATCATTTCCCTTATGACTATGGGGGTGATTTCTTATTTCTTCCTCTATGATACTGATATTTTCTTGACCATGACTATCTTTTGTCTTGGTGGCTGCCATTGTGGGCTTCTTCCCTTACAATTATCATCCAGCGATTATCTATCTAGGTGATACGGGGGCGCTCTTTATTGGCTTTATGATTGGTGTCTTGTCATTGCAAGGATTGAAAAATGCAACTGCAGTGGCTATTTTGTCACCTGTTATTATCCTTGGAGGTGCCTATTGTTGATACAGTGGTAGCTATTGTCCGCCGTAAATTGTCAGGGCGCCCAGCCATGGAGGCTGACAAGATGCACTTGCATCATCGCCTTCTTAGCTATGGGCTTCACTCATCGAGGAGCGGTTCTGGTGGTTTATGCCATCGCTATCCTCTTTTTCATTGATTGCCCTCCTGTTAAACGTTTCCAGCCGTCTTGGTGGTATCCTTCTGCTCTTGAGTCTACTTTTAGGGATGGAAATTCTGATTGAAGGGCTTGAGATTTGGGGCGTTGGTCGAACACCACTCTTCAACCTTCTGAAATTTATCGGGAATAGTGATTATCGTCAAGCAATCATGTTGAAATGGAAGCAAGGTCGAAAAAAATAAACATTTGAAAAGCCAAGTAATGGCTTTTGTTATAATGACTCTAATTAAGGAAAATGGAAGTTCTCTTTTATTTTCCGGAAAATAGTTTGCTATTTTCAAAAAAATGCAATTAGCGAGTACATGCTCGCTGTATATATGAAAAAGGAGGTATACAATGTCTGTACTTGAAATCAAAAATCTTCATGTTTCTGTTGAAGATAAAGAAATCTTGAAGGGTCTTAATTTGACTCTTAAAACTGGTGAGATTGCTGCTATTATGGGTCCTAACGGAACTGGTAAATCTACCCTCTCAGCTGCTATTATGGGTAACCCAAACTATGAAATCACAGAAGGGGACATCCTTTTTGATGGTGAAAGCATCCTTGACTTGGAAGTTGACGAACGTGCACGCCTAGGTCTTTTCCTTGCTATGCAATATCCAGCTGAAATCCCAGGAATCACAAACGCTGAGTTCATCCGTGCGGCTATGAATGCTGGTAAAGAAGATGACGAAAAGATTTCTGTTCTTGATTTCATCACTAAATTGGATGAAAAGATGGAATTGCTAGGTATGCGTGAAGAAATGGCTGAGCGTTACCTTAATGAAGGTTTCTCAGGTGGTGAGAAAAAACGTAACGAAATCCTTCAATTGCTCATGTTGGAACCTAAGTTTGCTCTTCTTGATGAGATTGACTCAGGTCTTGATATCGATGCCCTTAAAGTGGTTTCAAAAGGGGTTAACGCTATGCGTGGCGAAGGCTTCGGTGCTATGATTATCACTCACTACCAACGTCTCTTGAACTATATCACTCCAGATGTTGTACACGTAATGATGGAAGGTAAAGTGGTTCTTTCAGGCGGTCCTGAATTGGCTGCTCGTCTTGAGCAAGAAGGTTATGCGAAAATCGCTGAAGAGCTCGGTTACGAGTACCACGAAGAAGCGTAAGTCTGTTACTCGAAATAACTAGAAAAGGAGTAACCTATGTCAAAAGAATCTATTATCGCTTTTTCACAAGCAAAAGCAGAGCTACTTTGGTTGCAAGACCTTCGTCAAGCAGCCTTCGATAAGCTTGAAAGTTTGGCTCTTCCAAAAATTGAGTGTGTTAAATTCCACCGTTGGAATCTCGGTGATGGAACGATTACTGAAAATGAACCATCAGCAAATGTGCCTGATTTTACAGCGCTTGGAAACAACCCTAAATTGGTTCAAGTAGGAACAAATACTGTCCTTGAACAATTGCCAGCCGACTTGATTAGCCAAGGTGTGGTCTTTACAGACCTTACGACTGCTCTTGAGGAAATCCCAGAAGTCGTTGAAGCCTTCTTTGGTAAGGCTGTAGCCTATGATGAGGACAAATTGGCAGCTTATAACTATGCTTATTTCAATAGTGCAGCAGTCCTTTATGTACCAGATAATGTTGAAATTGACTTGCCAGTTGAAAGCTATTTTTACCAAGATGGCACTTCATCTGTTCCATTTAACAAACACGTTTTGATTGTAGCTGGTAAAAACAGTAAATTGACTTACCTTGAGCGTTTTGAAACGCTAGGTGAAGCGACTGAAAAAGCTAGTGCCAACATTTCGGTTGAAGTCATTGCTCAAGATGGTGCACAAGTTAAGTTTGCGGCTATTGACCGTTTGGGTGAAAACGTCACAACTTATATTAGTCGTCGTGGTCGTATCGGTCGTGATGCCAGCATTGACTGGGCTCTCGGGATCATGAACGAAGGCAATGTTATTGCTGACTTTGATAGTGACTTGATTGGCAATGGAAGTCATGCCAACCTTAAAGTTATTGGTCTTTCATCAGGGCGTCAGGTTCAAGGGAATTGATACTCGTGTGACTAACTACGGTAACAACTCTGTGGGACATATCCTACAACATGGTGTTATTTTGGACGTGGTACTTTGACTTTCAATGGTATTGGTCACATTGTCAAAGGTGCTAAGGGTGCTGATGCACAACAAGAAAAAGCCGTGTGCTTATGCTTTCTGACAAGGCACGTTCAGACGCTAACCAATCCTCTTTGATTGACGAAAATGAAGTTACAGCAGGGCATGCTGCTTCAATCGGTCAGGTAGATCCAGAGGATATGCATTACCTCATGAGTCGTGGACTTGATCAAGACACCGCAGAACGTTTGGTTATTCGCGGTTTCTTGGGAGGCAGTTATTACTGAAATCCCAGTTAAAGAAGTGCGCGATGAAATGATTTCTGTAACTGATACAAAACTAAACAAACGTTAGGAACTATCGACTCAGATAGTCTAACCTATGATATATCTAGATAGGGAGATAAGATGTCAGCTTTAGATGCCTATAAGATTCGACAAGATTTTGCCATTTTAGATCAGGTAGTTAATGATGAACCTTTGGTATACTTGGATAATGCAGCAACGACCCAGAAGCCTCAAGTAGTTTTGGACACTCTCATGGCCTACTATCATGAGGACAATGCTAATGTTCACCGTGGTGTGCACACTTTGGCAGAGCGTGCCACAGCTGCTTACGAAGCTAGTCGTGAAAAAATTCGCCAGTTTATTAGTGCCAAATCAACTAAAGAGATCCTCTTTACACGTGGAACGACAACTGGTCTTAACTGGGTTGGTCGTTTTGCAGAGCAGGTTCTTGAGCCAGGAGATGAGGTGGTTATTTCAATTATGGAACACCACTCGAATATCATTCCTTGGCAGGAAGCTTGTAAGAAGACAGGGGCTAAACTTGTTTATGCCTACTTGAAAGATGGCCAATTGGATATGGAAGATTTGGCCAACAAGATTACTGAAAAGACAAAATTTGTCAGTCTAGCTCTCAGGTCTCTAACGTTTTAGGCTGCATCAATCCTGTTAAAGAGATTGCACAAATGGCCCACCGAGTTGGCGCCTATATGGTAGTGGATGGTGCCCAATCGGCACCATGGCCATTGATGTTCAGGATTTGGATTGTGATTTCTTCACCCTTTCTGGCCATAAGATGTTAGGCCCAACAGGGATTGGGGTTCTTTATGGCAAGGAAGAGATTCTCAACCAGATGAATCCTATTGAATTCGGTGGTGAGATGATTGATTTTGTTTATGAACAAGAAGCCACTTGGAAGGAATTGCCTTGGAAATTTGAGGCTGGTACACCTAACATTGCGGGGGCTATTGCACTAGGTACTGCTGTGGACTACCTCTCTGCTTTAGGTATGGAAAATGTTCATGCTTACGAGCAAGAGTTGGTAGACTATGTTTTGCCTAAGCTTCAAGCGATTGAGGGATTGACGGTATATGGGCCAGAAGATTCTGGCAAACATGCGGGTGTTATCGCCTTTAATATTGATGGGCTTCACCCTCATGATGTGGCGACAGCTCTTGATTATGAAGGGGTGGCGGTTCGTGCGGGTCACCACTGTGCTCAGCCTTTAATTAATCATTTAGGAATCTCATCAGCTGCCCGAGCAAGTTTCTACATTTACAATACTAAAGAGGATTGTGACAAGCTTGTAGAGGCAATTCTTGCGACGAAGGAGTTTTTCAATGGCACTCTCTAGACTAGATAGTTTATATATGGCTGTTGTGGCGGATCACTCTAAGAGCCCTCACCATCATGGTGTCCTACCAGATGTGGAGCAACTTCAACTGAATAATCCGACTTGTGGAGATGTTATCAATCTGTCAGTTAAATTTGATGGTGATGTGATTGAAGACATTGCCTTTGCTGGTGATGGTTGTACTATTTCTACAGCTTCATCAAGTATGATGACGGATGCAGTTATTGGAAAAACCAAGGCAGAGGCTTTAGAACTAGCAGAAATTTTCTCTCTTATGATTCAAGGGAATCATAAAGTGGATGAGGATAAGTTAGGTGAGGCCAAGCTTTTGGCGGGGGTTTCTAAATTTCCACAACGTATCAAATGTGCAACGCTCTCTTGGAATGCCCTTAAAATGGCTATAGAGAGAAGTGAGTTCTAGGAAGCAATGGAGTAATTATCTTCCTTGCTCAAGTCTTAAATAAAGCAAATTAATCAAACCTTTAATAAAGGAAAATACTATGACTGAAACAAATGAAAAAGTAGAACCAAAACCCATTGATTTGGGGGAATATAAATATGGTTTCCATGATGATGTGACACCAGTCTTTTCAACAGGAAAAGGAATCAGTGAAGATGTGGTCCGTGCCATGTCTGCTGAAAAAGAGGAGCCTGAGTGGATGCTTGAATTCCGCTTGAAATCACTAGGAAACCTTTAAGAAAATGCCTATGCAAGAGTGGGGGCCAGACCTTTCTGGTATTAACTTTGATGATCTGACTTATTTCCAAAAGGCATCAGACAAACCTGCTCGTGACTGGGAAGATGTTCCTGAAAAAATCAAGGAAACCTTTTGAACGTATTGGTATCCCCGAAGCTGAACGTGCCTATCTTGCTGGAGCCTCAGCTCAGTATGAATCAGAAGTGGTTTACCACAACATGAAAGAAGAGTATGACAAGTTGGGTATTATCTTTACAGATACGGACTCAGCTCTTAAAGAGCATCCAGAACTCTTTAAGAAGTACTTCTCAAAACTGGTTCCGCCAACAGATAACAAATTTGCGGCCCTTAACTCTGCCTTCTGGTCAGGTGGTACCTTTATTTATGTACCAAAAGGCGTTAAGGTAGATATTCCGCTTCAAACCTACTTCCGTATTAACAACGAAGCAACTGCTCAGTTTGAACGTACTCTTATCATCGTTGATGAAGGTGCCAGCGTTCACTATGTTGAAGGATGTACAGCGCCTACATACACAACGGCAAGCCTTCATGCGGCCATCGTTGAAATCTTTGCACTTGATGGTGCTACATGCGCTATTCAACTATTCAAAACTGGTCAGATAGCGTCTACAACTTGGTAACTAAACGTGCTACGGCTAAGAAAAACGCAACTGTTGAGTGGATTGATGGTAACCTGGGTGCTGAAGTAACCATGAAGTATCCATCTGTTTACCTTGATGGTGAAGGTGCACGTGGTACCATGCTTTCAATTGCCTTTGCTAATGCTGGTCAACACCAAGATACAGGGGCTAAGATGATTCACAATGCACCGCATACATCATCATCTATTGTCTCTAAATCAATCGCTCGTAATGGTGGTAAGGTTGACTATCGTGGCCAAGTAACTTTCAATAAGGACTCTAAGAAATCTGGATCTCACATTGAATGTGATACGATCTTGATGGATGATTTATCTAAGTCAGATACTATCCCATTCAACGAAATCCACAACTCACAAGTTGCGCTTGAACACGAAGCTAAAGTTTCTAAGATTTCTGAAGAGCAACTCTACTACCTCATGAGCCGTGGACTTTCAGAACAAGAAGCAACTGAAATGATTGTCATGGGATTTGTGGAACCATTTACCAAAGAACTTCCAATGGAGTATGCTGTTGAGCTTAACCGCTTGATTAGTTATGAAATGGAAGGATCAGTTGGGTAAGCAGTAAGTTTGTGTAAAAATACAGAGTAAACTGAGAAATTGGTTCAAAATACTATAAGGTTAAGATATGCATCTTAGCCTTTTTTGTTTGGATTAATTGTAAAACGTTTATGTGTAGTGGACAAGAGCTACAGATGCGTCATTTTTTGGATATTTCGAGTCTTTTTCGAGACAAAATAACTGAGTTGTCGAATTATTCAGAATTAGGTCTTTACTTTAGAATGTTTTAAGGTATAATTATACACGAAAGTAAATTTTTTATTGGAGGAGGTTTCTTATAAACATGATTAAGAAACGTAACTTTAAAAGTATTGTAGCTACTGGAGTAATTGCTTTGGCTTCTGCAACACTTCTTGCTGCTTGTGGTTCAAAATCAACCTCAAGTAAAGATGAAATTAACTGGTACACACCTACTGAAATATTGACACTTGATGTTTCTAAAAAATTCAGATCACTATTCAGCCTTGGCGCTTGGGAACTCAGAAAGTAACTTACTTCGTGTTGATAAAAATGGGAAGTTACAACCTGATTTGGCTAAAAAGTTGATGTGTCGGCCGATGGTTTGACTTATACAGCTACTCTTAGAGATGACTTGAAGTATTCAGATGGTACTAAACTTACTGCTGAGGACTTTGTCTATACTTGGCAACGTATGGTTGATCCTGCTACAGCTTCTGAATATGCTTACCTCGCTTCAGATTCTCACCTTGTTAATGCTGCAGATATTATTGCTGGTAATAAGAGCGTTGATGAGTTGGGTGTTAAGGCTGAGGGTAATAAAGTTATCTTTACCTTGTCAAATCCTTCTCCACAATTTAAGAGTCTTTTGTCATTCTCAAATTTTGTTCCGCAACATAAGGAATTTGTAGAAAAGACTGGAAAACAATATGGAACGAAGTCTGATAAACAAATTTATTCTGGACCTTTTAAAGTTGAAAATTGGAATGGTACAAGTGGTAGCTTTAAACTTGTCAAAAATGACAATTATTGGGATGCTAAGCACGTCAAAACAAAGACAATCAATATTCAAACGGTTAAGAAAACCTGATACAGCTGTCCAAATGTATAAACAAGGTCAACTTGACTTTGCAAGCATTTCAAGTACGTCAGCAATTTTTAACTCAAATAAAAAGAATAAAGATGTTGTTACAGTTCCAGAAGCAACAACAAGTTATATGACCTATAAATGAAACTGGCAAAGTTAAAGGTCTAGATAATTTTAAAACCGTCAAGCTTCCTCAACCTTGCTACCGACCGTAAAGGTATTGTCGAAGCTGCGGTTGATACAGGCTCAGTTCCAGATCGGTCCAATGGCTGCTAATATTCTAACCGGTTCAGCACTTATAGAGCAGATTTTCTCAATTCCTGGGATTGGCCAACAGTTTGTTACCTCCATTCCAACAAAAGATTATCCTGTCATTATGGGAACCACTATCGTTTATGCCGTTATGCTTATGGTAGCTATCCTATTGACAGATATCATTACTAGTTTTGTGGATCCACGTGTCCGTCTGAAGTAAGGAGAGTATCATGGAAGAAAAACAACTATTCAAACTTGTTGGTGCTGGAAATACTGAATCACAAGAAAAAATTGAAAAACCGACTCTCTCTTTTACGCAAGATGCTTGGAGACGTCTGAAAAAAATAAATTGGCGACCATATCACTTTGGTTTTTAGCGATTCTACTGGTCTTTTCAATTGGATCAAATTTCTTTGTTAATGCCAAGGATGCTAATAGTTTTAATGGTGATGAAGTTAAGACATATCGTAATTTACCCCCAAAAATATCAGATAGTTTACCATTCTGGAATGGTAGTATCGTGTTTTCAGGCAATACGGAACCTAATGATGTGTATTCTGACCAATCTGTTCCAAAAGGTGATAAATTTATTTTAGGAACTGATAATCTAGGACGTAGCTTAGCGAAACGTGTGATTGTTGGTATACGTATTTCTCTCTCTTGATTGCCATTGTTGCGACCTTGATTGATTTGATTATTGGAGTGACCTATGGTCTGGTGTCAGGGTTCTTGGGTGGGAAAAATTGACCTCTTCATGCAACGTGTTATTGAGGTCATCTCATCTATCCCTAATTTGGTCATAGTAACTATGTTAGGACTTCTCTTGGTAGTGGTGTGTTTGTCAATCATTATATCCATTGCCATTGTCGGATGGACATCTATGGCACGTCAAGTCCGTAATTTGACCCTATCCTACCGAGAACGTGAATTTGTTTTAGCCTCACGCGCTTTGGGTGAAAACAAATTTAAGATAGCTTTTTAAACATGTTTTACCAAATATCTCAGGTATCATTATTGTTCAAATTATGATGACAGTTCCAAGTGCTATTATGTATGAAGCAGTTCTGTCAGCTATCAATTTGGGGGTTAAGCCACCAACAGCTTCTTTAGGTTCGTTGATTACAGATGCGTCTGAAAATCTCCAATACTACCCTTATCAGGTGCTTATTTCTGCCTTGGCTCTTGTTTTTATCTCTCTTGCCTTCATTCTTTTGGGAGGACGGCTTGCGTTATGCATTTGACCCTAAATCTAACAAAGAAAACTAATAGGAGCGTAATAATGACGAAAGAAACGATTTTAAGTGTAAAAATCTCCATGTTAATTTTCATACTTACGCTGAGAAGTAAAGCGATTCGTGATGTTAATTTTGACTTAAAAAAGGTGAGACATTAGCGATTGTTGGTGAGTCTGGTTCAGGAAAATCTGTAACGACAAGGACACTAATGGGGCTATCAGATAAAAACGCTAAGGTAACTGGAGACATTACCTTTAAAGGGCGCGATATGCAAGCCTTAAGGAGGAAGATTTAAAGTTCGTGGAAATGATATTGCTATGATTTTTCAGGATCCTATGACCAGCCTTGACCCTACTATGAAAATTGGACACCAAATTGCTGAGCCTATCATGTTTCATACCAAGTTATATCAGAAGGAAGCCTTAGAAATGGCTTTACAATTAATGAAAGATGTTGGGATACCTAATGCCGAAGAACATATAAATGATTATCCTCATCAATGGTCAGGAGGAATGCGTCAAAGAGCAGTAATTGCCATTGCTCTAGCGGCAGATCCTGAAATTTTGATTGCTGATGAGCCTACTACAGCCTTAGATGTAACGATTCAAGCACAAATTCTTCGTCTGATGAAAAAAATCCAAGAAGAGCGTGATTCATCCATTATTTTTATTAATCATGACTTGGGTGTTGTCGCTGGGATGGCTGATCGTGTAGCAGTTATGTATGCGGTAAAATTGTGGAATATGGTACTGTGGATGAGGTTTTCTACAATCCGAAACACCCATACACATGGGGAGCTTCTTAACTCAATGCCTACAACAGAAACAGAATCTGGTAGCCTAGAAGCTATTCCAGGAACTCCTCCAGATTGGCTTTATCCTCCTAAAGGAGATGCCTTTGCTGCTCGAAATGCCTTTGCTTTAGATATTGATTATCAGGAAGAACCGCCAATGTTTAAAGTATCAGATACGCATTTTGCAGCAACATGGCTCTTAGATGAACGAGCTCCTAAAGTAACCCCTCCTTCACCAATATTGAAACGATGGGAAAAATGGTCAAAGATGAAGGAGAAATAAGATGACACAAGAACGTAAGAAAGTTAGTAGAACTAAAAAATGTGTCTCTAACTTTTAATAAAGGAAAATCAAACGAAGTTAAGGCCATTGATGACGTTAGCTTTGATATCTATGAGGGCGAAATTTTTGGCCTAGTTGGAGAATCTGGTTCAGGTAAAACGACCATTGGGCGTTCTGTTCTAAAACTTTATGATATTGATTCGGGTACTGTTACCTTTGCTGGTAATGATATATCAAGTTTAAAAGGGAAAGACCTTCATGATTTCCGTAAGACAGCTCAGATGATTTTTCAAGATCCTCAAGCTAGTCTTAATGGACGAATGAAGATTCGTGATATTATTGCTGAGGGGATTGATATTCATAAATTGGCTAAATCCAAGGAAGAACGTGAAGCCAAGGTTAAAGAACTTATTAATTTGGTGGGATTAAATGAAGATCACTTATCAAGATATCCTCATGAATTTTCTGGTGGTCAGCGTCAAAGAATTGGTATTGCGCGTGCTTTAGCGGTCAATCCTCATTTTATTGTAGCAGACGAACCTATCTCTGCTTTAGATGTTTCTATTCAAGCACAAGTAGTTAATTTGATGCAAAAGTTACAACATGAACAGGGGTTAACTTATTTGTTTATTGCACATGACTTGTCAATGGTTAAATATATATCCGATCGTATTGGTGTAATGCATTGGGGTAAACTTCTTGAGGTGGGACCAGCAGATGAGATTTACCATAATCCGATCCATCCTTATACAAAGAGTTTATTGTCTGCCATTCCAGAACCAGACCCAGAAAGAGAGCGTAAACGTCAACATTTGATTTATGATTCCTCTATTGAAAATGATGGGGAAAAGAGACAAATGTATGAAATCCGACCAGGGCATTTTGTTTATGCTACAGAAGCAGAGGCTAAAAATTATAAAGAAGAAGCCTAAATTAGACTGTAAAAAGGTGGTGATTTTTAGTCACCTCCTTTTGATTAGTAAGCGTTTACAATTCAGAGACAAAACAGTATAATAAGGGTGATAGAGCAATAGTGAAAGGGGACTAATATGGGAGTGTATAACAGTGACTGGCTACTCAATCAAATTCGAGGGACAGCTAATGTGGTCAGTAAGGCTTTTAAGTTTGAGACTCTGGATATTGATTTAGGTCAGGTGGGAGACGATCAAGGGCAGACTGTTGATGGAAATGTTTACATTGATGATTTGTTAATTCAGGAAAAGTATGATCAGGTGACAGCCTTCATTCATAGTCAACTCAAACGTTTGACAACTAATGACTATAATCTCCTTGTCAGCGTCTATATTGAGTATTTGGAGAATTTACCACCTGTAATAAGGCAAAAACACCATTTTGATGATAGAAAAATAGCAAGTTTGAGGGAAAAACTATCCGAATTTTCATGGTAATTTGGTAGAGAGAGTGGGGGAAGAGGAAATGCCAAGCGTTTACGACTTTTCCATCCTCTTTTTTGTGTTATAATGGAATCACTATGGATAAATTAATTAAAACAATTTCAGAATCAGGTTCTTTCCGTGCTTATGTTCTTGATAGCACAGAAACTGTTAGAACCGCACAAGAAAAACACAATACTCTATCATCATCGACAGTTGCTTTGGGGCGTACCCTTATTGCCAACCAAATCTTGGCTGCTAACCAAAAAGGGTGAAAGCAAAATTACGGTTAAGGTTATCGGAAATAGCTCTTTTGGGCATATCATCTCTGTAGCTGATACCAAAGGACATGTTAAGGGCTACATCCAAAATCCAGGTGTAGACATCAAGAAAACAGCAACTGGTGAAGTTTTAGTGGGTCCTTTCATGGGACAAGGACAGTTTGTCTCAATCATCGATTATGGAACTGGTAATCCTTACACGTCATCAACACCACTTATTTCTGGTGAAATTGGTGAAGACTTTGCCTACTATTTGACAGAGTCTGAGCAAACACCATCTGCTGTTGGTCTTAATGTACTTCTTGACGAAGAGGATAAGGTTAAGGTTGCTGGTGGTTTCATGCTTCAGGTCTTACCAGGAGCTAGCGAGGAAGAAATCGCTCGTTACGAAAAACGCATCCAAGAGATGCCAGCCATTTCAACGCTTTTGGAGTCTGATGACCATATTGAAGCGCTCTTGAATGCCATTTATGGGGATGAGCCTTTCAAACGTTTGTCTGAAGAGGAGCTTAGCTTTGAGTGTGATTGCTCACTTGAACGTTTTGAAAATACCCTCTTGACGCTTGGTAAGGATGAACTTCAAGCCATGAAAGACGAGGATCATGGGGCTGAAATCGTCTGCCAATTCTGCCAAACCAAGTATGAGTTTTCAGAAGCTGACTTGGAGGAACTCATCAATGACTAAACTTAATTCGTCCTTCATGATTGGAAATGTAGAGATTCCTCATCGTACAGTACTAGCTCCTATGGCAGGCGTGACCTCTGCCTTCCGTACTATTGCAAAGAGTTTGGTGCTGGTCTTGTGGTGATGGAGATGATTTCTGAAAAAGGTCTCCTCTACAATAATGAAAACCCTCCACATGCTTCATATTGATGAGAATGAACATCCAATGTCTATCCAGCTTTTCGGTGGTGATGCTGAGGGAGCTTGAAGCGTGCAGCCGACTTTATCCAGACCAATACCAAGGCTGATATTGTTGATATCAACATGGGTTGTCCAGTCAATAAGGTCGTTAAAATGAAGCGGGTGCCAAGTGGCTCAAGGATCCAGACAAGATTTACCACATCGTCAAGGAAGTAACATCAGTACTTGATATTCCTTTGACTGTTAAGATGCGTACAGGTTGGTCAGACAGTGACTTGGCTGTAGAAAATGCCCTTGCAGCTGAGTCTGCAGGTGTTTCTGCCCTTGCTATGCACGGCCGTACCCGTGAACAAATGTATACTGGTCACTGTGACCACGAGACGCTGGCTCGTGTTGCTAAGGCTATCACTAAGATTCCATTTATCGGAAATGGTGATGTTCGTAGCGTTCAAGATGCTAAACTTATGATTGAGGAACTTGGCGTAGATGCCGTTATGGTGGGTCGTGCAGCCATGAACAATCCTTACATCTTCACGCAAATCAATCACTTCTTCGAAACGGGAGAGGAGTTGCCAGAGCTTCCGTTTGATAAGAAGCTGGACATTGCTGAAGATCACCTCAAACGTTTGGTAGACCTTAAAGGTGAGATGATTGCTGTCCGTGAATTCCGTGGTCTTGCTCCACACTATCTTCGTGGAACAGCAGGGAGCAGCTTCGTGGCGAAGTCTCGCGTGCCGAGTCTGTTGCTCAGGTCAAAGAAATCTTTGCGACTTTACGATGAAATAGAAAGAGCTCTGTTAGTATGTACTCTAACAGGGCTCATATATAATAAATTGCTTGTAATCTGACGAATAAAGCGATGGAGACGTCTAATCTCTTCAATATTCGAGTTCAGAGAAAGAATCGATTACATATCTATGATTATTATCCCTAATAATGAGGAGAGATGTCAACTCATCGAGGTATCAATTTATGTTTAATCTATTTCTTACCCATCAGGAGGTTTAAATGCAGCTTTTTACAACACAAGCCTTATAGGGTTTTGACCCTATCCATCTTGTTAGGTATCTTTGGGACCACCTTGTTTGACTTGGTTTCGGTTCTCTATGCGGCTACCTTCCCTAATCCAGAATTGGCGGTGGGGTTGGCGAGTTTGATTACCTCGCTTCCCTATGTTTTTGATTTTATTGTGGGTTATGTCTCTGATCGAGCGTCAAATAGCTTTAAGGCCATGAAATTGGTACGCTGGTTGCAGATGAGTTTATATGTCTTTTTTGGGGTGTTAACCTTGCTTAAACCTAGTTGGTGGGTCTTCGTCTTGGTCCTAGCCATCAACTTTATGAGTGATATTATTGGTAATTACACTGCCTATCTCAATCTTTCCCTCAATCGTCGGGTGGTAGATGAGGAGAATTTTTCCTTAGCCATCTCTTTTCGTAAGGGAATGTCTAATATCGTCACCTTAGCGGGAAAGAGCGTGGGTGTCATGCTCATTGCCCTGCTGGCTCATAACTATTTCTTGTTTGCCTTGATTAATGTTTTGGTTTTCTTGGCTTCTTATCTGGTCTTGCGACGAGGGCGAAAACTTTTTGACCATCTTGATGAACCAATACCTGAGTCCAAAGAACAACAAGCAGAATCCTTAAAAGCCCTGATTTGTCAGTTTGTCAGGGACACCATAACCAATTTCACCTTTCTCAAATCCCAGTCCTCTATTTTTAATTTGGTCATGATTTACTCTAGTATGAACCTGCTCTCGTCAGCCATGGCCACCCTGTTGATGATTTATCTCTTATCGGTCAAGGAGTTGCAGTTGGGGTCTTATGCTGTGACTATCACAGTCTTTGAGTCTATTGAATTGGTTGCTTTCTTTTTAGGATCACTTTTTCCGTTCGACTTTTACCGCAAGTGGTCCATTAGGTCCAACCTGCTTTTTGAGAATAGTCTAGCATTGTTGATGATTATCAGTATCTTTGTATGGCACAATCCCATTGTCCTCTTTACCTTGCTTTTTCTTTCTTCTTATGCGACAGCCATTTCCAATCCAAAATCAGATACCATCGTCATCTTCTCCATTGTTGAAGAGCGACAGAACGCTGTCTTTAGTATCTTTTCAACCATTGTCACAGCGACTGTACCCCTGGGTGCAGCTGTGATTTTGGCCTTAAACCAGTCCTTGGGTGCTACTTGGTCATGGACTCTCTTGGCTTTCTTGGCGGTATTTAATATAGGTTATACCTGTTTTTGGAAGGAAGAGACACGGGCAGTATCTTAAACCTATTATCATTTTTAAGTCTAGCTGCGGTTGGACTTTTTATTTTTCCTTGCAAAACCTCTGTGTTTTCGATATAATTAACTGGTTAAGTAAATGGAGAAAGCAATGCTAGAACTAGAAGAACAAGTAAATCAATTGATTAATCAGATTTTGCTTAAGGCTGAAAATCAGCATGAGTTCCTCATTGGTCAGTGCCGTAGTCAGGTTAAGTTGACCAATACTCAGGAGCATATTCTCATGCTTTTGTCTGAGGGGCACGTAAAGACCAATTCTGAGTTGGCTAAGACCCTCAATGTCAGCCAAGCTGCTGTTACCAAGGCAGTTAAAAACCTTGGTCAAAGAGGGCATGTTGGAGGCTAAGAAAGACAAGGATGATGGGCGCGTGACCTACTTTGTCTTGACACAAGAAGCTCAACCCATAGCCCAAGAGCATGAGGAACACCACCAAGAGACCTTGGGGGTTTATCGGTCTGTATTGGATCAGTTTGATAATCAAGAGCGTCAGGTTATTGAACGTTTCTTGACAAAATTAGCAGAAAAAATCGAGGAATAAGATGCGCTATATTACAGTTGAAGGACTGAGCTTCCAGTATGATGCGGAGCCTGTTCTGGACAATATTCATTATCATTTGGATTCTGGGGAGTTTGTGACCCTAACTGGGGAAAATGGAGCTGCCAAGTCAACGCTTATTAAGGCTACCCTAGGAATTCTCAAGCCTAAGAAGGGGATTGTGACGATTTCTGATATTAACAAAGATGGTAAAAAGCTTCGCATGGCCTATCTTCCACAGCAGATTGCCAGCTTTAATGCAGGATTCCCAAGTACTGTTTATGAGTTTGTCAAGTCAGGTCGCTACCCCCATAAGGGGTGGTTCCGTCGTTTGAACAAACATGACTTAGAGCATGTTCAACGTGCTCTAGAGTCTGTAGGTATGTGGGAAAATCGTTACAAGCAGATTGGACATCTCTCAGGTGGTCAAAAGCAACGTGCTGTCATTGCTCGTATTTTCGCTTTAGATCCTGATATCTTTGTTTTGGATGAGCCAACGACAGGGATGGATGCAGGGACAGCCAATACCTTTTACGAACTCATGCACCACTCTGCTCATAATCATGGCAAGTCTGTCTTGATGATTACCCACGACCCAGAGGAAGTCAAGGAGTACACAGACCGTAATATTCATCTGGTTCGTAACCAGAAATTGCCTTGGCGTTGTTTCAATGTCCATGAAAAGGATGGAGAGGAGCACAAACATGATTAGTGAATTATTAGCCTATGATTTTATGCAACGTGCTATTCTCGCCGTGATTGCTATCAGCATCTTCTCGCCAATTTTGGGGCTTTTCTTAATTCTTCGTCGTCAAAGTCTGATGAGCGATACCTTGAGTCACGTGTCCCTAGCTGGGGTGGCTGTTGGGATTTTCTTGGGACAATCAACCACTTGGATGACCCTTGTGGTTGTGGTTATCGCTGCTTTGGTTTTAGAATATCTCAGGGTTAGTTACAAGCATTATATGGAGATTTCAACGGCTATCCTCATGTCAATGGATTGGCAGTGGCTCTTATTCTTAGTAACAAGGCGGGTAGCAGTAGCATGAGTCTGATAGCTATCTTTTTCGGTTCTATTATCAATTAGATTAGCTCTTCTACTTTCATTGTAATCGGGATCTTGATTCTCCTCTTTATTCGTCCTATGTATCTTTTGACCTTTGACGAAGACACTGCTCATGTAGATGGCAGTACGTCCTCATGTTCCTCTTCAATATTGTGACAGGGATAGCGATTGCTTTGATGATTCCAGCAGCAGGATCACTTTTGGTTTCTACTATCATGATTTCCTGCAGCTATTGGTATGAAAATAGGTCAAACCTTTAAATCTGTCATTTTCTGGGCTATTGGTATTTGGTTGGCATGCTTTCTGGTATCTTTATTTCCTATTATTGGGAACACCAGCTAGTGCGACCATTACTCTTATCTCATCGCCTTCTTTGGTCTGGTATCAATCTTTAGGCCCTCTTAAAAGCAGAGTAAATAATAGAAGGAGCTTGAGAAATCGAGCTCTTTTGTGATATACTTGGTTTTAGATTTGAGTTAAAATAATGGTAGATTTCTAGTCAGAAAAATCAGTCAGACTCTGCATTGTCTGTCATAAATCGTAGCAAAAAAAAAGGAGAAAATATGGAAATCTTTTTAAAAGTATATCTGGAATTCTAGTCATCCTGGTATGATTTTAGTTCGTCATGGGGAGGCTGGTTTGATGACGTCGCGTGGCCTAATTGCTAAGATGGTCACCCAAATTGCCTTGCCCTCCATATGCTTTATACCATCACGCAGCGTTTCACAGCAGCAGACCTGCTTAAGATGTTGCCAGAATTACGTTTCTCCTGCTCTGTCTATGGTGATTTTGTTTGGAATTGCAACAGCAGTGGCTAGGATTTTTGCAGTCAGACAGGATCGTCGTGGACTCTTTATTTCCATGTTTTTTAATTCTAATACGATCTTCGTGGGACTACCAATCAACCAAGCTCTTTTGGAGATGTATTCCCTATGTTCTGATCTATTACATGTGTAATACGACTTTTTCTGGACCTTGGGGACCATCTCATCCAGAGATGGTGGAAGGAGGAAGCTGAGTTTGATTTAAAACTAGTTTAAATAAGATTTTTCTCTCCCTTATGGGTTTTATTCAGGTCTTATTATCGTTATCCTTCATATTAAATTACCAACTTTTTTAGCCAGTGACTTGCAGTATTTGGGTAGTTTGACGACTCCTTTATCTATGATTTTCATCGGTTTGTCGGTATCCAATGCAGGTGTGAAGCAGTTGGTTCTGAAAAAAGGTATTAATTCTGCTAGGACGCTTTGTGGTTGCCCCGGTTTTGATGGCTGCAATCGTTTATTGGTCCTCCTTACCAACTTTGATGAAACAAGTTTTTATCATCCAGTCTGCCATGCCTGTCATGACCAATGCTCCAGTAGTTGCTAAACTCTATGGAGCTGATAGTGATTACGCGGCTGTTATGGTTACTGAGACTACCCTCGCGACCATGATCGTTATCCCAATTCTCATGGTTTTGATGGCCTAATAAATGTCTGAGTCATCCAGTTTTTCTGGTGGCCTCTTTTGTAAAAAAATCAAAAAAGTTTACGAAAACGCTTTACAAATTATCAAAGTGCTATAAAGATATATATAATTGCATGCAAAATCAAATATGGGAGGAAATGAAATGAATAAGCTAAAAGAAAAATTTGGCTTTGAGTTCTGGCAAAAATTCGGTAAAGCCCTCATGGTTGTTATCGCAGTTATGCCAGCAGCAGGTCTCATGATCTCACTCGGTAAAACAGTTGCTATGATTAATCCAAACATGGCACCACTCGTTATTACTGGTGGATTTCTTGAGCAGATTGGTTGGGGGGTTATCGGTAACCTTCACATCTTGTTCGCCCTTGCCATTGGTGGTAGTTGGGCTAAGGAACGTGCAGGAGGTACTTTTGCGGCAGGTCTTGCCTTTATCTTGATTAACCGTTTGACTGGTTCAATCTTTGGTGTTACTTCAGATATTCTTGCTGATAAGGCTGCTACAGTCCACACCGTTTCTTGGTCAAATCAATCAAGGTGTATCTGATTACTTCATCAGTGTTTTGGAAGCTCCAGCCCTCAACATGGGTGTGTTCGTAGGTATCATCTCTGGTTTCATCGGAGCTACTGCCTTCAACAAATACTATAACTTCCGTAAATTGCCAGAAGCTTTGTCATTCTTCAATGGTAAACGCTTCGTACCATTCGTAGTTATTCTTCGTTCAGCTATCGCAGCCATCGTTCTTGCTATCGTATGGCCAGTTATCCAATCAGGAATCAACGGCTTTGGTATGTGGATTGCCAACTCAAAAGAAACTGCTCCAATCTTGGCACCGTTCTTGTTCGGTACTTTGGAACGTCTTCTCTTGCCGTTTGGTCTCCACCACATGTTGACTATTCCAATTAACTACACTCAATTGGGTGGTACTTATGAAGTCTTGACTGGTGCTGCAAAAGGTACTAAAGTTTTGGGTCAAGAGCCACTCTGGCTCGCATGGGTTACTGACCTTGCTAACCTTAAAGGTGCGCATCCATATCAATATAGACACCTTCTTGAAGCCTATACACCAGCTCGTTTCAAAGTTGGTCAAATGATTGGTTCATTCGGTATCTTGATGGGTATGGTGGTAGCCATCTACCGTAACGTCGATGATGATAAAAAACATCAGTATAAAGGGATGTTGACTGCAACTGCACTTGCAACATTCTTGACAGGGGTAACAGAACCTATCGAGTACATGTTCATGTTCGTAGCTACTCCACTTTACATCATTTACGCATTTGTACAAGGTGCTGCCTTTGCCATGGCTGATATCGTTCACCTTCGTGTTCACTCATTCGGTTCTATCGAATTCTTGACACGTACACCACTTTCCTATTAACGCTGGTTTGGCGATGGATATCGTTAACTTCATTTGGGTAACTGTACTCTTTGGTGTTATCATGTTCTTCATCGCAAACTTCATGATTAAGAAATTTGATTACGCAACACCAGGACGTAACGGTAACTACGAACAAAATGACGATTCTTCAGAATCTGCTGGATCAGCAGGTGCTGGAACAAGCTCAGCAAGCTCACAAGTTATAAACATCATCAACCTTCTTGGTGGACGTGCTAACATCGTCGATGTTGACGCATGTATGACTCGTCTCCGTGTTACTGTTAAAGACGCTGAAAAGTCGGAACTGAAGAACAATGGAAAGCTGAAGGTGCCTAAGGGTCTTGTTATTAAAGGCCAAGGTGTCCAAGATATCTACGGTCCTAAAGTTGACATCTTGAAATCTGATATCCAAGACGTTCTTGATTCAGGTGAAGTTATTCCTGAAACACTTCCAAGTCAAAGACTGCTGTTCAAAAGCAGAAGCTAACTTCAAAGGTGTGACTGAAGATGTTCACCAGTTGCAGACGGTCAAGTTATCAGCATTGAAGATGTAAAGATCCAGTATTTTCACAAAGAATGATGGGTGATGGTTTCGCTGTAGAACCAGAAAACGGTAAGATTGTTTCTCCAGTAGCTGGTAAAGTGACAAGCATCTTCCCAACTAAACACGCTCTTGGTTTGGTAACAGACAATGGTCTTGAAGTTTTGGTTCACATCGGACTTGACACTGTTAGTCTTGAAGGTAAACCATTCGACGTTAAAGTTACTGAAGGTCAAACTGTTGCTGCTGGTGATCTCTTAGTGGAAGCAGATCTTGCAGCTATCCGTGAAGCTGGACGTGAAACTTCTACAGTTGTTGTCTTTACAAATGCAGATGCAATCAAATCAGTTAAAGTAGAACATACAGGTAAATTGGCTGCTAACGCTCCAGTTGCAAAAGTAGAACTTTAATTTGCTAAACGATAAACAAGCAGACAGCCCAGGGGCTGTTTTGTTTGTAAAAGACCTTGTTGTCATTTCTATATGTAAGTGTCAGATAAAGGATAAGATTATGAAATTTCTAACTTTAAATACTCACAGTTGGATGGAAGAAGATGCAGAAGGAAAATTCCAAACCTTAAAGGAACAAATCCTTAAGGCTCAATATGATATCATTTGTTTCCAAGAAGTTAATCAGGAAATAGAGACGGCAGCTGTAGAAACGGATGCTTACTATCATGTGCTACCATCAGCAACATCAATCCACCAAGATCACTTTGTCCGTCTTCTTGTGGAAAAGTTAGCTGAAGAAGGACTTCAATACCATTGGACTTGGGCTTATAATCACATTGGTTATGACCACCTTAATGAAGGTGTTGCTGTCTTGTCACGCCAACCATTGACAGCTAGCGAAATCTTGGTTTCAGATGTTGATGATCCAACTGACTACCATACACGCCGTGTGAGTTGCTGAAACGACTGTAGATGGCCGAGAAGTTGCTGTTGCTAGTGTTCATCTTTCATGGTGGGACAAAGGTTTCCAAGAAGAGTGGGCACGTATTGAGGAACGTTTCCAATCTATTGGCAAAACCTATTATCCCTAGCAGGGACTTTAATAACCCAGCAGGTCGAGAAGGTTACCAAACTATATTAGCCAGTCCGCTCAAACTTCAGGATAGCTTCCAAGTGGCTCAAAACAAATGGAAGCTATACAGTTGGACCTGGATCGATGGTTGGAAGGGTAATGAAGAACCTTTACGTATTGACTGTTTTTGCAAGCCAAGAGTGGGGTAATCGCCTTAGTGTCATTTTGATGGGAACAATCAATCTCTAGTAAGTGATCATTATGGCCTTGAAGCAGGGACCTTACATTTAAATAGTAACTGTAACCTATCATGACCTAATGAGGGTAAAAACATTGTCAAAAGATAAATAAAAGAGTAAACTAGAAGCTATAATTGAATTTTATAAGGAGAGACTAATGGCTCATTACATTTGATTATTCAAAAGTTTTGGATAAATTTGTAAAGCACCACACGAAGTGACAACCTTCGCACAAGTAACAGTAGCAGACGAAACGCAAAGGAACTGGCCTTCAGGCAGACTTCCTTGGATGGCGTGACTTCCAGAAAACTACGATCTCGTGAAGAATTTCGATCGTATCTTGAAAGCTGCTGAAAAATCAAAGAAAGCGACGTTTGGTTGTTATCGGTATCGGTGGTTCTTACCTTGGTGCTAAAGCAGCCATTGACTTCTTGAATCATCACTTTGCTAACCTTCAAACAAAGAAGAACGCAAAGCTCCACAAATTGTTTACGCTGGTAACTCAATTTCATCAACTTAACCTCGTGACTTGCTTGAGTAGTGTTGAAGATAAAGACTTCTCAGTTAACGTTATCTCTAAATCAGGTACAACAACTGAACCAGCTATCGCTTTCCGTGTTTTCAAGGAACTTTGTTAAGAAATACGGTCAAGAGGAAGCAAACAAACGTATCTACGCAACAACTCGACCGCCAAAAGGTGCAGTTAAGGATTGAAGCAGATGCTAATGGTTGGGAAACTTTTGTTGTTCCAGATGACATCGGTGGACGTTTCCTCAGTATTGACAGCTGTAGGTCTCTTGCCAATTGCAGCTTCAGGTGCTGATATCAAAGCCCTTATGGAAGGTGCTAACGCTGCACGTAAAGAGTATTCATTCAAATCTCTGAAAAGAAGCTTACCAATACGCTGCACTTCGTAACATCCCTTTACCGTAAAGGTTACACAACTGAAATCTTGGCTAACTACGAACCATCACTTAAATACTTCTCAGAAGTGGTGGAAACAATGGCGGTGAATCTGAAGGTAAAGACCAAAGAGGTATCTACCCAACATCAGCAAACTTCAACAGACTTGCACTCTCTTGGCCAATTTATCCAAGAATTGGTACACGTAATCTATTTGAAACTGTTGTTCGTGTAGACAAACCACGTAAAACGTTGTTATTCCTGAAATTGGCTGGAAGACCTTGATGGACTGGGTTACCTCCAAGGTAAAGATGTTGACTTTGTTAACAAGAAAGAACAGACGGTGTTCTTCTTGCTCACACAGATGGTGACGTGCCAACATGTTCATTACTATCCCTGAACAAGATGCCTTTTACATTGGTTATATCATCTACTTCTTTTTGAGCTTGCTATCCACTTCAGGATACTTGAATGCTGTTAATCCATTTAACCAATCCAGGTGTAGAAGCTTACAAGAAAAATATGTTCGCCCTTCTTGGTAAACCAGTGGATTTGAAGAACTTGGAGCAGAACTTAACGCTCGCTTGAATTCTCAGATAGGATCAGCTGGCTGGTCTTTTTCTGTTATTAGCACTTCGTCTTTATTTCAATTTTACTAACGGCAAAAGTGCTATAAATGTAGGGATTGTAATTTAGCGGGTTCTGCTATTTCAAAAAAGAAAACAAATCAGAGATGTTATAACATTCTTAGAAGAGAATCCAATGGACGTAAATGGGCTAATATCGTTGCTAATGAAAACTGCTAAAGATGGTGCAAACTCTAAGGATTTACGCTAAGTTTGGTGTCGAAATTTATGTGGCTGCTAAACAAGGTGAACCAGATCCAGAGTCAAACTCAGCTTTGAAATTTGTTTTGGAGCGTGCTAAACAAGCGCAAGTGCCAAAACACGTTATTGATAAGGCCATTGATAAGGCTAAAGGTAACACTGATGAAACTTTCGTTGAAGGGCGTTATGAGGGATTTGGACCAAATGGTTCTATGATCATTGTAGATACTTTGACTTCAAACGTTAACCGTACAGCTGCTAACGTACGTACTGCCTTTGGTAAAAATCGGTGGTAATATGGGTGCTTCAGGTTCAGTATCATACATGTTTGATAAAAAAGGTGTTATCATTGTATTTGCTGGCGAAGATGCGCAGATGCTATCTTTGACAATTGCTTGAAGCAGATGTAGAAGTTGAAGATGTAGAAGCAGAAGATGGTACTATCACTGTTTATACAGAACCAACTGACCTTCACAAGGCGTTGGAAGCTCTCCGTGCTAACGGACAAGAAGAGTTCCAAGTGACTGAACTTGAAATGATTCCACAAACTGAGGTTACTCTTGAAGGTGAAGACCTTGAAGTTTTCGAAGGACTTATTGATGCGCTTGAAGCAGACGATGATGTTCAAAAGGTATATCACAACGTAGCAGATATGTAATCTCATTAAACATTTTCTGTCTTGTAGAAAGTGTTTTTCTGTGGTCTGGTTAAGGATCTGCCTTGTTTGTCCTGACGTAATCTGATATAGTAGAAGCCAAGTGAATTATTGGAGGAACACGAAATATGAATATGATGCTATTGTTGGTCATTTATGCTGTTGCAATTGTTGGTTATGTGGTGTTTAGCCGTCGCCGTCAGGCGAAGGCTCAAGAAGATCGTTTTGCAGGTCTCGCTAAGGGTGCGGAAGTCGAAACAATTGGTGGTTTGATTGCCATTGTTGACGAAATTGATAAAGAAAATAATCGTATCGTCTTGGATGCGGAAGGTGTTTTCTTGACCTTTTGACTTGAGCCGTTCAATCATGAAAGTGATCACGCCAGCACCAAGTACAGAAACAGCAGAGACTGTTAAAGAGACAATTGTTGAAGAAGATTCAGCAATTGAGTCTGCTGATGAAAAGTAAGATGTGTATTTTAGGCTAGGTTAAATCCTGGTCTCCAGGTCTTTTTGCATATTCTAATCTCCTTGGTATTAAATACTGTTCAGAACCCTTGAAAATGTGGTAGAATAAAGGGTAAACTATATTTAGAGGATATTCCATGTTTAAATTTAGAAAAAAATCTCATCAAGAGGTTCTAGACAATATTCCCAACCATATCGGTATTATTATGGATGGAAATGGCCGTTGGGCTAAAAAACGTCTACAACCACGTGTGATGGGGCATAAGGCTGGGATGGACGCCTTGCAAAAGGTAACTATCGAAGCATCACAACTTGGAGTTAAGGTATTGACAGTTTATGCCTTCTCAACTGAAAACTGGTCACGCCCACAAGATGAAGTGAAATTTTCATGAATTTGCCAGTTGAATTTTTTAACAAGTATGTACCAGAATTAGACAAAAACAATGTTCGTATTTTGACAATCGGAGATAACAGTCGTCTGCCTAAGGAAACCTTAGATGCTCTTGAAAAGGCAGTAGAGCAGACGAAACATAATTCCGGTTTGATACTTAATTTTGCTTGCGAACTATGGTCGCGGAGATTGTATCGGCTGTTCAAGCTATTGCTAAAGAGGTTGAAGCAGGCAAACTCAGTCCTGAAGCTATTGATGAAGATCTCATTGCTAAGCATTTGATGACAGATAAGCTGCCATACCTTTATCGTGATCCAGATTTGATTATCCGTACGAGTGGCGAGCTTCGTCTAAGTAGTAATTTCTTGCCTTGGCAATCTGCCTATAGTGAGTTTTACTTCACAGATGTTTTCTGGCCAGACTTTGATCAGCAGGGACTACATCAAGCTATCTCTGACTACAATAAACGTCACCGTCGCTTCGGTGGTGTCTAGAAAGGACCTCTCATGCAAGAACGTTTAATTGGTGGGGGTGTGGCAGCAGCCATTTTCCTCCCATTGCTCTTTATCGGTGGTCTTCCTTTCCAACTTTTGGTTGGGGCTATGGCCATGATTGCAGTGTCTGAGATGCTTCGGATGAAGCACTTGGAGATGTTCTCTATCGAAGGTGTTTTGTCTATGTTGGCAGCCTTTATTTTAGTAGTGCCCATTGACCATTATTTTAACAGTCTTCCGACAGATGCCAGTGTGACAGGTTTTGCTATTATTTCTTTTTTGATTCTAGCTGGGACTGTCCTTAATAGCGACCACTATTCTTTTGATGATGCAGCTTATCCAATCGCATCAGCCTTTTATGTTGGTTTTGGTTTCCAAAATCTCATTGCAGCACGCTTGGATAGCTGGGAAAAAGTTTTATTTGCCCTCTTCATTGTTTGGGCGACGGACATTGGTGCCTATCTCTTTGGTCGTCGATTTGGTCAAAAAAAGTTATTGCCAAAAGTATCACCTAATAAAACCATTGAAGGTAGTGTTGGTGGTATCTTATCAGCAATCATTGTAGCACTACTCTTTGGGTTGATTAATCATAATGTCTATGCACCCCATAGTTTCTTCTGGTTGCTTATCTGTACGATTCTCTTTAGTATCTTTGGTCAATTTGGTGATTTGGTGGAATCAGCTATTAAACGACACTTTGGTGTTAAAGACTCAGGTAACCTTATTCCTGGACACGGTGGCATATTAGACCGTTGCGATAGCTGGATCTTCGTTTTCCCAATCATGCACTTCCTAGGACTTTTTTAAGGAGTGGTGGTGTCTAAATGAAAGCTATTATTACTTTTTTACTGATTTTCTGTGTGATTGTCGTCTTCCATGAGTTTGGCCATTTCTTCTTTGCCAAACGATCAGGCATTCTGGTGCGTGAATTTGCCATTGGGATGGGTCCTAAAATTTTTGCACATACAGGTAAGGATGGTACCGTTTATACTATCCGTATCCTCCCTTTGGGTGGTTATGTTCGTATGGCTGGTTGGGGTGAAGATACAACTGAGATTAAAACAGGGAGTCCTGCTAGCCTAACGCTTGGAAAAGATGGCAAAGTGAGACGTATCAATCTTTCAGATCGTCAGGTTGACCAGACGGCTTTGCCTATGAACGTTACTGCCTATGATTTGGAAGATAAGTTAACTATTACTGGTCTTGTCCTAGGTGAGACCAAGACCTATGAGGTTGACCATGATGCCACTATCGTTGAGGAAGACGGTACGGAGCTTCGTATTGCTCCTAAGGATGTCCAATATCAAAATGCGAGCATTTGGGGACGTTTAATTACCAACTTTGCTGGTCCTATGAATAACTTTATTCTTGGGGTCTTGGTCTTTATTATCCTTGCCTTTGTTCAAGGTGGTGTTCAAGATACGTCGACCAACCTTATCCAGGTGGCTAATGGTGGTGCTGCCCAGGTGTCAGGTTTGAAAACTGGTGATGCCATCGTGGCCATTAACAAGGACAAGGTTACTGACTGGGACAGCTTGAAAGAAGCATTGAGAGAGAATACCCAAAAATTCTCCAAAGGTGACAGCCTTTCTGTGACGGTTAAGAGAAGTAACGGTCAGGAAGAAACAATCTCTGTTAAACCTCAAGAGAATCAAGGTAGCTACTTTTTGGTGTTTCTCCTGCTTTAAAAACAGGTCTTAAAGATAAGATTTTTGGTGGTTTCCAAATGGCTTGGGAAGGTGCGACGGCAATCCTCGCTACGCTCAAAGGGCTCATTACCAACTTTAGTTTGAATAAACTTGGTGGACCGGTTGCTATGTTCCAGATGTCTGCACAAGCCTCAGAAAGTGGGTTGATTTCCATTCTTGACCTTATGGGAATGCTCTCTATCAACTTAGGGATTTTCAATCTTATTCCAATTCCAGCCCTTGACGGTGGTAAAATTGTTATGAATATTATTGAAGCCATTCGTCGTAAACCACTTAATCAAGAAATTGAAAGCTATATTACACTTGCAGGTGTTGCTATCATGGTTGTTCTTATGATTGCAGTCACTTGGAATGATATTATGCGTGCTTTCTTTTAATTAGAAACAAAGAAACGAAAGGAAGTCTAAGGGACTTGAGCCAAGGGCCAGCCTCCTTAGTATGTAAATGATGAAACAAAGTAAAATGTTGATTCCAACACTTCGTGAAATGCCAAGTGATGCTCAAGTTATTAGTCATGCCCTTATGGTACGTGCGGGTTACGTGCGTCAGGTTTCTGCTGGTATTTACGCTTATATGCCATTGGCAAATCGTGCTATCGAGAAATTCAAAACCATCATGCGTGAGGAGTTTGAAAAAATCGGTGCGGTTGAAATGTTGGCACCAGCGCTTTTGACAGCAGATTTGTGGCGTGAGTCAGGCCGTTATGAAACTTACGGTGAAGACCTTTATAAACTTAAAAACCGCGATAAATCTGACTTTATCCTCGGTCCAACTCACGAAGAAACGTTTACAGCCTTGGTTCGTGATGCGGTTAAATCATACAAACAATTGCCACTTAATCTTTATCAAATCCAATCAAAATATCGTGATGAAAAACGTCCTCGTAACGGTCTTCTTCGTACACGCGAATTTATCATGAAGGATGCTTATAGTTTCCACCAAAACTATGAAGATTTGGATGTCACTTATGAAGACTACCGTAAAGCTTATGAGGCTATCTTTACACGTGCTGGCCTTGAGTTTAAGGCTATCATCGGTGATGGTGGTGCTATGGGCGGTAAGGATTCCCAAGAATTTATGGCGGTCACTCCTGAGCGTACGGACCTTAATCGTTGGGTAGTTCTTGATAAGTCAATTGCTTCATTGGATGATATTCCAGAAGATGTCATGGAAGAAATCAAGAAAGAATTGACATCATGGTTGGTATCTGGTGAAGACACAATTGCTTACTCTACAGAGTCAAGCTATGCAGCTAACCTTGAGATGGCAACAAACGCCTACATACCAGCGACTAAGGTTGTGACTCAAGAAGAAGTTTCACGAGTTGAAACACCAGGTTGCAAGTCAATTGACGATGTCGCTGCTTTCTTGAATATTCCAGAAGAACAAACGATTAAGACTTTGCTTTTCACTGCTGATGACGAACCAGTGGTGGCTCTTCTTGTTGGTAATGATCAGGTTAACGATGTGAAGTTGAAAAACTACCTTGCAGCTGATTTCCTTGAACCAGCTACAGAAGATGAGGCACGTCAAGTCTTTGGTGCTAACTTCGGTTCTCTTGGTCCAGTTAACCTTCCTGAAAATGTTCGTATCGTTGCGGACCGTAAGGTTCAAGACGTGGCTAATGCAGTTGTTGGAGCCAATGAAGATGGTTATCACTTGACAGGTGTTAACCCAGAGCGTGACTTCAAGGCAGAATACGTGGATATTCGTGAAGTTAAAGAGGGTGAAATTTCACCAGATGGTCAAGGTGTCCTTCAGTTTGCGCGTGGTATCGAGATTGGTCATATCTTTAAACTTGGGACACGTTACTCTGAAAGTATGGGTGCTAATGTTCTTGATGAAAATGGCCGTGCTGTTCCAATTATCATGGGATGTTACGGTATCGGTGTTAGCCGTATCTTGTCAGCTGTGATCGAACAACATGCACGTCTCTTTGTTAACAAGACACCAAAAGGTCAATACCGCTATGCATGGGGTATTAATTTCCCTAAAGAATTGGCACCTTATGATGTTCACTTGATTACAGTTAACACAAAGGACGAGGAAGCTAATGCATTGACAGATCGTTTGGAAGCTGCTCTTGCGGCTGAAGGTTACGATGTTTTGATAGATGATCGTAATGAGCGTGTTGGTTCTAAATTCTCAGACAGTGACCTTATCGGGCTTCCAATTCGTGTGACGGTTGGTAAAAAGGCAAGTGAAGGTGTTGTCGAAGTTAAAATCAAGGCAACTGGTGATACTATTGAAGTGAACGCAGATAATTTGATTGAAACACTTGCAATCTTAACAACTGAACAAGATGCTTAATACTAAAAAATCTTTTCTTGCAGAGGCGGGAAGAGATTTTTCTTTTGCAGTGACAATGATAAATTGAGAGAAAAGAGAGTAAATTCCAATTTGACAGAATTGTCTAAATAATGTAAACTTAAAACTATCATAACTACGGAGGCATCACATGCTTAACAAAGCGACCCATTTGGGAAATCTTAAAGCTTTTTATTACTTTAGTTTCTTTAGATAGGGCGTTTGTGTTTCAAGATACAAGCGTCAATAAGTTTGTATCTATGAAGCTAAAGCATTTGTGATGGATTAGCCGATTAGATGAATAGGTCTAACCGGTGACATAAGCTCTAGCCTGTGCTAGTCAAGATGCATAAAGAACCAGTTGGGCCTGTCCTAACTGGTTTTCCATGCCGTGGTCTATTTTTAATTCTCATTCTAAGCTAGAATTGTTCTTTAAACAGCAAGATTTAGCTTACTTTGACGTGATAAATAAAGTGATTGTATCACTTGGGGATGCTCTTGAAGACTTGAGGATTTTCATGAGCAATGAAACTGTTGTTTTCCCCTGTGCCTCCAATGCTTCAGAAGAACATAAAAGGAAATTGGAAATAGATAAAATAAAAAAAACAGAGGTGTACAAGATGAAGAAATTCTTGGTCAGTATGATGGCTGTTATTACAGCTGCCATCTTGGTTGCATGCTCCAATGCTTCTAACAAAGATTTGGTTCACGTCGGTGTGCTCCAATATGTGGAACATCCTTCCTTGTCAGCGACACGTAAAGGGTTTATTGAAGAACTCAAAGAGGAAGGTTATGTCGACGGTAAGAACATCAAAATCGATTATCAGAATGCACAAGGAGATCAGTCTAACTTGCAGACGATTTCTCAGTCGCTTATTGAAGATAATGATGTCATGTTGGCTATCGCAACCCCAGCAGCCCAGTCATTAAGCAGTTTGACAAAAGGTAAGCCAATTCTCTTTACGGCAGTGACGGATCCTGTCTCAGCTAAGTTGGTTAAGTCTATGGACAATGTTGGTGGAAATGTGACGGGGACAAGTGACATGTCTCCTATCAATAAACAGGTTGAATTGTTGAAAAAGGTCTTTCCAAACACTAAAAAAGTTGGGATTATGTACACGACCAGTGAGCGTAACTCAGAAGTTCAGGTTGAAGAAGCCAAGAAATACTTCAAGGAAGCTGGTATTGAAACGGTTATTAAGGGGATTTCATCAACCAACGATATTCAAGATACAGCCAAGAAGCTTGATGAGTCAGACCGAAGTCATTTTTATCCCGACTGACAATACCATTGTTAGTGCCATTAATACCTTGGTAGACCTTTCTAAAGAGACTAAGGTTCCAGTTGTTGGTAGTGACGCTGGTAGTGTAGAAAAAGGTGTCCTGTTCACTTATGGAACCAACTATGAAGCGCTTGGTCGTCAAACAGGTAAGTTAGCAGGTCGTGTTCTGCGAGGTGAGAAAGTTAAGGACATTGATGCGGAGTACCCTGAAACTCTAAATGTTGTGGTTAATCATGATATGGCTAAAGAACTTGGCATTGATGTTTCTAGCATTAGTGATGAGGAATCTAAAGCATCAACACAAGATGACAAACCGATTGCTAAAAAAGATAAGGGTGTCATTAAGCTTAAGGTGAATAAGTCATCTAAGAATGGCTTTTCAAATGTGGTTCTAACATCCATTTCTCAGGGACTTCTCTGGGCTATTATGGCTATTGGGGTCTTCATTACCTTCCGTATTTTGGACCTTGCTGATTTGACAGCTGAGGGAACCTTTCCACTTGGTGCTGCTACGACAACTATCATGATTATCCGTGGTATCAACCCAATCTTTGCAACTCTAGGTGGTTTTGTAGCTGGTATGTTTGCAGGTGCTGTGTCTGGCTTTATGCATACGAAAATGAAGATACCAGCACTATTAACAGGGATTATTACCCTAACAGGGCTCTATTCAGTTAACCTTTTGGTTCTCGGAAGTGCCAATATCTCTCTTTCAGGACATAATACGCTAGTGACTATGGTGATGGGGCTTGGATTGTCTAAGCTGAGTGGTGTGATTCTATTAGGACTAATCTTCGTTAGTCTTGTAGTGTTTATGTTGGTTGTTCTCCTTAATACACAGGTTGGACTTGCTCTTCGTGCAACAGGTGATAATCTTGCCATGGGAGAAGCTAATGGTATCAAAGTTGATCGTATGAAGATTCTTGGTTACATGATTTCCAATGGTTTGATTCGTCTCTATCAGGTGCCTCCAGCTTCAAAATACGCCATGCGGATAAGGAATGTGGGTACAGGTAATAATCGTAAACGGTTTACGCAATCATCTCATTGAGGTTATCGTTAAGTATTTACCACTTGGCAAACGTCTTTGGTCAATTGTCGTAGGAGCTGTTCTCTACCGTTTGGTCTTGGTTATTATCCTTGCCATGAACGTTGATGCTCAAATGCTGAAATTAGCTTCAGCTATCTTGCTTGCTATCATCCTTTATGTGCCTGAAGTACGACAAAAATTGAAAATCAATCCTAACAAATCCTTGACTCCAGGAGGTGACAAGTAGTGGCTTTACTTAGTTTACAACAGATTCACAAAACCTTTGAAAAAGGCACAGTCAATGAAAATCACGTCCTTCGTGGTTTAATCTCGACATTGAACAAGGAGATTTTATCTCTGTCATCGGGGGAAACGGTGCTGGTAAGTCAACCTTGATGAATTCAATTGCTGGTGTTCTTAGCATTGATGAGGGGGATATCTTGTTAGACGGCAATCTATTAAGAAAGCATCTGTAGATGAGCGCTCTAAAGACATTAGTCCGTGTTTTCCAAGATCCTCGAATGGGGACAGCGACAAACCTTTCTATCGAAGAAAATATGGCAATCGCCTATCGTCGTGGCAAGAAACGTAGCTTCTTTAAAAAGTCTATCACTGAAAGTGAACGTCAAATATTCAAGGAAGCCTTGGTAGATCTTGGTCTTGGTCTTGAGAATCGTATGAAGACTGATGCTAATTTCTTGTCAGGTGGACAACGTCAGGCCTTGACGCTTGCTATGGCGACCTTGGTTCGTCCAAAGATTTTGCTGCTAGATGAACATACAGCAGCACTAGATCCTAAGACAAGTGATATGGTCATGAATTTGACACGTAAGATTGTTGAAGAACAAAAGTTGACAACTCTTATGATTACCCACAATATGGAACATGCTATCGAATATGGAAACCGTTTAGTTATGCTCTCATCATCATGGAAGATCGTCGGTGCAAGGTGAAAAAGAAAAACCTCACTGTTGCAGAGCTTATGGCCCTCTTCCACAAAAATAGTGGACAAGTCCTCAATGACGATGCCTTGGTGCTCGGTTAACATACAAAAAAGAAACTATCCAAAGTTCAGATTTTGGGTAGTTTTTTCTTGACTATTTTTGACTAAGTGCTAAAATGAAAATATAGATTAGCAGTTGTCTATCGTGAGTGCTAAAACAACATTTTAAACGTTGCTAATCTAAATAACATTTGTGGAGGTAATTGGTATGGCATTGAAACCATTGGGTGATCGTATCGTTGTCCGTTTTGAAGAAACAGAAGAAAAAACAGCTAGTGGCTTTGTATTGGCAGGAGCCAGTCATGAAACAACTAAGACTGCAGAGGTCTTGGCGGTAGGTGAAGGTACCCGTACTCTTACTGGGGAATTGATTGCACCTAGTGTTGCAGCAGGCGATAAAGTTCTTGTTGAAAATGGTGCAGGTATCAATGTTAAAGACGGAGATGATTCCGTTTCAATTATCCATGAAGCAGATATTTTAGCAGTCCTAGCTTAGGTCTATGCTAATCAGATATAAAGTAAGATAAAGAAGGAGTGAGTAACTATGGCAAAAGATATTAAATTTTCATCAGATGCACGCGCAGCAATGGTCCGTGGTGTTGATACTTTGGCTGATACGGTTAAGGTAACGCTTGGCCCTAAAGGTCGTAACGTGGTTTTGGAAAAAGCTTTTGGCTCACCTCTTATCACTAATGATGGTGTGACAATTGCTAAAGAAATTGAACTTGAAGATCACTTTGAAAATATGGGTGCTAAGCTTGTCAGCGAAGTGGCTTCAAAAACGAACGATATTGCCGGTGACGGAACAACTACAGCCACTGTTTTGACACAGGCTATCGTCCGTGAAGGTCTCAAAAAATGTAACGGCTGGTGCTAATCCAATCGGTATCCGTCGTGGGATTGAAGCAGCTGTAGCTGCAGCTGTGGAAGAGCTTAAAGCCATTGCACAACCAGTTGCTAATAAGGAAGCTATTGCCCAAGTCGCTCGGTTTCATCACGTTCTGAAAAAGTTGGTGAATACATTTCAGAAGCTATGGAACGTGTGGGTAATGACGGTGTTATCACTATTGAAGAGTCACGTGGTATGGAGACAGAACTCGAAGTGGTTGAAGGTATGCAGTTTGACCGTGGTTATCTTTCTCAGTACATGGTTACTGATAATGAAAAAATGGTCGCTGACCTTGATAATCCATTTATCCTTGTGACTGACAAGAAAATTTCAAATATCCAAGATGTCCTTCCACTCTTGGAAGAAGTGCTTAAGACAAGCCGTCCACTCTTGATCATTGCTGATGACGTGGATGGTGAAGCTCTTCCGACACTTGTTCTTAACAAGATTCGTGGAACTTTCAATGTTGTTGCTGTTAAGGCGCCTGGCTTTGGTGACCGTCGTAAAGCGATGTTGGAAGACATTGCCGTATTGACAGGAGCAACTGTCATTACTGAGGATCTTGGTCTTGAGCTTAAGGACGCAACTATGGCAGCACTTGGTCAAGCTTCGAAAGTAACTGTGGATAAAGATAGCACAGTTATTGTTGAAGGTGCGGGGAGCGCAGAAGCGATTGCTAACCGTGTTAACCTCATCAAGTCTCAATTGGAAACAACAACATCTGAGTTTGACCGTGAAAAACTTCAAGAACGTTTGGCTAAATTGTCAGGTGGGGTTGCAGTTGTTAAGGTTGGTGCGGCCACTGAAACAGCCCTTAAAGAAATGAAACTTCGTATCGAAGATGCCCTTAACGCTACTCGTGCCGCTGTCGAAGAAGGTATAGTAGCTGGTGGTGGTACAGCCCTAGTTAACGTCATTGCTAAGGTTGCTGAACTTGATCTTGAAGGTGACGATGCTACAGGACGTAATATTGTCCTCCGTGCCTTGGAAGAACCAGTTCGTCAAATTGCTTATAACGCTGGTTATGAAGGTTCAGTTATCATCGATAAATTGAAGAATAGCCCAGTTGGTACAGGATTTAACGCTGCCAATGGCGAATGGGTAGATATGGTTGAATCAGGAATCATTGACCCAGTTAAGGTAACACGTTCAGCCCTTCAAAATGCTGCAGTAGCTAGTCTTATCTTGACAACCGAGGCAGTCGTTGCCAACAAACCTGAACCAAGGCTCCAGCAGCACCAGCTATGGATCCAGGAATGATGGGTTACTAAGATTTAAGAAAGAAAAAAAACCTAGGAGAGTCGAGAAATAAACTGCACCCCAAAAGTTAGACAAAAATCTAACTTTTGGGGTGTTTTTATTATGAAACTAACTTATGAAGATAAAGTTCAAATATATGAATTGAGAAATCAAGGTCAAACCTTCAACCAACTTTCAAAACGATTTGGTGTGGATGCTTCTGGATTAAGATATATGACGAGATTGATTGAACGTTACGGAATAGAAATTATCAAGAAAGGTAAGAATCGTTACTATTCTCCTGAATTAAAACAAGAAATGATTGATAAAGTTCTACTTGAAGGTTGTTCTCAACAAAGTGTTTGCCTGGACTATGGCCTCTCAAATTAAGGGTTGCTTAACAATTGGATAGCACAATACAAGAAAAATGGGTATACTCTTCTTGAGAAAAGAAGAGGGAGAGTACCTAAAATGGGGAGTAAGCCAAAGAAGAAACCTGAAGAGATGACAGAGTTAGAACGTCTTCAAGCAGAAAATGAGTACCTGAGAGTGGAGAATGCTATTCTAAAAAAGTTGAGAGAACTCCGATTGAGGGACGAAAAGGAGCAAGAAGAAAAACAGAAATTGTTCAAGGATTAGTAACAGAGTTTCCTTTAGATATCCTTCTAAACATTATCAAACTTGCTCGTTCAACCTATTATTAGCACTTAAAGAAACTGAATCAAGTAGATAAAAATCAATCTATCAAAGTGGAAATACAAGCCATTTATGATGAACATAGGGGAAATTACGGATATCGTCGAATAACTCTTGAATTGAGGAATCGTGGTTTTGTAGTGAACCAGAAGAAGGTCCAACGTCTGATGAAGCTCCTTGGTTTAAGTTCCCAAATTCGTCGTAAACGCAAGTATTCTTCATACCAAGGAGAAGTTGGCAAGAAAGCAGATGACCTTAGTGACCAAGGTTGACAATACCAACATCAGTATTATCATCAATTTTTAGAGGATAAAGGGACCCAACCGTCCATGTCACGTAAGGGGAAAAATAGTCCAGATAATGGTATGATGGAGTCCTTCTTTGGCATTCTTAAGTCTGAGATATTTTATGGTTACGAGAAGACGTTTCACTCACTTGAGCAATAGGAACAAGCTATTGTAGACTATATTGATTATTACAACAACAAACGCATTAAGGTAAAATTAAAAGGACTTAGTTCTGTGTAATACAGAACTAAATCCTTTGGATAAATTAGTTGTCTAACTTTTTTGGGGTCAGTACAAAACTTTTTCTGAGTTTTTTTTTTTTATTAGTTATTGTTAATTAATGAAAAGGGTTAAACATATCAGAACTTCCTTGTTTACCTGACATCTGCATCATAATTTGTTGCTATCTAGTGCGTTCTGCTTCCTTATTCGTATTGATAGAAATAATAAGCAAGATGATCTATCCAATGAAAGTCCAGCTTAACAGTATTGAGAAAAGAAAGATTAGCCATTTCTTTTCTGTTTTGTTTAGAAGTGCTGGTAGGATGTCAATAATGATTGCTGGTAGACCCACAATCAAAGTCCAAAATGTCAAACCTAATCCCATGCTAGAATCGTCTCCAATAACTCCAAGTAAGAACCATCCAAGAGTCCAAAGGATAACTGGTATGGTAGCGATGGCTATCATGATGAGGTTTGTTTGAGATTTCTTTTCTGGCTTCTTCCAAGCCTCATTAAGAAGTGCTGTTTGTTTGTGGGAAGCTTGCATGAGCTTGTTAGGCAAAGGAATTTAAAGGCTTATTAGTAGTGTCTTGTATTGGATTTATTTGTTCTTGAAAGTTGGCTGTTGGAGCTTCTTGACCTATGTTAGGAGTTTGGAAAGTTTGTCTTTCATCGATACTAGAATCATCCAAGGATTCTTCAGTGACATCATAATTGTCAACATCATTTTTGACAGTTTCTACAGTCTCTGCTGATGGTTCAGGTTCTGTATGTTCAACAGTTTCTGAGTTTTGCGTCTTTTCTACAGTCTCTTTTTGTGAGAGTTTTTTTGTTGCTTTGACAGTTTGTTTGGGAGTTTCTCAGACAAATTCGCCTCGATTGGCTGCTTCAGCCATTTCTTGGATACTTGGATTACGTCCGTGGACTGCTTGGAAAAAATCAATCCAATCTTGTTGTTTCATATAGTTAAACTCCATTTGTTTCGATTATAAATTTTGATGCTTACAATTATAGCAATAGTGTAAGGGATATGCAATGGGAGTTGGATAGGACAGTTTATTTCTCTATAATCTTTTTGTCACTAAAGATGGGAAAGAGAAAGAAATAGGTTAAGATATAGACCACTAGAGGATATATCAGTGGATTATAGTCCCAGGCTCCTTGCCAATCTAGGTGTAAGAGTCTAACACTAGCGCGTGTCAGACCTGCGCTCCACCCCTTGAGTCCAAATGGTTTTAGGATAAGGTTGAGTGGTGTTGGGAGATGCAAAAGGTAGACTCCATAAACTGCCACTAAAACTAAGAGATATAATCTAAAAAAACGCTGGTGGTAGGCCCACAAGCGTGTAAAATAGTTTTTCATTAGCCAATAACTGCAAAGAGTTTTTGAGCGTTTGATTGGCGAGTAGCATCCATGATGAGGAATAAGTCAACAATTGACCAGATACCACATCCACCACACGTCAAAAGTTTACCGATACCAAGACCAACTTGCCCCAACATAAAGCGGTCGATTCCAAGAGAACCACCAAAGAGTGAGATGACGAGCATCATCGTAGGATCTTGGAAGCTGATTGAGTAAAGCATTGAAAGTTGTTGCTCAGGAAGTGCTTCAAGACGTTGACGGATGTACTGAACTTGTTCTGTTGGGAAATACTTGGCGTTAATGGTTATCCATTGATCGACCAGATTCATAATTAAATACTCCTAAAATTTTAAATGATATGTAAAGGATAACATAATGTAAAGGGAGATTCAAGGCGGTCAAGGCTTTTGAAGTCAATAAAAGCAACTTATTTGCAAGCTTCCACTGTGTCATAACTAGAGGATCATTAGGATAATCCTTTCGCACTATGCTTGAGAGTGAGTTTGCTTTTATGATTTGTGATTTCTCAACACTTGTTCAAAACTTTCTGATTTAACCTTAACAGTGACTTTTTCGAGTGTTAAGGGTGAGTGAAGCTAAGGAGTGGGCGTGTAGCATGAGTCTAGATGCTGGCTGATGACTGTAAAAGTGGGTCCCCCAGAATAGCATGACCGTGATGGGACAGATGCACACGAATTTGGTGAGTCCGGCCGGTTTTTAGTTGGCAGTTGACCAGACTGGCTCCTTCAAAGGTTTTGAGACGTGTGACGGTTGTATACGCACTCTGCCCTTTTCGAGGATCCACCACCCGTTTTCTACGATCGTGGCGGTCGCGTCCAATCTTGTCCTTATAAACAGTTTTCTTGGTCTGAAATTTACCTTCAGTCAATGCCCAGTATTGACGCTGAATCTTCTTATCTTCCAAGAGTCGATTGAGAATTGGCAGGATAAAGGGATTTTTTGCGAAAAGCACAGCTCCACTAGTTTCCATGTCTAGTCGATGAACGACGTAACAGGTTTGCCCACAATAAGCCGAAACATGGTTAAGAAGAGCGATTTCTGTGGGTTTATTGCCATGCGTCTTCATTCCTTCAGGCTTATTGACCACGATGATATGCGAATCCTCATAGAGAGGCTTTACCAAATTGGCATCTCCCATAGGGATAGTTTTATTAGGATAGTCCTCTGTATCAAAGGTCAGGCTAATCTTATCACCTTTTTCAACAGGACTCTGCCAATTAATAGTCTCTCCATTGATGAGGACGTGCTTTTTCGTGCGTAGGAAATGACGAATCTTACGAGGAATGAGGAGTTTGGTTTCTAGTAATTCTTTGACAGTTGTTGCAGGGTAGGGATTGATAATTTCTACGTGTAAAGTCATGGTTTCATTATATCATGAACGTTTAAAAGAGGACAGAATCTGTAAAAACTTGGTATAATAGGGTTATGACACTTTTTGATAATCTAAAAAACAAACTTTTTAAAGAAGAAAATAGCGGAAAGGGCAAGGATTCCCAACCTGCTGAAAAATCGAAGAATTTACAAAATAAGATAAAAGGTCTCTTTTGCCAAGAAACCTGATGAAGTTGAACAAGCCGTTGAAGAACTTGACATGTCACGAGAAAGCCAAGAGACTTCACGTTACCAACGTTCTAAGCAAAAGAAACCTATTGACACGACCAAACCCTTAGGTAAGGTTCAGGCGTTCTTGAGCAAGTTTACACTTTCGCCAAGAAATCCTATTCGCCGTTTCTGGCGTCGCTATCATATTGGTAAAATTCTCTTTATCTTGGTAGCTATGTTGGTTCTGACAGTTGGTTCCTACCTTTTCTATATTGCCAAGACGACCAATGTTTCAGATCTTCAAGATGCCTTGAAAGCTACGACGGTTATCTATGACAAAGAAGGCAATCAAGCTGGTTCTTTGTCAGGGCAAAAAGGGACCTATGTGGAGCTGGATGCTATTAGTGATAGCTTAGAAAATGCCGTCATTGCAACGGAGGATCGTACCTTTTACAAAAATAGTGGGATTAACGTCAAACGTTTCCTCCTAGCCATTGTTTCTATGGGCCGATTTGGTGGTGGTTCGACCATCACCCAACAGTTGGCTAAAAATGCCTTCTTTGACTCAAGAACAGACAGTCACTCGTAAGGCCAAGGAATTCTTCCTCTCTTTGGAATTAACCAAGAAATACAGCAAGCAAGAAATCCTTACCATGTACCTCAATAATGCCTACTTTGGAAATGGGGTTTGGGGTGTTGAAGATGCCAGCCAAAAATACTTCGGGACAAGTGCTGCCAATCTAACCGTTGATGAAGCAGCGACCCTCGCGGGTATGCTTAAGGGACCTGAAATTTACAATCCGATTGATAATATCCAAAATGCAACCAACCGCCGAAACACTGTCCTTGCCAATATGGTAGATGATGAGAAGTTGAGTCAAGCTGATGCTGATAGTGCAGCTGGAGTTGATATGGCTAGTCGCTTGGATGATACCTATCAAGGGACTGGCGATGACTACAAGTATCCGTCTTACTTCGATGCCGTCATTGAAGAAGCTACGAAAACTTATGGCTTGAGTGAGGATGAAATTGTTAAAAATGGCTACAAAATCTATACAGAGATGGATGCCAACTCACAGGCTAATATGCAGCAGACTTATGAAAATAGTTATCTCTTTCCCACGTCAGAAAGTGATGGTAGCACAGCCCAGTCAGCTAGTGTAGCACTTGATCCAACAACTGGAGCGGTTCGTGGTTTGGTAGGTCGTGTAGGTGGTACCAGTGATACAACCTTCCGTAATTTCAACTATGCAACCCAAGGTAAGCGTAGTCCTGGTTCGACCATCAAACCTTTGGTGGTTTATGCTCCAGCTCTGGCTTCAGGGTGGAGCATCAATAAGGACCTACCTAATACGCCAATTGATTACAACGGCTATACCCCAACCAACTATGGTGGTATTGAGACTGAGGATGTGCCCATGTATCAAGCTTTGGCCAACTCTTACAATATTCCGGCAGTTTATCTCTTTAATCAAATCGGTATTCAAAAAGGGATCAGTTACGGTCAAAAATTCGGTCTCAACTTTGACAATGTTCCAGAAGAATTAGGGATTTCACTTGGTGGTGGTGTGACAGCCAGTCCTCTTCAAATGGCTCAGGCATATGCGACCTTTGCTAATGGTGGTGAGATGAACACGGCTTATTTCATCACTAAAATTGAAAATGCCAGTGGTGACATTATTGCTACCCATAGTAAGAAGTCTAAACGTGTTATCAGCCAGTCAGTAGCTAACCAGATGACCAGCATGATGCTTGGTACCTTCTCAAATGGTTCCGCTGTGAATGCCAACTACACAGGTTATACGATGGCAGGTAAGACAGGTACTGTTCAGGCTGAATTTAACAAGGATTTGACTAGCGACCAGTGGGTGATTGGTTATACTCCTGATGTGGTTATGACGACCTGGATTGGTTTTGATAAGACTGACGAGAGTCACTACCTAACAGGAGCAAGCTCGGGAACAGCTTCGACGATTTTCAGCTACATCGCTGCGGATGTTTTGCCAAATACACCAGGTACTGAGTTTACCGTTGAAAATGCCTATGCAGCTGATGGTCAAACCTTAGATTATACAGCAAATCCAAACGATTCACGCAATAGCAGTAACAAGTCATGGACAGACAAGGCATCAGACGTTGTGAATGATGTTAAAGATCAAGCAAGCAGCCTTTGGGATAAGATTACAGACTCCTTCTCAGGTCTATTCAGATAGCTTGTCAATTGCATTTAAAAGTGGTAAGATAAAAAGAACGGAGGCGTTATGGCACAGAAAAAAGCAAGCCTAGCGTGTGCTGAATGTGGGAGCCGAAACTACTCAATTAATGTGAGTAGCACTCCCAAACCAACACGACTAGAAGTTAACAAATTTTGTAAACAATTGTAAAAAATACACCTTGCATAAGGAAACAAGATAGGAGACACCGTGAGACAAACTGGAAGTATTTTCAAAGTCTTGAAAGACACGACTTGGCCAGACCGTAAACAACGCTGGCACGATTTTATTTCAGTTCTTGAGTATACTGCGTTCTTCACTGTCATCATCTATGCGTTTGATGAATTGTTGAGTCGCGCTATGTCAGCACTGATTAACTTTTTCTAAAGAAAACACAAAAAGAGTGGGAATGCCTGCTCTTTTTTGTTATAATAAATGCAGATAAAAGCGAGAACAAGGGCCACCAGGCTTTTTTATTACGCTTTGAATTAAAACATAGGCATTCATTTACATTTAACGCTTGCGCCTCGAATATTGATGGTCATGTTTAAATGTCATTTAGAACAAAGAAAGGAATCCTAAAATGCTAGATTCATTCGACAAGGGCTGGTTCGTCCTTCAAACCTATTCAGGATACGAAAACAAAGTTAAAGAAAACCTTTTGCAACGTGCCCAAACTTATAACATGCTTGAAAATATCTTGCGTGTTGAAATTCCAACTCAAACGGTTAATGTTGAGAAAAACGGTAAAGTTAAAGAAGTAGAAGAAAACCGCTTCCCTGGTTACGTTCTTGTTGAGATGGTAATGACAGACGAAGCATGGTTCGTTGTTCGTAACACTCCAAACGTTACTGGTTTCGTTGGTTCTCACGGTAACCGTTCTAAACCAACACCACTTTTGGAAGAAGAAATCCGTCAAATCTTGATTTCAATGGGTCAAACAGTTGATGTCTTTGATACTAATATCAAGGTTGGAGATGTGGTTCAAATCATCGATGGTGCCTTTATGGGTCAAGAAGGCCGTGTTGTAGAAATTGAAAACAACAAGGTTAAAATCATGATTAATATGTTTGGTTCAGAAACAGCTGCTGAGCTTGAACTTTACCAAATCGCTGAACTTTAAGATAGACAAAAAGGTTGGAACCAGGAGACTTCAACCTTGGAAGACTATCTCATTAAACATGGGGGAGAGACTAGAATCTAGATTTTTAAATTTAGTTCTGTGTCACTCCCTTTTTCTAACGGATGATGAATTATAAACAATTTTACGATAGGATTAGCGGTCCATTGCGTCCTTATGCTAAGGTCTTGGGAGGATTGAACAAGCTTATAACTAGGACTTTTTACCTGCTTTTTCCTATATTTCTTATTTGGGTTTGGCTAAGGAATGGTTGGTTTGTTCTCTCTACGACGGTGCTTATTATGGGAGAAGGCTTTTTTCTGCTTTCTCTTGGTCGTAGCCTTTATAATCGCCCACGCCCTTATCAGACCTGGGACATTCAGCCTCTTATTAAAAAGGATAGTCTTGGCAAGTCATTTCCTAGCCGTCATGTTTTTTCAGCAACGACCATTGCCATGTTTACCTTATTGCTTAATCCGTGGCTAGGTGGGACTATGCTTTTTCTCGCAGCAATTTTGGCTATCTTGCGCGTGCTAGGTGGTGTTCACTATCCTAGTGATGTTTTGGCAGGCTATGCCATTGGGATTTTTGTAGGTCTCCTTCTTTACCTTTAGAAATTTTTGGTCTTCTTCGAGAGAGGAGGGCTTTTTTCATTGAAAAAAGAAAAGGACCCTTTGGGGACCTTTTCTCTTGTTCTAAAATTCGAGTTGGCAATTAAAGGCTGTTCCCACCATTAGATATTAGCTTAGTTTAAAACATGCTCTATGATAGCTTGTGTTACTCCATGTTGATCATTTGAGGCAGTCACTAGATTTTCAGACTTCTTGACTCCCTCAGGTGCATTGACCATAGCAACTCCTAGGCTAGCCAGAGCGAGCATAGGACTATCGTTGAAATTATCACCAATAGTCATAATCTGTTCAAGAGGAATGTCATAATATTTGGCAACCTCAAGGAGAGCATGTTCTTTAGAAACATGTTTGGCAGTGACTTCTAAGTAGTTATCTTTAGATAAGTAGAAGGCTGTCTGTGGAAAATCCATGCTTAGGAGTTTTTGGTGGAGGTCCTGGATAACTTCAGGCTCATCAATCAACAATAGCTTGTGGATAGGTGGTTCTGAGTCTGAGACCGTGTCTTGCAGTTCCTTAATGATAGGAGATTCACCCGTGATACTTGCTTCCAACTGAGACCATTTGTCTAGTTCGTTGGTGATCCAGTCCTTGCCAGAGTAGATATTCACAGAGACACTTGGATAATCTGTGGATAAGTAGTTAATAAATATTCGAGTTTCGGATTTATCCACAGGATGTTCTATGATAGTACGATCCCCCTCAAGTACTAAGGCACCGTTGTAGCAAGCGATGGGATTGTCATGAAGTCCCAGTTTATGAGCAATTGGTTGCATCCCTAGTGGAGAACGGGCAGAAGCTAAAACAAAAGGGATATTTGCCTTTTCAAGCTCTGGCATTACCTCAATCAGTTGCTCATCCACCTGGTGGTTACTAGTGAGAATAGTGCCATCAATGTCACTGATAATCAAACGAATATTACTCATAATCGCTATCCTTTCCATCATATAAAATTATTACTTTATCTTTAAGTGTTTCAACTATATCAGACTCAGGCTCCTTATCTGTAATCCAATAGTCAAAGTCCCTCAAGTTTACCCAGATATATTTGGAGTGCTTTCATATTTATCAGATTCAGCAATAAGTATCTTGGTTCTAGCAGCTTGCATGGCCAGTTGTTTGACGGCAACGTCCTCTTCATCTTCATAGCTGACCACTCCTTGACTGAGACTAGCCGCTCCGAAGAAGGCTAAGTCAAATTGTAGATGTTGCAAGATCTGTGCTTCGTGAATCGAATAGTAGAAGCGGTTTTTGCTGTAAAATCTTCCTCCCAAGAGATGAAAGTCGATTCCTTCTTTGCCACTTAGGACCAAGGCATTGTCCAAAGAGTGGGAGTAGACAGTTACGCTCTTAGTCAATTTTTGTGAAACCTCAAGCATCAAGGTAGAGACATCGAAAAAGAAGTAGAGATTGTTCTTTGATGAAGCTAAGCGCCAGGTCTGCCATTTTTTTCTTGTCTTCAGTGAGTTCTTCCTGACGTTCTTGGAAGCCAAGAACACTGGTGTTTTTAACTGGAAGAATACCGCCATGGGTACGTTGAGCCAGATTCCTCTGGCTGAGACAATAAAAATCTCTTCTGACGGTATCTTTGGAAACACCCAATGCGTCAACCATTTCCTTGACAGAAAGGTTTCCTCGCTCTTCCAAGAGTGTTAATATTTTCTCTAATCGTTGTTCCTGATACATGTGTCACCTTCTTTCTGATACTAGTATAGCATCTTTTTACGTTTTTTGTATATAAAAATGCAAAAAAACGCAAACTAAGCCAGGTTCAAGTTACCTCGTAAACTTCTCTTACTATCTTTAAAAATCCTTCAAAAATGCTATAATAGAAGCATTACGAATATTGGAGAGAAACCATGAGTTTTTACAATCATAAAGAAATCGAGCCTAAGTGGCAAAAATACTGGGCTGACAATCACACTTTTAAGACAGGAACAGATGCCTCAAAACCTAAGTTTTATGCGCTTGACATGTTCCCTTACCCATCTGGAGCGGGTCTTCACGTAGGACACCCAGAAGGCTACACAGCGACTGATATCCTCAGCCGTTTCAAACGTGCGCAAGGTTACAACGTCCTTCACCCAATGGGATGGGATGCCTTTGGTTTGCCTGCAGAGCAATATGCTATGGATACTGGTAATGACCCAGCGGAATTCACAGCAGAAAACATTGCCAACTTCAAACGCCAAATCAATGCGCTTGGCTTCTCTTACGACTGGGACCGTGAAGTCAATACTACAGATCCGAACTACTACAAGTGGACGCAATGGATCTTCACTAAGCTTTACGAAAAAGGTTTGGCTTATGAAGCTGAAGTGCCAGTAAACTGGGTTGAAGAATTGGGAACAGCTATCGCCAACGAAGAAGTCCTTCCGGACGGAACATCTGAGCGTGGTGGCTATCCAGTTGTCCGCAAACCAATGCGCCAATGGATGCTCAAAATCACTGCCTATGCTGAGCGCTTGCTCAATGACTTGGATGACCTTGACTGGCCAGAGTCTATCAAGGACATGCAACGCAACTGGATTGGTAAATCAACTGGTGCTAATGTCACTTTCAAAGTGAAGGGGACTGACAAGGAATTCACAGTCTTTACGACACGTCCAGATACTCTTTTTGGTGCGACCTTCACTGTTTTGGCGCCTGAACATGACTTGGTAGATGCCATCACAACACCTGAACAAGCAGAAGCTGTAGCTGACTACAAACACCAAGCCAGTCTTAAATCAGACTTGGCTCGTACAGACCTTGCCAAGGAAAAAACAGGGGTTTGGACTGGTGCTTATGCCGTCAACCCTGTCAATGGTAAAGAAATCCCAATCTGGATTGCGGACTATGTTCTTGCCAGCTACGGAACAGGTGCTGTTATGGCCGTACCTGCCCACGATGAGCGTGACTGGGAATTTGCAAAACAGTTTGACCTTCCAATCGTAGAAGTACTGGAAGGTGGAAACGTTGAAGAGGCTGCTTACACAGAAGATGGCCTTCACGTCAACTCTGACTTCTTGAACGGTCTCAACAAAGAAGAAGCGATTGCTAAAATCGTGGCTTGGTTGGAAGAAAAAGGCTTTGGTCAAGAAAAAATCACTTACCGTCTTCGTGACTGGCTCTTTAGCCGTCAACGTTACTGGGGTGAACCAATCCCAATTATTCATTGGGAAGATGGTACTTCAACAGCTGTTCCAGAAAGTGAACTCCCACTTGTCTTGCCAGTAACCAAGGACATTCGCCCTTCAGGTACTGGTGAAAGCCCATTGGCTAACTTGACAGACTGGCTTGAAGTGACTCGTGAAGATGGTGTCAAAGGTCGTCGTGAGACCAATACTATGCCACAATGGGCAGGTTCAAGCTGGTACTACCTCCGCTATATCGATCCACACAACACAGAGAAATTGGCTGACGAGGACCTCCTCAAACAATGGTTGCCAGTCGATATCTACGTGGGTGGTGCAGAACACGCCGTGCTTCACTTGCTTTACGCTCGTTTCTGGCACAAATTCCTCTATGACCTTGGTGTTGTACCTACTAAGGAGCCATTCCAAAAACTCTTTAACCAAGGAATGATCTTGGGAACAAGCTACCGTGACCACCGTGGCGCACTTGTGGCAACTGACAAGGTTGAAAAACGTGACGGTTCCTTCTTCCATGTGGAAACAGGAGAAGAGTTGGAGCAAGCACCAGCTAAGATGTCTAAATCCCTCAAGAACGTTGTCAACCCAGACGATGTGGTGGAACAATACGGTGCTGATACCCTTCGTGTCTATGAAATGTTCATGGGACCACTCGATGCTTCAATCGCTTGGTCTGAAGAAGGTTTGGAAGGGAAGCCGTAAATTCCTAGACCGTGTTTACCGTTTGATTACAAGTAAAGAGATTGTTGCGGAAAACAATGGTGCTCTAGACAAGGTTTATAACGAAACTGTTAAATCTGTCACTGAGCAAATCGAGTCTATGAAATTCAACACAGCTATTGCCCAACTCATGGTCTTTGTCAATGCAGCTAACAAGGAAGACAAACTCTATGTAGACTACGCCAAAGGCTTTATCCAATTGATTGCACCATTTGCGCCTCACTTGGCAGAAGAACTCTGGCAAACTCTTACAGCAACAGGTGAGTCTATCTCTTATGTAGCTTGGCCAACATGGGACGAAAGCAAATTGGTTGAAGACGAAATCGAAATCGTCGTCCAAATCAAAGGTAAAGTCCGTGCTAAACTCATGGTTGCTAAAGACCTTTCACGCGAAGAATTGCAAGAAGTCGCTCTTGCTAACGAAAAAGTCAAAGCAGAGATTGATGGCAAGGAAATCGTGAAAGTGATTGCGGTACCGAACAAGCTTGTGAACATTGTTGTGAAATAACCAATTTGTTTGCTGATTTGCAACCTTAAACAGTTTCCCCAAACTGTTTGAGCTAACTAAACTCCATTTATATTGTTGTGGGATAAGAAATGAATCCTCTAGAGTTAGACTCTGGAGGATTTTTTACTCTTCTTGACAAGAAAACGATATTTTGTAATACCATTAACAAAAAGAAGGAAACTATGAATAAGAAAGAACTGCATAAGTTTAATAAATGTTTTAATAGCTTTGCTTTAGCCTTTGAACGGTTGAAAAAGGACCAGCATAGGAATAAGTATTGATAAATCAATCACTATTAATGAAGTCCATTTGATTGACCTAATAGGTCGCAATCAGCCTGTGAATTTGGTGAAATTATCTGAGTTACTTGAAGTATCTAGGAGTGCCGTCACTCAGAGTGTTAGACGTTTAATCAAGAAAGAACCTCGTTTCTTTTGAATTTGCACAGGATAATGAAAAAAATAAATATCTGATATTATCTAAAAAAGGGGTTGAGGTTTTTAACATCCATAAAGAGCAGCAAGAACATATTGAAAAAGCCATTTTTTCAGTTTTAAGAAACTATAGTGAGGAGGACCTTCAAATGGTTATGAAACTGATAGATGATGTTGAACAGGTATGTGGCGAGAATTACCGTGGTAAAAATCACGGTAATTTTAAAACTATATTGTTAATCACATTAACAAAAAGAGGAAGATATGAATATACAAATTGAACTTATCTCAGAGTCTGAGTTAGCAGACGAATCTTTTAATATTGTCATCAATGGCTTAAAACCAAGAGAAACATATCGAGTCGAGATGTACCTAACTGATTATTATTGTATCAATGCTCCCATGCTTTTAGCTCATGATGTTTTATGGAGATCAACAGGGACTTTTGTATCAGATACAATGGTATTATTGATATTTCACAAACTCCATCTTGTTCTGGCTCTTATGAAGGCATTTCAACAATGGGACTATTTTTTAATGCTAAGCCCTTGACCAATGAGAGAAAGAAACTTCCAAACTCTCTTTCTGAAATTCCCTTATTAGATCAATTTTTTTTGTGGATATCAAAATTATGCAAGGAAATACTGTCATTGCAGAGAGAATTTTTACAAGACGTTACATGAGTTCGCAAATTAGTCATCAAGATATTTACGGGAAATATTTTCAAGGGAGACTCTTTTATGATAAAAAGGCAATAAACGCACCAGCATTGATTATTGTGAGCGGTAGTGAAGGAAGGATTGAAAAGACACAGAATATAGCTCAGCTTCTCTCTTCTATCTTCTAGAGGTTATATTTGCCTAGCAGTTGCCTACTTTGGTTTAGAGGGATTGCCAAAACATTTGGAATGTATTCCTTTAGAGTGTCTTGTGGAAGCAAAGAATTATCTACGTCAGCATCCTCAAGTAGATAGTGAAAAAATTGGACTCTATGGACGTTCTAAGGGAGCAGAGTTAGTTTTAGCTGAGGAGAGCATTTTTAATGACGTTCAATGTTTGGTACTAAATTCCCCCTCTGATGTGGTATATGAAGGGATAAAAGGAAATGGAACTCTCATACTTTCTTGGACGCATTTGCAAAAGAACTTCCTTATCAAAGTTTCGACTTAGAGATTATCTGTTCAGCAAACTTTTAAAAAAGATTCCCCTAAAGATTGCTCTGCTAGGATAGATATTGGTCAAATGCATTCACCAATCTTATTGCTCGGAAGTACTGTTGATGAAATATGGGATGCCTCGTCAGCAATTGATGATATTGTCTCACATTATAAAGGACACCACATTACATTTAAAAAATACCATGAGACAGGTCACATGTTGACAGTGGCTTATCAACCCAATCATCGTTATCGAAAAGATTGGCGTTTACTGATGAAAGAGAGCAAGGATTCTTGGTTGGCTACGATTCATTTTTTTGATAGGCATTTGAAGAAAGCAATAACATAAGATTATAAATATGCTATAATAGTCCCAACTAAGATAAAAACACAGTTCTGGTTGGTAGTCCAGACGTAGGCAAGCCTATCAGTAACCTAAGGATATGAATAGAAATGAAGAGTAGTCCATCAAGGCTACTCTTTTTCGTCAAAAGAACCATTAGAAAAATCGGAAAATCCAAACAATATTTAACTTTCTGAAATGTGGAGACAATTGCTCAAAAATGCTATAATAGTCAGCATAAACAAGCTATTAATAACAAAAAATAAGTACCTATTCGATAGGAGGAATTCCATGTATAAAGATGACAGTTTAACCTTGCACACTGACTTGTATCAAATCAATATGATGCAAGTTTACTTCAACCAAGGTATTCACAATAAAAAGGCCGTTTTGAAGTTTATTTCCGTCAACTTCCGTTTAAAATGGCTTTGCTGTATTCGCAGGTCTGGAGCGTATTGTCAACTATCTTGAAAATCTGACCTTCTTCAGAAACTGATATTGCTTATCTGAAAGATTTAGGCTATCCGAAGGATTTTCTGGACTATCTGGCCAATCTAAAACTCGAGTTGACTATTAATTCAGCCCTTGAGGGTGATTTGGTATTTGCTAATGAACCGATTTTCCAAGTGGAAGGTCCCTTGGCTCAGTGTCAGCTTGTAGAGACTGCCTTGCTAAATATCCTCAATTACCAGATTCTTATTGCGACTAAGGCAGCTCGTATTCGTTCTGTTATTGAGGGATGCTCCTCTGTTGGAATTTGGGACACGTCGTGCCCAAGAGATGGATGCAGCAATCTGGGGGAACGCGTGCAGCCGTGATTGGTGGTGCTGACGCAACGTCAAATGTACGTGCAGGTAAGATTTTCGGTATTCCTGTTTCAGGTACTCATGCCCATGCCCTTGTTCAAGCTTATGGAAACGATTATGATGCCTTTAAAGCCTATGCATCTACTCATAAGGACTGTGTATTCCTTGTAGATACCTATGACACCCTTAAGATTGGTGTTCCTAATGCTATCCGTGTCGCTAAAGAGCTAGGTGATAAGATCAACTTCTTGGGTGTTCGTCTTGATTCAGGTGACTTGGCTTATCTATCGAAGCAGGTTCGTAAGCAATTGGATGCAGCTGGTTTCCCTGATGCTAAGATTTACGCTTCAAACGACCTTGATGAAAATACCATCCTTAACTTGAAGATGCAGAAGGCTAAGATTGATGTTTGGGGTGTTGGTACTAATCTTATCACAGCCTATGATCAACCAGCCTTGGGTGCGGTCTACAAAATTGTCTCAATCGAGAATGATCAGGGAGTCATGCAGGATACCATCAAGTTGTCCAACAACGCTGAGAAGGTTTCGACACCAGGTAAGAAGCAAGTGTGGCGTATTACGAGTCGTGCTAAGGGCAAATCAGAAGGTGACTATATCACTTTCGCAGATACGGATGTTAATGCTTTAGATGAAATTAATATGTTCCACCCGACTTACACCTACATTAACAAGACTGTCCGCGATTTTGATGCGGTGCCACTCTTTGGTCCCAATCTACGACAAAGGGGCAACTAATCTATGACTTACCAAGTCTTGATGAAATCAAGAACTATGCGACTAAGGAATTGGACGAACTTTGGAATGAGTACAAGCGCGTGCTTAACCCTCCAAGATTATCCAGTTGACTTGGCCAAAGATGTCTGGGATAACAAGATGACCTTGATTGATAATGTCCGTAAGAAAGCCCATGACTTGTCAGAGTAAAAGGGAGAAATTATGACTTTGCAAGAAACTATTATTGCTCAACTAGGCGTTAAACCTAGCATTGATCCAAAGGAAGAAATTCGAAAATCCGTTGATTTTTTGAAGGCCTACATGCTCAAACATCCATTCCTTAAAACATATGTTTTGGGGATTTCAGGAGGTCAGGATTCTACATTGGCTGGTCGTCTGGCGCAACTTGCGGTTGAAGAACTTCGTGCAGAGACAGGAAAAAGACTATCAGTTTATTGCCATTCGTTTACCATATGGTGTCCAAGCAGATGAAGATGATGCCCAACGTGCCCTATCTTTTATCAAGCCAGATGTAAGTCTTACGATTAACATTAAAGAAGCTGTTGATGGTCAGGTTGCTGAACTTGCCAAGGCAGGTGTCACCGTTTCTGACTTCAATAAGGGAAATATCAAGGCCCGCCAACGTATGATTACCCAATATGCGGTTGCTGGTGAAAATAGTGGAGCAGTTATCGGGACAGACCACGCCGCTGAAAACCTTACGGGCTTCTTCACAAAATTTGGTGACGGTGGTGCGGATATTTTGCCGCTCTTTCGTCTAAACAAGCGTCAAGGTGCAGCCCTTCTTGCAGAACTTGGTGCTGACAAGGCCCTTTATGAAAAAGTACCAACAGCTGACCTGGAAGAAGATAAACCAGGAATTGCCGACGAAGTGGCATTGGGAGTGACCTATCATGAGATTGATGACTACCTTGAAGGCAAGGAAGTCTCAGCCAAAGCTCAGGAAACGATTGAGACTTGGTGGCGTAAAGGTCAACACAAACGTCACTTGCCAATCACCATTTTTGATGATTTTTGGAAATAATAAGAGAAATGATTTATGATTAAAGCTTATATTGATTTTTGGAAGCGTGCCTTTGATTTTAGTGGACGTTCGACACGCCCAGACTACTGGTGGGTTTACTTGATTAATGTCATCATTAGTACTATCCTTGTAGTAGGTTTTGTTCTCATTCCTTTCTTCAGTAATGTGTCTCATAACCCAGCGATATTAAATGACTCAACTGAAATACAAAAAATGATTTTGAAATATATGTCACCAATAATGATTTTTGGATTGATCATATTAATTCCACAACTGTCCCTTCAATTTCGTCGTTTGCGAGATGCAGGTATTCATCCGGCTTGGGGGCTTCTAAGTTGTATAGGGCTTGTACCAATCTTGACTTTCTTCTCATTCATTGGAAGTATTGTACTCATTGTCATGTCATGTCAGCCAACTAAACCAGCACCTGAAACGCAGTTTTTGATAAAGTTGAATAAGATTGTCGTACCCCTAGGTTTAACCTAGGGGTTATTTTTAAATTGAATTTTCAGAAATTAGTGATAAAATAGATAGTAATAAGTCTTAAAAGGAGGAATCTTATGACTTCACTATCAACAGATTTCACAGATAAACTATTTGCAGACTATGAGGCCAATGCCAAGTATGGCGCTATTGAAAATGCTGTAACTCACAATGGCTTGCTCAAATCTATCGAAACACGTCAATCAGAAGTTGAAAATGACCATGTTTTCTCAATCGATTTGACTAAAGATGAGGTGTCTAATCAGAAAAGCTTCAGGACGTTGCTGGATGTTTGCGGCACTAAATACTTTCCGCCATAAATTAATCTCAGACTTCAAATTGGAAAGTTTCGAGCTTTCTCAAGCCCACACCTTCTTTCTGGGACAAGTATGAAAAATCAAACTGGTTCTTGGAACAAATCATTGCTACAGCAGATCAAGAGATTGGCAGTCGTAAGGTTAAATTCCTTTTGGATACCCCTCAACAAGATGGTGGACAATGGGATATGGTCGTATCACTTTTTGAAAAATATGGTGTTGTGCCAAAATCAGTATATCCAGAATCTGTAGCTTCAAGCAATAGTCGTGAGCTTAATCAATACCTTAATAAGCTCCTTCGTCAAGATGCTCAAATCTTGCGTGATTTGATTGCCAGTGGTGCTGATCAGGCTGCTGTTCAAGCTAAAAAGGAGGAGTTCCTTCAAGAAATTTTCAATTATCTTGCCATGACTCTTGGTTTACCACCACGTCAGTTTGATTTTGCCTACCGAGATAAAGATGATAACTATCGATCTGAGAAGGGTATCACGCCACGGGCCTTCTTTGAAAAATATGTTGGCCTTAAACTCAGCGACTATGTGTCAGTTATCAACGCTCCAACAGCTGATAAACCTTACGGAAAATCTTATACTGTTGAGATGTTGGGTAATGTTGTAGGTGCGCCAAGTGTTCGTTATATTAACCTCCCAATGGACCGATTCAAAGAGCTTGCTATTGCACAGATGAAGGCAGGAGAGAGTGTATGGTTTGGTTCAGATGTTGGTCAAGTTTCAGACCGTCAAAAAGGTATTCTTGCAACTAATGTTTATGACTTTACAGCTAGCATGGATATTAACTTGACTCAAGACAAGGCAGGACGTTTAGACTACAGTGAATCTCTCATGACCCATGCCATGGTATTGACAGGTGTTGATCTGGATGCTGATGGTAAACCAATTAAATGGAAGATTGAAAACTCTTGGGGAGATAAGGTTGGACAAAAGGGGTACTTTGTTGCTTCTGATGCTTGGATGGATGAATATACATATCAAATCGTTGTTCGCAAAGATTTCCTTACAGCTGAAGAGTTGGCTGCCTATGAAGCAGATCCACAAGTGCTTGCGCCTTGGGACCCAATGGGATCTCTTGCTTCAAAATAAGAGGATATTTCAAAAACACTGGATAGAATTCCAGTGTTTTTAGTTGACTTCATTAAAATTTATGGTTGTAAAAAGAGGCTCTATAATTTCTGTAGTGGGTAAATCCTCTATGGAGATTATGGAGCCTTTTTGATTGTAGAAAAAAAGTCCCATATGACCTATAATGAAAAGCGACTAAACCATCATTTTAGAAAGACTCATATGGAACAACTAAATCTTATCACAAATTTTCTTGGAATAAAAGACAAAAATATTATCATCACTAATGAATACGATATGGGAATGCACAAAGAACTTCACGGTTACTTGGATTACGAGTCTCCTAAATGTCCTGCCTGCAAGGGACAGATGGGCAAATACGACTTCCAGAAAGCCTCTAAAATCCCGTATCTGGAGTGTGCTGGCTACCGAACTCTCATTCGCCTGAAAAAGCGCCGTTTCAAGTGTAAGGAGTGCGGAAAAATGGCTGTCGCGGAAACTTCTCTGGTCAAGAAGAATCACCAAATCGCAACCGTCGTCTATCAGAAAATCGCTCAATTGCTCATTGAAAAACAGTCTATGACCGACATTGCCAAGCGCCTTGCCGTCTCTACCTCAACCGTCAGTCGCAAGCTAAATGAGTTCCAATTTAAAACCGACTGGAATTGGCTGCCTGAGAATATGAGCTGGGATGAGTACGGCTTCAAGAAGGGAAAAATGAGTTTCATCGCTCAGGATTTCGACTCATTAAAAGTCATCACAATCCTCGACGGACGCACGCAAGCAACGATTAGAAACCACTTCCTACGCTATTCCAGACAGGATAGAAATCGCGTTAAAGTCATCACTATGGACATGTTTAGCCCTTATTACGACATCGCCAGAAAATTATTCCCTAACGCTAAGATTGTCCTTGATCGCTTTCACATTGTGCAACACCTTAGTCGTGCTATGAACCGCGTCCGCATTCAAATCATGAACCATTTGGACCGTCAGTCACAGGAATATCGTGCCCTGAAACGCTACTGGAAACTGATCCAACAAGATAGTCGCAAACTCAACGATAAACGCTTTTATCGTCCGACTTTTCGTGCGCATTTAACCAACAAGGAAATCCTAGAAAGCTACTGTCATACTCTCAAGAACTGAGAGAACATTATGAACTCTACCAACTTTTACTTTTCCATTTCCAAGAGAAGAACTCGGACCATTCTTTGACCTAATTGAAGAGACGAGTTCCAGCGTACACCCTATCTTTCAGACAGTTTTTAGAACTTTTTTGAAAGATAAAGACAAGATTATCAACGCCCTCGAACTGCCGTATTCAAACGCAAAACTGGAAGCAACGAACAATCTCATCAAGGTCATTAAGCGAAATGCCTTTGGCTTCAGGAACTTTGAAAACTTTAAGAAACGGATTTTGATGGCAGTAAATATTAAAGAGAAGACCAAACTGGTCCCTCAAAGAATTTAGCTTTTCATCTACCCACTACAGTTGACAAAGAGCCTAAAAAGAGCTATCTAATGGATAACTCTTTTCAATTCCTTTTTACTCATCTACTGTAGAAGTAGAAGTAGAAGTAGAAGTGTTTAAATTTGAATTCTCAGCACCGTTAGAACCCGATGTTGAAGGATTTGTTGATGCATCTGGGCCATACTGTTGACTATCTTGTGAACTTGATGAGTCACTACTTTTACCATAATCCGAACTTGATGAGTCACTACTTTTACCATAATCCGAACTTGATGATGAGCTAGATGTTCCTAGTGATCCGTTATAAACATTTGACGTTGACGAACCAGTTAGGAAGACGTAACTACCATTGTTGTAAACACCACTAGGCATATCGAAATCTTTCGAACCTGCACCATACATCTGGTTAAGGTAGCTACTTGTTAGACCGTAGATTTGTTTAGCGATATTTAGGTCTGAGCCATAAAGTGGAGTTTTACGGTTTTCATAACCTGTCCAAATGGCCATTGCATATTTAGTATTATAACCAACGAACGTTTCGTCAGGAACAATAAGATCAGCGTAGACGCCACTTTCTTTTTGTACTTGATAGTACTCATCGTCACTGTAGTTAGATGTACCCGTTTTACCGGCATTGATGGTGCCAGGTACATAAGCTTCAGTCGCTGTACCACCTGTCATTACTTGTTTCAACATGCTTGACATCATGTAAGCTGTTTGTGGCGACATGGCCTCGACACCTTTAGAATCAAATGATTTTGTTGAACCGTCTTCAAATTTGATTGATTTAATGTAAGATGGTTTATAGTAAGTACCACCATTGGCAAAGGCTGCATAGGCAGCCGCCATCTTCTCACTTGAAGCACCATATTTAGGATCTGATGATGTTGTTGAAGATGAGATAGCGTTTGAATAAAACATCTCTGGGTACTCAATACCTAAATCTTTCAAAAAGGATTGAGCATACTCCAAGCCAGTCGCTTGAAGCGCTTTAACCGCAGGAACGTTACGTGATTTTTGAATCGCATAAGTCAATGAGAGATACTTCCGTAATACTTGCGGTCCCAGTTGTAAACTGGAGTTGAAGTACCTGGGAAATTATAAGGGGTATCGTAAACGGTAGTACCGGTGTTAGTATATACTCTTTTTTCAATAGCAGGTGCGTAATCGGTGATAGGTTTCATTGTAGAACCCCAGTCACGGTCAGTTTGAACAGCTTGGTTTGTACCAAGGGCAATGTTTTCGTCTTGGTGACGTGATCCCAATTGAGCAACAACATGTCCATTGGTAACATCAATGATAGTAGAAGCTACTTGAAATTTGTCATCAGGATAAGCAATATAATCATTTGAGTTGTAGACATTCCAAATGTATTTTTGAATATCAGGATCAAGATTTGTATAGACATCGAGCCCAGCTGAGTAGATATCAGCATTGGCTTCGGTAGATACTTGTTCAATAACTTGTTTGATGTAGTTATCTAGGTATGGCTCGTAGCTAGCTTTCTTTGTGAGTGGAAGAAGACCATCTGATATGTCAGTTTCTTTAGCTTGTTCGTACTCTTCTTTAGAAATGTTTTTGTCTTCATACATTTCATTAAGAACAGTGTTACGACGTTCTTTAGCAGCATCCGGATTAGCATAAGGATCATATTGTGTTGGTGCTTGTGGAATACCAGCAAGAAGAGCTGCTTGGGCAACTGAGAGGTCACCTAATTCTTTACCAAAGTAAGATTTAGCTGCAGTCTTCATACCGTAGTAACCATTACCCATATAAACCTTATTAACGTAGAAGGTCAAGATTTCTTGTTTAGTGAATTGACGCTCCATTTGGAGAGATAACCATATTTCTTGTGACTTACGTTTAAGGGTTTGGTCTGAGGTATTAGTTGAGAAGTAGGCTAACTTAATCAACTGTTGATCAAGTGTAGATCCCCCTTGAGTGCTGTTATGGCGAAGGTTGTTAATAGCGGCTCCCATAATACGATAAACGTCAATGCCGCGATGGGTAAAGAAACGCTTATCCTCTATAGAGGTAATTGCATTGACTAGGATTATAGGAATCTCATCTGTTGATGCACTTTCACGTTTTTCGGATCCCAAGTCAGCAATAAGACTACCATTACCATCGTAAATCCTACTTGAGTTTGTTGATTGCAACTTGTTCTCGGTAAGTTTAGGAACACTGCTAACATAGTAGGCAAAGAGTCTACCACCAGCGATGACACAGATTACAAAGAAAGTGAGTAGTCCAATAAAAGCGTATTTTGCAATACGCCATCCTAAATTTTGATCTGAAGCAGCTGAGCGTTTTCCTTTGCTATAGCGAGAAGAATCTGAACGTTTAACCTGTGTGTTTTTAGCACGTTTAGTCAAACCGCTCAGCGATTCTTTAAAGTTGTTGAAATTAAATTTAGCCATTATGTGTTACCACCTAATAATTTTTCAATGATTTCTAAATAAGGAACTTGAGGATAAGCTGATTCTGCAATTGCATAGCCTCTTTTTTTGATATAATCAAGAGGCATTGATTTCGTCCCCTTATCAATTTGATAAAAAGCGATTAAGTCTTTGGCAGGCAGAAGGTAGGTTTCCTTAAGCGTTGAAAAGTGGAGTAGCACGAAGCAGATCCCATCTTGACTGATGACCTGAGACATGTGCTCAATTTGATGCGCATGAAAGTTTTTCATAGGCATGGATGTCTTTTGTCGTGTCTCTTTGGCTTCAAAATCAATGTAATATCCCTTGTAAACACCAGAGTAGTCGGTAGTAGAGGCTTGTCTAAAGTAAGCTTCTACAATCTTTGCTCGTGAGCGTTTTGGATAATCGACTTTGACGATCTGAACCGGTGTAGGTTTCTTATGAATAACGGCTAAGCCACGCGACAAATAGTAATCATTAGTCGCGTTAATAGCAGATTCAAAGCTCATCCCCCGATTGGCAAAGTCAACTCTATTTGATTTTTTAGGACGTACTTGTGCTTTCTTACGAGATATCTGATGGGGATAGTTTACCATTTCTTTCCCTTCTTATTTATAAGATATGCATAAAGACTATTTTATTATACCATAAAATGAACGAGGAAAACAATAAATGACATCACTACTGGTAACTGGTTATAAGAGCTTTGAACTTGGTATTTTTAAAGACAAGGATCCTAAGGTAAACATCATTAAGAAAGCAATCAAACGTGATCTTAAGCGTTTCTTGGATGATGGTGTGGATTGGATGATTTTTACCGGCAACCTCGGTTTTGAATTTTGGGCACTAGAGGTGGCCAAAGAACTTCAGCAAAGACTACCCTTTGAGGTTAGCGACGTTATTTCCATTTGAAACACACGGTCAGAATTGGAGTGAAGCTAACCAAGAAAAATTGGCAGCCTTTAAACAAGTTGATTTCGTAAAGTATAGTTTTCCAGCTTATCAATCGCCAGCACAGTTTAAACAATTTAATCAGTTTCTCATTGACAATACAGATCAGGCTTATTTATTTTATGAACCTGAAAATGAAACAAATCTGAAATATTTTTACGGTATGATGATAGAAGCAAGGGATTATCCCGTATCTCGACTGACTTTTGATGACCTCAATGAATCATGTCGGAATAGGATATAATTGCTTTTAAACTTGCATTTTTATTTTTTTTTCTGTATCATAAAAACAATAGACTGTAAAGTATTAGTAAGTTAGATAAGACAAGTATTGGAGAATAAAAATGGCTAAGATTAATTTAACGCCCAAGAAAATCTACGAACAAGAATTTAAAACAAGCATGCGTGGATACGATAAAAAAGAAGTTGATGAGTTTTTAGATGATGTAATCAAAGATTACGGTGTCTATATTGCTCTAGTTAAGGAATTGCAAGAAGAAAATGCAAAACTGAAGGCTAAAGGCAACATCGGCTCCTGCAAGCCGTCCCGCATACAAGTGCGACAAGTGAACCATCACATGCCACTGCCAATATTACTTCGGCTTCAAACTATGATATCTTAAAACGTATCAGTCGTTTGGAAAAAGAGGTCTTTGGAAAACAAATCGTCGAATAAAACTGGTTTGTGCAATTTTTCGGATAATCGCATGGTTGCAAGTAAGTCTTCATGAGGAGAAAGTCCATGCTAGCACTGGCTGTGATGCCAGTAGTGTTTGTGCTAGGTGAATTAATAAGCCTAGGGACTTGATTTTCAAGTTACGGCGAGTCGAACTGGCTAAGTCTTCGGATAGGTTTTAGTAGCTCTGAGAAGTGCCACAGTGACGGAGTTTTTGGAAACCTAAAAGTGGAACGCGGTAAACCCTCAATAGCAACCAAACTTTGGTAGGGGCATGGGATGGCTGGAAACGAACGGACCATCCTGACTGCTTTGCAGTAGACAGATGATTATCGAAGGAAGTGGTACCTAGTCACTTCTGGAACAAAACATGGCTTATAGAAATTGCATATAGGTGAGGCTGGGACACATGTCTCAGCCTTCTTTTAGCAAGAATCGTCTCTTTTGCGTCTACCATCTAAGGGCAAGAGTGAATATAAGCTATAGCTTAGGAAATTTGTACTCGTAATAATTAGGTAAAAGGATGACAATGAAAGAAACATTTACATTAGTACAACTGCTGCAGCCGGACTTGAAGCTGTGGTTGGACGTGAACTACGTGAGTTGGGTTATGACACTCAGGTTGAAAATGGTAAGGTGCGTTTTCAAGGCGGTGTTCGTGCAATAGCTGAAACTAACCTTTGGTTGAGAGCAGCAGACCGTATCAAGATTGTAGTGGGTGAATTTCCAGCACGTACCTTTGAGGAGCTCTTTTCAGGGAGTTTTTGCCTTAGACTGGGAAAATTATCTTCCGCTAGGTGCAAAGTTCCCAATTTCTAAAGCTAAATGTGTTAAATCAAAGCTTCATAATGAGCCGTCTGTTCAGGCGATTTCTAAAAAAGCTGTCGTTAAGAAAAACTACAGAAGTATTTCCACCGTCCAGAAGGAGTGCCTCTTCAAGAAACAGGAGCAGAATTTAAGATTGAAGTTTCTATTTTAAAGGATAAGGCTACGGTTTTGATTGATACCACAGGTGCTAGTCTCTTTAAGCGTGGCTATCGTACTGATAAAGGTGGGGCACCTATTAAGGAAAATATGGCGGCTGCTATCCTTGAACTTAGCAACTGGTATCCTGACAAACCGTTGATTGACCCAACTTGTGGTTCAGGGACCTTCTGTATTGAAGCTGCTATGATTGGAATGAATATTGCACCAGGTTTTAATCGTGATTTTGCTTTTGAGGCATGGAATTGGGTGGGAAAGATTTAGTACAGTCAGTACGAGATGAAGCTGATAGCAAGGCAAACTATGATGTTGAATTAGACATTATGGGTTGTGATATTGATGGCCGTATGGTTGAGATTGCAAAGGCTAATGCTCGCGAAGCTGGTCTTGAAGATGTTGTTAAATTCAAACAAATGCGTTTACAGGACCTGAAAACAGATAAAATCAATGGTGTCATTATTTCAAACCCTCCTTATGGTGAGCGTTTGTTGGATGACAAGGCTGTGGATATCTTGTATATAATGAAATGGGTCAAACTTTTGCGCCGCTTAAAACTTGGAGCAAGTTTATCTTGACCAGCGATGAACAATTTGAAGTAAATGGCATGAAAGCTGATAAAAACGTAAGCTTTATAACGGAACACTTCGCGTTGATTTGTATCAATATTTTGGTGAACGTGTTCGCCGTTCTGAGGCTAGAAAGGTAAATTAAACGTGTCAGAAGATAAAACACAAAATGGCTATGAAGGTAAGCCAAGAGCTAGATTTCCAAGATGCCAAGGAAATGACAGTCGGTGAGGCTGTCCGCAAAGAAGCTGAGATTAATGCTGGTGTAACAAAACAGATAGCATTTTGGATAAGTATATCAAGCAACACCGTGAAGAAGTTGCCTCACAAAAATTTTCAAAGAAAATTGAAGCTGACGGCGATACATCACCCTTTGGATGCTTTTATTCAAAAGCAACGTCAGGAGTTTGCGGATTCAGGTTTGATTGGTCAAACATTGGCTAATGAGTCAACTAACTCAACGACTGCTGACGAAACAGTAACACCTATTACATCTGGTTTTGGCACAACTGAAACTAAGGCAGATGATACTCGAGCTCCTGTTGACTCTGAAATCACTGTGAAACCAGAAAGTGAAAGCTCTGAAACCATCATAACATCAACTAATGCTGATCGTTTTATCACGTCAGAAGACAGAAAAATTTGATCTTGGTGAAGCCCTTACTGCGACGACTACCTCAACTAATCAACAAGTTGATAACACTGCTATGGTAGACAATGTTGATGATCCGGAACCAGAAAGTACTTTACCTGCTGATGACAAGTCTTCTGAACCACAAGCCTCTAAACCTCTGTTGGAAGATGTTGGAGTCTCAGAAACAATCGACTCAGACGCTATTGCCACAACAGTTGCTGGTGTAACAGGAGTTAAAGCTGATGAAGCAAAAGCGACACCAAAAGTGTCTATGACAGTTAGTCGTCCATCAGCAGAAGATAAAATCTCTTCAGGGTATATTTCTCCATCTCATAAAGGTGTCTTTGATGGTGATATTCCAGTTTATCGCCGTAAGGGTGTTGTTATCGGTGCTCTCACGGTTCTTGCTCTAGCTATAATTGGTGGGAGCTATGCTCTTTATAAAGGAACACATAGCCAATCGGCAAAAACAACAAGCACAGCTTCTTCAGCAGTGACGTCATCAAGCAAGGGCGCATCAGCTTCTGATAATAAGGCCTTCGAAGAAATGTATAAGAATTTCTTCACAGATGACGAGCAAACAAAACTCGCTAATGATCAATTTGGTAAGCTATCAGATTTGGAAAAACTGCTCAAGAAAATTGGAGAAAACCAAGTATTATGATGCAGCTAAGAAAAAATATGATAACTTGAAGAAACAAATCGAAGCTATTGAAAAAGTCAATAGTAAGTATGAATCAGATGCTCTTGTAGACGGTAGCTATAATGCCTCTATCGCTGTTAAATCAGATGCCAACTTTAATAATCTTTCCAGAAAGTGTAACAACAACTGGAAATGCGAGTCTTGATAGCATTATCCAAGAAGTCATTAAGGGCGGTAAAACACAGCTTGAAGAAAAGGGTAAGGCTGCAAGTGCAACGTCTGCAGTGACAGCTTCTGAAAGTGTTAATACCGCTACTCCTTCGGGAGACAACACATCTGGAGCAGCTAATTCAGGTGTAACAGGTGCGGCTGGTGGAGTTTCTAGTGGTACAGCTGCAACTTCAACAGTTGTGACACGTGGCATCATGAATTACAATCCATCTATCCTTCAACGTGATCGCTCTCGTGTGCCTTATAATGCAAACGTAGTAGCGGATACAAGTAATCCAGCTTGGACTTGGGCTGATGGTGTTCTTGATAAGATCATTGCAACATCTCACTCACGTGGGTACTTCTCAGGAGATAACTTTATCCTTGAGCCAGTCAACATCATCAACGGAAATGGTTATTACAACATGTACCTTCCAGATGGAACTTATCTCTTTAGTATCAACTGTAAGACAGGTTACTATGTTGGTAATGGTTCAGGTCACTCAGATAAACTTGATTATTAATAAAAATCGACGACACTCCCTAGGGAGTGTTTTTTTTGTTTTATCTTTGTGAAGTCCGAATTTATAAGAGTTTTGTGCTATAATAGAGGGGATAAGATAGGGGTGAATACTATGGCGAAATTGATTCCGGGTAGAGTCCGTAATGAGGGAATTAAACTTTTTGAAAAGGGTTTAATTGCCATTAGTCAGGTCTCAGAAACTCAGTTGGACACGACAGTTGGCCAACATCATTTAATTTATGCACTCAATGATTCTGAAATCACGTGTGACTGTGATTTTTTCGCTCAAAAAGGCTATTGCTCCCATTTGGCAGCGGTTGAGTACTATCTAAAAAATGCTAAGGAGGGCCAGCGTCTCTTAGCAAAATTAGAGGAGAAACAAGAGTCCGCCCAGGACCAAGAGCGGGGGCGTTCTTTTGGTGGTTTATTTTTAGAGGGCCTTTCCCTGAATGAAGATGATACCGTTAGATATAGCTTGATGGTAGAGGGAGAGGAATCTACCTTTGGTTCAGAGATTTGGTGGAGTATTACGTTTACGTCGCTTACCAGATGAACGTTCTTATGTTATTCGAGATATTCCTGCCTTCCTCAAGCTTGTAGAGGCTGAAGGCTATTATCAGATAGGTAAGAACTACTATGAACCCCTATCACTTATTCAATTTGACCAGGCTTCACAGGCATTTTTAGACTTCCTTAGGACGGATGATTCCAGATGAAGCCAAGACTAATTTAGACTTTATTTTACCGAATAATGCACGTCACCTTTGTCTCCCCTATGGTTTTGAGGAGGGATTGAGGTTGATGCAAGATTTGGATGGCTTCAGGTTTGAATGGGAAGGTATTGAATATCGCAACTTTTTGGTAGAGGATTTGACTGCTGAAGCCCATCTTTTCTCGTTTGATATTTGTGTCGAGCCTAAGATGATTGAATTGACTGTCGCTGAGAAGAATAGTCAGGCCTTTTTTAATAATCGTATTCTCTTTTATCAAGGTGTTTTTTATCGTCTGAATCGAAAACAACAAAAAATTTTGGTTGGCTTACGCTCTCTTCCAATCGGAAGCGATTTGAATAAGCACGTCAGCTTTAATCTCGATGAACAAGCCATCTTAGCTGCTAGTCTTTTTGATTTTAAGACTATGGGACCGGTTAAAGCCCCAAAAGCGTTTAATATCAAAGATTTCACCCCGAGATTTCGCTTTGATTTGAAAGGTGAACGCGAGGTTGTGCTCACATTGGCTTTTGATTTTGATGGATATGTTGTGGATAATCGTTATGAGTTAAGTCATTTAGGCTTTACTAGTAACTATCGTAATGAACAGGCTGTTTTTCGTTTGATGTCTAAGCATGGATTCATCCCCCTGATTTTCAGTCATCTAAACGATTAAGTAGCAGTCAAGAGCTCTATGATTTCTTTACAAATACTCTACCAGCTTTTGAAAATGCAGGGCCAGTTCTTATTGGACAGGAGTTGCGTGACTTACGTGTTGAACAGAGTCCACAGGTTCAGGTAGAGCGTCAGGGAAATTTATTAGATATTTCCTTTGATTTTTCAAGTCTTGACGACGAAGATGTGGATCATGCTTTAGAAGCTTTGATGGACAGAGCGCCCTACTTTGTTAATCGTAGTGGTCAGTTGATTGTCTTTGATGAGGGGACACAACGTATCAGTGAGAGTCTAAGAACTTTGAGGGCCGTTATTCGGGGAAGGGCATCTAGAACTCAATCAATTAACTGCCTATCAATTGATGGATGCTCTTTCAGAAAGTGATTCTGTTCGTTTTTCAAAAGATTTTCAACAGCTAGCGCAACATTTGAGAAAACCGGAAACATTCGACTTGCCATCCTATCATGTAGAAGTTGACCTTCGTCCTTACCAAGAAAGAGGAGTTCAATGGCTATCAATGTTGCATCACTATGGTTTTGGTGGTATTTTAGCCGACGATATGGGGTTGGGGAAAACTTTACAGACTATTGCCTATCTCTCTGCACATTTAGAAGAAGGACAACGAGTCTTGGTTCTGTCGCCATCGAGTTTAATTTACAATTGGCAGGATGAGTTTAAAAATTTGCCCCTCAGTTAGATGTAGCGGTTTCTTATGGACTCAAGCCAAAACGTGATGACATCATTGCTGAAGACCACCAGATTATTATTACAAGCTACGCTTCCTTCCGTCAGGATTTTGATGCCTATAAGGCTGGTCAGTATGACTATCTCATTCTCGATGAGGCTCAGGTCATGAAGAATACACAGACAAAGATTGCCCAATATCTACGTGATTTTTCTGTTCCACATTGCTTAGCACTATCTGGAACGCCTATTGAAAATCATTTGTTGGAGATTTGGTCTATTTTCCAGATTATTTACCAGCTTTTACCAGCTAAGAAAACGTTTCTTAAGTTAACACCTAAGGAAGTGGCTAGGTATATTACTCCCTTTATTCTTAGACGTAAAAAAGATGAGGTTCTTCCTGATTTACCGGACCTGATTGAAATTACACACCAAAGTGAATTGTCGGATAGTCAAAAGGCTATTTATTTAGCACAATTGCAACAGATGCAACAAGGATTAATTTCGGCAAGTGATCAGGAAATCAATCGTCGTAAGGTGGAAATCTTGTCAGGAATTACCCGCTTACGCCAAATCTGTGACACGCCAGCCCTCTTTATGGATTACGCTGGTGATAGTGGGAAATTAGATAGCCTTAGAGAGCTACTTAGTCAAATTAAGGAATCAGACCATCGTGTCCTTATCTTTTTCACAATTTCGTGGGATGTTAGATATTACAGAGGAACTTTTACAAGAGTTAGGTATTTCCTCATATAAGCTAACAGGGTCAACCCCATCTGATAGTCGTCAGGAGATGACCAGAGCCTTCAATCAGGGGAGTCGAGATGCCTTTTTGATTTCTTTAAAAGCAGGGGGGGTAGGGCTCAACTTGACTGGTGCTGATACAGTTATTCTGATTGACCTTTGGTGGAATCCAGCGGTAGAAATGCAGGCTATTAGTCGTGCGCATCGTATAGGTCAGGAACAAAATGTCGAAGTTTACCGTTTGATTACAAGAGGGACTATTGAAGAGAAAATTCTTGAGCTTCAAGAAGGCAAGAAAAACCTGGTAACAACCGTCTTGGATGGCAATGAAAGCCGTGCCAGCATGACCGTTGAGGATATTAAAGAAATTCTTGGTATTGCAATATCTTAATTTGTTATATTTGATATTGGAATACTAAGAGGTGAAAATGCTACTAGGCAAATCTTTTGAATTAGGTTATAATAGAATATTGCAAGACGTATCTTCCCATTCCCGATTATTTATATTAAGATACGCATCATCTCGAAAATGAAAGGAAGTCTTTTATGCATCGCCAAAGACGACAATTTCCGCTGATTCCAGACGGGGAACCTTGCTTGCAAGAACCGGTCTCTATGCGCCTATACGAAAATGAAGATTTAATCACAAATATCCGTGGCCCTTACCAAGATAAGGACTACAATGATTTGTTGCCGAACTATGATTTCTTGTCAGCTAAGCCTCATAAACGTAAGCAGGCTCCAGACCGAGCTGAAACACAAGAGGATGGAATGACTTATGCTGAAGAAGCCCGTGAAAAGGCAAGCGTGACGTACGTGATAAACGCCAAAATACCTACGCCAAGAAGCTCAATCAACTAAATCTACGAATATCCGTTCACTAGCTGCTAAGCCTAAGGTAGAAGCTAAACCAAGCTTTGAGGCTACTGTTGAGGCAGTTGCTGTAACGACAGATAAGGAGCCAGTGATGACGTCTATCTTGGGAGCTCCTGTAAGTGCTATTAAGAGAACATTAGCACCAAATGGTAAACACTCAAAATCCATCACTTGGCAAATCGTCTGAAACAAGATTCTTACATCTTGGCAGAAGTGGCCCCAACCTATCAACAGCCTAGTAACCCATCTCGTAAGAACGTCAAGAAAAATAGCTATGACTTCTTGAAACGTAGCCAGGTTTATAATTACCCAGAACGTCAAACTTACCGTGAACACCGAGTTGCTCAAGAATTAAATTTGACGCATTTAGAAGACGCAAACTAATCGCAGTGCGATTGTAAGGAGAAACTATGTCAAAAACTTATCATTTTATTGGAATTAAAGGATCTGGTATGTCAGCTTTGGCTTTGATGCTCCACCAAATGGGACACAAGGTTCAAGGTTCAGATGTGGAAAAATATTACTTCACTCAACGTGGTCTTGAGCAAGCAGGTATTCCTATCCTTCCTTTCGATGAAAAAAACATCACAGAAGATGTTGAATTGATTGCTGGAAATGCCTTTCGTGAAGATAACAACGTTGAAGTTGCTTATGCGATTAAAAATGGTTATAAGTTCAAGCGTTACCATGAATTTTTGGGTCACTTCATGGATCAATTCACTAGCTTTGGTGTGGCTGGTGCACATGGTAAGACCTCTACGACAGGACTCTTGTCACACTCTATGAAAAACATCACAGATACGTCATACCTTATTGGTGACGGAACTGGGCGAGGTTCTGCTAATGCGCAATACTTTGTCTTTGAGTCTGATGAATATGAACGTCATTTCATGCCATACCACCCAGCATACTCAATCATCACTAACATTGACTTTGACCATCCTGATTACTTTACAAGTATCGATGATGTGTTCTCTGCCTTCGATGATTATGCAAAGCAAGTACAAAAAGGACTCTTTGTTTACGGTGAGGATTCTAACCTCCGTAAAATTACATCCAATGCACCAATCTATTATTATGGATTTGAAGAAAATGATGACTTCATGGCAACAGATATTATTCGTACAACCACGGGGTCTAACTTCAAGGTGAAGCATGATGGACAAATCATAGGGGAATTCCATGTACCAGCTTATGGTCGTCACAATATCTTGAATGCAACTGCGGTTATTGCTAACTTGTATGTAGCTGGTTTTGACATGGCCTTGGTTGCGGAACACCTTAAAAACTTTCTCAGGTGGTTAAACGCCGTTTCACAGAGAAAATTATTAGTGATACTGTTATCATCGATGACTTTGCCACCATCCCAACTGAAATTATTGCAACGCTTGATGCAGCACGTCAAAAGTACCCATCTAAAGAGATTGTTGCTATTTTCCAACCACATACCTTCACACGTACCATTGCCCTTCTTGATGACTTTGCTGAGGCTTTAAATGAAGCGGATGCTGTCTATTTGGCACAAATTTACGGTTCAGCGCGTGAGGTTGACCATGGTGATGTTAAGGTTGAAGATCTTGCTGCTAAGATCAATAAACCTGCCAAAGTGGTTACAGTTGAAAATGTCTCACCTCTCCTTGACCATGACAATGCTGTCTATGTCTTTATGGGAGCTGGGGACATCCAACTTTACGAACGCTCGTTTGAAGAGCTCCTAGCAAGCTTGCAAACACACATGTAATATATTAAGGGCTGTAGCGATTTCGCTCGGCTCTTTCTCTTGGATAGAAAGGAATCTTAGATGATTATTCGACACGCTAGAACGAATGATTGGACTGATGTTGTTCGTATCGAACAAGAAAATTTTTTCGCCTGAAGAGGCTGCAACTCCAGAGGCTATTGCAGAGCGTTTAGAGACAATTTGCGATACTTTCCTAATTGCTGAAATTGATGGCACTGTAGCTGATTATATCGAAGGACCTGTGATTTCGGAACGATATCTTACAGATGACTTGTTCTACAAGGTAACTCCTAATGCTAGTCAAGGAGGCTATATCGCGGTTACTAGTTTATCTATCTCCAAAGACTTTAAAAGGGCAAGGTGTTGGAACAGCCTTGATTGCAGCGCTTTTAAAGATCTGGCTATTGCTCAAAAACGCCAAGGTATTAGCTTGACTTGTCATGATTACCTGATTACCTACTATGAGATGAATGGTTTCATTGACGAAGGTGAGTCCAAATCAAACCATGGCGATAGTATTTGGTATAATATGGTCTGGGAGAACCCAGAAGGCTAGTAATACCAGTGTTACGTTACTGTGACAAAGAACCAATTGATTTGCATTAACTGGTTTTTTAAGATATAATGGCGTTTGTTACTATAGAGGAGGTATGCCTTGACGGACAAGCATAATGAATACTCGGAATCTGCTGAAGATAGCCTAAGCTTTAAAAATCAGATTCTTCGAGATTTACAAGAAGCGACACGGCTCCGTTCTCTTCGTGAGGAGGAGCATAATAAAAAGTGCAACTATTCCCGAGACACCACTTTCAATGTCAGCTGATAGCCATGCAATAGATTCTGGATCAGCGTCAAATAAAGTAAGTAACCAAAATTTGAGTTCTCATTCTGTTGCTCATAGTGCTATAGCTAAAACTATGACTTCTGAGACGGTTCGAGATTTTCAATATAGTGTTGACTTGTCTTCTAATTCTCAAGCTGATTCTTCAGCCCCTGATGTCCATTCAAACGTAATATCAAGTCCTAAAGAGCAAGTTGATAAGGAGAAAAATTTAAGTATTCCTCAGGAGACTGAAACGTCGAAACGTCGTTTTAAACGTCCAGTTTGGGAAACTAGTCTTAACGCGGAATCAGAGGAAAAATATATTCCTGCAGATGTTGCTAAGGAGCTTATTGAAGCTAAGGCTAAAGAAGCTATCTACACGAATCCTAAAGAATTGGTGTCCAAGATGACATCAGAACGTCAAAAAGAAGCATTTTTGCGGGAACATCATACAGTAAGTAATCACTCTGAACCAGTAAGAGTTCAGTCAGATCTAGTAACTGATGGCAATGAGGGTGATGAGAGTATTGCTTTAGCAGCAGCCTCTGAAAAATCTAACAAAAAGAAACGTAAGAAAGTGAAGAAGAAAAAGTCTTCGCCAAAAGATGGTAAACAGGACGGAATCATCAACGAAGAACCGATTTCATGCTCCAACCGAAATCAAAAACTCAATAAAAATAATCGTCGTGCAGGACGAGTTGCAAGAAACATCATTGTCTTCTTGATTCTTATCTTATCATTAGCTGGATTCTTTGGTTATCGATATGTTAGTGATGCAGTTGGTGCAAAAGATGTCAATTCAACTAAGTTTGTTAGTGTTGAAATTCCTGAAAATTCAGGTAGCAGTTATATCGGTCAGTTTGGAATCAGCTGGTGTTATTAAGTCTGGTAAGGTCTTTAATTACTATACCAAGTTTAAAAACATCTCAAATCTGAAAAAGTGGTTACTACAACCTTCAGGCTAGCATGACCATGGATGAAATTATTGAGGCACTTCAGAAAAAAGGAAGTGATAAGCCTCAGGAGCCATCTCTTGGTACAGTCTTGGTTAAAGAAGGATATACCATTGAGAAAATCGCCAAGGCGGTTGAAGTTAATTCATCAGCTAAAAAAGGTAAACATTCATCTACTGGACTTAAGGAAAAAGACTTCTTGAAACTTATGAAGGATGATGCTTTCATTACTAAGATGAAAGCGAAGTACCCAACCTTGTTGGCAAACCTTCCAAATTCTACAGATGCTAAGTATGTCCTAGAGGGTTATCTGTTCCCAGCGACTTATAACATTCATGATGATACGACGGTGGAGTCTTTGGCAGAGGAAATGCTATCTACGATGGATACCCACCTATCACCATACTATGCAACAATTTTATCAAGTAACCACAACGTTAATGAAATCTTGACTCTAGCTTCTCTTGTTGAAAAAGAGGGAGCAACTGATGATGACCGTAAAAACTATTGCTAGCGTTTTCTATAATCGTCTTAATTCAGACATGGCCCTGCAAAGTAATATCGCGGTTCTTTATGCTCTTGGAAAACTTGGTCAAGAAACGACCTTGAAAGAAGATGCAACTATTGACACAAACATTGACTCCCCTTATAATGATTATGTTCATAAGGGGTTGATACCAGGTCCTGTGGATAGTCCTAGTCTGTCGGCGATTGAAGCGGTTATCAATCCATCATCTACCAAGTACATGTACTTTGTGGCAGATGTAACCACTGGTAATGTCTATTTTGCTGAAAGCTATGAAGAGCATCAGCATAACGTTGAAACTTACATTAACAGTAAACTAAAAGATAAATAGTCTTATTGGTTCATTAAAATTCAGTCACTGACTACTGAGTTTGATTTCAAACCAACTGGCTAAAAAATAGGAAAGAGAAAAAAAATGGCAGAAAAAACATATGTAATGACCCTAGCAGAAAAAGAAAACAACTTGAAGCAGGGGGTGGAGGTACAAACTCGTGTCCTTGAAGTTGTAGAACGCATCAAGATTGCACGTTCTTATGGTGACCTTTCAGAAAACTCTGAGTATGAAGCAGCCAAAGACGAGCAAGCCTTTGTTGAAGGACAAATTCAGATTCTTGAAACAAAAATTCGTTATGCAGAAATCGTTGATAGTGATGCTGTTGCCAATGACGAGGTTGCAATTGGTAAAACAGTTGTTGTGCAAGAAGTTGGTACAAGCGACAAAGATACTTACCATATCGTTGGTGCAGCCGGTGCTGATATTTTCTCAGGTAAAATTTCAAATGAAAGCCCAATTGCTCAAGCCTTGATTGGTAAGAAAGTTGGAGATAAAGTAGCTATCGAATCACCAGCAGGTAGCTACTCTGTTGAAATCCTTAGTGTAGAAAAAACATCCTAAGCAAATGTTAGGACAAAATTGTCTAGCATTTGAATAAACATCGAAATACCTACATGGTGTAGTAGCTTTTTGATCTTTGTGGGAGTGAGGCAGAACATTTGTTCTGTCTCACTCCTTTTTTAGTTACCAGAGATATTAGGAGCTAGGTTAGTCTTAGTTTATCTATAAGAAAACACTCTTGAAGTTTTTTGAACTAAACCCCAAAAGTTAGACAGAAACAATCTACCTTTTGGGGTGTTTTATTATGAAATTAGCTTATGAAGATAAAGTTCAAATATATGAATTGAGAAGACAAGAGGGAGAGTACCTAAAGTGGGGCGTAAACGCAAGTATTCTTCATACCAAGGAGAAGTTGGAGAAAGCAGATAACCTATTCAACGTCAATTTGAAAGCTCTAAACCAATGGAAAAGTGTTATACGGATGTGACAGAGTTTGCAATTCCAGCAATCAGCCAAAAGCTCTATTTATCACCAGTATTAAGATGGCTTCAATAGTGAAATCGTCGCTTATAATCTTTCTAGATCGCCGAATTTAGTAAAGTGAAAGCTATGCTAGAACAAGCTTTTACAAGAGGGATCGTTATTCTGAAAATACAATTCTCCATAGTGACCAGGGATGGCAATGTCAACATGATTTCTATCATCATTTTTTAGAGGGTAAAGGAATCCAACCGTCCATGTCACGTAAGGGAAATAGTCCAGACAGTGGTATGATGGAGTCCTTCTTTGTCATTCTTAAGTCTGAGATGTTTTATGGTTACGAGAAGACGTTTCACTCACTTGAGCATTGGAACAAGCTATTGTAGACTATATTAATTATTACAATAACAAACTAATCAAGGTAAAACTAAAAGGACTTATTTCTGTGCAATTCAGAAATAAGTCCTTTGTGTAAATTAATTGTCTAACTTTTTGGAATCAGTATACTCTTCCAAGAGTGTTTTTGTAGCTTATTTACGATTTTGCTTACCAGCGTTACGGTTTTTTTTGGCTTTATTTGCAATTGCTTGGGTATTTTTTGGAGTAACATCTTTACGCTTGATTGGTGTAGTACGAGGTGCTTTTGGAGGGTTCTTTTTGAACTCTTCAGCAACTTTTTCTTTTAAGCGAGGTTTGATGATGTAGTTGGTAATCAACTGTTGGATAATAGAGAAGATACCACCAACGAACCAGTAGAGGATTACGGCTGCAGGTGAGCTAATACCAAAGAAAATCATCATGATTGGCATACTGTACATCGTCGCTGCCATTTGTTTACGTTGCTCTTCAGGAACTTGTTGAATAGACAACCAAGATTGGAAATAGTAAAGAGCGGCAATGATGATAATCAATGGGAAGTCACGGTGACCGAGGTTAAACCAGAGGAAGTCATCCTGGAGTACACCAGGAGTGTAACGTGCTGCGTAGTAGAGTGCTGAGAAGAACGGGAACTGAATCAATAGAGGAAGACAGCCAATACCGCCCATCAAGCTAGACCGTTTTCACGCTGAGCTTGCATGAGTTCAGACTGGGCAGCCATTTTTTCCTCTTGAGTTTCGGCGTTACGCAAACGTTCGTTGATTGGTTCCAAGATAGGGGCAAGGTACTCACGTTTTGCTGATTGGTAGGCTGCACTACGAGATTGGTGAAGACCAAGTGGTAAGATAATCAACGAACAATGATAGTTACGAAGATAATACCAAGACCAAATCCCAGACCAAGATTGTTTGCGAAGTAGGTGATGACGTGGCTCATAGGGCGACCAAGGAGGTTCCAGACCCAACCAGTAGGATTACCAGACTTATCAAGGCTCACACATCCTGATAGGAAGAAAAGCATGCTGGCAGCAAGCCCCATCAGGGCTAGACGTTTTTGATTTTTATTCACAATATCATTCCTTTTGTTTTTTAGTTATACTTGTCTATTTTACCTTTTTTTAAGAAAGAGAACAAGCTAAAAACGGTGGCTTCCTCTTAATTAGCCATCCGAAAATCGCTGTAATTTGAGAAGTTTGCCATGGTCACATCGACATAGGTTACTTTAGACCATTTTGAAGGTCCTTTTCGAACTTCTTGAATAAATTTAGCTAACTTAGCAGGTTTATCTGATTGCGCTAGAATTTCAACAGTTCCATTATCGTTGTTCCAGACTCGACCGTAAATATCTCCAATTTCGAGTGCTAATGCATAGGTTGAATAACGAAAACCAACACCTTGGACTCTTCCTGAGACTAATAATCGTACTTTTTGCATGGGCCATGACCTCCTTTTGAAAGCTCTTTCTTTTAGTATAATCCTTGCTATAAAGTCGGTCAAGTCCAAGATTTATCAAGGAATTTCTGCTATAATGAGTGTATGGAAGTCATTCAATCAAAGCAAAATGCTAGTATCAAGACTGCTAGAAAATTGCTGCAACGCAAGCACCGTAAAACCAGTTATCTTATAGAAGGATGGCATCTCTTCGAGGAAGCAAAGGCAAGTGGTGCGCATATTCTTCAAATTTTTGTGCTTGAGGAAATGGCTGATCGTGTGGCTAATATGTCTAAGGTTAAGTTGGTTAGTCCAGGAGGTGCTCAAGGAGCTCTGTGAAACTCAGACGCCTCAAGGGATTGTGGCAGAAGTTGCTAAACAATCTCAAGCCTTGCCAGAGTCTCTCTTCAGGTAAGTACCTTCTCTTGGAGGATGTCAGGATCCTGGCAATGTAGGAACAATGATTCGAACAGCAGATGCTGCAGATTATGATGGGTCTTTTATCAGATAAATCCGCTGATATTTATAATCAGAAGACCTTACGTTCTATGGAAGTCATTTTCATCTGCCAATCTACCGTGGACCAATTCTTGAGATGGTTGAAACTTGTAAAAACAAGATTTACCAGTCTTGGCAACGACTCTCCAGATGTCTCCGTTGACTATAAAGCAGTTAAGACAGATGGTAATTTTGCCTTAGTGATGGGAAATGAAGGTCAAGGAATTAGTCAGGAAATGGCTGAGTCTGCTGATCAACTTGTACATATTAACATGCCAGGTCCAGGCAGAGAGTCTGAATGTTGCTGTGGCAGCAGGAATTCTCATGTTTAGTCTCTAGGTCCTAAGGATGATTTTATTGAGAAACATTCGCCTTTTAAGATAAATTTAAGCTCTAGTGATATAATGAAGAAGCATTAGAAACATTAATGAGGTATTATTATGAAACGACCAGAAGATGATAAAGAATTCATGGAAGTTGTGGGACATTTGATTTCACACCCACGTTTTCAAAAATTGGATGGGATTGTACAACACCATCATTCGACACGTTTAGAACACTCGGTTAATGTTAGTTACACCAGCTACAAGATTGCTAAAAAATTTGGCTGGGATGCCAAGAGTACTGCTCGAGGCGGTCTCTTACATGACTTTTTTCTATTATGATTGGCGAGTGACTAAATTTAATAAGAGTCATGCTTGGGTACACCCACGTATTGCTGTTCGTAATGCTAGAAAGCTTGTTAATCTAAACAAAAAAGAAGAGGATATTATCCTCAAGCATATGTGGGGAGCAACGATTGCACCGCCGAAGTATAAGGAATCTTATATTGTTACTATGGTGGATAAGTATTGGGCGGTTAAAGAAGCGGCGACACCCTTACGAAACCGAATTAAAAATCGTAAGTTTTTTCCGTCGCAAGACTCTACAAAGTAACCACAATTAATTTATTAAACTCAGGAGATATTTATGAAATCAAATGCAATTTATACGACTAGTGATGCGGGCTTAAGCCGCTTTTCGGAAAGATTTATGGCCTTGTTGGTATGGGAGTGGGACTTTCAGCAGTCATTTCTTATCTGATGTTATTCCTCTCTCATCTTTTGTCAACATTCTCATGAATTATTCTTGGATCTATATGGCAGCTATTTTGTTGAGTTAGCCTTGGTTTTTTTGGCTAGTGGTGCTGCAAGAAGAAATACACCTGCAGCTCTACCTTTATTTTTGGTTTATTCCGCTTTGAATGGATTTACACTTAGTTTTATCATCGTTCAATACACGCAAGCTATAGTTTTTCAAGCTTTCCTAAGCTGCCATTGTCTTCTTTGTCATGGCACTTATCGGAGTTTCTATTAAGCGTGACTTGTCAGGAATGGTCAAATTTCTTATGGCAGCTTTGATTGGAATCATTGTGGCTAGCTTAGTTAATATTTTCTTTGCAAGTAGCATGATGAGTTTTGTGATTAGTATTGTATCAGTTCTCATTTTCTCTGGTTTAATTGCTTATGACAATCAGTTAATTAAAAAGGTTTATTATAGTACTAATGGTCAAGTCACAGATGGATGGGCGGTTTCTATGGCGCTTAGTCTTTACTTGGATTTTATTAACTTGTTCTTGAATATCTTGCGAATCTTTGCGAGGCATGACTAGTTAAAAAAATCAGCCGTTCGGCTGATTTTTTTGTGTTTAACGTTTTTTGTAATTGTTTCTTGTTGACCTGTATAGGTGTAGGAGAGTAGATAGTAATCTCATTTTTCGACCTAGCCATCTTTATCGGAAAAGTCCCACTTATCGTCTTTCTTAGTGAGTTCAACTGAGCAACCCTTAAAGATATTTGTTTCGTCTGTCTTTGCTACTGATGGACTTACTTCTTTTGATTGAATTAGGTAAATAAGTTTCCATGCAGTATTGTCTAGTCAATTGGTCGCGATTTCCAGCGTTAGCACCATTGCTTTGTAGGTAGTTTTTAAGATCGTCAATAAGCCTTGGATGGTTAGCCACATATGCATCGTCTGCAGCTCTCATACTGATAGTTGACATGTCAATGTTAAACTCCGTCTTATCTTTAGTAACGAAAATGTTGTCAACAGAGTAACTACCCCGTTCACGGTTAGAAGTTTGAGTCCATCCGAAAACTTTTGGAATTTCATCACCGGTTGGTTTGATATGATCAGTTTCATCATAGCTATATTGAAGACTATCTGAGAAATATTGACTAAGTTCACTCTTAGCCTTGCCTAGGTCAGTAGAAACAAATTTATTGTAATTTTTACTTTCACCACCTAGAAAAACTGCATTGAAATAAGCATCAACAGCCTTTTTTAACATTGGTAGTTGTTTTACCATCGAAATTTTTTGGACTGGTTGAAACAGTCTGCCCCTCTGTCTTTCCATCTTTTGATTTAAAATAGAGTTTATATTTTTAATCGTTGTTCACTTCGAAAAAGAGTGAGACTGGTCTTGTAGTCGTCAGCTTCAAGCTTTCCAAAGTCATCTGTAGCGTCCTCTATGTTCTTATTTTTATTGAAGAGAGTAGGTAGGTCGCCCTTGTCGAGCTTACTTGCTGTGACTTTTTTATCATCCTCATCTTTGAGGTAAAATTGTTTAGTAGATGTTTTTAGGCTCATTTTTCATATCTTCAGAAATTTGCTCACGTTTGAATGAGGCTTCAACCAAGGTCTGATCATCTTTAAGTTTGAGGGCTCTTCTAGACATATAGATAATGTCGTTAACAGAAAGCTTAGCATCGAGTTTTGGTTTGGCACATGCTGACAATGTAAAGACGGCTATAGAGAAATCGCCCCAGAATAAAGATATTTTTTTATACATAATTCCCATTATTTCATTAAGTTGACACGTCTATTGTATTATGAAATATCCCTTGAGATTATTAGAAAATTGGAGTTTCAAGCCTTTTCTTATGCTATAATAGGATTACTATTGTAAAAAAATGGAGAATCAAATGACAAAAACACCTTTTATTACGGCTGATAAACTTGAACAAATCACTGCAGAATTTCCAACACCTTTCCATCTTTACGATGAAAAAGGTATTCGTGAAACAGCGCGTGCAGTTAATGCAGCCTTTTCGTGGAATCCTGGTTTTAAAGAATTCTTTGCTGTAAAGGCAACACCTAATCCAGCAATCCTCAAAATCTTGAAGGAAGAAGGGTGTGGTGTAGATTGTGCGACCATACAGAGCTTGTCATGAGTAAGAAAATTGGTTTTGATAGTACTGCTATTAGTTTTACGTCTAATGATACACGTGCAGAAGAGTTTGTTTACGCGCGTGATATCAATGCGACAATTAACCTTGATGCTTACGAAGATATCTTTTTTCTTGGAAGAGGCTGCAGGGCTTCCTGAAACGCTTTCTTTACGCTTTAACCCAGGTGGTGTCTTCTTACTTGGTACAGATATTATGGATCATCCTGAAGAATCTAAATTTGGGATGACTAAGGAGCAACTTTTCAAAGGTTATGCCTCACCAGAAGAAAAGGTGAAATCATTCGGTTTGCATGCTTTCTTGGCGTCAAATACAGTAACGAATGAGTATTATCCAACCTTGGCTGCTCAACTGTTTGAATTGGCTGTAGAAATCAAGAATGAACTTGGTA